>Ga0180434_10000123_pt1 | contig 110737 bp, 145 predicted proteins | sample SS_ome_7_FD_132453 | JGI IMG/M metagenome (GOLD analysis project Ga0180434, IMG submission 132453) | Hypersaline lake sediment archaeal communities from the Salton Sea, California, USA - SS_1_D_2 metaG | ecosystem: Environmental > Aquatic > Non-marine Saline and Alkaline > Hypersaline >... | reverse complement strand
TCGGAAGTGCGGCGCATTGAGCACGGCGGAGGTTCGGGAGCAGACACTGCGTACGACCAGCGGCATGAAGGTCATTCTGTGGAATCCAGAAGATCTTGATATTCACTACAATGCGCTCACGCACGTGTCGACACACTATTTCAACCTGCCGACGTCATCGAAAAACGAAATCACGTTGGGGCGGCGAGAAACAGTAGAGGATGCTCCGCAGATATTTCTGGATGCGGCCAAGCAGAACAAGTCCATCGTTATCAACAGGGAGAACATCTACCACCTCAAGCGCGCGGCCATCATGACAGGCCCCCGAGATCGTGGTTGGGGTATTCCGTTGGCGATGCCGGTATTGAAGGACACGTTCTACCTCCAGATCATGAAGAAGTCCCAAGAGTCTGTGCTTCTGGAGAGACTCCTTCCGCTCGTCACGATCTACCCGCAGCAGTCTTCCGAGGGAGCCAGCCCCTACAGTATGGTCAACTTGACTGACTGGCGGAAGGCGGTTCGGAACGAGCTGTTTCTTTGGAGACAAGACCGTCAATATATCCCAATTCTCCCACTGCCTATCGGTCACCAAGTGATTGGTGGAGACGGTAGAGCATTATTGCTGACACAAGAAATGCGCGCGCTGTCCGAGCAGATCATTTCGGGCATGGGCGTACCTCAGGAGTTTTTCTTCGGCGGCCTCAGCTATTCGGGATCGTCCGTCTCACTGCGCATGCTGGAAAATCAGTTTCTCCGTTATCTGAGTGGACTGCAGCAGCTTCTCAACACTTTCATCATTCGCCGCATTGCGGCCCACATGGACTGGCCAGCCGTGAAGGTGCGGTTCAAGCCGTTCAAGATGGCGGATGACTTGCAGCGTAAAGCGTACCTGTTTCAGCTCAACCAGGCGGGCAAGATCAGTGACACGACGTTGTTGCAAGACAGTGATCTCAGTCCCGAAGAGGAGGACGCGCTGCTCAAGAGTGAGACCAAGCGGCGCCTGGAGGCGGTCAAGCAACAGCAGCTGGCCGAGGCAGAGATTGCTGGCGAGGCGCAGGTGGTCAACGCGCGTTATCAAGCGAAGGCCCAAACGGTCATCGCTCAGGAGCAGCAGCAGGCCATGGCAGGTATGCACGGTGCCGCTCCTGGAGAGCCGGGCGAGGGGGTGGGTTCTCCGCCGGTCACGCCGCAGCAACCGGCCGAGGGGTTCGAGCAAGTTGTGCAGCGCATGCGTGCTCTGGATCCGCAAGCACAGCAGCGGATTCTGCAGCGGATTGGTCAGAGCAATCCACAGCTCGCCGGCCAAATCGGAAAGGGATTGGGGCTCACCTTCAATAGCCCTGCAGCCGCTCGCGAGCTCCCCGTCCAACTTCCACCTAGACGTGGCGCCGCGAACGCACAGATCTAAGAAAAGAGTTGGGGATAGGGCGCCCCCGAGTTGGGGGCGCCCCTGGTTGGTGGAGAGGTTACCGCATCAATGAGGCTACCGTGATCGCCGCAGTTGCCGCTGCGACGAGGACGAACAGCCTCACTCCTCGTCCTCCCCTTCCGTGTCCTCGCAGTCGTACTCGAGGTCCTCGAGGATCTCATCCTCGAGGTCCAACGAGTCAAAGGCGCCCGTGTCATCGGCACCTTTGCCCCTCAACTGCGAGGACCTTTCAACTGCCTCCACACCAACCATCCTCACTCCTTTCCAAAGGCGGGCTAACACGATACCGCCTCATCCTCCTTATAACCGCGTCCTTGCTGGGTTTTTTGCGCACTGATAAAGTCGAGCAAAAAGAAAGATGAGGACCTGTCATGGCTCGATTCGACCCCGCAGAGAGTTTTCAAGCTCTCAAAGACCGGGTACAGACGGCGATTCAGGAGAGCTTTCCCCAGGAGGGCACCAAGCACATTCTCGAAGTTGACAGCGTTGACGTGAAAGAGGACCTGCACGTCAACGATGTCCCCGCGCAGAAGAAGGCGAAGATGGGCGGAAGGACGTGGGGGATCCCCATCCACGCCAATCTTGTTCTGAAGGACAAGAAAACGGGAAAGGTTGTCGACCGCAGCCGCCAAAAAGTGGCGACGCTGCCAATGATAACTAATCGTTACTCCTACATCGTTGACGGGTCAGAGTACCAGGTCGACAACCAATGGCGGCTCAAGCCCGGCGTCTACACGAAGGTGAAGCAGAACGGCGAGCTCGAAAGCTTCTTCAACATCAAAGGACGCCCCTTCCATGTGAACTTTGATCCGCAGGAGAAGAAATTCAAGGTCGCGCTCGGTGGCTCGAATCCTCCTCTCTACCCCATCATGCGAGCTCTTGGCTATGACGATGCGGCGCTCAAAAAGCAGTGGGGCGAAGACATCTTTCAGGCCAACCGTATGGACACACGCGGCCGCCCCATCAATGTGTCGAAAATCGTAACGAAGTTCGCCGAGCGTTTGGATCCAACGGCGACGGTGGAGAGCTACGATCAGGCCGTTGAAGTGATCCGAGACAACTTCGCTGAGACCAAGCTCGACCCGACGGCAACAAAGCGGACGTTGGGTAAGGCCATCGACCGTATTACGCCCGAGGCCGTGCTGCGGTCGTCGCAGAGGTTGCTGGGCGTCTCGCGAGGCGAAGAGAAGCCGGACGTCCGCGACTCACTCATGTTCAAGACCTTTCACGGCATCGAGGACATTCTTGGGGAGCGGATTACCGAGAATCGAAAGATCATTTCTCGTCGAATCAAAAACAATTTGGATCGGCGCGGAAAGATTCGTGACATTGTCGGCCCAGATGTCTTTAATCGGCCGCTCAAGGATTTCTTCGGCCAGTCGACATTGGCCAGCACAACGTCTCAGACAAATCCGCTCCACATCATGTCGGGGCAGATTCGGACCACCATCACTGGCGAAGGCGGAGTGAAGGATGCGAATCGCATCACCGAGGACGCGAAGCTTGTGGATCCATCGCACTTCGGTGTGCTCGACAGCCTCCACACTCCAGAGTCCGGAAAGACTGGTGTCACACTGCATCTAAGCATTGGGGCGCGGAAGCAGGGGAATGACGTGACCATTCCTCTCTACAACGCCAAGACCGGCAAGCTGGAGCACCTGCGGCCCGAACAGGTACACGACTCCATCGTGGCTCTTCCCGATTCGGTCAAACGCGTAGGCGGTAAATTCGTGCCGAAAAAGGGCAAGACGGTCACTGCCAGCACCGTTGGCAACGAGATGCGGGAAATGTCGATGGACAAGGTTCAGTACATCGTTCCTCGCTCGAGTCAGATGTTTTCGATGGCGACGAACCTGGTGCCCTTCATCTCCTCCGACTCCCCCAACCGTGCCACGATGGCCGGCCGGCAAATGGAGCAAGCGATCGCACTCAAAGAACGAGAGGCGCCGCTTGTTCAATCCGCTCTTGGCAAAAACACGTTCGACGATCTTGTTGGCCGCTTTTCAAGTCAGCGTGCGCATGTAGACGGAAAGGTCGTCGATGTTTCAAAGGACTACATCACCATTTTAGGCAGTGATCGGAAAAAGCATCGCGTGCCGCTGTACGACAACTATCCGACCAACGACAAGAAGGGCTTTCTTCACAGCGAGCCGGCGGTCAAGGTCGGCGACGTGGTCAAAAAGGATCAGCTCGTCGCCGATACCAACTTCTCGCGCGGTGGAGTCTACGCTCCCGGGACCAACCTGACGACGGCCTACATGCCGTACCGAGGCTACAACTTCGAGGATGGAGTGGTGCTGTCCGAAGCAGCGGCAAAAAAGCTTTCCTCCGAGCACATGTACAAGAAGGGCATCACAACGACCGACGCCGAGGTTTCGGGCAAAAAGAAGTATCAAGCGTACTTTCCGACCAAGGTCGATAAGGAGCAGCTCGAAAAGCTGGACGACGGGGGCGTGGCCAAGCCCGGCCAGGTGCTCAAGCCCGGTGACACGATCATCGCTGCCATGGCCAAACGCGAGCTGACGACTGAGGAGCAGAGGTTTCGGCAGCTACACAAGTCCATTGTCAATCCCATGAAGGACAAGGCCATCACCTGGGAGGAGGATGTTCCTGGCGAGGTGGTCGAGGTCAAAAAGCGTGGCCGGCGAGTGGATGTCCACATCCGCACCACCGAGGCGGCAAAGCTCGGCGACAAGGTGTCCAACCGTCACGGCGGCAAGGGGATCTGTACCGCCATCCTGCCCGACGAAGAGATGCCGCGAACCGAAGATGGCAAGCCGGTCGACATCCTGTTCAACCCCATCGGCCTCGCCGGCCGCATGAATGCGGGGCAGGTGTTGGAGGTGGCTGCGGCGAAGATTGCGAAGAAAACCGGGAAGCCGTTCAAGGTCGCCAACTTTGAGCTCGAGGACAATATCGGTCACGTCCAAGCAGCGCTCAAGGAGAATGGGATTGCCGACAAGGAGACCGTTCTCGATCCGACAACCGGCAAGAAGATCCCCGGCGTGCTCGTTGGTCCTCAATATTTCCTCAAGCTTGAGCACCAGGTCGACAAGAAGATGGCGGCGCGTAGTCGGGATTCCTACGACCAGAACCTCGTACCCAAAGGCGGCGGCCCAAAGGGTGGCCAGGCGCTTGGTGCTCTTGGTGTCTACGCTCTGCTCGCACGAGGTGCCAAGGCCAACGTGCGTGAGATGAGCACATACAAGAGTGACCGTGCCAATGCTGGCGACAACGACGAGCTATGGATGGCGCTCCAGTCCGGAGAGATGTTGCCGCCACCCAAGCCCACCTTCTCGTACAAGAAGTTCGAGTCCATGTTGCGGGCGGCGGGGGTCAATGTGGAGCAGGACGGCAACTCCCTCAACCTCATGCCCCTCACGGACAAGCAAGTCCTGGAGATGTCGAACGGCGAGCTCAAGGACGCGGGCAAGTTAATCAAGATGCGCACCCTCAAGCCCGAAAAGGGCGGTCTCTTCGATCCCGAAGCAACGGGTGGTCATTCAGGATCAAAGTGGTCGCACATTCCCCTCTCGACGCCGATGCCCAACCCTCTATTCGAGAAGGCCATCATGAGTGTGGCTGGGATTCGGGGGCCGCAGTATGAACGGCTCATCAAGGGTGAGGCTGGCGTGCTCACCGACGGAACCATCATCGAGGAGCAAGGGGCAAAAGGGGCGGTGTACGGTCCCAAGTCTGTCGGCCGCCTTTTGGGCAACGTCAACGTCGAGACGACGCTCAAGCACGAGGAGGAGAGGATCCCCAAGCTCAAAGGCCAGCTCCAAAATGAAGCCCGCCGACGCATTAAGTATCTTCGAGCACTCAAAAAGACGGGAATGTTGCCCACTGAAGCGTACATGATGAACAACCTCCCGGTTTTGCCGCCGAATATGAGACCCGTCGCCGTGCTGGATGACGGCCGGCTGCAGACGGATGACGTGAATGAGCTGTACAAGCAGTTCGCCATCGTCAACAAGAAGCTCAAGGAGTTCCCAGCCGGCACGCCAGCAACAATCAAGGCGCCTCTCGAGGCCGATATTTATGATCACCTCAAAGCGGTCACCGGACTAGGAGGCACGCTCAATCGCAAATTCCCGGGCCTCGTGCAACAGATTGCCGGCGTTGAAAGTCCGAAAAGCGGCTATTTTCAGAACGTCATCATCAAACGCAAGCAAGACCTGACCGCCCGCTCTACCATCGTCCCTGAGCCCAAGCTCAGCCTCGATGAAGCGGAAATCCCTCGCAAGGCGGCGAAGGAAATGTACAAGCCCTTCCTCATCCGTGAGCTGCGGCGAACAGTGGGTGCCACGCCCCTTCGGGCCAAACAGATGATTGACCAAGGCGATCCGCTGGCTGAGAGAGCGCTGGAAAGAGTCGTTCAAGAGAGGCCAGTATTGTTGAAGCGCGACCCCGTTCTTCACAAGTACGGCATCCAAGCTTTCCAACCCAAGCTCACCGAAGGGAAGGCGATCAAGATACACCCGCTCGTGTGTTCAGGGTACAACGCCGACTTTGACGGCGATCAGCAATGCGCAAGCGTACTTATAGCCGTCGAAAGATCTGTGTACAACCGCGGTATAAGCTTCTATGAACCACGGAGAATTTACATGACCGCGAGATTCATGGAAGCTGTAGGCTATACGACCGACGAAGGTGAACTTGTTGTCTGCAACCTCGAGGATTTTCCTCATCTGCCCGAAAAAACTACTAAAGGCCACATCGACTACCATCCCGTGCCGGAGGGAATACGCGTTGTTTGTCTCGATGAGGCAACGGGAGAGCCCCGCCTTGCGCCCGTAACTGGATGGTCACTTCATCGACAGAGACAGATCGAGATCGTGACAACGGGCAGTGGTCGCCAGATCATTACAGACGATGATGAGAGGGCCGTGTATGGCGTGGACGCATCCTCTCTTGAATGGTGTCGTCGTCGGCCGTCAGAATCTGAAAATCAATTTGTTCCGATCATCGACGAAGCGCCTAGCCACGCTGGGTGGATAAAAACATTGCCGCTTCCCGAAGATTCCCGTTGTCGTCTACGCAACGAGGTGACCGTCGATTTCGACTTCGGATATTTTCTCGGCGCCTTGATTGGTGATGACTGGGTCATGTATGCGGATGGTCGGCCAGCGGGTGTGGTTTTGGCATCAAGTTATCCTGAGGTGGCGCAAAGGTGGGTTGAAGCCAGCCGGTCGGTATTTAAAGAAGCACCGCATACGTCGCGGGCGGTCATTACGGAAGGCAAGTTCGAGAACAGCTGCGGCTGTACAAACCACACCATCTATTCCGCTGCATTGGCCAGGTTCATCGAACCGCTCATTGGCCGCGGTGCGGAAAATAAGCACCTGCCACCATTTTTCTACGGGGCTTCGGATAGCTTCCGTGAGGGATTGTTGAGTGGTCTATTTGATACCGACGGCTCCATGAGTTGGTCCAACGCGAAAGAGAAGCCGCAGTTTTTGTGCGCGTACCACTCCACAAGTCTCCGTCTGCTTCAAGAGCTTCAGCATCTGTTGCGAACATGTCGGGTGGCGTCAACGATAACGCCCTACCAGACACCGCAAGGCGCGCCCTGTTGGATTCTCAGTCTTTCCATCGTGAATCTGCACAACGAGGTTGGGGTGGGAATGAGTCTTGCGCACTCAGAAAAGGCGGCGGCGTTGCAGGAGTTCCTGCTGGCCGATCCTCCGGATAGAACAGCATCATACAGCCGATACCGCCTCGTTCCTGTTCCCGCAGCCCTCGCTCGAGAGTTCCGAAAACTTCTGGGCAGTCGGCGGGATAAAAGCTTGTACGTTACCTTGAGTAAAGCATTCGACCGACAGTACATGTCCAAAGAGGCGGCACAAAAACTGCTCACCATTCTTGCGGAAGCCGAGATTGTTTGCCGGCATCCGTTGTTTGAGAAGTGGCGGCACCTGGTCCAACAAGATAACTTTCACTTCGAGCGGGTCATCAAGCATGAGGTCACTCACCTGCGAGAGGATGGTTATGACCTGACCGTACCCGGCTACGAAACCTTTATGTCGACAGACGGAATTGTTCTTTCCAACACCATGTCCGCCTACGTCCCCATCACCAAAGCCGCGGTGGGTGAGGCACACCGCATGTACCCATCCAGGAATCTTTTCAGTCCCGCCACGCACGAAATCATGTACACGCCAACTCATGAGGCACAGGTCGGACTTTTTATGCTGGCCGATGTTGGAAAGAAAACGAACCTCCAGTTCAAAACCCAGGCCGAGCTTGCTCAGGCCGTCAAGGAAAAGAAGGTTGGGACCACCGATCTTGTTACCGTTGGCGGTGTCAAAACCACTCACGGTCGAACTATGCTCAACTCGCTTTTGCCCAAAAAGTTGCAAGGCGGAAAGCTTCTGACCGACATGGATTACCAGTTCACCAAAAAGGAGCAGCAACGTCTTTTTGGACAAATTGCCCGCGCCGACAAGGAGAATTATCCGCAGGTCATCGATGCGATGAAGAATCATGGCAACGAACATGTGACCTACGCCGGCTTCAGCTTCGGCCTCGATGATTTAGCCGTCCATCGAGACATTCGCGATCCAATTCTTACCGCGGCTCGCAAGAAAGCTGCGGGTCTGAATTTGAAGGATCCGAAGGACGTGAATAAGTTTCTCGACATCTACGAAGACGCGACGCAAAAAATCGACGCGGGAATCCGTGGGCGGGTCAAGAAGTCAAAATCTAATTTGGCCAAGCTTGAGGTGGCCGCCGGTATCAAAGGACGTGGCTACCGTCAGCTCACAACCGCCCCGGTACTCTTTGTCGACGCCAAGCAGGAGGTTGTCACCAGTCCCGTAGAGCGGTCGTACTCGGAAGGTTTGCGCGCGGCCGATTATTGGGCGGCGACGAGTGGTGGACGAAAAGGCGCTATCCAAAAGGTGCAATCAGTCTCCGAGCCCGGGTACCTCACCAAGATGATGATGAACAGCACCATCGATACGGTGGTGACGGAGAACGATTGCAAGACCGACCGAGGCATCAGTCTCAGCATCGATGAACCAGACGTGCTTGGCCGTCATACGTCAGCGGACATCAAAGTCCCCTCCGGCACCATTCCGAAGGGCACGCTGCTGACGCCGAAGCTGTTGGACAAGATCAAGAATGCGAAGATCACCAAAGTCGTCGTCCGTTCCCCAATGCGGTGCAACAGCAGAGAGGGTGTGTGCCAGCACTGCATGGGCGAAAACGAAGAGGGCCATCTGCACGACTTCGGAACCAACATCGGCGTGCTGTCCTCTCAGGCATTGGGGGAGCGAGGAACACAGCTGGCCCTCAAAGCCTTTCACACCGGCGGGTTGTTCGAGGGGCGGGAGGCGGCCAAGACTTCGGTTGCCGATGCGGGTCTGGATCGTGCCATTTCACTTTTGAGCTTGCCCAAGAAAGTGAAGGGCTCCGCCGTCCTGGCCAAGAGCGGCGGAAAAATCGAGTCCATCACCAAAGATCCGGCGGGCGGCGTCAACGTATCCATCAATGGTGTCAAACACTACGTGCCCGCCAACCGAACGATGTTGGGGCGGTTCAAGGTCGGGTCGACTGTTCGTCAGGGAGATCCCATTACACGCGGCCCCATCAATCCTCACGACATGCTGCCGCTGACTGGTGTGTCTCGAGTGCAGGGGCATTTGGCGGGCGAGCTTCATCAGCTTTACGGCGCTCAGGGAATTCGCCGTCGAAATTCAGAAGTGCTCGTCAAAGCCATTTCAAGCGCCACGAAGGTTGCCGATCGCGGTGACCATCCTACACTTTTGCCTGGAGACTTTGCGCAGACGAATGTTGTGCACGCATGGAACAAAAAGGCGAAAGCCAAAGGTCTCAAACCGATCACGCACGCACCCGTTCTTCGTGGCGTTCGCCAAATTCCTCTCGACGTGCAGACCGATTGGATGGCTCGGTTGAACCACGAGCACCTCAAGAGTACTCTGATAGAGGCCGCGCAGCAGGGATGGTCCAGCAATCTTCACGGCTTACATCCAATTCCTCCGCTTGCTGTTGGGTCGGAATTTGGAAAAGGCACCAAGGACAAGCCCTGGGCGTATTGAGGGAAAAATGGACCAACTGACAGAGGTAAAGTACGGCGCGTTTTTCGACGAGATGGAGCAGCTCGAAAAACAAGCCATGCTCGGCAAGGTTGCCGTAAAAGTTCCCATAACCGGTAGTCAGCTTTGGTCGGCGGGTCGAGCATTGCTGCGACATCCGATTCATGAAGGCAGACTTCTGGGTGCCACCGCGCGGCGAGGCTACGTGGGTGCTGTCGGTACCGGCGTCGGCGGAACGTTGCGTGGGCTCAGTGGGGCAACCAAAGCTCTTTGGGAGACGCCTAGTGGACGAGCAGCTCTTCTTGGCGGCGGTACTCTTGGGGCCGCCGGTCTGTACGGCCTCGGTCGCGTGCATGGTCGAGAGCGTGCGCAGCGACGGATGATGGGTTACTAGGCGTGCCGTACCCGCATCCGGATTCCATGGCCCAACGTGGGATGGGGACCACGTTGGTGGAGGGGGGCCGTATCATCAATGTCGACGTTGCGCACTGGACGGTCGACGTGCAGACCACTCACTCGCAACGCAAGCTCTTGGACATGCAGGTCGGAGCTCCCTACCTGCACTTCGCGCGGGGCGAGGGTATCTACGCCATGCCCGAGGTCGGCTCCAAGGTTGAAATCTGCTTGCCGAGTGATGGATCGCCATTCGTGCTGTGCTTCGTCACGACCTTCGAGCGGGAAGGAGCGGCGGGCGATGCATCGACCCATCCGGATGAGCCCAGTGCCGTCGACGCTCCCTCTGAGGTGACGTACCGAGCGGGGCGCCCACGATTGCAGCAGGGCGACATCATGCTTCGCTGCCGTGACGGTAATCAGATCTGGTTGCATCGAGGTGGAGTCGTTGAGATCGGCTCAACCGGATTGGCGAAGCGGCTGTACATCCCCGTCGCCAATACCGTGCGCGACGTCTGCGAGAACTACAGACTGCTCTCCCCCGCGGGTGCCATGCAGTGGACGGTCAAGCGCTCAGACGTCAGCGCTGATGAGGCAGCCGAGGCCGTGTTTTCGATGGATGTTTCCGAACATGCGCAAGATACGAAAGCATCCGTACTCGTGCAGGCCGGATACGTTGATGCCGTGAAGCGCCTCCAGCTGCTGATTGCGCCGACTGCAATTGATCGAGAGACCGGCGAGGTGGAGGGCGATGCAGTCTACGCGCTTTCCGTCGACAATGAGGGGAATGTCGAGTCGACGATCGCCAAAAATGTGCAAGTCAACATTTCTGGAGAGCTTTCCCTCCGGGCGGATCAAGCCGCGTCTTTTCAATTCTCCGACGGATTTAGCGAATCGGTGACCGGAGACTACTCAACGGAGATCACGGGCAGTCATACACTTCGGGCGCGCTCGAGCAAGGAGATCTTCGACGCGCAAAAAGTGATTGAGGCGCAAATCATCAAGTGCGGAAGCGAGAATGCCAACACGCCCGTCATTTTGGCGACGAACGCGGTTCTTCAATTTTTAGCTGGTCATATCCATGGTACGCCCGCTGGTCCGACAACACCTCCGACAATTCCCGTAACCCCGCCACAGGCAATTGCCAGAAAATTGTACGGTGAGTAATGCCTCTTGATGCCAGCAGTCTCGAACGCCTCATCATCGACATCTTCCGTCGAGAGGTATCTCAACAGTATTCTGATGTAGTAAAGGGCATGGAAATCGAAACAACGCAGCGCGAGGATGGAACGACTTCGTATGAGGTTGTGGAAATTCGCGGCGCTCTCGAAGTTCGCGCCCATGAGATGCGTCCACTCGCACGAGCGATAGCTCAGGCGGTGGTCCAGCATTTCAGTCAGCATGCTGAGGTTGACGATCCGGTAACGCCAACCAACGAAAGATGGAGAATCCGATGACGGAGCCCCTTTTTCACGCAATCGAGCCGCCCTTCGTCGAGAAGATCGCCTCAGAGGCCAAGCTGTCTGATAACGCGGACACGTGGGCGCAAGAGGTATCGGACGAGCTCATGAAGCAACATCCGTATCTCGGCACCTACGACGTGCTCCCCGTCATGACTGAAACTGATGGAGATCGGGGTTTCGGTCTCGGCTACTTCCAGGTCAGCAGTCAGTCGGCACAGCCTCCATTGGGGCCGGGGACCAAAGCGATGCGGGCGGCGCAGGGCGTCAAGGTGGTCAAGATCCCCATAGTCATTCGCGAGGGGCATCTTCTACCGCTTGACGTCTTCATCGACTCCGAGGCGAAGAGCTATCCGCTGAACCAGACACGTTTGCGGGCGGCCCTCTATCGCTGGCAGATGTTCGATCGCCTGAAGCCGACGGTTGGGGATGCACGCATTGCCGAGCATCTCTACCCGCCAGCGTCGCAGAGTCGGGCCAATCAGGTCCTGACCATGTCTGAGCCGTTCTCCAAGCTCAGCGCGCAGAAGCCCGAATATGTCATGGAGGCCATCGCCCCCACCGTGCTCGAGGGCGACATCAGCCGTCTGACCAACCAGATCGAAAAGGATGCGGAGCTTCGGCGAGCTCTGGTGCACAACGAAGCCTGTCTTCCGCTCCTCACCTTCATTTCGGGTCTCGAGCCAACGACGGCACATGATGTCGCCAAGGTCGCCGCTGCTCGTATCAGGCCCGACGTGCTGCAGGTAGAGCGGCAGGAGGAGCGGTACCTTCTCAAGACCGCCGATAGCCAGATGTTCACGCCCCAGATCACCGAAGCCGACCGACCAAGCATGGTCGAGCTCGCCGGCGAGGATGTGGTGCGTGAGGCAGATCGGCTTGGCGCGGTCACCATCAGCACCGATCCCGTCGTGCGGACCAGCCTTGAGGACGAGGAGGCCAGTCCCATCGAGCAGTTCGGCGAGTACCGCGTGAAGCGGACGGACGGACAGGAGATGCTCGGGTGGGTCTTTCCCGTCGTGTTGGACTACGACGGCACCGCCCTGCCATTCACCATTTTCACGAACGGTTCCGAATCGGCCATTCAAGATTCCATCGTCGGCAGTCTGGTGGGCAAGAGCGCCAATATCATCCGCGGCAAGCCGCAGGGGTACGGGTTCTTTTATCGGGTGACGGCCAACGGCAACGTCATTGCTTTTCAACCGTCGGAGATCAAGGGACGCTCGGTTGACGAGAAAGGGCCCCTCTTTCTCGTGCACACGTTGCTCAACCAAGTTGTACGCATTCGTTTGATGCCCAACATCAAGCAGATCGTGGTGCTGGCAAAAGACGAGGACGCCGAGGAAATGGAAGTGGGCCTGCCCGCGGACATTCGCTGGGCCCCGCTCGGCACGACCAGCACGAAGCTGGTGGACAACGCCGAGGACTTCGTCAAACAGGCGAGTCTCAATCGACGGCACAACACCGTCCAAATCATTTCGGACGGCCAGACTTGGAGCTTTCGCGGGGGCAGTGGCGTTACCAAGCTCGCTCATCGTTGGCGAGAGGGGCTGACCGGTGGCGACGCCATGTTCGTCGCCTGTGCATTGGGGATGAGTCCCCCGCTTGCTCGCCAGACGCTCATCAAAGCGGCGCAGCAGGATGCGGCTGAGGTCGCCGGATGCCGGGAGCTGCATTTCCCCGAGGAGCGTCTTGCCGTCGTTCGCAAAGAGGCAGCAGCGCTTTTCGAGCACCTGCCACCGAAACCGCTCTTGCTCAAAGAGGCCGCCGCGCTCGAGGATGTGTCGACGGTAGATCGAGTCCTTTCCGTCGGCTTCATCAATCCAGAAAACGTCCAGGTCTTCGTCGACTACCTGCCCGAGTTCGACAAGACTGTCAGCCGGCTGGCTGAGCTGCTGCTGGCCACGCGTGTCGGCCTGCAGGACGTTCCAGAAAATTCCGTGAAGAGTGCGATGGAGCGTCTCGAAGAAGTGGTTGAAGGTTTGAAGAAATTGGTGTTTCGTAAACTAGAAGCATGATACTGGCACATCCAGCGAAATACTGGGCAAAATTCTACATCACCAGGCGACAGCATAGTTATGAGCAGATCTGCAATATGCTGCGTCTTTTCGGCTTGAGCGGCTACACGGCTGATGATCTGGAGACGCTCGAGCTATCAATGGAGTTCCCCGAAGACTTTCGGCCGAAGGATTTGCGTCATCGTGACTCCGTTTTGTTTTTGCGCCAAGAAGGCGTCTACGAGGCGTGGCACAGGAATGCCCATATGGCGCAGGCGCTACAAGTGTTGGAGCATTCACGTGTCCGACACACGCTTGAGGCGCTCATCCTCTCGCCGCTGACGGTCGCGCAGGTCGTGCGTAAAGTTCACCAGAAAACCGGATTCTCGTTGACGCACCGGGCTTGCGAGCTTTTTGAGCACTACTTTTGGAACAAGCGTTTGCTCTCAGGTGTCGAGTGGGGGAAATTTATTCGGACCCGAGACGATGACTCCAGAGAATGGCTATCTCTGGCCGTCAACGCCAAAGATGCTGCTGGCGTGCAGACCCTGTTTTGGAAAATGGGTCTCGGATCCATGCACCAGCTCGAGGCGTACAAAATCTTCTCCGACTTTCGCAACATGGCTTACGGCTGCGCCAAACAGATAGAGATGGATACGCCGGGGCGCGAACATGCCGCCGCACTTTTGGGATACGCCCGTGTTGCGAAAATTGGGCAGGAGGGAGTTGAGTCTACAGCCGACGCCGTGCATGATGTTGTTGAATCTTTCAACGCTTTCCGTCTTCAGCAAAGAGAGATCAACACGCCCTCAGTCGATCAGTTAACAAACGGAAATTTTTCTGAAGCTGAAACAGCAAGTGATGAAGGAGAAGATATTGGTGACTACTGAGAACATCACACCTGAAGAAGCTCGGCAAGCTGTTCGTGCAGAAAAGAGTTCGTTGGCGGCGGAGCCAGTTACCCTCACTCGTATCGATGGACAAATTTTATGGGCCGAGTACGTCGTCCAGGATTACGATGTCGTCTTTCACTTCTTTCGACCTGAAGGTAGTTACTGGACCTATGAATTCGGTGATCTGCTCAAGTGTGTGCTGACCTCGATCTGGCGACTTGAGGGGCGCGAAGACCAGTTGGAAATCGAGTGGGTCCAGGAGGTGTACAGCTGGTACGCTCGCGTCAAGAACGTTGCGCGGCTGGAAACACCAAACAGCGATATGATGCAGAATGTCGTCAAGACCCTCAACGATATGTACAGTGAACAGGTGAGGTAGTCGATGCCATTCAAAAGCGAGGCGCAACGTCGGCTGTTCTGGGCAAAGGTCGGTCGTGGAGAGATGAAGCGGTCGACCGCCAAGCATTGGGAGAAGGCGACCAAGGGCAAGCTGCCCGAGAAGGTGAGCCAGATGGGGCCGGGCTCCACACCCCTGCCTCCAACACTCCAGCCGGTGGGACAGCAGACAGCCCAGGCCGTGAGTCAGAATATGATGGCCTCCACCTCGATGCCGCCACCCCAAGCGTCAGCGATGACCTCTCCGCTCATGAAAGGCGCTGCATTTCGTGAAGGGGAGGCTCACTTTACATCCTTCGCCGACGAGTTTTTGAAAATCGCTGAATCCCATAGGTAGGTAAGAAGAAGAGCGGAGTGGTCGTCGCCCATCTCCGCTCTCCTTCCGGCCCTTCAGAAAGGGCCTATGAAAGTCGGGTGCGCCCAACGTTCACGCTCCGCAATGAGCGCTCGGAGAGACGACCCCTCATCAACCGGACGGTACAGGTCAGCCATCCGGTTGATGAGCTCTTCTGGGAGGTGGGTTCGCACCCACTCCCAGAAAAGCCGCTCCGCTTCTCTTCGGACAGATTGGCGTTCGATCGAAGCGGGAGCTTCACCGACGGCTACGCCGGTGAAGCCGTCAAGCCATACGGCTTGACGGACGAATTCCACCGCCCATTCCTGGGCGGGGGTGCCCTTTTTCATTTGGCACCTCCTTTCCATTATTCTATGCCAGAAAAAATATTTGAACTTTCAGCCCTTAGAAAGGGCCGATGAACGTGGGGTTTGCCCAACGTTCACGCTGGGCGAGAAGCGCTCGGAGAGCCGAACCTTCCGGGACTGGGCTGACTAGGGCAGCCATCTGTTCAGCCACCTCTTTCGGGAAGTGTTCGCAGACCCAATCCCAGAACAAGCGCTCGGCTTTTCGCTCGTTCGGGTTCTCCTCTCGATAGCAGCCGTCGGGAGCGGCATCCTGCCACGCTTTGGCGTGAGCAAAGTTTGCCGCCCACCGCTGTTCGGGGGTACCGACTCCTTTTGGCATTATTCAATTCTCCTTGCACCTTTCTTATACCGCCCAGCTTCTCAATAATTTCGCCAATGGATAGGTAAGAGAGGAGGTACCAACCCCCTTCTCCAAGATCGGAACTTCGGCTACCAGCCGAAGTCCCAACCCCTGCACGCCCTCACCGGACGGATGTCCGGCAAAGGCGGCACTAGATCTGCGCGGCGCAAACGGGGGCCTTCCTCTTGGAAGTCCCCGTCGATTTCGCAGGACGCGAAACCGACGGCCCCCGCCACGTAGACGTCGACGAGTTCGGTGTACCCGAACTTGTCGACGTCGTATACGAACTCGACGGTACCGGCTGGGGAACCCAGCTCGTCCTCGAGTTCACGCGTGTACACGGTCACGTCGCCGTGCCGCGTACACCATAATCTGCCGCCCGCCCAGGCGTCCTCTACACGAGCGAACATCCACTCGCCGGAGAAGTTGTAGAACTCCCATTCCGGGCTGCGGACCCACGCCTCGTGGGGGACACCGAAAGCTGAGTTCAGCAGGTTGCGGAACTGTGTCTTCACTGTTTTTACTCCCTTCCGGTTCCGAGTCTCCTCAGAACCACCGCCTCTTCCCTCTCATTGCGAGAGAGCTGAGGCCCGCTTCAATTTTCACAGACGAAGGCTGTTGGCCGTCACGTTGACCTCGTGACGCCACCTGGATTGGTGGACCTTCGCCTGAGAAGCAGTAGCCGATGACGTGGCCTATGCGTGCCCGTAACCGTGAGCAACGCGCCGCGACATTGCATCGCGGTCTGAGGGTGGGAAGTACACGAGTAGGTGCCCCGTGTACTAAAATACTTATCACAGAAAATATTCTATTTTTTCACTTCATTACGCCGCTAAATTAAAAAAGCGCGGGAGAGCGTGTGCCCCAAGTCCTCCACGCTAAGTCCGAGCCCCGCCAATGGCGGAGCTCTTTCCAGGTGGCGCGCCGTGAGGCTTACTCATCTGCAGCTTTCCGTCTCGCGCTGCTTATACCAAAAGGAGCACGGCTTTTTCACTATCGCGTATCGACGTAAAAGAGAGGTGCCCGAGCTGGGCGTGGGCGGGATTAGTACTTTCGGAGGGCCTCGGTGAGGTAGTGTCGATCCTCCTCACCGAGCTTCGCGATTTCCTCTTCTGTCAGGCAGTCGAGGAAATCGCGCAGTCCTTGACGGACGGCGCTAAAGGCGGGCCAGTCGCCATCCGTCTCTTCCAGAAGTCGCTCGTATGTCCGAACGACTTCGGCCAGATCGCACATAAAACCTCCTTTCCATTATTCTTATACCGATTGCGGCACGAGAACTTTTGAACGATACCGAGCTAAGGAAAATGGCCGAGGAGGTTCGGCCGAGAACTACTTGAAGTAGACCATGATGCGCGGCGGGTAGTATCCCCAGTCGCAGAAATCCCTGCGAGATTTTCGTCCGCCGGGAACGCGGGTCGAAACCAGCTCCTCGCCGGCGTGGTGGGCAGCCACTTCAATGAGCTGCTCCAGCTCGACGCCGAGCTCGTAGGGCATGCTCATTTGGTCTTTGAAAACGATGGGGAACGTATGTTCCCAGCAGATGCCGTGATCTGGGTGCTCCACCCGCTTGGCGGTGCCCGGCTCAATGGTCAGTCGGTCCTCGAGCAGCCGACTGACCTGAGCGAAGAGCTTGTTGAGCCACTCAGGCGAATGTCGAGACGACACGAACCCAATCCTCATCTTGGCAGTAGAAGTTGTGGATTCGCGCCGCTGTGCGGTCATCAAGCATGTCTAACTCAGGCACCTCGTCCACATTCGTCGGTAGCGGTAGCGCGGACCAGCCTGGCCGATCTGTCTTAAGCAGATCGTTTATTGCTGTCCGCGCGAAATGCTTCAACACCTTTACGGGCATGTCCAGCTTCTCCGCCACTCCCTTGAGAGGTGTCCACCGCTTTCGGCCCAGCGGATCTCCCTCAAAGGTCAAAGGCTCCCATTTCGCCCGCCCTCGATATTGAGGGTCTCGAATTTCTGCAAACGCAGAAATGCCTGGCCCAAGTAGATAGGCCGCGCTGTTTGGGCCATCCAACAGGAGCAGCACATCGAGGTCGACCAGCTCCTCCACCTCGCCGCTTTCCGTTTCCTTTATTTCGATGGCCGTGAGCCATCGGCATCCCGTGTAGCCTACGAATCGCTGATACGCTTTCTGCAAAAATTGTTGGCCCACAACCTGACTTCGCGAGCCCCGCCGCGTACGGGTCTCGGCGCCAGGTGTGTCCGTTGCCAGCACTACTGACGCAACGAACTCCAGGTCGAATTTCTGCAGGAATTCATCGATGACTTGCCTTGTCCAGCCCAACCTGAGCGCCGCGGCTGTTACCTGATCTTTGGTCACATTTGTCTCCTTTCCGAAGCTAACAGAATTCTCACCGACAATCTTATAACGCGTAGAGCGGTCACTTTTTATTTGGTAACGTGGTGGGATGTCTACGGATTGTTTCGGCGCTCATGATACTGAGTTGGTTGATGAGATTGACCAGCTGCTCGCATACGAGGAATCCGAGCTGGATACGCTCAATGTCTGCCCGGTAGGATCGGCTACACCGCAGCGGGTGGAAATTCAGCCTTCGGAGTTCACCGAGTTCGCAATCAAGGTCCCTACAAATGAGGCAATCGTCCCCTTCAGTTTCAACGAACGCCGTTATCTGCGCAGCATTTATGACACGCCAGCAAAGCGTGTTCTGCTCAAAGCCGCGCGGCAAGTGGAAAAGTGTCTGTTGGCCTCGGATCGGGTCGTCACTCCCGATGGTCGTTGGATTACGATTGAGGATTTGCGGATCGGCGATCGAGTCGTCTCCCTCCACGCTCTTGACCCTGATGCGGAAGAGTGCGCTGTGCCTCATGGCGAGATTCGACCCTTCCGGACCAACAACCGATTTGAGCAGGACATCGTCGTCGACAAACGTTCGGTTGGGAAAAAGCGTGCCGTACGGTTGCGCACGAAAATGGGATGCGTGCTCCATCTCAGTGAGGACACGCCTGTCCTCGGCGGTCGTGGTTGGTGCAGTGCTGCCGGTATGGGGAGGGGTGAGCCTGTTGCGACCATTCGCTCTCTCGGCGACGCCGCCGTGTTCGGAGAGGGTTACGGGAAGAGCCTCGAGTTCAGCTCAACAATTCCCGACGGCCTTTTTCTCGAGGCGACGTCCAGCGAGCTTGTCGCGTTCATCAAATCTCTCTGGCGACGCAGCGGAAGCGTGTATGGGCGAGGCGGGAAGCTCCGCTGCGCGCTGTATCTGCCATCACGACTGACTGCTGAGCGTGCTCGTTGGTTGCTGCTGAAGATCGGCATTCCTGCGCATTGTCGGCGTGGGGAGGGCGACGCGCATTCGGTCAGCGTGGGTGGAAAGGCCGCGCAGGCGTTTTTGGACATGATTGTGACGGGCGTCCCACCTGAGCCCAAATCGAGTGATGTGCTGTGGGATACGGTTGTCGACGTCGAGCCGTTGGGGCAGGAGGAGGTGTACCACCTCGAGACCGCCAAGAATCACAACTACGTCCATGAAGGTGCCGTGGTCCACAACTCCACCTTCATTGGCAACAAGATGATCACCTACTGTGCCGTGGTACCCAACTTCAAAACGCTCTACGTCAGCGCCACCCAGCAGCAGGCGCAGGTGTTTTCATCCGATCGCATAAAAGACCCAATCGACCTTTCCCCCGAGCTCGCCTACTTGTTGGACAGCAAGCTGTCGCAAAACGTGCTCTTCAAACAGTTTCGTAACCGTTCGCAAATTCGCATCCGATACACGTATCATTCCGCCGATCGCACACGCGGCATCAGCGCTGATCTCGTAACGATCGACGAGCTTCAGGATATTATCTACCACCACATTCCCATCATCGAACAGTGCGCTTCCCACTCGCAATGGAAGCTCTTTTGCGATGCCGGAACGCCAAAATCGTTGGACAACACGATCGAAGTGCTTTGGGCACAGTTCTCCACGCAAAACGAATGGGTCGTTCCGTGTGGACGGCACGGTCTGCCAAAACAGCCAGGCACGTGGCACTGGAACGTGCTGGGCATGAAAAACATCGGCAAAAAGGGTCTGATATGTGCAAAGTGCGGGCAGCCTATCGACCCTACCCATCCGTTGGCGACCTGGGCCTCGATGCAGCCGCGAACGGTGAATAATGCCAATCGAGTGACGATGGATGGCTACCGCATCTCTCAGTTGATGGTGCCGTGGATTGATTGGGAAGGGGACATTCTCATGAACCTGGACCGTTACGATCTGCCGCAGATCAACAATGAGATGCTGGGTCTGTCCTCCGACTCTGGTATCCGTCCTCTCACTCAAAGGTCGGTACGGGTCTGCTGTCAGCCCGACATCCATCTTGGTGATTTTGAGCTCAACGCGTCTCGGTGTGTCGACGGAGTTTTCGCCGGCATCGATTGGGGCTGCCACGACAACCAAACGCGCATCCTGACAGATTCCGGATTCAAATATTTTCGTGATCTGACCGACGATGATCTGGTTGCGCAATTTGATAAAGACACGCGCCAGATGTCCTTCGTCCGTCCGCTCACGCGGACCGTTCGGGATTGGAATGGGCCGCTCTACCACATCACGGGTCGCGATGTGGACATGATGTTGACGGGCACGCACAGAATGCTTGTCCAGCCGGCTCGCCAGAAGGACTGGTGCGTGGAGTCCATGGAGGAGCTCGCCGATCGGCAGGAAGGTGGGAATATGCGCGGTTGGGTTGACTGGGAAGGTGAGGAGCTCACCACCTTCACCGTTCCCGGCATTCCGCCATGCCTCGGCGACGAAGGTTGCGAGCCTGCGCAGATGGGCGGGGATTTTTGGATAACAAGGCTGGGGACCCTTTTGTCGTCGGGGCTTCCTGCTCGAGGGGTCTACGGCAGACAGCTGCAACGGTGGTGGATCGACAACGTGGGCCCGACCAAGGATACCGAACGCATTCCCCGCCGCTTCCTCAACCTCTCGAAAAGGCAGCTGCGCATCTTGTTCAGCGCGATGATGGCTGGAAAAGGTGGGGTGCTTGGTGGATACATGTCCGCCTCAAAGGGACTGTGTGAGGATTTTCAGGAAGTGTGCCTTCGGCTTGGTTACACGGCCACCGTCGAGATGCACATGTCCTCTAACAGCGACGGGAAGGTCCACTACAAAACCAGCTGGTCACAGAAAAGAGATTTTCGTCTGAGCCGCGAACAGATCAAGAAGATTCCGTATCGAGGGCAGGTGTACTGCTGCGCGGTCCCTTCCGGCCTCATCGTTACCGAACGAAATGGGCGCATCGCCTATCAGGGCAACACGGGAGAACGAGAGTCCTACACGGTCCTCACGTTGGGCGGCTACATGGGGAAGGGATTTCAGGTGTTCTACGTCCATCGCTTTGTTGGTGAGGATCTGGAGCCCAGCAGACAACTCGATCGAATTGCACAGATTTGTGTGCTTGTCGGCGTCAAGCTCATCGGTGCCGACTACGGTGGGGGTTACGATCGAAACGACTGGATAATGAGAAACTTCGGTATTCACAAGCTGGCCAAGTATCAGTACGCCGGCAATCCGAAGTCCAAAGTCAAATGGGAGCCTCGGCTTGGCCGCTTCATTCTTCATCGCAGCGAAGTGATGAAGGACATCTTCAGCGCCATCAAGCGGCGCCAGATTGGGTTGCCCTGCTGGGAAGAGTTCTCGTCTCCGTACGCGATGGACATGTGCAACATCTTCGCCGAGTTTAGTAAACAGCTACGGATGACGCAGTACATGGTCAGCCCGGGCAAGTCGGACGACACATTCCATTCCATCCTCTACTGCTTTTTCGCATCCATGCTTGTGCGGCCGCGTCCCGACATTCTCATCCCGCGCAGCGCCAACGATGTGAACTTCCATCGACATAACTAGGTAAGGGAATTGCCGCGGAAGTCGCAGCGAGAAGCGGCGCTAGCGCGCCGCTTGGTGGATTGCAGGGGGAGGGGGCGCCTTGGCTTCTGCCTTGGCGGCTCTTTTTTCGATCGCCTCGACGGCCGCCAGGGCGGCCGCCTCAGCGGCGTGGAGAAGCTCTTGCTTCTCCACTTGCTCGGAAAAATCCAGCCGTCCCACCGCATGGTGGGGCCGGATTTTTCCGAGCGCCAACGCGTCGGTGTACAGGAGGACGTCCGCTCGGACGTCCTCCAGTGCTCGGGCGCCTATGTAGGCGACTGTGAAGCCGCCTACAGCGCCCGCGCCGGCGCCGGTCGCGATCCAAAGCATCTGCCCGTTCCCGAGCAGATACCCGACCACGCCGCCGCCGGCGCCGCCCAGCAGCACTCCGACAACGATCTTGCCGGAATGCTGCACGAAAACCTCACCGGCCGAAGCGCGGTGAGGGTTGAGGTGTCCCATTGTTCTCCTTTCCAGACTTCTTGCGCGCACCAGTACGCACAAGGACCCAGCGAATGGAACTCTGGGTCAAAATACTTATATACAGATTTTTGCTTGATTTTTTACCGTCGTTGACGGCGTTGTTTATGCTTTTTGCGGCCCTGCTGGATGTCGGGAAAATACGTTTCCTGTTCTGCGATCTCTTGCTTTACGAGTGCGTCAAACGCGTCGATGTTTGCTGCCGCCAGTATTTCCAGAAGTTTGCGGCTAGGCCCGAGCTGGGCGGCCTTCTCAATCATCAGAACGGCGACTGTCGATAGGTTCTTGCGGCCGACGTAGAGTAGGTCGCGCATATATTGGAGGTGGAGATCGGTCTTGAAGTCCTTCCGTTCGACGACGTACCGACTCATCTTCAGGCACAGCTCGTAGAATGGCTTCCAGGCATGGTCTACGGAAAGCAGCGTGTTCAGCTTGTCGATTTCAACTTCCGTGATTTTTGCGAAAATTTCACAATAGCTTAATATCCTCTTCTGCTCCCATGTGGTTTCTCCGAGGTCCTCGAGGAGGTTGTTGTAGAGCTGAAGTAGCTCAGTGTCCGGCATTGTGTGAAAGCGTGAGGCGGACATATTGTTCACTTCGTAGAGAAGATTCACCGCGTCCTGAAGACGTAAGACTGTCCGTTCCAGAAACAAAAGCCGACGAATGAGCTCGCCCGGTTTCATTTCGCCGGCAATGCGAAGCCGCTTGAGCTCGGCCACATCTTCCTGTCGAACATAGACGGTATCGCCCTCCATCTGACGCCGAACGAGACCTTCGTCACAGAGTCTGTGCACCTTCTCGACGGAACACCCCAATATCTCCGCGGCCTTGGAGGCTGTAATGAAACCTTGACTTCTTCCCATGGTAATCACCATATGCTAATTTGAACTTAGAATTAATAGGCCGAGCGTACGAGGTAGAAAGGCCAAGACAATGTTTGATACGACGAGCCTCACGCTGGCTGACCGTGCTTCTCACGGCGTCGACCCCGAACGGCTTCGCATGCTGGGGAAGAAGGCGAGCCTACTTTTTACCGAACGGGAGATGCCTTTGACCGACGCCGTCGTCCAAGTCGTTTCTGACCAGAGCGGCTTGAATCGTGAGCACGTGCACCGGGTCACGGAATTCGCAAACGGCTACGCGTTCGACACGTTGTACAAGCGCGCAAGCGGCAGTCACCGCGTCATTAACTTTGAGGGAGGGCCTGCTGATCCCGCTGCGGTACTGCAGGAGCTGAATGCGGTTCCGATGAGAGGAGAAACCAAATTGGCCGCATACCGACCGACTCCGAAGTTCATCGCCGGACTTGAGGGTTTGGAGGATGCCTTCCAAATATCGAAGACAGCCTCGGCTGGTCCTGCGGACAAGCACGAAAATCCGAACAGGCCCATTTTTGAGCTGCAGGAGATGCTGAAGTCGGCACAGGACCAGCTCGGCTCGCGGATGGCTTCGCTCTACGTGGAGTTCGAGAGCGTGACGGACGGGTTGTACAAGGAGGCGAAGCAGGCCGTTCTCAACGGCGTCTCGCCAGCTGAGATCAGCGAGGTTTTCAAAGCTCGGTCACCGCACCCCAACATCACAAAGCTCGCCCTCAAGCGCATTGCGGAGAAGATGGATGGGGACATGATACCGGCGCCGCCGATGCGAAAGTTGGCTGGCCGGCGCGTGGTAAACTCGAACCACCCGCTGTGCGGTGCCTTCGACGGCTTCGCCAAGGTGGCCTACGACTACTTCGCCACGACGACCGCGGCTGAGCGAATCAACGAGCAACTTCGCGTGGCGGACAAAGCGGTTCGGGAGGTGTTGCAGCATGAGTCCCTATGACCGATTGGCGCTGGCCGACATGCTTGTGCATCTGGAAAAGCGCGCCAGTGTTGGCGCTGGGATTGGAACCGGACTCGAGGCGGGAGTCCGGGGACTCGGCGGAGTTCTGCGAGGCACACAAACGGTGGGCAGCGCCGCACTGCGAGCCGGCGCTGGCGAGGCGGAGAAGATTCTTGGCGGCAAAGCGTTGGGTCGAGCCATCGGGCTTGGGATACGAGCGGCTCCCTACGTTGGGGGCGCCTACCTCGTCAACCGTTTGCTGGGAGACCCCGTCGGGCAGATAGCGCGCTCGAAGTTGCAGCAGTTTCGTCTACAGCAAGCCATGCAGCGCTCGTCCTTCGATCCCAGGTCAGGAGTCATGTACTGATGACGGATCCACTGACAGAATTTCTTGAACACGAGGGTGTGACCAAGGAGGCGGGCCTTGCCCAAACATGGGAGCGGCTTCCATCCTTGGCGCGGGCAGCGATCGGGACAGCTGGCGTCTTCGCTGCGGGCCGAGTTGCCGACGAAGCGTACAGCGCGGCAAAAGACGCCATTGGAAAATCTATCGGCTTTCGGCGCGTGATGAAGTACAACCCGGCTTTGGAGAAGATGGATCGCAGCAAGGTCAAAACCATCTTCAACACGCTGCACAATGTCAGCCCCGATCTAGCCGGTGATCCGATTGTGGCCAACTCGTGGATCAACCGAATGACCTATCAGGAGGACTACGTCGATCCGCGAACGCTTTCTGATTTGGCGACAGCTCAGGAACGAATGCGGAAGAAGGATCAGGGTAGGGGCGGTTTTATGAACCTGATGCAGCAGGCAACACTTGCGGCCGTCGCTGACCCCTATGCCTTCACCTCAGACGCCGAACGCATCAAGCAACAGCGACGAATGGCTCCGCAACTTGCGGCCCATACTGCTCAGGCGGCAGCACATGCTGCACAGCAGGATGAGAAGCGAATGCAGGAGCACCGCAAGCACTTTCGCGATCCGAATATCGACATGCCGATGAAGCAGTACCTGTCAGAGTACGGGCCCGCGCAGCCGGCGCAGCCGGGTGGTGGGCAGGGCAAGCAGCAGGGCGGTAAGCAGCAAGGTCGCAAGTTCAAAATCTGAGCGCATCCCATGATCGTAAAACAGTGCCAATTTCCTGGGCAAGATGAGAATGGCATCTACTTTCACCTCGTCCACCCCGGTTATGACAATCTGCATTTGACAAAGACGGCAGCCTCCACCGTCTCAGCTCCGCAGCTGGAAGTGGTCCAGCGAATTTTGCGGAGCATGAACAAGCGTGATGGCACGATCTACTCTCTCATCAGCACTCTTGGTGCCGCCGAATATTGGGGAGGCAACAACAACGGGGATCACTTCGGGCTCGATGCTCTCATCCACACGCCGCCCAACTGGAACCAGCTCAACCTCGAGCAGCAAAAAGTTGTCGGACGGCGGTGGGAATGGGGCTACCCGACTTTTTACAACGCGCACGCTTTTGCCCATCACGTGAATAGTGACCCTGCTCGAGCGTTCGGTACTATCGAGTACGTATTCTGGGACAGCTTGATGAAGCGCGTTCTTTTGCTGGTAGCCATAGATCGCGCTCGGGCTGCTCAATGCGGTGCTGGAAGTGTCCTCGACCGAATCGACAATGGCGAATTTCCTGATACTTCCATGGGAGCGAGAGTTCCCTTTGACGTGTGCAGCCTTTGTGGCGATTGGTCACGCATTCTTCCCAACAGAGACAACCCGCGACAGATTTTAGAAGAGCACCGCCGGAAACCGATTCGTGGTCTGAACATGACCACGGCGGACTACTGCTATCACCTGCGCTGCGAGCGGAACAAGATTTACCCAAACGGGCTGCAAGTCCGAATGGTAAACCTCCACCCGCGCTTCTTCGACATCTCCCTCGTTTTCATTGGCGCGGAGAAAACGTCGAAGATGCTGGCAAAGGTAGCTGATACTCGGTGCCCCATTCGGGAAAATGCCCCCATGTGCAAGACAGGCTGCTACGACTACGCCATTCCATCTTCGCATGTCTCCGAAGTGTGGGCGCGGAAGGAAAAAACGGCTGCAGCACAAGACGGTGATTCCATGCTCAAAGAAGGCTTTGGCATCGAAGATTTCGACATTGATCCGCGTGAAGAACAGGATGTGGCGGCCTACTTTCGCCCGGGGCGGCTTCTCAAGCGTGGCGAGATCGCGAAGCGGGTGCAGTCGAATTTTCGGAAACTCGTTCTCCCGAAGCTTGAGGTAGAGGAGCCTGATTTCCCCGATGAGCTGCAGGACTCCATGTCCGAACGTCTTTCCGACGCGCTGAGCACGGCGGGGAGCTTGGGGATCGTCGCCAAGCCGCGTGAGTTCCAACGCATGTACGTCCGAGCTCTCGGGAGACCGCGGCTGGCGGATGATCTGAGGCAACGAGGAATTTGCTTCCGGCTCGGCCGCCCTCCGGCTGAGGACTTTCGGCTGTCGCGGGAAATAGTGCCTCGCCTGCTCAACGCACTACTTCCTTTAATATGCCGGCGCAGCGCTTTTTCTGATCCACTACATGCACGGATCATCATTATCGCAAAGAAGAAACCGGTGTCGGCCGATTCGACATGCGAGATGGAAGATCCGTTCTTAGACAAAGTCGGCAGCGCCTACTCGGCTTACCGGCGAGACCTCCTCTACAAGACGGCCTCGTTGGTGGAAAATACGATTCATCTACACCCGCATCTTTTGGGACACGTGGTGGGTGACGTTGAACCCAAGCTTGTCAAGACCGGCAGCGATATGATGGAATCTGTAATTGGAATGCTCTCCACGGCGTATTTCAATCAAGCCTATACGCAACAGCCCGTATCGGGATTTGTGGATGAGCACTGCAACGTGGCTGGCCTTCGCGAAGCCGAAGAGCTGGCTGTTCGTGGCGGGGTGGCGTAGGGCCGTCAAGCCGGTTCCGAAGACCGTTCCAGCTCCGTCTTGAAGGAAACCACAGGAAGGAAACCACCATGGACGAGTTTTTGGCGAACTACTACGGGACCGGCGGCGGCAACGGGCAGACTTCTGACGCGGACGCGTTGGAAAAGATGGCCCAACTCACTCTCCTCACCAAGCAGGCTGAGGAAGAGGGTGTGGACATCTCCGACCTCTCTGAGGAGGAGCTCGACGAGCTCGCCGAGGAGCTGTACGGCGAGGGCGGCGACGTGCTCGAGAAAGAGGCGCAGACCAAGTTTGAGGAATCCGATTTCCTCGGCCGTGTCATGGCCCACTCTATGTGGCAAGAGCTCGACAGCATCCAGAAAGAGGCGAGACTGCGGGATCTTCCGAAACGGGTTTATGAGCGCACGCTCGGCCGTCTTGGAACGAGAGCCCAAGAGTCGGTTATGCGCAGGACAGAGGCACCCACTGGCCGGATGGAGCAACTGATCCACTACTTGGGTGGCGCCCGAACGAAGCCTGGACGCAGAATTCAAGGCCCACCGAGACCGCGAAGCCACGAGACATATATGAGGGGGCGTGAACGGCTAGCGCGAGCGGCACGAGGAGCCGCCGAAATCGGGGCGCCGGCGCTTGGTGCGGCCGCCCTTGCTGGCGGGGCTGGCGTCACCCCCAGTGCGATCAGAAAGGTCAGAGAGCTTCGGAAGGGAAGTTCCGACAGCGCGTTCCAAGCGCTGATTGAGGCGCGGGCAAATGAGATGCTTCAGGCATCTGGGTATCTCAACAAGACGGCTTCGGATTTCGACATGGTAGTCGATCAAGCCGCGCTCGAGCTGCTGGAGGCCAACGGGTATCCCGTCGAGTGGGCTGAGTGAGCTTCCTTTCCCAAAAGGGACTCGCGTAAACTGTTTCTAGCACCCAATGCTTTCCACAACGGTCATATGCGCATTTGTCGATGAGATGACAAAAATAGCCGCTGTCTCCTCACCGGCTATCAAAGCACCTCCGGCACCTGGCGGGATTGACATGAAGCTCTACGCTGAGCCGGCCAAACCAGTCTCGCCAAAAAGGATCGTTGCGAAAGCATTGAAGTCGACCAATTTGCAAAAGACAAATTACACCAACGTACACACGAGGGCGCAAAGTCCAAACATCTCTCTGACCTCTGTGCAGAAGGCCCTGCCGCCTCCTGCGGTCAGAATCTAGGAGGACCCATGTCAGGGTTGACTCTCAACAGGATGATTGAGGCCGCGCTCCTTGAGGGCCGAGCAGAGGCGATGGACAAGATTGCCCAGGAATCTGGGCGAACGTGCGCCTTCGAGGGTTGCACCAAGCCTGCCATGCCGAACTCGGAATATTGCAAGGAGCACGCGGAGCGCATGGCGGAAAAGGAACGTGCCGCAACCGGTGAGGCACCCGGCGAGCAGGAGAAGACATCTTCAGCTCGTATCGAAAAGCTCGCCGGGGCGGTTGAGTACGTCGTCAAAAACTTCGGGCAAATCAGGCAGACTCCCGGCCGACTCAAGGTAGCGCAGGGAGTGGCGGATGAGGCATTGCCCCATGTCGGACCCGGTCATGGTCCGAATGCACTGCCCGTGGCCCCAGCTGTCGACGGCAAGCAGGCGACGGAGTTCGGTCAGGCAAAAACTCAGGCCATCCCGAAAACGCCGCCTCGCGAGAGGGGAGCAACTCCCAAGTCGGCGCCCAATGCCATGGGCACCAACGAGGAAGAGATGCATCCGCCCATGCCCGAAGAAGGCGTGATGATCCAGAAAGGTGCCAATCGACGCGTCAATGCCATCCAGGCGGTCATGCTGCGAAAAGCGGCGGCCGAAGATAGCAACGTGAACATCACTCAGCCGAAAAGCACCGTGCTTCCTGAGGACCAGCCTTCTCAGGTCGCACGTCCAGCGGAGGTCACCTCCCAAGAGCAAATGATCGCCAGCAACCAAGCAGCGATCGACATGACCAAGCGTCAAGCCAAGGAGGTACCGAAGAAGCGAATGGGCGAGGTGCTCAAGGAGCCGGCGCAAACGGCTTCGACCGACTCCACGCTTCAGAAAAATCTGAGCCCGGAGGCGACGAAGGGAGCCAAGATCGCGTCGGCTCGTGAACATCTGCGGAAAATCGCGAGCCAGGGCTGCTCTTGTGAAGAAGAGGGCCTGACGAAAGGTGAGTGCGGTTTCTGCAAAATCGCTTCTCGAATCGAGCGGAGACGGGCTGGCAGCCAATCCGCTCACCTCGGCGCCCGGTAAAGGAGGACTGCAATGAAAAAGATCAGCGCGGAGAAGGTGCTGTCGGTCCTCTCGGCAGTTCCCGAAACACTGAGGAAGCTCGCAGCTGAGCGAGATCAGCTATTGGCTGAAGTCGAGGTTCTCCGTGAGGAGAACAACGGGTTCAAGCTGGATCAGCGGATCGAAAAGATCGCTCAGGAGATTCACGAGAAGGGCATCCATCAAGGACGATCGCTGAGCGACACACGGGAGTTCCTGATGCAGAAGCATGCAGAGGGAACGTTGAACGTGGTTGCCGAGGCGATCTCCATGACGGCGCCCGAGCGACCTTTCGGTGTTCTTGGAGAGGTGCCGGCCGGAGGCGAAGGGTCGGACCTTGTCAGCTTCATCAACAGCTAGCTGGGCAAGGTGATCTGAATTTAATTTGCATCTTGAGGAAGGACCACGGAAATGGCTACCAAGACCTTCAAGTTTCTCGGTCCATCTCACATCGGCATTTACACCTACCACTTCGGTGTGGCTGATGCTTCGCTTCTCGACTTCGAGAACGCGAATCCGTTGGAGATGGGCGAGTGGCTGACGTTGGATTCGTCGCAGAAGTTGGTGCGGTCAGCGAATCCAGGCGTCCCTCCTGGACCGTACGTCATGTACGCAGAGAAGGGACGCTCCGACACGCAATCGCTCGCGGACGCAGGTGTCCCCGTCATCTTCATCGGCGGCTTTTGGGCCGAAACGAAGATCTTCAACGCTGGCGCTGCTCCAGCTCTTGGCGCCGCTCTCGAAGTGGCGGATGTGACCTACTTGACCCTCACGAAATCGGGTTTGCAGACGCACGCTGGCGGCGCAAACCCAATTATTGGCTACGTCACGCGGACAGCCGCCAACAATAACGGCTGGCTCCAATTCCAGCAGGTGCTGGTGTAGGAAAGGGGAGAATCATGACGACTTCCGCATCAGCATTCAACATGCGGTTCCTCTCCAAGCTCGACGTGCCCGAAGGGAAGGAGAAGATCGCGCAGTACGGCGGCACGTACATTCGTGACCATCTGCGTGAAGTCTCCTTCTGGAGGCAGGTCATTCCGCCCGAGAACGTGACTCGGGCCGACTGCCAGCGCAGCACCAATCACGACACGTTGACCAAAATCGTCGACGTCGAGCCCGAGAGCCGCGCCGTCGCCATATCGTTTCGAGGGGAGCCGAAGGCCCGTCTCATTGACGCCCCTCGTGCCGAGTGCGGTTTCTTCACCATCTCGTCCGAGAGGTTCGAGAAGTACGAGCAGGAGCTCTTGGCGTACGAGATGCCTCTCACCAAGGTGATGGAAACCAACAGCGGCAAGGACATTCAGGAGATCGAAGATCGCGAAGCCACCATCCACATGGAGGCTGCCGTCCAAGCACTGCAGCAGGAGCAGAACGGTGGCGCCGTCACCACGCTCAACAAGAGTGCCATCGTGGCGGGGACGGTCGTCGAGTACTCCATTCGCAAGGGCGAGATGGCTCGTGTTGCTGCTGCAGACACCAACTACGTTTGGCCGTTGCAGCGACCCGACCTGGTCAACCTGGCCAAGATCTTGGACGGCCGCTATCACCGGGCGCAGAAGTACCTCATCAATGAGGCAGACTTCGACGACATCACTCAATGGACGGTCGAAGACTGGGGCGACAAGGTCCAGTCCGAAACCGGTGTTGAGGGGTACAAGTACTCGACCCTTCTGGGTCGGGCCTTCGTGCGGACCATCAAGAGCGACATCTTGCGGCGCGGGAATGTGTTCGTGTTCACGGCACCCGAGTTCATCGGGAAGTTCTACATCCTGAACAACACGAAGTTCTACGCCGACAAGGTATTCAACAAAATCACGTGGCAGAGCTGGGAAGACATCGCCATGATGATCGTGAACGTCAGCTCGATCGGAAAGATTGAACTGTACTCCGGCGATGCCACCACGAACGATGCCGACGGTATTCGGTCGGACGTGTTCCCGAAGGACCAGGCTGATCTCGGCGTGGTGAACAACCGTGTCGATTCCGGCCTCGTGTTCCCGACAGTAAAGGTGTACTAGCACCTGAAGTTGCTGTGCGCGCTACCCTGGAGGCGCGGTGTCCAATCGGCGCCGCGCCTCTATTTTTTGAGCCAGCAGCATTGCTTGGGGAAAAACAGATGGAACAGGAAACGAAATATTTTTTGGTGAACGCGGTTCGGCGGCGACACACTCGTGCGCAGCGAGCGCAATCTGCCACACGCCATCGATTCACCCAATTCGTGCTTGGTGGCTCGGTGCGCTTGGTACGCGGCCGGCCCTGTCAGACTCCTCTGACAGGGGCGCAGATCAGAGCGCACTTCAACGAGCTGCGCGAAAAACAGAATGCGGGGCTTGTTGAGGTGCACGTGGGCAGTCCGGAGGGGCCCCTTTACAATTTTGGCGATGTCGATGAGATGTCTCCGCCACAAGCTGCGCCCGAAAAGGAGCCGGAAGCACAGGAGCTCGAGAAGGAATTCGAGTCCGAGGAAGAGGAAGAGGAGGAGGAGGGGGAGGACACCACAGAGGAATCGACGGTCGATGAAACGTTGATGGAAAAGCCAAACTACGCTTCGATGAAAAAGTCGGAGCTTGTCGCGCATGTGGCCGAGCTGACTGGTGACGATCCAGCGACGCTGCAAAGGCTGACTCGCAATCAGCTTTTGGAGGTGCTGTCATGATGTACTACAACCTGACGGACGTGACCCCGCCTTGGAGCAAGGGCCAGCAACCGCATCGGGTCAGGCTTGCCGGAACCTGCATCGAGCCGGGTGAGTGTGCGGACATCAAACGGGTTTCGCTGTCTGCCATCTCTGGCCTGGTGCGTTCCCACATTGTCAGCGTCGGTAGTCGCCCAGACTGGTACGTCCGGCGAAAAGAGGCTCAGCTCTCAGCTGAGGCGGCAAATGCCGCCAAGGCACCGATCGAGCCCGAAGAGATCGAGGACGAAGAGGGGGAGTAGATGACTGCCCTCCAAAATCTGGATAATCCGCATGTACCAGGCGCCTCCCCCACATTCAATCAGTTTGTGGCGGGTGTGCGTCTGTACATGCGGGATTATCCGGAACTGAACCGTCTCGTTGCTGGTGAGGAATCGAGCGGTCGGATGATTGCGTTTGCAGTTTTGGAGGCTCTTTCAGATTTCACCGCTCACCCGCCAAATCTTGGTGTGTTCTCCTTCGAGTATTTTTTGGCGAGAGGATGGACGCACCATTTGCGGATCGGGACGATCTGCAGACTTCTTGAGATGGTCGGTATTCTGCAAACGAGAAATCATCTGCCATTTTCGGATGGCGGATTGAATGTCGCCGTTTCAGACAAAACACCATTGCTGCAAAGTTGGATTCAGCTTTTTGAGCGGCGGTGGGAAACGTGGAAAGAGCGAACAAAAATATCCGAGAACATTGCTCGCTGTATGGGAACGGGCGGTGAGGGTCTCGCGAGCGAGTATTTTGCCATTCACGGCTACTTTTCGCGGGCATATTGGTAGTGGAGGAGGGTTATGGCCGGTTGGGATATTCGTCCTTTCGATTCTCTGAACAGGGTCAGAGATTATCTGAACGGAGTCATCATCGGAACCGTCGATCTCTCTGACGGAGCCAATGTCGACACGAAGACATTGGTCATCGATGTTGACGGAGGAGGCAACAGGACCGTCACGTTCGCGCCGGCCAAGAGTCGTGATTGGACGTTGGCGGAGATTGTTGCCCAGATCGAGGCGGCCCACGCTGATCTGGTTGGCGTTCCGGTTGTCTACATTGACGCGGCACCCGGTGGGGCCGTGGGCCCGAAGTTCTTGGTGCTGGTGAAGGATGGCTCCGTCATCACCATACAAAATACGGGGACAGCAAACACCGTGCTCGGCTTTCCAGCCCCGCAGACGATTGGGGATCCGGTGGCGATAGCCGAGCTCCACTCGTTGGTTCGCGACCCTGATAACATGGGGCGGTGGGTCACGGCGGTCTACAGATAGGAGAGTGGGATGTCTGACGCGTTTGAATCCTTGCGGCGAGAGGTTCACGACATCCCGTGGACATCCGCAGCCGTCTTCATGACGGAGCTCCGTCAGGTGGAGCGTACACCAGTCATGACGAAGCAAGCTTCAATCGGCCTGTTGAAGCTTGCGCGCATGCGTAAGCGTGCACAATCACCTGCCGATCTGGAAGAGATGCAGCGGCGCGCGCTGATGACGGATCCGAGCATCGTAGCGGCATTGGATCAACAACAAGCCGCGGTCGAAAATCAAGTGCTCGGCGAGCAGCTCGAGCGCATGCAAGTCGAGAGTCAGGAGTTGCAGGCGCAAATGGCCGCGGCCGAAACGGCCGCCATTCAAGCGCAGCAGCAAAATCAGATGCTGCAGCAGGAACTCCAGGCTGCCCACCAGGCTCGGCAGGCCGCCACGGCACAAGCCCTCCAGGCTCAGGATGCGGCTCTGAGCGAGCAGGTGAATCAACAGCAGCACCGACAGCAGGTCATGGAGGCCGCCGACCAGCTCGCGCTGCAGCTGAAGCAGGTGGCCGCGACCAGTCCAGCCGAGCAGCAAGCGATGGCCCAGGCGGCCGTTGGAGGACCAGCGACGGCCGGTGGTGAGCAACCAGCTCCGCTCGAGGGTCAGCCGCAGGCGGCCTACGCCAAGACGCAGAAACAAATTGAGGAGGCTCAACGGGCCGAGCAGAATGCGGCGATGCAAGCGCAGGACGCGGAAAAGGCCGTGGTTGAGGAGCAGAGTAAGTTGGCGCCAGTCGGGCCGATGCCCGGAGGACCCGTGCCGGCTGAACTTCCGCCAAAGACATCCTCTTTGCGCGTTGCTCGAGCAAAGCAGCAGTTGCGACAAGCCATGCAAAAGCGTGCACAGATTGGAGAAGTCACGTCGCTGGGGCCTGCCGCTCTTCGCTTACTCGGCTACGGCGGGGCGGGGGCGGCCCTCGGTGCCGGTCGTGAAGGCATTCGACAGCTGCACTACGCGAAGCGGGGGCGTCGGGCGTTGAGTGACCGCGAAACCGAGCTGATGGGGAAGCTTCGGGAGGCTGAGCTCAATGCCGAACGTACGCCAACGTACAAGAACAAGCTGCGCGTGGTCGGGCTTCGTCATCAGCTTGGCAAGGCACAGCTGTCACGAGAGCATCCGGTGGGTGCCCTTGCCAGCGCGGCTGGAAAAGGGTTCGGAGCAGGAGTGGCGATTGGACCTTTCATAGGTCAACTGGCAGGCAAGGGCATGGAGGCTGTGCGGGCGCAGCGCGCGCTCGCTGACCCGGCCGCCGAAGCGGCCGCTCGAGTGGTGAAGGGAGTCAGATAATGCTCGCAGAGTTTTTGAGTGGCGATGAGAAGGTCGAAATGGCGGCGGACCAATTTCGCAAGCTCGCCGAGGAGATCAGGCCCGAAGGGCTGTTCTCTTCGTCCTCCGCTCGAAACAGTCTGCGTGAACATCTGCGGAGAAAGGGTTTTGGCAAAGCGGGGAGAGTTTTTGACTTCGAGCAAGACGTGAAGCGCGGTGAGGCAGCATTTGCGGCGATCGCCAGGCGCGATGGGCAGATTGTCTGAGGTAGCCGTGATCAACTTTTCTTCGTTTGCTGACGAGCTCGCCAAAATCGCGACCGCGAGTTGGCGCGAACCAGATCGGGAATTCCTGGCGCGCACGCGTGAGCTTGCCCCTCTCGGCGCGGCGTTGACGGGAGTTGCCGTCGGAACTCCGCTGGTTCGGGTAGCTCGAGCGTTTCCTGATGTGCCGCTTGGGACGAAAGCAAGATTCGTTAGCCGATATACGCTACCAGGCATGGCTGCTGTCGGCCTTCCGCTCGAAGCTTGGCGCCAGATAAAGGCCCGTTCGGGAAAGGCCAAGAAAAAAGTGTAGAAGCGAGCGGTGAATGCTCCAGGTGAAAAATATTCATGTGCGGTCATTTGACGTAGATCACCTCGACGTGTTTTGGGAGATCGGCGATACGTTTGAGGATCCACATGACTACACATTCATCGTCGAAAGGAGCGAGGCACCTTCTGGTCCATGGGACGCGATCAGCGAACCCTTTTCAGACAAATATTACTACCGCGACGTCATCACCAATCTGTTTCATCGGTGGCGCCAATACTGGTACCGAATCAAGATCACGAAAAAACTGGATGCTTCTGAGCGCTACTCCGAGGTAGCGACACTCGCTGCCGCGCCCGATTTGGTCGCGGCCGAGGTTCGTCGGCTCGAGATGATTGCGTTTCGCGAGCACATCGGCCGACTCGCGTGGATATTCCCTGTCCGTACATTTGGTTTTCGGTGTCCCGCTTGCTACGACCGCATCTCGCAAACGCGCTACCGCTCTCAGTGTCTGACGTGCTACGACACGGGTTTCGCGCAGGGATACCTCAATCCCATCGCGCAGTACATTCAGATGGATCCGTCAGCGAAGCACGGGGAGCAGCTGGGTATCACCAAGACGCAGCAGCAGAACACTACCTGTCGGTTGCCATACTTCCCGCCCCTCAAACCGAAAGATATACTGGTGGAAGCGGAGAATCGGCGGTGGAGAGTTGAGCGAGTCGGTCAAACAGAGAGACTCCGTTCCGTTCTCCATCAAGAGCTGACGCTCCACGAAATTCCCGAGTCAGATATTGAGTACAGGGTGCCGGTCAATATTGATGACTTGAGGAATCTTGAGCCAAGTCCCGCACGCGAGTTCACCAACCCCCACAATCTGGAGACGGTTGGGGACGGTGACTGGTTCAAGAACATACTGATCGGGCATGGGTGGAGTGAGTAGATGAATGCGACCATGGAAGCCTTCAGCGATGAGTTCGTGAAGATTGCTGCTCGACGTCAGCCAACAGAAGAGGAGCTCATACGCCATCGTCAGTTTGACGAGGCGGTTGGATACCCCCGCACCATGAACAAGGAGCTCCTCAAGGAGTTTCTGAAGACGACGGGAATAATTGTGGGCGGCACGGCTTTGGGCACGGGCATCGGCGAGCTCGCCGCATGGAAGCTCAAGCGTCTTCGCCCCACATCCAAGATTCGCCAGTACGCTCAGCGGTACGTGCCGATGTACGGCATGGCGCTTGGTACTGCCCTTTCGACGCTTGCCGAAAAGGAGAAGAAGCGGCGCTGGGATGAAGCGTACGAACGCGGGTTCCAGCGACAGCTGCGCGAGGCTCGCGAACGTGACGAGGCGAGCATCGTTCGGAAAGCCAAACCACCGATTGTGCGCAAGGCCAAAAGAATTGTGCGGAAGGCCAAGTTGGCCCCCGCGTCTCAGGTACGTGCTGCATGAGTGACAAGGTCCAGACCTCGACGCCGCTCGAGCCCATTAGCAGCTGGGAGGAAAATCCTTTGCTGCACCTGGAGCGTGTGGCTCTTGGTTTTCTACAGCAACTCTACGGCGCCGCCCCACGAGGCTACTTCCACTGGGATGCCGACGATCAACTGTCCGATCTATCAATTCACAAAAATGTTCCGATTGCGCCGGACGTTGTAGAAAAACGTCCAGCCATTGCTGTTGTCCGCTCCGGTGTGCAGTGGGCTGGAATTGGTCTTGACCAATTTCGTGACATGCGACTGCAGACAGGCGAGCGGACACACACGGACATGATTTCTGGCAATCTCACCTTCAATTGTTTGTCCAGAAATGACAATGAGGCCGTGCAGCTCGGTTGGCTGACGGGACGGCATGTGTGGATTCTGCGGCGCGTCCTTTTGAAGTTGGGATTTCACGACATCGGCCAACGAATCAATGTTGGTGCATCTTCACCACCCGGCGCGATCATTCAAGGTGACACAGAAGCAGAAATCACAAATGTTCCAGTGACCGTTCCGTTCCACTTTCAATGGACCGAAACGGTCGGGGAGCTGGGATTGGCAGTTCTCAACTCTGTTGAGGCTACGCTCACGGCCACCATGGCCGACGTCCAGCGATTTACGAACCATGCAATGGCTGGTGGATTTGGGACGGGTGTTCGTCAGGTCGACGGAAATCCGGTACAACATCAGAATATACAGGGTGTTATCAACCCTCCGTATGTTCGGAGCAGACGGCGAACGCCTCTCACTACCGGGCCCGGAGGGAATCGGGCGGAGCCACCCATACGGGTCACGGTAAAGACCTAGGTGAGGAGTGACAAATGTCGGCAATACCAGAGCTTCCGGAACCTGGAGTAGAGGTAATCCAGGAGTACACGGACACAACACCGGTGGTGGTCATTCCCACCTTGGTTCCATGCGTGGTGGGAGTGTGCAAGGAAATTCGGGAGGTGACGAACAGTGACGGGACATTGAACACCGACATTGTCGTCAGCGGTCCTGCCGTTGCCACCGATCCGAATGACGAGTCGAGCTACACCGCAATCAATGGTGAGACACTTCTGCTGCGCGTCAACAACGGCGTGCTCCAAACCTTCACCATGCCGCTGGCCGCTGGAAATCTGACGGCAGCGGAGGTGGCCGCGGCCATCAACGGGCATTCACCGCCACCGGTAAACTTTGCGGCCTACGTGTACGAGGATGATGCTGGCGACAACCATCTGCAGCTGCGGACGGCGGCTGAGGGTGTGGACACCAGCATTCAGATCATCGGCGGCACGCTCATCACGAGCGGCAAGGTTGCGTTCGGTGAGGGGTACACCTATTACGGTGTCGGGAATTACATCCAGGACACCGTCTATCTGCCGCAGTCCTCTTTCCCCGATCCGCGCGGGAATCTGACTGAGCTCGATATTGACGAGACCACAATTCGCGTCGTTCTCGATCTGTCGACCGAGATTCGGGAGGTTCTGCAGACGGAATCGTTTCTCCGTCTGGGCGCCAGCATTGCCATTTTCGACGACGGCGATGGTGACCAGCTCACACCCTACATTGATTTGTCGGAAAATCTGCTGGCCTCGCCCGGCTCGGCCTCGATCACGGGAACCGTCGATCTGTCGACAGATAGATACCTGCACAACAAGACGCTCATCGTGCAGGTAGATGGCAGCGGCAAGCAGACGGTCACGTTCGTCGGCAACCCCGTTGTCTCGGCGGCTGTCGGTGGTCTCTTTCCGCTGACGACCAATCTGACGCTGACCATCAACGGCACGACCGGCATCATCGCCAATGTCGCGGCTGCCGCCGATCTGACTGATCTGGTTGACCAGATCAACAACGACGCTGACGTTGTGGCAGCCGGCGTGGGCAACGTGGCCTTCGCGTCCGATGCCAATGGCAATGCGGGCGCGACCAACTTGGGCCTGGTCGTCGGTGGCAATCCGACGTCGCCGATCACCAACACTGAGGTCGAGGTGACGGCCGATTCGGGCGGCAGCTTGTGGCCGTCATTCGCCTCCGACGAAGGTCGGCAGACGCTTGGCTCGTCGGCGGCCGGACCACGTGATCCGGTCATCGATCAGATCAACGACGTCTTTCCGACCAGTATCGCGTCGATGGTGACCAACTTTCTCAAGCTGACGAGTCCATCATCTGGGTACGAGTCGAAGGTCGAGATCGACACCACCAGCACGGCGGTCGGGGACCAGCCGCCGGCACCGGCCACCCTTCTCGGTCTCGACATCACGTCGAGCGGCAGCTCGTTCTTCGGTGCCCCCTTCGCCATGCGTGTCGGCGATGCGCTGTACGGTGATGGCGCCTTCATCGCCAACATTGCTGAGGTGCATCCGGGATCGGTCAGCGGCCGTGTCAAGTTGGATCGCGAAGTGAGCACGAGCGCGACCTGGTCGACGTGGTACGCAATCGCCAAGAATCTGGGCACCGTTCCCTCAACTCAATGGGGAACAACGGTGCCGACGCCGGACCTGGTCATCGACACCGCAGGGGACGTCACCGTCAAGCACGACTTCTTGCGCGACGTGACGGGAGCGGCCGTGGGCACCGCGTCCGTGGGCATGTATTTGGCGTACGAAGCGTTGCGTCTGGATGTGACAGCGGACGCAGCGTCGCCTGGTTTGCTGACCTTCGATACGACCACCGAGCTCGAGACAACGCTTGGGCCGGTCGTGCCCGAAAACCCGCTCGCCTACGGTCTTTTCATTGCCTTGGCCAATGCGCCTGGATTGCAAGTCTCTGGTCTTGGCGTCAGTGCCGTCTCGGCCGACAAACCGTATGGCACGCTCGTCGCGTACCAGAAGGCGTTCGACTTTTTGATGACTCGAGAGGTGTATGGCATCGCGCCCATGACGTCGGATTCCGACATCGCCCTCATCCTTCACACGCACGCCACCGCCATGCGGGCACCGGCGGCGAAGGGAGAAAGGATTGGTGTCATCCATCTTGGTATTCCGACACGTGAGAGTGACACCATCGTCGCGTCCGGCAACGATGGGGATACGCAGACGGTCGGTATCGATACCTACTTCGATACCAAGGTGGCCTCGCTCTCGCAGGCGCTGCTGGCGGAGGGAATCAACCCCGCCAGCATCACCGTGAGCGATGGCGTATTCATCGACATTGGAACGGACGCCTACAACTGGAATGTCATCGGCTCGGTGCTCGACGGCACCAAGCTGAAAATCAACACGACCTTTGCGGCCGGGGAGAATGATGACGGCTTCTACGCCACGGGAGCCTTCCCCACCGTCTTCAGCGACAGCTTCTCGGTGAAGATTCGCGGGGCGGCCATTGCGGATTCGACGGCCGGCCGCAACAAGGAAGTGGAGACTGTCTACGCACGTGGCCAGGGCTTTGGTGACAAGGCCATGTGGATGGTGCAGTGCGATCAGCTGCAAGCAACCATTGGTGGCGTCGAACAGCTCATTCCCGGTTTCTTCGGCTGCGCGGCCAAGGTGGGAATGGTCGGTGGTCTCCCACCGGCAGCGCCCATGACCCGTTACCCGATCGCCGGCTTCACAGGTGTGACGGGCACGACTGACCGCTACACAAAAACGCAACTCAATCAGATGGCCGCTGGCGGCGCCGACCTACTCATCCAAGAGGCTTCCGGGGCCCCGGTCATGTCCCGCATGCAGGTCACCACCAGCATGACGAGCATCGAGGAGCGTGAGCAGTCGATCGTCAAGGCAATCGATTATTGCGCGAAGTTCTATCGTGGCACGTTCCGCCTCTACATCGGCAAGTACAACATCACCAAATCGTTCCTAGACACACTCGGTGCTGTTGGTGAGGGGGCGAGCTCGTGGCTGGTTGAGCAGGGGCAGGTTGTTGAGTCGGCCACGCCCAACAATATTTTGCAGTCCGAGGAATCACCGGACACGGTGTTGTTAGATGTCTCACTCGATCCCTATTACCCGTGCAACACCATTCGCGTGACTCTTTTCATTTAGGCGCTGATACTGGAAATGGGAGGCTCTCATGCCTGGAAGATTTTCAACGTGGAATCCGCTTGAGCACTACGTACAGGGCGGAATGGTAGATGGCCGCTTCATTTCTGGTGGCCTGACGATGGTAGCCGCGGGGCCTCCCCGATTGGCGCAGCTGGGAAACCAAACAGCAGCGATCGGCGGAGAGGATGCGGACATCGTATTTCCGATTGGCGTGATGCAGAATTTCAACCACTCGCAGAACAAAACCTTCATGCGCGTGTGGGAGCTGGGCTCCGAGAGGAGTTATTTCATCGGCAGCCGGACGGTTGGTCAGATTCAGCTTTCCCGCGTGCTCTACCACGGTCCCTCCATGCTGCGAGTGCTGTACGGCTACTATCAGGACCAGGTCGGGGCCGTACAGGTGCCGTGGCTTTGGCCAAATGTTGGCGCCGGCTACATGTTCAATGAGCACGATGTTATCGTGCCGCCGGGGCACGAGAATCTGTACCTCAATCTGGCCTCCGATCTGTTCAATCAGCCCATCGGCCAGCTGATCTACATTCGTGACTCGAACCTGGATGTCATCGGTGCGGTGTATCTCGAGGCGTGCGTGGTACCGAACCACACGTGGGCTACCGATGCGCAAGGGACCATCGTGCAGGAGACCGCCGCCATCCAATACGAGCGGCTGCGGCCAGTTCGCGTTGGTTCTGTGGCGCTGGCCAGTGGGTTGGTCAACGCGGCTTCTGGTATCGAAGCTGTACTGGCGGCATGATGACGAACGCCGACATCCTCGAGCTCGCCGTGCGGGCTCATTTTCAGAAGCTTGCGCGGCTGTCCGCTCGCGCATCGGCTGCGCAGGACATGGGTCGAGCTGTCGCTCGTCTGCGGCAGGAAAGAGGTCTCGAAAAAGAGGCCATCAGCGTGGGCGGTATTCGTCAAGCAGCCGGTGCGCTGTTTCGTCGAGCGCCGAAGGTCGTTGGCCCTTCGGCTCCAGCACCACGACGAGTGGCGGGTGTGGTCGGTACGTCAACACCCGTTATGCCGCATCGTTCCGGCCGTGTCCGGTTTCGTGGATCGGCTCCGTACCGTGCGCCGGGAAAGCTTGCTCCCGCAGCACCATCAATGGGCCCGCCGCCCGGCCTTGTTCAGCCGGCAGCGCCGGTTGCCCGTCGAGTTCGCCGGTATGGTCGTGGTGGGGCGGCGGCCCAAGCAGCGGAGAGAGAAGCTGCACGGCAACCGCGGGTTGTGAAGCGCCAACGCGCAATGCGTCAAGCCGTACCTGGTGCGCAAGCAGCGCCGAGTCCACAACCTCCGGCCGGCGTCACGCAACCAGCCCCCGCAGCACAAGCAGCTCCTGTAGCACCGGCGGCTCCCGCGGCACAAGCAGCTCCTGTAGCACAACCAGCCCCTGCAGCACAGGCGGCGCAGAAGGCGCGTTTTCCGTGGTTGCGGGCGTCGTTGGGAGTTGGGTTGCCACTTGGGGCGTATGCCGGAACGCAGACGGCCAACCAGTTTTTGCACCCGCAACATGGAACCTATCAGTACGGCATGGGCGCACCGACTCCCTGGAACACGCCGCAACAAATGTAAGGCTAAAAAAGAGAGCACCAACTGCTCTGTAGCAAAACGGGCTCTCTTGCCTCTATTCTTATACCGTTATGATTCCTCAGCTTTTCAGGTCACCGATCGTGCCAATCATGGTTGGCTATCAGGACTCCGCTGCTGGAGCTCGCCACTGTGGAGCAGTGCTACGAGCCGATGGAAGGCGGGCGAGGGAGCTTCGCCGAGAGCGACTTGCTCGACGGCGTCGAGCTCGTCTGGACTGAGCACCGAAACGTGCTCAAGTATTTCGGCATAGGGCAGGGGGACCTGACCCCGCTCCTTTACGGAAGGGGGTCGGGCCGTAAGAGAGGAGACCAGGTCCCCCAGAGTGGGAGGGGATGCGATATACTTCAAGAGCTCCTCGAAGCTCATCTCATTCGGTATGTCGATCCAGGTTGGCAAAAAACGTGAGCTCCAACTGATCTCGCATGACTTCGTGCTTCCATACCGTAGCATCATTGGAATCGCGAGGCAGCATTTGAAGATCAGTTACGTGCCGTCTGAATAGCACGTTCAGTACGTCCGCTGGTCTGGCTTTGACACCGTAAAGATAGTGTATACGGCCGCACTCCTTGAGGAGCAACTCGTACTCCTCCAGGGTTGGCTTGACGGAAAGGATGGGTGTGTCATAAAACACATGATAGTCCGCCCTAGTGATCTTCATGGTGCGCGCTCCCTGCCAAACGTACATGTTCCATCAGACGTTGCCAATCTGCGTACAGATAGTAGACTTTTGCCGCTTCAGGATGGTGTCGGTTCGTTTCAACTTCATGCAGGCGCTTGGCGAGCTCGTTCACGGCGTCGCTGTAACGTATCCCGTACCCTTCAAGCATACGTGCCTTGATTTTGATATATGCATTTGAGCGACAGCGCGTAAAGCACATCATTTCGGTCTGTATGCATACGGATTCGTAGTACAACCGCCACTTTTTGCTAAGAAGGTATCTCAGCGCGTACGTGGTGGACCAAAACACGACGTGAGTGAGCTCGTGAAGGACGAGCGGTGAGGGCTCGGTCGCGTAATTCCAGCGAGGATGGGCGTAGATTCGGTTGCCGATGGTTGTAACGTAGTCCGTGATGAAATTTCTGATGTCGCAGATTTTGAGACGGTTCCCTACGGCAATGAGCAGCGCCACAAGTTTCATGAGCGGTGCCGTTGCCTTGTCTTTGAAAACAACTTTGTGCATCTCGGAGCAAAAATGGTTAAGGAAAGTCATGGATACTCCTGTCAGTAACGGAACTTGTTTATCATTCCTCCGGCCTCCTTTTCATTTTTCATGATTTCTTCGGCTGCCGCAATCAGATGATCGGCGAGCTCGATGCACTGGCTGGCTCCACGCAAAATGAGACCGGCGTCAGCATCGGTGCGGCCTCCGTTGATGAGTCGGACGATGACGTCACGCCCATAAACATTCACTCGGTTATCCATAAGACCCCCTTGCCTTATGACCCTGGTACTTTATTTTTCCGACCCTACTACGGAAGCTTTCTATCACGATCTTGATCTGAATGAAAAGAGGATTTTGTGTTATAAGGAGGGTGCGGACAGAAAACTATTATGTAATCAAGGAGTTGGGATGGAAAACATTGTTGTGTGTACTCGCTGCGGGCGCGAAATTTTTCGGTGCCTTGCAGTCGGCAGAGACCACGCCGGCGCCTCCATTCGAGCTGCAGACTTCGTTCCACTTGAAGACATTCCCTCGCCACAAGATTCCGACCTGATGCTTTGTCCCTGCTGTGGTGACGAGTTTGTCCACAGACGCGGATCGGTCGCGATCCTCAAACTGCGGGATGGTTACTGGTGGCCCTCGCCCCCGTTGACGCATCTCCCTTGACTGCAAGATCAGTAGCTGCGAAAAGATTTTCGGAGGAGATGAATGATGCTGGAAGAACTGGCAGCAGTGAAAGAGCGAGCCCAACAGGCACGTAGTCGACTGGGGAAGCTTAAGAAGGACAAGGAGAAGGACAAGGAGAAGGACAAGGAGAAGGCGGAGGCGGAGGCCGCACCAAAGAGCGTTGCGGCGAAGGCAGTACCGGCTGCAGCAGCCCGTGCCAAGCAGGCCGAGTACCCAGAGCTCACAAAGCGCGTGCAGCAAGCTCGCGCAAAGAAGAAGCGCGGCGCTGGCTCAAAAGCAGCGCCGTCGAACGGCACGGGGAAGGAGGACAAGCTTCCCCGGCGAGGAAAAAAGAAAACCTTGGAGCATGCTCAGAAGGGGCGTGCGACAGGTGTGGCCGTAAAGGCCAATGGTGGGCGGCTCGCCCGTGTCGACGGGCTGACCCAGTTTGAGCGGGATCTCATTCAAATCGTCTGTTCGGCTAAGGATCCCGTGTCCATACGGGAGCTCACGGACGCCGTTTTTGGGGAGGGCGCCTTTGAGCGCTCCAAGTCAGCGGATTCTGTGGACTACCAGCGGCAGGTCCGCAACGGTATCCGAGTACCCATCCAGCTGGGGCACATTGTTCGGCTGCACTCCATCGATGCGAGTGCCAGCAGAGGATTCCTTGTTGGTCCACAAACTCAGAAAAAGAGCGGTCGAAAGAGGAAGAAGACAGATGCGGCGTGTCCCGCGTGAGAGCAAGCTGCAGCTGACGCAGCCCATGGCCGTAGAGAATGCACCGGAGCGGTGGGTCATGAATGCGCGGACCACTCATCAGCCAAAGGGCGTGCACATCCATCGTCCGGATTTCGTGACCATAGTTCTTCCTTGCCAGTGTGTAGAGTGCGTCAAAAAAGACCATCCGCACCTCGAAACAGGCCCTGCAGTACCAACACACGAGGAATTTGATGCTTTGCGGGGCGACGATTTGGTTGGCCTTTACATTCCCGCCAATGCAATTGCGAGATGTGCCGAATGCGGGAATCCGATACGCTTAGACGCAGACGAGGTACTGGATGATGGCGGGAGTGAAGGGAACTATGAGCTGCTCCACGACTCATGTGTTCGGCGAAGCAAGTTGCGCATTTAGCATCAGCGATCGTGAGTATTTTTGGTACCCCAATGGGATGTTGGCGGAGCATGTGTATGACTCTGCACTGCGCAGTCGACTGCGGCACATTGCTCTCTACACCCAAAAAGAACATGCGGGTGACATTGCCCGCATTTGCAAAGAGCTGATGTTGGAGACCGCGCGTGTCGAGGAAGAGCAGCAAACGCGTCGGCGGGCAATTGAGCTTCTTCGCCCGTGTGCCACTTTGCCAGTATCATCATTGAAACCGAAGCCATAGGACTTGCGCATGTCAAAGAGGGACGTCCTCGCCGTCGTTGCGTTGCACTCGCCGGATCGGACCACCTGGGTTGTCCGCAAAGCGACTCTTCTTGACGAACGGGGCGATGAGCGGCTTGTGGTTCTCGAAGATGGTGCCCGTCTCTATGTTCCCGGAAAGGACGTCTTTCCGCGTGACCTTGACAAAGAAGCACGGATTGCAGCATGGGATCTCAATTTGGAGTCTGGGTAACGAACGTCCTTTCGGCAAAAGTCGCGCACCGAGACGGCCATTGGAAAAAGAACTGTCAATGTAACGACTGCATCGTCCGTCACTCTGACGGTCTGCTTGCTCCTGGACCTGTATGGGCATCCTCTCGCGACCGTGTGCTTGCGCTAGAGCAAGCGCAATTTGTTGGTATCTATCGCGTACAACCAAAAAAGTAGGAGGCATCATGTCCTCGCTCAATAGTCTCGCGGCGATAAGTGCGGCCCCGCTCTGTACTCGCTGCGGGCTCTGCTGCTTTTCGCTGTCTGCCCGTGTCACCGAGGAGGAAGTGGCGCGTGTCTGTAAGGAGCACGACATTGAACGAGAGCGCTTTGCGCTCACTGAGAAGGAGGGAGAGTATGCCGGCGAGCTCGTCATCAACACGCCCTGTCCCTTCCTGCACGGCCGGCCACTCGAGCACGCCTGCTGCCGTATCCACGACCAGTACCGCCCTCGCGTTTGCGAGAACTACATCTGTCGCGTGGCGATGCGCTACAAACTGGGACTCATCGCGTTGGACGATGCGCTGCAGATTTTGCGGATCGCGTTTTTGCAAAAGGACACGCGCATCTTCAATTGGGATCCGGCACGAAAGGAGGACAGAGAGCTTTCTCGTTTGGGGGCAATCGCAATCGCTGTCGAGAATCTGCGCGGATCTATGAGTGACGAGATGCTGGAGCTACTGCTTGCGAGCCGGACAACCAATCACTATCAGATAAACGGACCATTGGCTAAGTTGGAATTGTCTATGTTATTTGATCTCCATGATAGGGGCTTACATGATCTCGGAATATTTTTTGATGAAGAACCGCTGAAATGGACGTCGGAGAAGAAGGTGTTCGCTGAGGAGGTGATGATCCGAGTCCTTGCAAAAATCAGATCGTATCTTAGTGTGCAGGCTGCGTGTGAGGAAGATGACAACGAATCAAATAGACATCAGCCAGGTATTTTCTGAAGGGGGACTCTTCGCCAGGTTCCTCCCCAAGTACGAGACTCGACCCGGCCAGGTGGCTCTGGCCGAGCACATCCACTCAGCGCTTACGGAAGGTACGCATCTACTTGCTGAGGGGCCGACAGGTGTGGGTAAGAGCTTCGCCTGCCTCGTCCCTCCCATACTGCTCGAGCAGCGTGTTCTCGTCGCGACGGCCAATATCACGTTGCAGAACCAGCTCATCCGGAAGGACCTGCCCTTTCTCAAGCGGCTCTTTCCGGACATCACTTTTGCGATCCTGAAAGGTCGAGGCAACTATCTCTGTTGGACCGGCTTGCTGGATCCAGCAACCGAGAAGTTGGCGATCCAGGTGGACGGCGAGAGTGGTTCGCAGGAGTTTGCTCGATTGCGTCAGTGGGCCTACCAGACGGAGACGGGTGACCGGGATGAGTATGGTCTCTCACCTATCTGGTGGCGTGTCAGCCGATCGGAAACCTGCTTGGGGACGAAGTGCCCCAACAGGAATATCTGCTTCACGGAGCGCGCGTTTCGTCGGGCGAAGCATTCGCAAGTCGTCGTCACAAACTACCACCGATTGCTGAGTGGTGGACGGCTGCCCATGCATCAGGTGCTCATCTGTGACGAGGCGCATGAGATTCCGGACATTGCTCGAAGCCTGCTCGGCTTTACCATCACCGACCGAACGGCACGGAGTGTGGCGAGCCGAGTGCTCAAGTCTACGGTACCTGATGAGCAGCGCCTGCGAGGGGCCATTCAGGCCGCGTCCGATGATATTTTTCTGGACCAGCTCAATCGTATCTTGGAGGTGGAATCTCGGAATCCAAAATCGACCTGCACGCTCAGTGCCTCCATGCTCAAGCTAGAGCAGCTTCTCAGCCTTCTGGAGAAGCTCGAGCTCATTGCTGCGAGCAAGACTGCAGAGGCAACGGCAGTCGACAAACAGAAGTCGGCGGAAGCGGAGGTGTCCGAAAAGTTGGTTGATGCTCTTATCGGGCGTCTCCGGCTGATACAGGCGTGCGACCAACCAGACTGGGCCTTCTGGGTCGCGCGGAGTCATGATCGCAACAAACTGGAAGGGCGGCCCATTGAGGTGGCGCACCTGCTGGCTGAGAAGTTCTTTCAGTCCAGCAGGAGCTGCGTGTTCGTCAGTGCCACGCTGACTACCGGCGGTTCCTTCAACTTCATTCGCGAGGAGCTCGGCGCCGAAGGGCAGAACATCCACACATTCAAGGCGGAGAGCCCATTCGACTACAGCCGCAATCGCCTCATCGTCCTTCCAGACAATGTTCCGACGCCACCACGCGGGAGTGCCTGGCAGAGTGATGCGACGAAGCTTTGGCGAGCTGCGATTGCAGACTGTGTCGAGGAGCTCATCTACGCGTGCGATGGGCGAACACTGGCTCTCTTCACCAGCAACGCCTCCATGCGCTTTACGCAGGAGGAGCTGGTGCGGCGAGAGGTGGCACAGAGGCTCGGACTTACCATCTACACGCAGCACGAGGAACCCACACCCGATCTTATCCGAAAGTTTGCTGGTGACGAGCGTTCGGTGCTTCTTGGAGTTGCCTCGTTCTGGACGGGCGTGGACGTGCCGGGAAAGGCATTGACGGGTCTGTTCATCGATAAGATCCCGTTTGTGGTGCCGACAGACCCGCTCGTTTCCGCAATTCAGCGCTCGCTGCGAAAGCGGGGGAAGGATCCATTCTCTGCCTACGTCGTGCCGAGAGCGGTGCTCCGACTGAACCAGGGCATCGGACGTTTGATACGCACCAAGGAGGATCGGGGCGTGGTCGTGCTCGCTGACGACCGCGTTCTGCAGAGCTACATGCACCCGTTCCGACGGGATTTGGTTTGCGCGCGGCATTCGGACGGAACTATTCCCCGAAGTCTGGATTCCGTTGCAGTGTTTCTTACTGATGGGTCACTACCAGAAGAGCGTGACCTGCTGGCGGAGTTGTGAAATGAAGGTCGAGTGGAAGCACCTGGAGAGTTTGCGTGAGGCAAAAAGGCTCGTCAACAAGGGCGTCACGTTGTCTGCGGCTGTCAGCATCGTCCAGCCCCTGTTCCCAAACGGAAGTCGGGGTGAGCCGCGTCTGCAGGTGGATTTGTCGCGTAATCGAAATATCTTGCGCCTGCAGCTAACGGTCGATGAGGCCGACGAGCTTCAGTTCTTCGCCGAAGAGCTGCGGGACCTGGCTACCAAAGCAGGAGCGATGCAAAGCAAGCTGAGGCAGACTTTGCGGAAACATGAAGAAAACAAGCCCCGCTCGAAACCGCGACAGCATTCGGGGCCAGGACAGGGTCTCTCGCGATTTGCTTCGGGGAGTAAAACAGAAAAGAAGCGAGAGCGGGAGCGGGAGGGAAAAGCCTGTAGAACTGCTGAGTAACGTCTTGCGTTTGAACTTATTTCTGTTAGAACAAAATGTTGACTCTTGAAAGAAGTTGGAGGAAGAAATGCCTCGAGGAAAAAAGAAAGCAGACGCGCCGGCCAAGGCAAACGGTACGAACGGCCGGACGAGGAAGACCGCCCCGCCCGAAATCGGCGGAAAGAAGGTAGTGGTCCGACTCAATGAGCACTACTGGAAGGGCTTTGTCGCTGGTCGATGGGTTGGGTGGCGACCGACAAAAAACCTGATCAGGGACACTTTGGAGACCAAGCTCCGTGAGCTCGGCGGCGTCGACTGCGGAGTGAAGCTGGAGCTGGTGAACGACGGCGACAAGGCGCAGCTGAAGTCGATTCCAGAGGCGGTTCCCGTCCGCTCAGTTCGTCAGGCGCTGACTCAGACACTGCAGCAGGTTCAGGAAGCCTAGCCAGTGACGAGCGCCCCGCCCGGTAGCCAGTCCGGGCGGGGCTTTCCCCGAACAGAGCGGCTCAGAAAAGCACAACGGGTGCTGAAGACAGGCGGGGGTACCTAAGCCGGCAGCGCACGCAGGAAGCTTTCCTCAGCCGCTTGGTCAGAATAGCGAGCATGTACCCGAAGTCAAGTCCGGCCCACAGAGCAAAAAAGCACATCAGACCGAGCCGCCCGCAACCACCTCGTCGATCTCGAATATCTGCCGCAATACCAAGCGTTTGCGGGTATATAAGCACAGAGATCGTCTAAACTGATCGGCTCAGGCGTGTTGACACAATTTCAAGCATATCGGCTACTTGCGGCGAAATTATTATCGGAGCACGGAACCGAAATAATAACTAGCGCGCACGCTATTTAAGGTTATCCAATGATTTCGGATTTCTAGGCGATTTGATCTGATCATAGCCTGTTTTTGATCTCAGCCCGTTTTGGCAGCTTAGATCATAAAAAGCTCACGGTACAAGCGTTCAGTGACCCTAATGATTACGGCCACATAAAATTTTACAGTATAGCCAAAGCGGCAAAAACGGTCCCTGATTTTTGAAGTTATATTTCGTTCTATAGTATAAGAGCAAAAACGGCTTGATCTGAGTGCTTAGATCAAGCCAAGAGATCAAGATCAAGATCAAGATCAGAATCTTGCTAAGTGCGCATGTTGTCTACGCTAAAGGAAGCTAACCGGTCTCGAAATTGCACTGATCAGCGTTGATCAGATCATAGATCACCAAAACCGCCCTTCTCTCTTTGCGTCTTCAAGTTATTGTTTGGTTCCTGATTGTATAATTTGCCTCTACTACCTACTACTCTTACTACTACTTATACAATCAGAAACAAACAATAACTAATCTCCGGTGAAAAAGGGAGGGTGAGAAGCGAGAGGGGAGTTGTAGTTATGTTTTGAGCCTACGGCAGCTGAGAGCTGTCGTGCGGGGGCAGAGATGGAAAAAGAGGACAGGGTCTACGTGCGAACGGCGTTTAGCTTCGGAGGCTATATGACCATCGTACGTACTGGAGAAGGGTCGATCTATCAGCCTCGCGCGTTCATCCATATAGCACTGTCTCGGATGCGGGCGCTTGAGCCGTTGGTATCGCTTCTTGGTGGGAGGCTGCAGCCTAAGGATCGCACCGCCAATTGGATAACGCAGAAGCGTGACGTAATCCGCCGGCTGTGCGAGGTGCTTCGTGAGGACACACGATGTTTGGCCGCCGAGCAGATAAATCGTTTGGAGGTGATGGAGACGTTTCTCAGGCAGACCTACGTTCGCGGAGAGCCCAAGGCATCGCGTGAGCAGAAGGTCTGGGCTCGACAGATAGCCTTCGAGGATATGCAGAGCTTTCGCCAGTCCACAGAAAATTGGCGACGTGGGGAGGTATAAGTCCATTGGTGAACTTCTTAGCTGGAGGTGTCTGTGTTCATTGTTGACGTTAATCCCGAGGAGGTACTGTCAACGCTCGAGCCTGTGCAGTTTGCAATCAGCACTCGCCAACAGCTCGAGGACCTGTTGGCAGAACATTTTTGTTCTGCGCTGAAAGCTTGTCTGGATGGGGTCAAGATTTCCGACCTGACGCCCGGTCGTATTCGATCCACAGCTGTGAGCGAGGCGTTTTCCATCAGTATCGACGTGCGCGTCACAGCACAGCCTGCCGTCAAGCGGAGGGCCAAATGAGAGCGGTCGTGAAGTTTGGCTGGGAGGCTCAGCCTGGTGTGGGCGCCCGTAGCGAGAAGCTGGCTCAGTACGCTGTGGAGGCGGTGGACGATGAGGAGCTGGCTCAGGCGTACCAGACGCTCTTGGAGGGTTACTACGCCGCCTTCCTGCGTGAGGTGGCGGGTGAGGTGCAGGTTGGAGTCGTAGAGGCCGGCCAGCCAGTACAGCTGCGGCCGTTGGATGATGACTATCGGATTGAGGTCCACGTCGTGGTGGGCCTGAGGAAGCGGAGGAGTGGGTTATGAGGTACCGGTTGCCGGACGGCAGCATCGTTCAGGGGTACATGTGCATGCAGGAGCTGCTCGAGCTCCTGGAGCGGCACGGGGCCGCATTTGCGTGGGAAGTGAACGGCTCTCCTGAGGAGGATGAGGACTACGCGGCGCAGGTGAGGTCGCTGCGACGTTCCCTCGAGCAGACAGACATGCGGGATCGTCAAGTCTGGTGGTCGGTTTCCGGCTGCTCGAAGTGGCCGCACATCGAAGCTTCGCGGACGCGGCGTGTCCAGGACTGGCTCTGTGAGCAACAACCAAATGCGGACCTGGGTCGGGCCGTCAAGGGTTGTCGATGGGAGGATGCGGAGAACGACTTGCTGATCGTCGGCGAGTTTCCGAAAACGGTCTACGCTGTGCTCAGTCGGTATGGCTACAGCGTGGAGTCGGATTTCGGTGAGGCACCAACCGAGGATGCAGCGCTGAACCGGATGGTTTCGGCGCTGTATGGGTACCCGGCTTCGGATTTTTCTGCACAAGACCTAAATGATGTGAACCTTACATGCATCGACCTGGCCATCCTTCGGGAGTGGTTTGGCTGGGACTGCAATGACCCCGAGATTGAGCACGCCCGCATTCGGCACGATGCGGGTGTCATTCCGGAACCTGTGCCCGAATGGGTACGGGATCCGGATCTGAAAGGCGGAGGGGAAGATGGGGGACAGCATGGCTAAATCGATCGTCGCAAGCGCGCTGGCGCCGTACTTCGGCGCCCATACCGAAATTACGGCCGCTCTGCTCTCGGGGCACGCGGGGGCGGTGACCAACGAGCTCTACACTGAAAGCATGAGCATCGCAAAGCGTTGCAATGTGCCGCTCACGCTTATCGGCTGGGACTGTCCAGGAACACTTCTCGTGGCGTCCGTTTCGGCTCGTTACCACATTCCTGGAGGCGTGGGGCTTTCTGGATTCGGCATCGTGTCGAAAGAGATCAAGCAGCCTGTATTTCTTTCGCATGTGAGCTGGAACGATTGGCGTACGCAGAACGCAGTCGATGAGGTGTTGAGGAATTTTTCGATATTCCCGGTTGGCGTCGTCTCTTTGCTTGGCCCTGAAGCAAGCGGCGAAGAGGCATTGGTGGCGAAGCCCACCTACACGTTCGAGCACACGGCACATTTGGTGGATCTATCAGATCTGCGAAAAGTCATGATTGAAGACGGTGTGGACGGTTGTTGTGATCCAGATGACACAATTAGGGACACTCCGAGAAAGGGAAACGTATGAGGACAGAGAACCACGTCAGACTTCGGGGGTATGTCGGAAAGTATTCCCGCATCCCAACCAATCGGGAGGACCCGGCTCGGTTCGATATTATGACGATCGAGCGATTCAAAACTGAGGACGGAGGGCTGGTTTCAAAGAAAACCTGGCACGCAGTCTTCAGTTGGGATACGGATCTCGTTGAGAAATTTGTGCATCAGGGCGCCTGGGTCGAAGTCCTCGGCCGTTTGGACATACGCATGGTCGAAGAAAGACGTTTGGTGAGCGTGGAAGCGAAAGAGATCCGCGTCCTCATGACGCAGAGAGATCGTGATATTTTGCGGTCAGGTCGGCAACACGCTTACGAATATGAGGGGGAAGAGATCGAATGGGGGGACGAAGGGAGGAAGGCGGTTGGAACCTGAGAGCACGGTGTCGAGGTCTCGAGTGATTTTGATTTCGCTGATAGCGCTGGTGGCCTCATTGGCTTTGCTGTCGAGCGTCATGCTCATATACGGCGTCGTTTGCGGGAAGGAGATGGACAACGGCCTCGCGCAGAAGCAGCTCGATTCGGCCATCGTCGACATGACCCCCGCGTCGGCTCCGAAGAACGGAGCTCTCTGGACGGTTCATGCGGACAAGGGTGTTCCGCCTGTTGAGCTGGCCAAGGCGATTGCCGCATGGAACGTAGCTGTCGGCGACAACATCCTGGCGGGGTCGGTGAACCCCGATTTCTTCGCGGCGGGGGATATGGAGAACGCCGTCTACCGCCTGAGCACGATCGCTGTTTCGGCGGCTAATCTATCGCCCAGCAAGCTCGAGTGTGGCGGCACCGTGACTCATGCCTTTCGCAAGGGTACTGCGGAGGTTATGTGGACGGACATCGTGGTCGGCAATGAGTGGCTCAGGTCGAAGCCCCACATCGCGCTGACGCACCTTTTGGGACATGCCCTGCTTTTGGATCACGACGACTTTCACGACACGAGCATCATGCGCCATTCCATTTACACGATTCCGCTGTCGTTTGAGGTTCTGAAAACGGACGCTCAATTGTTGAGGAACGTATGGAAGCAAGCGAAGCAAAAGAGACGCTCCAGCAACTGAGGGAGCGAACCCAGGCGATCTACAAGTTTCACAAGTTGCAGGAGGGAACGGCGGTCAATTGGACGCGCTCATTTGAAGAATGTGAGCCGTTTGGACAAATCATCCACTGCACGGCGTCAAACCTGGCAGTGACAAAGAAACGGCCCTTCGGACGGTGGCCCTACCTCATCCAGTCGTTAGGTCGCGGTTCCGTGGATAAGAAAGGTGTCCAATTCATCGTGTGGGACTACAAGTTCCCGCGCTACGCGGAAATAAACAACAAGTTTCCGCTGCTCAAGGGCATGCCAAGCGACATCGTCTTTTTCGGAGACGATCTCGCCTTTTGGCATGCTGGTTGGGTCAACAGGTGGTGCTACGGCATCGAGGTGCGAAACTGCGGACCGCTTGTCCGGTCGCAGTCACGGAGCTCCAGCGCCTTCTTGTGGGCGCACCGCTACCGGTATCGTGGGCGTCAGCCCATCAAGGTCGGTCGATTCTACTGGGAACCCTACACACGGCAGCAGATCGAGTCTGTCTTGTGGATTGGCCGTCTGATGGCCGCAATCCATCCTATTCGGCCCGAGTGGCTGTTGGGTCACTGTCATGTCAGCTCGACGCGGGATTGCGACCCGGGCTTCCACTTCCCCATCCATGAGGTTCGCCAGTACACGCTGGATCCTGAGTATGCGAGTGTGCCGATCAATGAAATAGAGTTTCTGAAAGAGTTTGGGTGCCACAACTCGAGGACATTTCTGCCTTCAGAAGAGGACCCGCTTGTCAGCGAGCTCTCCCTGCACGCTCGGATGTATCGCAATGACTGGGACGGCACGCCGCCGTACGGGGCGTGTTTTCCTGACGTCGAGTCTGAGCTGCTGGGCGATGTGGGCCGGCTGAAACGGGATCTGCGCAGCCTTGGGTACTACCCAGGGCCGACGGACGACAATCTAGTAACGGAGGCGTACACGGAGACCGTCCGCGCGTTCCGTGGTCGGTGGAAGAAAAAGAGGAGCTATCGTTGGCGCAATGAGCTGGCCGTTCATGGGAGGATGGACGACCTTGCGCGACTCAAGCTAGAACAGATGCTCCAATCGCGGATGTGATGCGCACGAAAATACGTGATTTAGATCCACGGCTGCTTCGTCTTTTGGCCCAGTACATGTCCTTTCACGTTCCGAGTCGCAAGCCCAATCCCTGGGTTTGTTTTCTTCTACTCCTTCTGGCAGCATTCCTGTTTGGTTGGACACTTTTCACGAGACTGTAAGGAGGTCGACATGTTGAAGGTGGTCCTGACATTCGTGCCCCTGGCGGTTGGTCTGCTCGTCGCCATGGCTTTGGTGGATTGTACGTTGGAGGAGAAGGAGGAGACCTACCCGTCGATGCGGACCTTCGTATCGGATGACCACGATGATATTCAGATTGAGCAATGGTCTTTGGTCGACAACATTTCCGTGCGGCTTGTGGGTGATCTGGAGATTGATAGTGCGGAGGAGATTGCGACAGAGATTATCGACTACGGCCCGGAGAATGTTATGACGGCCGCCATTGATGTGGCGGCCGTCTTCTCCTCCATTCTGTCGATGCAACCCACGTTTCGTTTGGGCGCGCAAGGAGGATATGATCGGGCACTCGATCTTGCTTTTTTGTTTTACAAGTACGGAACTATCTACAGCATCAATCCACACATTCTGGCAACTGTTGCCATGCGAGAGTCATCTCTACGTTTGGATACAGAACAGGGGTACCACTTGCGCGGCGGCCGGAAAATCTTCAACTGCCGTCATTGTCGAGGTGGGCGAGGAGAGGTAGGGCTCTTCCAGCTCATGCCAAATGGTGCGGCCGCACGGCTGCGAGATGACGATTGCGATCTCTTTGACCGCGAATGTAACACCAGAACCGCAGCGTACTACCTGTACCGCTGCCGTGTGTCCATGCGAAACCGCTATCGTGGCGCCGGCACGTCGGCGATGTTGGCTGCCTACGCTCGACGCACGCCGCTTCCTCCTTCGGAAGCGCGGAGAGCTCATGATGTGCGGCGGGCCAAACGAATTTTGTGTGGCGCTCGTCGAGATTGCGAGCGTATATGGGGTGACTGATGTCGAAGACTGACTCTTTTCTTTCCGTCCTTTCCACACTGCTAGGCGAATCACAACGCCAGTTCCAAAGAGGAGGAGTGCGTGAACAAGCGGCTATACCGAACTCTTGCTGAGCATAGTACGTGGCTGTCTACACGAGGGAAGAAAGGAAAATGTGCCGATCTATCTGGAGCCGGTCTGGTTGGAGTAGATTTGTCTAACAAGAGACTTCGGTCAGCTGTGCTGGCTGGTGCGGATCTGAGAAAGGCTAATCTGAGGTGCGCGGATTTGCGAGAAGCAGATTTGCGTAATGCGGATCTACGAGAGGCGTCTGTACAGCGGGCGTGCCTTCAGGAGGCGACTCTTATCGAAGCAAATTTGCACCAAGCCGTCTTGAGCGGGGCAAGTCTGCGTGGGGCAATGCTGCATGATGCTAATTTATCGGGCGCACTCTTGGCAGGTGTGGACATGCAGCTGGCTCAGCTGGACGGGGCGAATCTGCTCGGAGCATATTTGCCAGCTCCTCAGATGATGTTGCTGGCGAACTGGGGTAATGTCTCGCCTGATTTGTGTATTCAGTTGATGCGCTATGTTGTGGCCAACCGTCCCGGCTCGTCTGCGTGTGGAGTGGAAAGTGCTGGGTATCCCGATGATGCGCTCATGAGAACGGATCGTTGTGCACATTTCGTAGAGGAGGTGGAGATCTATTCGCCGGGTCCGGCCCTGTCTGCATTTGAGCTCATGAGGATGTGCATTCGAAAATACTGTGCAGACAGCGACTACCACACACATTCCATGGAGGGGTAATGGATTGCGTCCACATTCAAGCTCGTGACATTCCAGACAGCTGGTTTCAGGTTATCGACACCTGCTACCGGCGCGGACGTGACTACATCATCACGAAAGGGAGCTACGAAGGGTCGAAGCGGCGGGAATTGGATTTCGTCACCATTCGTATCCGTCACCCATGCATGCAGCCGCGGGAAACAAGACTCCCGACCATCCCGCCGGCTTATGGAATTCCGGATCCGATCCCCGGCGGTGTTGAGTACGTCGATGACTATGCTCAGTACATCCTGACGCCGCATATCAAGGAGAACGAAACGTATACTTATGGGAGTCGGCTGACCGGCGAGTTGGCGGCAAACGATTCCGCTCGCCCGCAGCGCTCACAGATGGATGAGGTCATCCGGCGGTACAAGTTGTGTGCGGCCTATGACCAAAAGGGAAGGTTGGATTTTCTGTTTGCGTTGGAGCGGGTGTCGCGACCAGTTAACGACTCAATCGTGGATCGGTGCTCAGCGTGCGCGGAAAATGGTGTTACGAAAGCGGCATGGGATAGGCACTGCATTGTCGACCCGGCAACGGGCGCTGAAATGGAAGCGCTTCTGTGCGATGAGCACGGGGTTCGGCTTGGGAGAGCAGGTGCGGTCAAACGAAACTTCGCAACGAATCAGCTCTCCATGACGGTCGCTGTGCCGAGCGACATCCACTTGAATCATTCTCCGTGCATGCGGGAAATTGGGACGCGCATCTACGAGTCTTCTCACGAGGATGGCGGGAAACTGAATTTCGTCATTCACTTCAGAAGCTGGGATGCTTGGTCCGGCTATCCAGTGAATTTGTGCGGATTGGCTGATTTGATGGACTACATGGCCGGCGAAATAGGAGTAGAGCCTGGCGAGTTCATTTGCACATCACAGGGCCTTCACCTCTACGACATGTACTGGCCTCTCGCCAAAATCCGCCTCGCTGAGAGTAGCTTGGAATGAGCTTCATTATCGGGTTGGACGAGTGCGGGCTCGGCCCCTGGGCCGGCCCCCTCGTCGTTGCCGCCGCCGTGCTCAAGGAGGATTTGGTCCTCCGAGCCACGCTCGACTCAAAGAAAATCAACGAATCACGCCGATACGCGCTTGAGAAGGAGGTCAAAGTATCAGCGGAGTATTGGGTGCTTGCACGCTCCAGCGCCAGCATGATTGACCGTCATGGCCTGGCTTCCTGCCTCGAGGCATGCATGCTTGCATGCGCACAACGAGCTCGAGCGCACTTTCCAGATGCTCGCTTGATTGTTGATGGGGTGCGGAAGGTGCCCGGCATTCTCAATCAGGAAACGATGGTCAAGGCGGACGACAAGGTGCAGGCGGTTGGGGCAGCGTCAATTATCGCAAAGGTACATCGTGACCAGTACATGGTCACTATCTCGGCAACTTGGCCCCAGTATCTGTTTCATCGTCATAAAGGATACGGAACGCGGGTACACAGAGAAGCGCTCAATCGATATGGTGTCTGTCCCGAACACAGAAAATCGTATGAGCCAGTGAGGAGGGTGTTGAATGTTGAACGACAAAAAACTTGAGCTTATCGGCATTCGGATGGCGCACGGGACGATTTTCCACTCTGGAATGGTCAAAAACGCACAGGATCTTCTTTGCGTTTTCGTGCCACTTTCCGCTCTTGGTGTAGAGCAGGTGAAAGAAGTGATAGGCAAGTACGAGGCGTGTTTCGAGGACATGCGTCTTGCCGGTCCCAAGACAATCAATGGCTATCCGACGTTCGTGTCTGTGAACTTTCTAACGCACGAGGAGAACGGAAAGGTTTTGACTGCGTACCTTAGGGAGTCGCGACGAATTAAGGAGTTGTCGGGATCCGAGGAGAACCAAGAGACAGGTGGGGACAAGGATGTTGAGCTGGCTGGACGAGGAGTTGATTGATTTCTGTGAAGCACAAATCGTGCACCATCCACGTGATCTGATTCGCTACGCTGAGCAGCGAGAACGACTTTTACGAAAACTGGTTGATGCGTACGAGGAGACGGAGGAGTATATCGACCGACAACGACAGTGGTGGTAGAGCATGGTTACGTTTTTTGTGAGCAGGCGTGACAAGCGGGAGCTGGACGAGCTGCAGAGGGAGACGGAACAGAGGGTCTTCTCCGACGGCTTCATGAGGGACAAGCCCGAGGAACAGCGGGCAACCATGGAGCCGTACTGGAGACGGTTTGCGGAAATATTCGAGTGCGACCCCGCATGGCTGCGGAAAATAATGGGCTCCGCGCATGTGCGGACGGTTCCGCTTGAAAGCTACAGGAAAGAGGTCACGGTCGTCGTTGGCGTTTCGGAGGAGGAGTCTGGGTCGGTTTACTTTCTCGACCATATGGCTCCTCCCGATCCGAGGCAGGAAATGCCGCCGGTCCGTGAGGAGTGAAATGCTGATAGGTATTCTTGGCAGTTCTGACGAAAAGAGTGTGCGGGCATCCCTTGCCTCTATTCGCCATCTGCTGCACACAGGTGTCTATCGGGCATCGTACGTGCCTGTGGTGGTTGATGGGTTCTTGGGGTTGCTCTCGCACGCGTGCCAGGTTCCAGTAGATAAGGTCGATCACGCCGTGCACAGTCAGCCCGGAGGTCTTGGCACGGAGCCTGGGGAAACGTTCCTACCGTTCTTGCACCTGATTGCTGACGATGAGGAAACACCGAACCTTTATGAGCTCAGTGGAGGTGGACTCATATCGACTCGCTCAGCCGCCGTCTTTATCGTTCACACGGATTTATTTGGAGACACAAAGACGGAGCACATTCGTCCAGTTCGGCTGTTCTACGGGTCTTCTCCGAAACACCAGCAAGCGCAGTGGCTGCTGGAGGCACTGAACGTTGGGACTCAGACTTTGGATGTGTTCGACGTAATGGGCATCCATCAGTGGTCGGACGAGTATATTGAATAGGTATGGCACGTAAGCAGATCAAATCAGTCTGCCCCAATTGTGGTGCGGAGGCGACTTGTGTTTTCCATTCCGTTCCCTGCTGCGGCAACTGTCACAAGATTGCGTCAACCTACTACACCCGCGCCGTGGAAAAGGTCAACGCGGTCCTCCGGTTCCAGAGGGAGCGGTTGACCGTTCTTTTGGCCGAGGGTCGGTTACACTTGACCAATGAGGCGGACCTACAAATCGAAAATAATCACCGAGTACCTGCTTCGGTGTCTGAGTTGCTCGGCGGACCAGAAGATGACGGACGTGGCGAATCTGGCTCTGGGTGAGAAAATCTACCCAGCGACGCAGAGCTCGGAATACGGGCGCTGCTACCGCTGCCGCAGGCCGGGGCTTCAGGTCATCCGTCGGGCGGATCTTGAATCGTAGCGGCTGCCGCTGCATAATGGTGATTGTTCCACAGATGCTTTTCCTTGGTTGGGGAATGGGCCTGGCTGCAGCCAGGCCCATTTCTTTTCCGTCGAGGTTTTGTATGAGCGAAGGCAGGGAAGAGGATCTTCTGCGTCAGCTAGCGGAAAAGGACAAAGAGATTCAGCAGCTTCGTGCGCAGAAGTTGGTTGTGCTTGGCCGCGGGGATGTCATCATTGCTCGAGCCAGGGAGCAAGGCGGCGGGCTTGAGAATGAGGAGGACGTGAAAGGGACGCCACCTGGCACACCTGCGAAAAGCCTTCCGGCGGCGGTTGACGTAGATCATCCAGATCTCATTTTGCGCATTGTTGTCGCGCACCCAAGCGGCGCACGGGTACTGATTGAGGATCTGCAAAACGCTATTGATGAGATCGAGGCACAGCAACAGCGAGTCGATTATCCCTACAAATTGCGAAAAGGTTGAGGTACGGTCTGCTTCATAAAGGAGGCAGGTATGGTACCTTGGTCGGGGAATATTCAAGACGCTCCTCCACGTCCCATGAATTTGAACGATTTCGATGTGAAGGAGCGGGCCTTTCCATTTCACAATACGGACTCGGATGCGTTCATCAGGGTTGATGCCGATTCGGTGACTTTTCGTTTGCAAAAGGGGCCGATTCGAGAAGTGGGCGTCAACGGTTGTCAGATCGATGACATGGTCAAATTCATCATCGACACTGTCGCTGGATTCAACGCAAAGTTTTCGTGTCGAGAGAATCAGCTGGCCATTGAAAAGCTGACCGAGGCGTGGCTGTGGTTTGCGGCGCGAAAGCTGGATCGCGAAGCCCGGTCCGTTGAAGGTCTCAACAAGAAGTAGCTCTTCCGAAATTCAACCTTCCCATTTCGGCATAAGTATCTTGGGAAGGAGATACTCATGCCGTTTCCTCCGTTGGAGTGTGTAGTCGGGCGCCAGCTCGACTACGCCCACGCCGCCCTCGGCAGTTGGCGACTTCATTTTGAGGCCGTCAACTGCCAGCTCGATCCCGCAGAGCTGCAGGATCGAGCAGAGAGCAATTTGGCGTACGCCGCCGTCGACCTGGTGGCGGCGCACGCCCAGTTTCTGAGGACTCGACCCTCCCTGCTGCGACGGAATGCAAAGCTCGCGTCAGCGCTGGCGGGCGAGGTGTCGAAAAATCGGGACTGCCTGCTGCAGTGGGCGGTCCTGGTGTCTGATCCAAATCCCTGGCTCCGAGCAGCCAAGGGTTTGGAAAAGATCGACGGCGGGCCGAGCCGTCTTTTGGTCGGCTCGTTCGTTGAAGAGCTGGACCACCTGCAGCTGGTTGCGGCTGCGGCCCGGTTCTTCAAAGGAGACGACCGGCTGTGGGAGCGCCTGCAGCAGGCTCGCTGTTGGCTCCTCGACAACAGCGAGATGCTCGAAGCGAGTCTGGAGTACCGCATGACGGTGCTCCAGACATTTCGTGTAGACCTGCCGAAAGTTCTCGCGGCCACGCGAGAAATCTTCGAGACCGGCCTGCCGTAAAGTTCTCGCCACGATCCGTGGCATTTCTTCTTAGCCATATATGGCTAAAAAACCGGGCCGACTGGAAAGGAGTTTTCTTTTTGTCCGGCCCGGGAGAAGCAAATCATTTGCCTCTCACATTTCTTATACCTTTTTTCCCTCTGAGCTTTTCGCCATCGGGCTTCCGCCGATCGGCGCCGAAGTGGGTGTACAATGGGTGTACGATTCCGCTTGACAGTGCCGGTCCGTGCATGATTTCTGAAAGAACGATGGGCGTACTTTCACAGGAGCAGCTGGACCTGGTGTGGAACGAGCACGGGCTCAAGCACAAGATGGCTCGCTTCTACAAATATCTACGGGAGCGCGGCCTGCTTCCCCTATCAGTACCCCGCGATTCGTTTTTGCGTCACATGAAGCACGACATTCTCGATGCCTTTCTTGTTAAAGGCGTTCAGGAGGACAAAGATGGGCGACGGCTCTTCGCCGACGGAGATGGCGAAAACTCGGGGAGCTAAACTGCAGCTCACTCCCCCACCAAGGGGCAAGGCCATTCCGATGCGCCGGTCTCAGACGGAAAGCGCTCCGGTTGGAGTTCCGCTGGCGCAGTTTGGGGAGATGGCGCAGCAAGGTCGATCGCCCCGGACACCCGAGGAAATCAGAGCGGACATGGAGCAGCTCAACGCGGCTGTTGCGCAGCATGCACACGCAACAGCAGACGTGCCGAAACCCTCGGCGGAGGCCGAGCCCGATTCTGCGGAGTCGGGAATGGACTACTCGTCAGCGTCCGATCCCTTCTTCGAGGAGCGAATTGAGGACCTCGTCAACAACGACAAGCGGCGCGAGTCGATTGAGGCCAAGCTCGAGCCGATGCAGATCGACGATCTGATTTTGCACAACGAGCTCCGTCAGACAGTTCCTCTGCTCGGCGGCCGGCTCAAGGTGGTCTTTCGGTCGACGAGCGGTGAGGAGGACTTGGGCGTCAAGCAGTTGTTGGACGACCTATCAGCCAACAACGCCAGATTCATGCTCGACAGCTTCTCGCTGATGAATGCTTGTCTGGGCGTTCGTTCGGTAGGCAAGGCCGAGCTGCCGCCGGTCCTTGATGAGAAAGAGAGGTTCAGCCCGACGCTGTTCGAGGTGCGTTACCGCCGCTTCCTCAAGTTTCCTCAGGTTGTGCTGCGAGACATCGTCATCAACTTCGTTTGGTTTGATCGACGAGTTCAGAAAGTGGTCGTGGCTGAGGAGTTGGGAAATGGCTAGAGACCCCGCTTGGCTGGGCGCGTGCCAATCTGATCTACGATACGTTGGAGAGGCCGCCCAAGCCGGGGTCTGTTCTGGAAGTGCTTTGCCTCATGGTCCAGATGAGGCGGGAGCTGTCACGCTTCTACGAAACCTTTACCGTCGTGCAGGCTGTTGTATCGGCAACCGACGAATCGGGGGACGTAGTGGATCGAGCGTTTACGACTTATCGCGACTCGCTGATGCCGTTCTTGCGAGGGCAGTTGGACGCTGAGAAGAAGAACGTGCGCAAGATGCTCGATGAAGAAGTTTCACGTGGAGCACTGACGGTGCGTGCTGTGGCGGCAACAGAGGATGTGCGGCAGCAGCTTCGGCGAGTTGGTACTGACGTGCTGACCAAGCCGCCCGTGCAGTGGAGGAAGCGGAGGCGTCACTAGTGCTTATCTGTCCTCGGTGCAGCTACCCCGTTGAGCGGCCCCGTCTTGTTGGAGCGTTTACGGTGGAATGCTCGATGTGTCCGTGGAAGGGGGCAGCTGAGGAGCTGGTCGAGGTGGCGGATGATGGCCAGCTCGATCCGAAGGTCTTCGAGCAGGTGGCCAACATACTGCAGGCGGAGATTGCTCCTCATCTGGGTCAGCGGTTGATTCAGCTTGGGTTGCTCTCGCGAGAGCAGACGGAAAATAACATTTACCACATCTCGCGAACTCTGGCCGCATTCTCACGAACAGCGCTCAAATCAATAATTTACAGCACTCTTGCAGGCAACTATGGAGATGACGATGAGCGAGACAGCGACATACTGCTGGAACAATGAGTCGCGGATGTGTGGTGGTGACTGTGAAGCGTTTGATCCTGACGGGGCGGCTGATGAGACGGGAGTCCGTACGCGCTGCCGAATACTCAATACCAATGACGCCATGGCACGAGCTCTTGTTTCGCTGGCCAAGTTGTTTCGCGGCATGCGAGCCGTTCCGGGAACCCAGATAGATCCGCCAGGGGTTATGTGATGCACATCATTATGATCAGCGAATCGTTTCATCCAATGGTTGGCGGAGAAAAGCTGTCGTACACAATGACGATTGCACCAAATGGTGCGGGCGCCGAATTCACCATCGCTATTGACCGGGTGGCCTACGAGAAAATACGTAGTGCTCTTTCGTCAAGCGAGCCGTCTGTACCAAGCCAACTTGATGCGCCGCCGCTACCTCCAGATTGGCGCGAGCTTGGTTTCGACCGTTCCTCACGACCAGAGGCGCTGCCTAACGAAACTGTGGGCGTACCCAGCGATGACACGGTGAGGCGTCTTCGGGCTGTGTTGGAGGATGGGCAGGCGGGTCTCGGTACTCTAGCTGATCCCCAAACCGTGCTTTCCGAAGCTGGCTTCTTCCAGAAACCTGCCGAGGTGGTTGCCACTCCGGCAGTTGCGGAAGAAAACATGGCAGTTGAGTTCATGTCGTTTTCCGGAGAACCTGATGGAGACGAAGATTGTTTTTCTGAAGAGCTTCTTGCGGAGGACGATGTGGGGCAAGTATGAGGGCTGACCGACGGAGGATTTGTTTTGTTTGTCCTGCTTGTGAAACAAAATTCTCTCTCACAGATCTTGAAGCAAATGACGAACTTGAGGCATTTCGGCTCATTATCGCAGAGACGCTGCACGTGTGTCCGAAATGTAAAACGACCATGAACATTCGTTCCACGCACGACTGCGTTGATGATCCCATTGCCGCAACGAAACTAGTCGGAATCTTTTACGGGCTGCCTTGTCAGGATGAGGTTGTGCGCAACGCTCGGGAGCTTGTGGAAGCCGTGCGGGGAAAGAGAGTGCGCGACATAGTTGCGATTGACGTGGAATCCGTCGGGCGGGTTGCTGTTCGGCGAGTTGGATTCGACGACGGGTCCTCGATCCACTTTGCGACCTCGCAGGGAGAGCCCGTTGTCTACAAAGTAACGAGGGAACCATGCCAGGAAGAGTGACGGACTACAGGACCAAGCGGAACTCCGAATATGCCCCCAATGAGCTGCATGGCGTGAAGGAAGTGAGGATGCTTCTGATTCAGTGTACGGATCACACACGAACGCCAAACGTGCTGATCGGCATTGAAGTGTCGCCAGGGGATATTCGTGTTTTTCCGGAAGACACGTGGAACAACTTGGGGCGCCCATCCGCGTGGTTGAACGAGCGCCTTGACGAGTACCTGCAAACGCGGAAGCCGCGCTCAAAGCCACCTTCGTCCCAGAAGCCGGTGGCGGTGGAGTCAGATGGCGTTGACGTGATGGCTTAGGGATGAGCGTCAGACCACAGAATGACTACGTGCTGGTGGAGTCTCCGCCTGATGCGTCCGACCAGACAAGTGGCGGCATCATCAAGCCTGAGGGAGCCATCGAGGACATTAACATTTGGGGGACGGTGCTGGCAGTCGGCCCGGGTCGTTTGACGAAGAAAGGGGTGCGCATACCGATTGACGCCAAAGTTGGTGACCGGGTGCTGTTCGTCCGTTTTTTGAAAAAGACGCGGACGGGCGAGGCTCTTGTGCAGGTTCTTGGCAACAACCAGTTCCTGATTCAGGAGAAGGACATTCTGGCAGTCGATGAAGAGAAGGCTCAGCTGTCGAATTGACGTGGATCTGATGCGCTGGGTGACCTGGTACGCACGACAACGGAACACAACCGTCACTCAGCTCATCACCGACTTTTTTCTGCGTTTGCGCGCCGAGCACGACTCTATGCGCCGAGTCGAGGTGGATCAGCTATGACGTACCACAAAGTGCAACAAACGCACCCGATTCCGGAGAACGCGACAGCTGACACCGTTGCTGAAATGGTTCGAGCTCTCCTGGCAGTACCGGTCCGGATTTCACAAATTGTCATTCGTAGCCAGTCAGAGAATAATGGTCGCGGCGAGATTGTGGTCGATATGTACGTGAGAGGGGCGCTGCCACCAGATGGAGATCCGCTTGACTCGCCGCCAGAATCGCTATGGGCTACGCTGCTTGGAGTCTCACTCACGGAGCTGCGGCCCAAGGACAACTCGGCGCTGAACCTTGATCCAATCCGTGCCGTTGCCAGCATGCTGCACGCCGCGGCGCTAGATGCGCTGGCGGGGGTTGTCTGGTTGGTGGGGAGCATGGAGCGCTTGGGTACATGGCTCACTCCGAAGAAGTTGGTCAGATTCAGCTCGCTGATGAACATCCCAATTGTGGTGATGGAGGAGCTACCAGAGGATGTCCTCGTGCTTCTGTGCGCGCGGAGCAAGACGACGAATCCTCTTGAGGCCACTGCCGGCTTCAAGATCGTTATGGAGCAGTCAGATGGGTAAGTATTGCACCGATATGGTTTCGCCACAGATCGAGAAATCCCGGTTTCTGGTGGTGGCCATGGACGAAAACGGCGTTCAAGTTGAGGCAGGAGCCGAAGGCATTGCGCTGTCGTGCGGCCGTACCTGGGGCGAATTGAAGGAAAGCCTGCAGAGCCTCGATGCCGTGCTGCAGGAGCGGCGGGCCCGTCTTCGTGTTGGCGGGCGGGTGTTGGTGGTCACGCCTGCCGAGGAGCAGCCAGCAGAACCGCAGCCATCTGAGCCGCCGAAGCAACTCCACATCGTGCGCCGGGCGAAGCGTCCCGTTGAGGAGGAGTGATGCCGTGGGTCTGCCTCATTTATGAGGAGCGTCCGGAGGCGTGTCGGACCTACCCGCGGCCCGATAGCTACATTCCTCCCGGCTGCGCCTACTACTTTCCCGGCGACGGCAGCCGACAAGGATCCTGCGACCAGGAGTGCGGAGCATGCTGCATGGAGTCGCGTGTTGATGGTGAGCCCGAGGGCAAACCGCTGGATGAAAGCATGGGTGGGCGGCCCTGCAAGCATCTGACGTACGAGGAGTGAGATGGCGGACGAGAAGGGGCCGGACGGCCAGCAGGCTGACAAGTTGCGTAAAGCTCTCACGGACCTTGGGTTCATCGAGGTTCTTGAAGCTATCGAGACAGAGACCCAGGTCCGGTTGCTCTTTCGTGTCCATGATGATGGTCCATGGCTGCAGATTGCGACCAGTCTCTTGCTTGAGGAGGCGCGCTCAACGCTCTGGAAAGCGCATTTGTGCAAACAATACGTTTTGCGAAAAAACGGCACAGCTCGGTTGGCGTATGTCTGGAACCTGGTGCTGCAAGGGGGACAGCTCGATCGAGCTGCCGATGATATTTGCCGCATCTTTGAGATCATCGGCATGCATCTAGCTCATGTCCCGACCGACGTCGTGTCCACTCGGCAGGCGGAAAATCCGGATGTCCGCGTGCAGGCGTATCGTCAATCGCGCAAAAAGCGTCGGCGCCGAAGGTCACCCAATGACGGGCTTGTCGTTGGTGGTCAGGTGATTGAAGTGCCTTTGGGTGTCAGTGCTCATCGGAACGCGCCCAAGGCTGTTTTCGGTGGGAGCGATCCTCGGCAAAAAGGTGCCCACTACATACCGGAGTGATTCATGTCTGGATTTTTCGGTCCCGAGGAGCAGAAGGCTCTTGATAAGCAGCGAGACCGGCACGGCTACGAGCCACCAGAGCTGAGCTCGGATGAGCTGGTCGCGATTGAGGAGCGTAAAAAATTCATCGATGCGCTCTTCTCGAGCGGCACCGACATCAAGGCGACATACAAGCTGGAGCTCAATTTTGGCAAGGAGCGATCGCGCAATGTACCTTTTCCTGGTGCATTGACCATCTTCAGATCCGGAACGGCCTTTCATGGAGGTGGGGACGAAATAGTATATCCGTGCCCGCAGGACGCGTGTCCCGGAATCATTCCGCCGGAGCTGATTTCTGAAACGAAAGTGCGGGCGATTTGTCCGAAGTGCGAGCGGATGTACCACCGGGATGCATTGCAGGAAACACGGCTGTTCCGCCTCCATGCGCAGAAGTGGGCAACGATCATTACTCGTTACTTCATTCGGCTGAATCACGATGCTGACATCTACGTGAAGACTCATCTTGCTTGCCTGCACACGCACACAACCGCTGAGCAGTCACGGGATCGTGGTGGGGAGATGCTGGGGCGAGCTCGAGGCAATCGACGACGCGTCATCTACCCTCTGGAGCACATCTACAAAGACTTGAGCGCCGGAGCGGAGATCGAGAAACGCTTTCATGCGTTTATACTGGCCTGATGCGGACTGTTGGAGAACTCTGGGCTCGACGAGACGACCTTCAACGGCGCGTTGCTATCGTTGAGCGTTTGAAGGAAGGACTGGAGCAGGAACTTGAGCTGCTCGAGGGAGACGAGAAAGACGCGACGATGCAGGTTCTTGTCGATCTGGATCAGCACATTGTTGGTCGGTTTGTAGCGGAGATTGAAAAAATCGAACAGATGGAGGTTTTCGATGAAAAAGGGGAAGGCCATGGTGGCCGGGCACAAAAAGCGCCTCGCGCGAAATCGAGAAAAAAGCGCAGCTGCTGAGTTTCAGCGCCGCACGATGGAGCATGTGAAAAACCTCTATCAAAACGAGAAGGCTCTTAGCGACATGTGCTATACGGCCTCGGTCAATATTGCCGTCATACGCAAGCTTCTGGCCGAAAAGCTTGACGTAGACGAGAAGGCGTTCATGGAGCTTGTTGATGCCGAGCTCGCTGAACGCAAACGATTGATGGAAGCAGAGCGAAAGAAAGAAGTTGAGCAGGCACGAGCCGCGGCGGTCAAAGAGGCGGCCGGCAAGCTGCGGGAAGGCGCTGAAGGACCTGCCGAAGAGACCACCATTTTCGGCGGGGATCATCCCGCCGTTCAGAGCTAAACGCGATTTCTGTGAAGGAATGACCTCCCTCTGCGACTCCGACACAGAGGGAGGTCCTTGGCGGTAAGTAATCAGTCCTTGTCGTGTTGGGCGCGAAGAATCTTTTCTCGCCAAGATGGAGGAATGTCTCTATTGAGAAGAGCCGTGGTTGTTTCGCGGTTGCCGGTGTCCAACCGATTCCAGGCTCTCCATTGGAGGTTGGCGGCGCCCTTTTGGAGGATGCGCGCAGTTGCCGTCACTTCGTCGGGCGCCGCGCTCGCGAAGTAGAATGCGAACACCGCCTGAGCCCAGTCCTCAGGAGCTTGTAGGAGAGCTACTTCAAGTTGCTCGAAGGGAATGGCGGCGCTCTGCTGAGTTTGGAGACGGCCCATCGCCGCTTCGCGGATGACATCTGGTTCCGTTGCGATGAGTTGCGCGAGCAATGCAATCGGCGGATGTTCCATTCTGAGGATCCGGTCCACGGCCTTTTCGCGCCACTTGTAGGGCGCTCGGCGAAGGATATAGAGCAGCTGATTGTCGAACATTCCACACCGCCAGCTTTCCCCCCAGTAGCGGTCGAAGCTCGCTATTTTTTCGGCTATTGCGGGCGGAAGTGTGTCCGCGAGCCAAAAGTCCGGTTGCCGACGGATCTTTACGTAGTGATCTGGATCAATTTCAAAGTATTCCAGAATCGCCTTGGCGGAGAATATTTCCTCGTATGGATACTTCTTGCGGAGGAAAACCCCCTTCATTGAGAAAATATCACCGTCCGTCAGGACGCGGCAAATTCTGTCAATTTCGATCCATTCGATAAACATAGAATCTCCCTTCATGTCTTTTAGAGCATCAGGATCAAGTTGGCCCCGAAAAGCCACGCGAGCACTTGCGCTATGAGAAGGAGGAGAAGACAGGCGAGGACGAAACGCCAGAAGATTTGAACCATGTCAGCTGTGGAATGTCCAGTGCGGTTCAGAGGTAGGCTCGAGCTCGACGCTGCCCGAGTCGTCTGGGACGTCTCTTCCTGGGTGAAAGATCATCCCCATTGTTACCCAGGGTGCGTACTGCTGAGGAGAATTCACTTTTCGCTCGACATTGACCAGAAATGACCATTTGGCAAAATCTGGCACAAGGCGGGCGCAAGCCTTGCCCGTCACCTCCCGATCCCCAAAGGTGTGCGCATATTTGAGCGCATCCAGGAACTCTTGCATCAAATGCGTTCCGTTTTTCTGGTCGTAGTCATACACACCACACAGAACCTCCAGAAAATACGGCATTGTGTTTTCAGAAATCATCAGCACTTTTGCCCCCTTCTCTACAGTACGATGTCCTCGAACTCTGCGAGATCCTCCGGTAGCTCATGCTCATTGAAGAGCAGCCATGCCGCTGCTTCCTCTCGTGTTACGATGCGCACCTCTCCTCGTGCGCGTGTGGCTCCGTCTTCTTCGATGTAGTAGATTCCCTTGCGGGAAAGATACAATTTCTCCCACTCCCACTGGCTGTCCGTCGTTACGTGGATGCTGTTGCCATTGCTCACGTACGTCGCATCATTCCACTCTTCTGTTGCCAGGCCGGTGTCGACCAGCTCTCCATCTCGCGTTCTGTAAATTGTCATATTTCTCCTCGTCGGCGTTTTGTGTACGGTTCTTACTTCGGCCTGCGTTATACGTTCGCGTGAGCTCATTTCTCCTCCTTGTCTTTCTCCTCCTTGTCTTTCGGCTGAGTTGCCCGGTGCTCGGAGCGCACAATGGAAAGGTGTGGTGGTGGGTTTGAGAAATCGTAGTTTTTCAGCAGCTGCGCTTTCTCCGTAGCGTAGCGGTAGTCATGCAGAAGAATGACTACTTGCTCAGGGCCGAAAGCCTTTTCGAGTTTGCTCTCGAATTCTTCGCGCAGCTTCAGCGCCTCCTGAAGACTGTTCAGCATGCGTTTAAGATGGAGCTCCGCCCTGAGAAAAGCGACGTGCCACGACTTTCCCGTAAGTAGGTCGAAGCGGTGGCGCCATTTGAGGCTGCGGGCCGCTTCTGGTAACGGAATGATGCCATCTGCCATTACTGGGGATCCCCAGCTGGGCCCGAGCTCGTTCCCCGGGCTGAAATGTTGAATATTTCCGAATTGGAGTTCGTGCCGCAGTATCCCATCTGCGGCGGCTGGAAGAACCAGGTGCCCGGCGACCGAAACCTGGTTTCCTTCGGCCCGGTCGTAAACGTACGCGCGTTCTATGTAGATCATGGCGTACGCGTCTGGAAGGAGTGGCGTGATAATCTGGAGCGTTAGAAGATAGTCGTCCGCCGACAGAACAACAAATCGGCGTTCCTCCTTAACCTCCTGATTCTCTATCTTTTGCAGTGCTTCCGCTTCCTGCAAAAGCCTACCGAGCCAGGGTTCGGTCGTGACATTGTCATGTTCATCAGTCATTGTTCACCCAAATCGTTTTTGTCTTTGCCGGGCCGGCGTAACCATCAATCGTCGAATTCATCCAAATCGTCGCCGTCTCTGCACCACACGGTAGTGGCGCTTTCTGTTGTGTAGTTCAGGAAGACCTGCTCGCTGAGCTCATCATTTTGCCCGATGGCGCTTCTCCGAATCATGTCCACGATGGCCGCGTCTGTTGGGCGTGCTGATGTGCGTGCGTGCAGAGCTTTGTCTATCGTCAGCAGTGCCGCGAGGCACGTAAGCTCGCCCTGCAGGAATGCCATGATCCAGTTGCTTTCGTACGTTGAGGTGATCTTGCGGCGGAACATTTGGTCGCGAGACACCAGACTTCGGTCGTACATGCTCCGGGGCGGGTGTGTCTCACATCCCCACTCGTTGAAGAGTATTTCGTCGAAGACGTACACGCCAGTGTCGGCGAGCGCCTCTTCCAGGCCCCCCTCGGGGGTCGCTGGCAGGAGTAGTGCTGTATCCACGCGCGCACAACCGTTGTGCGGGCTTTCGTGGCGCATTCCAAATATGAGCGTCGGCGCCTGTAGCGTTGTGAGCTCTACCTTATGGTAGATGCAAATGGGTATGTCTGATTCCAGCGTGACGTACCTACGTGTTGTTTTCATTTGTTCCTTCCTTTCGTTTTCAGAGATCTTCGCAGAAAGCCTCATTTGGGTTTTTGTCGGGATGCCATCCTACGAACTTTGGCATGGTTAGGGCGTTCGTCTTGGCGCCCTGAGAGATGAAGGTGCGGCTCTCGAATCCGATGCGGGCCACGCCCGCAATGCCGAGATTGCCAGCTGCGCGGTAAAGAACGTCGCGTCGATCACTATCAGTGAAACCGGTTCCGACGAGGCAGATGTACTGCATCTGTCCCGATCTGTCGTACTGGTAAAGGGCCATTCTTCCCGGAAGGTGCTTGAGCCGTCCGCTACCAGGAGAACCGCCGTTCTTGCGTGTTGGGTCATAGACGAGGACGAAATCGTCGACGTAGCGGCAACCCTCTTCGCTTCCTTTCCACTTCCAGCACTCCGGACGTCGGGGCTGGCCGGTGAAGGTGACGACATCATCGCCAAACACGGCGGTGGGATTGTAGATCACGAGACCCTCCCAGTGCCGGGTGAGCGCTCGTTCTGTTGCCTGCTCGAAGCTGAGTGGGAGAACTTCTATCAGCTCAAGGTACCGACTTCTGGATGTTGCCTCCTCCAGTTGGTCGAACATGAAGGCCAGCCACTCTTCGACCGGCATACGTTCCATTATCGGCTGCTGGTCGTAGTATGGCATGGCCAGGATGACTGCAATTGGTCGGCGGAATGGGTTTTCCTGCTGTATCCTCTGTGCTCGTTCAGCTTTGCTGCGCCCCAGCGTTTGGAGCAGCTTCCGATCGTCGAGATCGTGTGACAAGCAGACGAGCTCGCAGAGCAGCACCGTTTTTGGTGGCAAGTTGAGCGTCTCGAGCTCGGCGACGAGATAGGGGTACCATTCCGTGCACGGATCCATGCGCCGTGTGTAGAGTTGGATGTTGCTCTGCGTGTCCACCAACACGACGTGCATCATCCCGTCGCGCTTGCGGGTGATGAGAGCCTCTGGGCGTTGGGCCGCCTCGAGCATGAGCGTGTGCTGCTTGGTGCCCTCCTTTGGTTGCTGCCGACACTTGAAAAAACAGGTCGACTTGGGCAGCTCAGAAAAATTGATCTCGTTTCCAGATACTTGCTCATTCTCCTCAAGCTCGCGGTACCCAGCCTCGACTTTCGTTCGGATCAGCTGGTTGGCACGGATCAAAGCGTACTCCTCCGGATTCTTGTACGCCTTCGTTCCTTCCTTTCCTTTTGCTCCGGGCACATCCCAGGTGTGCTGGAGTCGTCCTTCGAGAATGCCGTGCTGGGTGTGGATGGCGTCGCCCTCCACCCAAATTTTCCAAACGAGGGTGTGCTTCCGCCCCTTTTGCAGAAATGTTCTCACGATCTCCCCTTCCGCAGATAAAGCTTGTAGGTGTTATTCTTATACCCGTACAATTCGGGTAATTTCTAGGAGGCAGAGATGGTTACGGTGTCGTGTAATATCAATGGTGAAAGTGTGTCAGGTGGCAAGGAGGCGCTATTGAGTATCGATACGGAGCTGGAAGACTTTTCTCGCTGGCTGACCAGCACGCTTAACACAGCTCCGCTGTTGCCGCAGGAGCGGGCGATGCTCAAAACATACCTGGTATACAAACTCGAGCAAGGTGCGTAAGAAAAAAAACTCGAGTTGGCAGCCCGCGTTTCGGCGTGAGCCCCGGACCTTCAGCTGCTCATTCTTCTTATACCAATTTTGGGGTACAGTATTGCAGGTTTTGCACGATCCTGGATTTTGGATCCTGTGTGCTGGTGCGCAGGATACTATCTTTGGGAACTCCGGTCGCCTCCCTGAATGCCTCGGCTGGGTCGTGCAAAACCTTTCCTTTAAGGAGTTAAAGGGGAAAAGCCCCGATGAGAAGGTGCGCTACTTCTCATCGGGGTCGAGGCCGGCTGCGCGGAGCTTGGCCCGCAAGCGAACCAGCTCCTCTTGCGCGCGCAGGAAGCCGTCGGTGGCTCCCTGCACGTACGCGGCCTCGGCTTGCTCAGCGAGCTGAGCAAGCTTCTTTTCCCCCTCCGCACTCTTCTTCTCGATGACGCCTCTGAGCGTGCGGAGCTCAGAGGCGTGCTCTGACCGTAGCTGCGCGGCCTGGGCCTCGACCGCAGCTACGGTCGCTTGCTCCACTGCGTCGACGGTGGCGCACACACCACCGACCAGCGGAGCTGCCATCGCCGCCCCGCCAACGGCGGCTGACAAAGGCAGGGTGGCCTTTGTCATTTTGCCGTTGGCGTGGGCGACGACCGTTTCTTCCACGCCTCCTGCGACACCGCCGCAGAAGGCGCAGAGGTCGTCGAAGAAACCCATGTTAGGTTCCTCCTCCCGTAATTCTTATGCCCAGAACATCGCATGGTTTTTCACAGGTTGGGTGGTAGGGTGGGAGTGAGGAAATTTTTGAAATGGTAATGACGTCTCACCAAATCGGTGCGTTGGCCATGCAGCAGCAAGCCATGTTTAGCGGCATGGCTTCTTACGCTCAACAGATCACTCCTCCCTACGCTATGCAGCCGGGGGCGCAGGGGATACAGGGTCCTCTCGCTGGTGGCTACACGGCGGGTCCACCACCAGCTCCACCGATGCCCATGGCGCCGCCGGCGAGTGGGATGGGGTGGGGCGGCTACGGTGGCCTCGGATCCATGGCTCTTCGGGCCCCCTACGCCGCGCCGGGCGCCGGTGTCCAGCAGGCTTTGGGCGAACAGTTAGCGGGAACGGGGCTCTCCGCCCTCTCCACATTCGGTGCTGGTGCGGCCAACGTTGCTGGTATGGCCGGCCTTGCCGGTGCGGGAATGGGGATGCTCGGCATGGGGGGAACGGCTGGCCGGGTGATGGCGGGGATCGGGGGCTTCGCTCCGTTGATGGCGATGGAGGCGGCCAACTTTGGGACACAGCAGCTCTACGCCGGATTCCAAGAGCGCCAAGCCCTGAACCGAGTTCTGCGTCAACGCTTTGGCGGCATGATGGGTGTCGGTCAAGGTCGAGGCGGTCTTGGTTTTGGAACCAGTGAAATGGGCGACATTTCGGAAATGGTCCGAAACATCGCCGCCCAAGATATGTTCACCGATTTCAACGAGCTGACGCGGGTGATGGATCGGACGTCCCAGATGGGACTCTACCGAGGAATTCAAAGCGCCAGAGAATTTCGAGATCGTTTTCGCGAGACAGTTTCGACGCTACGAGAAGTTGCGCGGACCATGCATGTTTCTCTCGAAGAGGCGACATCGTTTGTCGAGCAGCAGCGCGGAATGGGATTTTTTACCGGCCAAGAGATCAACGCCAATCTGATGCGAACTCGTCTCATGGCTGGCGCCACCGGTATGAGCGTTGGTCAGTTGCAACAGATCGGCATGCAGGGCACGCAGATGGGCCGGATGATGGGCATGCGCGGGCGCGTCGGTGCCCAGGCCATGCAAGAGTCGGCGGCCAATTTGGCGATGGGCATGCAGATGGGGGTCCTGACCGATGAGATGGTCGCCGAGGCGACGGGTGGTCTGACCGGCGCTGAAGGAGCTCAGGCGCTTGCTGGCCGGATGATGCAAGTCAATCAGCGCTGGCTTCGTCGAGGGGCTGGGCGGGTCATGACCGCCGCTCTCTGGGATCCAGAAACGGGAGGCATCAATCAAGAGTTGCTTGGGCGCATGATGGGGGGCGGCATTACATTTCAGCAACTTCGGGCCACTGCGCGCGAGAATATTGGTCAATCAGGCGGTCGCCGCAGCGAGTTCTTTCGCGACGAGGAGAGGGTGCGCGGGCAGCTGATGGCCGAGGGTGGTCAGCCCCTTATGTTGGCCATGCTCGAGCAACACTTTGGCGCTCGTCGGGGACTGACGCTCGAAGATCCCATCATGCAGCGATACCTCCGCCGCAGCCTCGGCGTCAGTCAAGCGGAAGTGGAGGTCATGGTTCGGCAGATGCGTGAGGCTCCGCGCGTCGCCCAAGAGCGGGCCTCTCGTATGCGCCAGCAGCTTGAGAACGAAGCGCGCAATCGAGCGATGGAAGGCATGGGCTTCTTAGGCTTTCGCCGCCGCTTGGCGCATCGTTGGGAGCAGGATGTTGAACGACCGTTGCGCGAGGCGGGGGAAGGAGTTGTGCAGTCGCTCACACAGGTCATCGACGACATCGCTCGAGATATGGAAGGCACGATCAGCACACACATGACAGATCGCACGAAACGTGCTCTCCAAGAATTCGCCGCAACCGGAAGGACCGACTATTTTTTGTCGCCGCAGGAGATGCGCCGCATTCAAGGTACGCTTGATTACGATCGTGCCTTCGATGAGATGCAAGGAGGATTTTTCGGCCGGCTCGGGCGTGGTCTTGGGATACGCGGTGAGACGCAGACGCAGCGCCTGACGCGAATGGGCGCTGCGCTCATGGGCGCTGAATTTACGGGGCTCGGCCGTGATCCTCGATCCGGCGGCACGATCGCTGCCCGCGCCGCCTTCATCAATCAGTTCACCAGACAGGTCGCGGCGACGCCGACGCAGATGGGATTTGATGCCAAAGAGATTATGAGAATGGGGGCCAGCGCGCGGGCGCTAGTCATGTCTACGGTCGGTACAGGCGCTGGTTTGGAAGAGTGGCGGCAACGTCGTGCGGCTGCTCAAGGAGGAACGGCTGCTGGAGCAAGTGCGGCCCACGGTCTCGCCCAGGAACGGATTGAGCTCTACTCATCCCGTGATCCAGCCACTCGTGCCGCCTTCGCCAAGCTGTCGACCATTGGAGAAAAATACGGGCTTCTCCGAAATATCGAAGAGAGTGGTTTCGGTCGAGGCAGCGCTTTCGCTGCTCCGATCAACGAACTGGTCGGCGGCCGAGATGTGACTGTTTTTGGTATGGAGCTCAGTGCCATTCGTGGACGCCAAAAAGAGTTGCTCGGGGAGATTGGCGCGGCTCTGGCATCGAGCGCTCCCGGCGAAATGCCGCGACTGGGAGGCCGGGCGTATGGCGGGGCAGTTGTGTCTGGCGGTGGGCGGCGCGGAATGGGTCCGGACATCACGGCCGCGGGCGTTCAAGAGCTTCTTGGCAACGAGAAAATGCGTGAATTCATTTTTGGCGCCACGCGGGGGAATGAAACATCGTTACGCGCCCTCCAGGATGTTGTTGGTCTCACATCCCAAGAAGAGCTCGGTCGCTGGGAGATTGGAAAGCGGGAGCAACGAGTTCTTGGCGAATTGTTGCAGCAGCTGACTGGTAGGGACCGGCGGGTCAAGCAGTCGCTTCTCGAGTACATGCAGGGTATGAGCTACGAGCAGCAGGTCATCTCCATAAATCGCGAGAGAGAGATTGGACAGGAATTTGCGACTTTTCTGACGAACAACGAAAGCATTGCCGAAGCCGCCAGTCGTGCGGGGCCCGAAGCCTACGAGGAGCTGCAGGAAATTGCGCGGCTCCGCAGCACCGCCACTCCCGACACATGGCGGGAAGCACGAGATCGTGAGCTCGCGTTCTACGCCAAGTACGGAGGTGACCCAAAAGCTATGGCTCTCGCCGGCGAGCTCACGCGCGAGGGCGGGGCCGGCACGTATATGGGTGTCGGGCTGATGGAGGCCCGCCGCATTACCCAGCAAGTCGGCGCGCGCCGTGGCGGAAAACTTGCGGGGCTGTTTGCTGTCGGCATCGGCGGAGTGGGCGCACTCCAGCTGCAGGGCCGACGCTTCCGTGGAAAACGGGGCGAGCGTCGATTCCTGAAGATGGTGAAAGAGGGCATGGGAATGGAGCAGCTCATGGAGCTCGTCTCCCCCGAAGTTCGCGAACAGATGGAGACTGAGCCCGCTCTTCGTCAACGTGTTGGGGAGATCCTCGACATTGGGCGAATGGAGCCTGGCGAACGGGCGGCGGTGACCGGTGAGGAGCTGGCCGGGTTCGCTGGGGCGCGGGGCGCCGAGCGAGCGGCGCAAGCTCGTGCTCAAGGAGTCCCAGAGGACATCCGCTCGCTCAATCGATTGGCCGAACAACAAGTCACACACCTGAAGGATATTCTTGAGGCGCAGCGTGGAACGAAGAATTTAGTGGGCCAGTTAGTCGATAGAAGGAACGATGAGCTCGGCATTATCGGGCGGATATTTTCACCCGGCGGCAGTGATGGAGGCAAGGAGGGGACGTAATGACAGTGTACGGTGAGGGAATTGGGCAAGTCTACACGCCACCGATCTCTGCGGTCGAATCCACCGACCGTCCGGAGAAAGTGATCGAAACGATTGTCGACAATCAACGGGTCACCGTGATTGTGCGGCAGGATATTGTGCCCGAGGACCCCTACCTCAACATGGTTCGTGCGGCTGCCTATACCTGGCAGACAAAGAAGTCTGGCGGTCGTGGGAGATTTCCAGTTCCGCCTGTCGGTCGGGACATCAAAGACTATCTCATCCGTTCCAATCTCGTTATCTGACGTCGCAAAACTCCTTCGCGTTTTTGATATAAGGGCGTTGAAAGGAAAAGTTATGTCGATATGTGATGTAGACACCGTAGAGGAGAAAGTTGCGCACGAGGATTCTTGCGAGTCGCCGCGCAGATATCAGTTTACGTGTAATGGTCAGAGTTTATGGGGATCACGCTTAAGGACACTCTGTGGAAAGTATTACACGATCTGCGAGGATGATCCGGAGTACGATCCGAGTGTGTGGGCAATGAATCAGCCGAACAGGCAACCAACCTGTCCGGAATGTGTGCAGCAGGATCCCTATGCGTGGCCAGGCATGCTGCTTGTGGTCCGCGGTGGCTTGGGAATTCCGCAGATCGTTGAGGTGACGAATGACTTTCGTTGGCTCGGCGTGTATGGAATCGGGCGCAACAGAATTGTGCGCCCAGAGGGCAAAACGATCCTGCGCGTTCTTCGGGACGGAGATGTGTTTACGGATATTGGGCGTGAGGTGAAGGGTGGTCGTTTGGTGGAATTGGCCAGTGATGAGGCGCTGACTGGAGACACCGAAGAGCTAAGCTGTGCCGCACACACGGTCACGGCCGCTCAGGATTATTCCACAGAAGAGCGCGAACAACTTAATATACTCACGCAAGACATGGCGCGGCTGGCTCATGAAATATGGAGTGAGTGGATAGCTTACCTTGTTTCTCAGGCTCCAGATGGAAAAATTCCACAGCATGTGTTTGATAGATGGCAACGGCAGGCGCAGACGCCCTACCAGGAACTGTCGGGCTCCGAGCAGGAGTCGGATTTGTCGATAGCTCAGCGGTACATCACCTGCATCATCCGGCACCAGCTGCGACGACTTCCATGTCCAGTAGAGAGGCCCAAGAGTGGAGCTGAAACCGATTGATGACTGGATCATCTCGTCCGCGACGGGCGAGTTTCACTTCCAGGGAAGTGAGCGTGAGGCCGAGCGGGTACGCGCTCATCGCGATAAATGGCGTGAGCCAACTACAAAACGGCGTGCTCTGCCAAAGGAGGTTGCCTTTGGCGTACTGATTGATGCGGTGCGGGACCACATGGTGCATGCAGACAAATGCCCAAAAGCTGAGGAGAATGAAGAATTTTGTGGAGATTCTTTGTGCTCCTACTGTCGTTTGCGGCAGGTATATTTTGATTTGGAAACCAGGTAACCACAAAAACTCGCGATTCTGGAGAGGAGAGAAAATGCCAAAAGCAGGACTGACGGAAATTCTCTGTGTTCTCGATAAAAGCGGTAGCATGCAGAGCAAGCGGAACGAGACCATCCAGGGTTACAACCAGTTCATCGACGAACAGAAGTCGGGCGCGGGAGAGCGGAGGGTATCGCTATGCCTTTTTGATACCGTGTACCGCATCCTATACCTCGGCCGTCCGCTGCATGAGGTCCCCGCTTTGACGGAAAAGGACTACGTTCCCCATGGGACTACGGCGTTGCTCGACGCTGTCGGCAGAACCATCCAAGAAGCCGGGCAACGTTTCTCTGATCTGCCGGAGGATGAGAAGCCCGAGCACGTCGTTTTGTTTATCGCGACGGACGGGCAGGAAAACGCGTCAGTGGAAATTTCCCAACCGCAGTTGCAAGAGATGATCAAGCATCAGGTGGATACCTGGCAATGGAAGGTTGTCTACTTCGGGCAACACGCGGATGCATTTAACCAGGCACGGCAGCTTGGTATCGATCCCAATCACAGACGCTGCTACGCGGCGCGTGTATCTAAGGGAGCTCGAGGAGCGCAGGGCGTGTACAGAGCCGCCAGCTACGCAGTCCGGTCCATCAGTGATTCTGGTGAATTGGATAAGGAAGGCACGCAGTCATGTCTGGACGATGCGTCGTCTAAGTGACCTGTCGGGTTCGGGATCTATCATCAGAGCCCTCCGGTGCTCCCGGTGGTAGGCTTCGGGAAGGAGGAACAGATGATCTATCTGACGGATATCTTCAGCTTCAAAACGTCGGCCGATCCTGGGCACTTGTCCATCGCTTTGCAGACTGCGGGAGAGGTGAGGGCGGCTTTGGAAGGAGGCTATCAATCCACCATTCACTCTGCGGAGGCGGCAACAGCGATCGGTGAGGCGCTCGAGATCGAAACGCCCTCGGCAGATGACGGGTGTGCGCAGCTGACCAACGGCGATTCCATCTTCATCGCCGAGCGTATTGGTGACGCGTTTCTCTACTTTCGCGCCACCTTCACGCAATAGCTTACCGTGCTTTCTACTACAAGGGGACAACGATGGTGATGGTTACTGAGAGTGGCTATTTCGCCACGCGTGACCTGGGCGTGCGAGGAATGGAAGGCGAGGAGCTGAAGGGCGGATTTACTGTCGTTCCTTATAAGGGCCTATTTCTCGTGACGATTCTTCTACCAGCTGACAGTGACGGTTTGCACATTCGGCTACGAACGAACGAGTTGTTCTGCGCCGAGCGTCTACAAGCCGGTTGGGGTTATCTACGACAGACGGAGGGCGCCCGATGGTGTGCAAGATGGTTCTCGACCGGACAAACACAGTTTACGTTTGTAGACAAAGAAGATGCCGTTCACTGGGCAGAAAACCAGTTGGCTCAGCTTCGTACCAGGCTGAAGGAGGCCACGCCTCGATTGCCAATGACACCGGATGCGAAAGAGGACGAGGAGAGAGGATACAAACCAGCAACCTCCCAAACTTTTCAGTTGGGACGGTACCAAGTACTCTTGGTATTGCGTGAGCTCGACGATCCTACCCACACGCGTGTGCGCGCTTCTATTCGATTGCCGGTCAGCGTGAGAGACAGTCTTTCGGCAGATCCGCCAATTGTGGAGGGTCTGCAAAGTGGTGCTCTTTTATTCTGCGAGCCGCTTTGGGGCCGTTGGGGCTCCCCTCGTTGGACGTGCACGGGTGATTGGGGGTGGCGTGAACGAAGTTTGTTGTTCGATAGTCGAGAGAAAGCTCTGGAGTATGTGGAGCGGGCACTGATGGGGTTGAGGCGGCGGCTCTTTCCGAAGCCATCCCCGTCTGCAGATTCCGCTGTTGAGAGAAATGTCATGCCTCCAGAAAGTTATAAGGAGAGTGAGGAGAGGAGAAGAGGTATGACTTCGACACGCTCGGTTCGTTTTTCCCTGGAGAGGGGAGTTCAACACTGGGATGCCACCTTGGTGGCATACCTGGTGCTAGAAGAGAAGTCGGCGGCCATTTGGCTGCCGGCGGAGATGGGGGACGGTGCGCTGCACCGGTCCCTCCTTGAGCTACCGGCAACGTTTGTCGGCGGTGAGAGATTGGCCCCTCGATGGGGCGAGCTGGGATACAACGGAGGTTGGTGGAGGATGCGATCAGCATCCTTCACCGACGAGATAGAAATGAATAAGTGGGCGGCCCACGAGGTCGTCCACCTGCAGAACGTCGTGGAGCACGAGCGGTCGTACTCCACGGCCGAAGATCTGCGGGGAGGCGGCTCACGCCCACTTCTTCGGGCGCAAAAAGAACCCCCGCTGAAGGTCACACCGGGTGGCCTGCAGCGGTGGCTCGGAGCGCCACTGAGGAACTCGCGAGAGTTCTGAGCGTCTGCGTTTCAGGCAGGCGCCTGCCTGCCGTTTTTCAGCGATCGTCGAATTGACTTCCTTCGGAAGGTCTGCATCATCGATTGTATCGCTTTGTCTCCTGGACGGGCACCGAGCCTCCACTACTTCTCGGTGTCCGTCCACCTCTGTTTATCCATACAACTTGCGCGCCGGATGTTTGATGGACTGGTGCGCAAAGAAAAGAGAAAGAGGATGGAACTGGTTGAACCAACAGGAATTGGTGGTATTTCTGGGGCAACGCTGGAGCGTCTGGACACGGTGGTTTACCGCGCAGGTTACTACTTGTGCGGAACACTCATTTACGACAAGGCGCTCAGCTACGGCACGTACGAGGCGGTCGTAGTCAGAGCGTGTCTGCCAATTGACCAGCGGACGGGGGAACTGGCGCCCCACATTCACGGCCAGGGGGAATTGTTCAATGAACCCTTGGAGTGGACGTGGGGAGCACTTTATTCCCAGTGGTCGGACATACGTGAGAAGGCTGCGCACTTCTCGGCTCCGATCTGGGAGCAAGCGGAGGCGGCTGTCCGTTGGTGGGCAGCCATAGAGATGAAACGTCTGGTAAAGGCCGTCACCCACACCCTGTATGGGTGCCAGGCGGAAACAGATGTTGAGAATACCCGCCATGATGTCGGCGGGTACCCAGTAGGTCTCGAGGTGGGCTCTCTGTTGCCCGATGCCGTGTTTGCGCGGTTGCTACTGCCCGCAGCGTGGGATACGCGGTTGCTAGCGTCCGAGTTTTGCTTGGATGCCTGCGTCGCGGGGGAGCCGTTACACCCCGAATGGGGACTCCCCACGCGATATCTGTGTGTGCCCTATCGTCAGTACACGCGGGTCTTCCACGATTGTGCGCGCCCCGTGGCGCGCGAGTGGGCGATGGGAGAAATCGCCCAACTCCGTAAGTTTGTCGCCCCCCGTGGAGTAGCGGAGGGGAAGTGGGCGGAGGTCGCTCGCACGCAGAGCGACAGGGAAGGAATCCGGGCCGAGGCATCGGCGCCGGATGAAGTTGCCCAACTCCGTGCGCGCGTGCGAGAGCTGGAGCAGCGGTATGAAAAACCGCAGCTGCAGGAAAGCCTTATCACGCCCGGCGGACTGGGCGTGTGGATCTCTAAGCCCCTCGGGAACTTTCGTTCAGATTGACTTTAGTTGAACCGTCAGCCATTCTTGGTTGTCGGTCACGTGAATCTCCTTGAGCGGGCGCTGGGTATTCCCAGCGCCCGTCTACTTTTATTTCCAGTATCATCAAATTGAGGGTAACTCATGATAGACGGTTCGGAGCCCGGCGGCCGCCTATTAATTGGCGATCCGTTTTATCAGCTGTCCGCTGAACAAATTCAAAAACTACGTGACCAAATTGCGGTGCGTTTGCTGGATGCAAGCGGGTCGATGCGGGAGCTGTTGCTTCTACGCCTCCGTGAGCTCGCTGAGCGGGAACGGCAGCTCGAACGCTTTTCGGTACAGCGGTTTGTCGCTAGAGTCAATCCGCGTGTCTGAAAGGAGATAGGAGATAGGCGATGGGTGGGAGTGAACCACACAGCGTGGGAGTCGTGTTGGTTGTGCATGAGACCGAACGTGCATATCTGGTGAGGCTCATCGAAGATGGCGCCGGTGATGATGTGGATGATGAGTTTTGGGTACCGAAGTCGGTCGTGTGTGAGGAGTCGGACCTACTTGAAAAAGGTGATGAGGGAGAGTTGTTTGTCCGCGAGTGGTGGGCGAACGCAGAGGGGAGGTAGAAGGTGCAAGAGAGTTTTCTGTTGTATCTGAACGTGGATGGCTCTGGTCTCCAGCTGGTGGTTAAATATGAGGCGATCGAGTCGGCGACCATAACACTTAGAGAACTTCGGGCTATTTTCGGCATGCTTTTATTGGAGCTGGATCATGGGCAGAACAGGCTCTCAAAGGACAAAATCAAGATTCTTGGTCTTTCTGCATGTCTGATCGGCCCGTTATCGGATCGGGAAACCTTGCCAGGTCCGTCCGAATTGCCGCTGACGTCGCCAGTTCCTGGCCAGATTCAAACGATCAAGTGGCCCGTCTGGATTAAAGGCAGGGCTCCGCAGAGCTTCAATGTGAGCGCCGGCGCTGCCGAAGAGCCGTTTACGTTGGAGCATTTGCGCGTGTACTTGAAAAGTTACTATCTATTTTTGGCAGAGCTGTGCGGGCGAGAGGCAGATTTGGAAAAGCAGGTTGTCAGATTCCGTCCACCCTACCTCGCCAACTGTTCACCACAAGAGGTGGCTACTGGCATGGGTGCTCCTATGGACCCACAACTTTTGCACTAGATCTGTTCGGAGATACGAGATGCAGGAATGTTTTGTACTGGAGCTCAATGCCGACAACCAGCTGATTCAGATAGTCAGCTCACCGTATTCGATTACGGAACCGTGTGCCACAACGTTGGGAGAGTTCTTGCAGCTGTTCGACGCGTTGGGGCAGGTTGTTATGCAGATGGTGGATGAGGTTCCTATTTTTGGTCTTTCTGCGCAAGTAGTTACGCCAGCTATCGGGAATCTCATGTCCCAACCGAGCAAGATAGCCGAACCGGGGGTAAAATCCGCGTCTCATCTGGATTTGCCGCAAACTCCGCTGGTTTCGGATCAGCGCCAGACTGTGAAGTGGCCGGTGTGGATTGCGGGGCGAGGACAGAGCTTCAACGTAAGTGCCGAAGCTGGAGAACGATTTGTGGCCAAGGACCTGCTTATGTATTTTGGCGTGTACTGCCAAGCGCTGAATTTCCACTTGCAGAGATTGGGCGCATCCACTTGCGTCGCATTCCAGTTGCCTTACCTGATCAACTGCTCCGCGAACGAGGTGGCAGCGGCCGAAGATTATGCGGTACCGGAGTCGCGGACTCTGCACTAGAAATTGGAGATGAGATGACTGAACGGGACGGCTACATGCATTGGTTCTTCGGCATGTTGGACGAAGAGCACAAGCGTGCCGGTGTTCTGGAGTTGGCGTTCGGGCCATATCCGGTATCGGATAACCACCCACAACGAACGTCGGGCGCGTTCGCTGTGAGATTTTTGGTGACCGCTGAGCAAGCGATTGAAGAGATTGTGCAGTCAGGGTCGCCACTCGGTTTTTCGACACCGGTCTTTGGATACCGTGCGGATGTGCGATTCGTGGATGAGAAAAAAGATGAGCCATTGAATATACCGCTAGCACCGCTGAGACCGGAGCCGGGTAAGTATTGGCACTGGTTTTGGCACATCCATACATCGGATCAGGAGTCACCGATTGTTCTTGGAAGCGTTCTCACTACGGAGAACGTGCCGATACAGTTGGGGCATCTGCATCAGTTCTGCCGACAGCACCAGATGGTACTTATGCGACTTCTGGCCAGTCGCGACAACTATGGTCAGAAACCCGTCCGTTTTGATCTCCCTTCGTTCCGGTTGGTGGACAGGGCGAAAATGGTGGAGCTGAAGGAGTGTGCGACAGCAGACTTGCCGCAAAGTAGGAGTTAGAGCAATGGAAGAAACGATGCCCGGACCATCCCCGCTGCGCATTTTTGTGGATCTTGTTGATGCGATTAAGGAGCTGGGCGCACTTCTGTCCACGCACCTTGATCCGTCCCTTCGTGGCGAGATTAAGCAGCTGGTTGCAGCTTTGCAGAGCTTGGATGTGGAAACCTGCGTCCACGCTTTGCAGCATGCGCCGCGTTATTGGCGGGACTTGGATGACGAGGAGAAAGAAGAAGCGCTCGCTCGTGCATTGTCTGGGGAGTTGGAACCGAAAGCCATGCTTTCCGAGTTGGTAGGTCCAAAGTTTGACGCGGATTATTATGAGGAGCGCGTCGCGCAGGGCACCTGCCAAGAGGTCCAGCCTTTTCTCGCGATCGTGCGGCTCGCTTCATCCATGAAGAATGCCGCCACAACGGGCTGGACGCAGGTAGTGGTGGTCCAGCAGTTTGTGACTGCCGTGGATGCTCTCGACAAGGTGACGATCGCGAAGGCACTTGAGTAGACCCGCATACGCAGCATCACTCAACATTTGAGTATAATGCCATCAGAGGAGCTGATGGCCGTATTCATCGAAGCGAGAACCGACGCGTTTGAACAGTCTCGAACAGAGACGGCCGCCAATATTCGGGCATACGGGCGCGACTCGTATCCCGTGCGGCGGCCGTTTCGGGGCATTCAAATCAAGAAAGACACCTACGCCGTTTTGCGCATCATGGGCTCAGACGGGCAGTTCATTCCCGTCATCGATGCCGCTGGTGAGCTCTACGAGCAAGGGGAGGGAACGGCGACGACCACGTACTACTCCAATTTCATCGTCACCAACGTCAGCGAGCAGCGGCAAGAGAAGCAGCAGATTGTCGACACATTTGGCGACAGCTACATTTTCTTTTTTGGTGAGTCGCCTCGTCTACTGCAGGTTCAGGGTGTTTTGCTCAACACGGCTGATTTCAACTGGCGGGCTGAATTTTGGCACAACTATGAGCATTACTTCCGCGGGACGCGGCTTGTGGAGATGGGAGCACGACTCTACCTCATCTACGATGAGCAGATCGTTGAAGGGTTCATGACCAGCGCTCAGGCGCAGGAGGACAACCAGAACCGGCACGTGTTGCCCTTCAGCTTCCAGATGTACTTAACTGGGTATACGAACTTCTCCGATCTGGGGAAGTCAGATTTTCCGGCTCCGCCCGATATGGATTACACGCAGCTGTCGAGCTACGAGCGATCGCTGCAGCTGTGGGAGCAGAGCCGAAACCTTCAGCGGGAGACGTACGGACAGACCATCAACGCTCTCAATCGTCGAGCCTACGTGATGGGAACCGGGCGCAAGCTTGCGGATGTGATTCGTGGCAACATCATCAACGCAGGCGACCCCAGCTTCACTGGCTTTGTGCAGCGGGCCTACCTGGCTGCCAACATGTATCAGGCTAGTCGGCCGGCTGGGCCGGCGACTGGGTTTGCCGCCAACCCCTTTCAGCCGCCATCGCGGACGATCCCGCTGCGTTCAAAGTTTCAGGACAACCGGGACGAATATGTTGGCGATGCTCTCGGCTCGGAAGCGGAAGCAACCAATCAGCTTTCGCTCGCCGATCGTTGGCGAGAAAACGACCAGCTGGTGGATCGGGGGCTTGAGAACTTTCTTGGTGGCGAGTTCGACAAGAACGCGGTGATGGATGTGATGGGGCGTCTCGGTCGAGCTGAGACAGAGATTCGGTCCTCTGGCGGCTTTCGGAACAACGCGGTCGGTATCCGCCGCGGCCTCTTGGTGGGGGCCGGTGTGTCGCGGAGCTCGCCCTTGTATATGCGGGACCGCCCTTTCGGTATGGTGGCCGTGGACGCGGAGTATTAGATGCCCGTTGGACAACATCTACGCCTTCGAGGCTTCATTGAGGGAATTGAAGTCCCAATCATTTCGGCAGCATTGAGTATCCAGCCCGATGCACCGGCGCAGTGTCAGGTGCAGATTCCGGCAACGGACAAGGCGCACGAGTTTTTGCCCCGCAGTCTTGTGCATATTTTCTTCTACGACTTCTACGATGGACCCAGTGACACACTCGTTGCTGCAGCAGCTGAGCCGGAGCAGGTGAGCTCCTCAGAGGAGTACGCCCGCGACCAGGTCGCGCAGATGATGCGGGATGACCTCTCGTTGGGTGAGTACGGCGAGCTCAGTGGTTCGGGTCTTCCACCAGATGATGATTTCAACTTGCCCGCTGATACGGGCGATGGGCAGGCGGCTTCTATTCACCAGCCTTTTGGTATTGGGAGTGTCACGCACCATGAAGAGGACCTGCGCTGGAAGAAATTCTTTTCTGGCGAGATCATGGGCTACCAGTTTGTGAAGTCATCCACCAGCCGGTCCATAATCCTCAACTGTATGGATGAATCCATATACTGGGACACCTGCTACCAGTACAAAGTCAACGTTGCTTCTTTGCATGGCAACGGCATGGCGCACTTTGTCGGCGCCGGCACGACGATGTTCGATGTCTTTTTTCAATCGTCCGTGGCGACGATGGTGGACATCGTCATGCGCAAATCGCACAGCCAGCCGAACTTGTCCGGTCTGCTGAGTGGCGTTGTCCATTTGCTCGAGCACGTTGGCGGCGTCTACACGAGTCGTGGTTTTCGTGGAGTGAACGATTTCTTTTCTCTGGCCGAGCTGCGCCTTCATCTCGTTCAGATGATCACGGCCTCGCAGGATGACGAGTCGTCTCGCAATCTCTTTCCGCGACGTGCCTTCAGTCGATGGACTCGGCGTGAGGGGGGGCGCTTGGGGAAGATTGCCTCTTTTCGTGAGATGCTCAATCTTCTCAATCGTTTCATCTTTCACAGCACCTTTCCTTGTCCGATCTCGAAATACGATCCAGCAGAGACACGCCAAAGGGTACGGCGAGTCAGTTACGAGCTGAAAAATACGGCACGCGGTCGGCGGGCCTTGCAGAGCCTCGCAGACGCCAAGCTGACGGCTGAGAGACTGAAGAACACGTGGGAGAACATTTTGCCTGGGTCGATGCTGAGCGAGCTCGAGCAGTTCAATGCTCGTCTCATCACACTTACCGCAACTCTTGCTGCTCTCCGTGCCTCCAGCGCGGCGGGCAAGGTTCGTTCGGCGCAACAGATAATCGTCTACCTTCGTCAGATTCTGCGTGGCCTTGGTGGCGGGGCTTTTCGGGCTTCGGCGGAGTCTGACACGCAAGCTCAGTTCACACGGGTCTACGAATATTTGCGCGATGCGCACGATGAGCTCAACGAGCAGACGGTCTCTCGCAACCGCTCGACCAACTACACAACCGGCGCGCGAATGAATTCGCAGATCATTCGGCCGGACATATTCATGGTCTCGCCGCCGCGTTGCAACGTTCTTTTCCCGGAGCTGTACCACAACGTGCAGTACGCGCGGCAGTTCATGCGGGAGGTGACTCGCATGCGGCTGACCGTGTCCGACGAGGTCTTCGGCCCCGAGGTGCTGCTCGACAACTGGTACTACGCTCCCGATGTTGAGGTACTGGGCGAGCGTGTGCGTCAGGGTCGAGGTGGCACGATTGAGGGTGCGACCCTCAGGCAGGCCGCGTTCACCAAACGGCTCATGGACCACGAGCTCTACACCGGCGTCATCCCAGTGTTCGAGCGGATGAACGAGGTCAACATCGTGGCGGCGAGCTCGAACCAGGTGAGCTTTCGAGGGGCACGGGTTCCCTTCGTCACCCGTGCCGCCAACTTCCAGTTCTTCAAGAACCGCTTCGGCCCTCGGTCGATGTCCGTGAGCGGCAAGTTCAACCCCTGGGCGGTGGCGGGCTTTCCAGCTGTTGTCATCGACCGGCACATGACGGCTGAGCAGGTTGGTCTGTCGAACCTGCGGGGCCTCGACCTTCTTGGTGAGTCGCTTTCGCGCGGCTGGGCAAATGTCATTGATGAGAGTCGGTCACCGACTACGGAGGGGGACTATGACCCCGATGACAGCTGGTTGGCTCTGCGAGAGACGGTACCCACGCAGTTCGTTGGCCTGGTCGCCAACCTCTCGCATCAGGTCTCCCAGACACAAGCGTCGACCACCTACTCCCTGACAAGCGCGCGGACACATCGTGAGCGGGAGGAGCTGCTCGGCGCCAACAACGTGCGCGTCTCCCGCCGCATTCCCGGGCAGGCTACTCGGCGCACGGTGGTCGCGGCGCTTGAGGGGGACCCTCCTCGAGTCGGCCAGCTGGGCCCCCGCTTCGGCCTCATCACGGCCGTCGAACGGGTGAATCGGTCCGGCCGGCACCACCTCTTCGGCACCTTTCGCGGAGACCAGCCCCGCCGTGGTCGGACGCTTGTCACGGTCAACATCACCCAGGCGGCGCGAGAGTATGGAGCAGAGGCGGTGACGTTGGTTGGCGATCCCGATCTTGAAGTGACGTTTGTACCCTACCGAGTGACGGAGCAGATCGATCGTTGGCGAGGTCAGCGTGTTGACGTGCCACTCGAGGATTTTCTCCGTCCACCGTGGATGTCGGAGGTGTGGGCCAACGATCGGATCGGGGCGGTGTACCAACAGTTCTTCGGTACGGGCGCTATCACCGATCCAGCAACAATCGATACCGGCTACTCGTCCGCGTACGATGAAGCAAACCCCCAGCAGACGTCTGTGGAGCAACAGTCCCGCAACCAGAATTATCAGGATCCAATTCGTGCCGATGGCCATACAACGCAGAATGCGAGCATGGCTATCAGTGTAGAAAAAGCGATTGACCTACTTGTCCGCGCATACAGCGCGATTCGCCAACAACCCGAAACTGACGTTCACGAATTCGTTCGTGCCTACACGTGGCGGCCTGTTGCAAACTTAATTGACCTGCTTGGCTCAAGAAATCTTAGAATAGATCCGGGGTCGGGCAATGTCATTGATGGGATCGAAGGTTTTCACTCTCGGGCGTTTGGGCATGGTCCAATGGGTCGCAACCTCCGCAACCTCATTTCGGAGACTGAGGCAGAAGAGACTCGAAGTATTCGGCGAATTCTCGGCATTCGGGCGGGGGAGGGTCAGGATAGACGCAACCTTCTCTCTCGCCTGGACAAGCGTGCCGAAAAGGCTGATAGAGTACTGGCATACGTTGACGAGCTGGCACAGAACAGGGGTCATTTAGGATAACGACCCAACGCTTCGCTGCGCCCATCGGCAAAAGATGCGTCTTGGGCGGTCGTGATGGTTATGTAAGAAGAGAGGAGCGATACTCCTCTCCCCGCCGATCCTGGGACCGGCTTTTACGACTCAAGGGCTCTCGACGCCGCCGGCACTGCCGGCCCGAGCTCGGGCCGGGCACCACTGCCTGACCTGCACGAGCATGAATTTGAAGGTCGCTGACGCGACCTCCTCTTCCGTGTACTCGTGCCGGTCCGTCAGGCGCGGCAGTCCGGTGACCTGAAGGACGAGAATCTCGTCCATCAGGCGCAGCGCCACGCGTGGTGGCGCTTCCGGGACCGCTACGCTGATACCGAAGCGGCTTTCGAGTGCGTCAATCGTCGCTTGGTGCGACGGATTGACGCAGCTCGCGTACTCCTCGGAGAGGAGTGCGGCCGCTTCGGTACGGGTGATGTCTCGCTTTTCGAGCAAGGCATCACCCTCCGGCAGCATTGAGAGCGAGAATGCGAACCCAAAGTACCGCATTCTGTTCTCCTTTCCAGAGAAGACAGCAGCCTTATTCTCCCGACTTCGCGATCGCGCCCTTGAGACGATCGCTTATACGAGATATTGAGCTGCTGCCCAGGTTGTGCGGCCACCAATTTGGAATTCCGAAGAATCAGGTTTCCGCCATTGTGAGCGTACTCCCTCCGCACTGAAATTCTTATACCAGAAATACCTAGTGTTTTTCATTGAGTGGGTACCGTCATACTCGAAGAGAATTCGCCTCCGCCTTTTGTTACAAGTGCTGTGGGAGAAACTTTACTTGCCTAGGAGAATGAAATGTCAGATCAAGAATTTGCTCGTACAGTGCTGGAGCTAAAGTGTTTTTCTGAGGAGCACAGACCACTTCCACGATCCGTCAACCGAGCCTGGCTCCGAACGATAAATGAGCTGGCCCAATTGGTGGACGATATTCTTCCGAGGATTCGAGCGCGGGCAAATCGGGTGACCTGTATTGTGTATGGCATGCGCGAAAACCAGGCAACCGAGGAGGTGTTGCAGCGATTCGAGAAGCTGCACCAGGACAACATCGCTGTTGGCTATGCCCTTGTCGATAACTTTGCGTGGTCACGGGATGAAACAGCGGACGTGTGGGAGTTTAGTCCGCCGTTTTTTGGCCCTGATAGTCGAGCACATGTTCCATGTATACCGGCTATCTGTATTACCGATGCGCAAGCTCGGACCCCAAGTGGGGAAGTTCGGTGGGCGGTCGGGTATGACGAGTGCCTGTCGTTCATCAAATACCTAGAAGAGTCATTCGATTCTGCGCCCGGTTCGGGAGGTGTGGAATGGAAAGCTGCCGCAGTTCAGCATCAAGCCGAGAGTCCGTAGAATGCCTGTACCCTTTGCCGAGAAGGAGATCGGTGAAGGGCATACCTTTTCAAACGGAGGGATTTGGCTTCAGGTCGGGGTCTGGGAACTTTGTCATCTTGGAGCAGGGGCGTCTCATGCGGAAATGTGATGCCGACTATCTTGAGCCCTTTCGCTTCACGGGAAGCTGTATCTTTGGTGGTTCTGTTGACGGCAACTGGCTGCGCCTCCGCGCAGTCTTTTTTGAAGGCTGGATTATTGACTTAGGAATCGAGTCATTCTCGCCGAACTAACAACAAGGGAGAAGAAAATGGAAAAAACCGTATGCATTCATCACACAGATTTTGACGGCCACGCATCTGCGGCAATTGTTGGCCATTGTCTTGGTTGGAACAAGGTCATCTTCCGTGCGATGAATTACGACTACGACTTCCCTTACGACCTGGTTGACCAGGAGACTACGGTCTGCATGGTCGATTTCAGCCTGCAGCCATTCGAGCGCATGGTGGACCTGCTCGAGTGTTGTGCCAAGTTCATATGGATCGATCACCACGAGCGGGCGGTCGAGCAGTATTGGCGCTGGAGGAAAGAGGGTAAGGCAGCAACGAAAGCGTTTCTTGGGTGGCAGTCGCTTGATGCTGCGGGTTGTGAGCTAACCTGGGATTACTTCAGGAAAGGTTACGTCTGGAAAGCACAAGACTGTCCGCCCGACAGAGCGGAACATCCACGAGCATTGACGCTGCTGGGGCGTTATGATGTTTGGGATCAGAGTTTCGCGCCGCAGACGTTTGAGTTTCAGTGTGGTCTGCGAACGCTCATTTCGGATCTGGGCGCTCCTATCGTTACGCCTGAAGACTCCAAGGCGAAGGAGCTGTGGGAGGCTTTGCTATTCTCCCCAAAGCACATCCAGGATTTTCTGGTCGATAAGATTCTCGATGTCGGGCGCCCCATCTATCAGCACCAGCGCGCGCAGCAGGCGAAGCGGGCGCAAGCTGTGTGCTTTCCGACCACGTTCGATGGTGTTCCGGCCATTGCAGCGAACATCGGCGGAGCCGATTCCACGTTCTTCGATGGCGTGCTGGAAAAATATCCAGACGCTCGGATGGGCATCATGTTCCGTTGGGGACGTGGCTGCTGGGTTGCCACTTTGTACAGTCTGACTGGGCGTGATTGTCCGCATTTGGGAGAGATTGCTGCAAAGTACGGCGGAGGCGGTCATCCGGGTGCCGCGGGCTTTCAAGTTTACGCCGATGAACGACTTCCATTTTTGGAGCTGAAGGGGCGGCCGCAGATAGGATCGGCAGAGTAGGAAGGAGCACGAGGATGCTTATAAAGGCAGGAAAATGGAGACAGAGGCTGGATGCATATCTTGCCAAGTACGGGTACCACACTTGCTTGATTAGCCACGATGAGGATGGCCGTCTGTGGCGGGAGGGCCACCTCTCCTTCTTGACATCGTCCGGTGCTTCGCTGGGCGATATTAGATTTTGCTGGTACACCGCAAATACGGACTTCGAGTTTTCCCTTGGTTTGGACCGCAGCGAGGGGACAGTTTCTATGTTTCTCGGTGTTCCGTTTTTTGTGACCGGGGCCAGTGTAGCGCACCTGTTCTTTTCGGACTTGGATCTGGACTGGGGCGGCTGGTGTCAGGCGGGGCGCCATACGTACGAACGTGTACTGACCTTTCGGATCAACCATGAACGGGCCCACTATTCTCTGTTTACGGATGATGGTGGATGGGCCTCTGCTTGGCCCAAATGGGCCTATGTGCACTTTCGCTGGGACAGCATTCTCGATTGGATCCTAGGTAAGGCGAAGCACTCGACGACTGTCGGCTCGAAGGAAGTCGTGGAAGTTCCCATGCCAGAGGGAACCTACTTGGCTCAGGTCACATTGCAAGAGCGCGTCTGGAAGCGGTCACGCTGGCCGTGGCCGAGACGCACGAAGGGTAGTGAGATTGAGGTGGAAGGTGGCGTGCCTGTACCTGGGAAAGGCGAAAATTCCTGGGACTGTGGGGAGGATGCCATCCACGCTCAGCACAATTGGGAAACGACAGTCGAAGGGTCTGTCGCCGCACTTATTCGGAGCGTTCTGCAGCAACGCCGACGCTACGGCGGAAAAAATTGGCGGCCGGATAAGGTGCGTCGTACCGGCGTTGGGGCAATTGAACGAGAACGCACGAAGCAATTGTGCGAGTGGTCGTCGGAGCACGATGATGATCATGTCCATGGCGAGCTTGTCCACAATGCTGTTCGGTTGCTGCACCATAACTACCCAAAGAGAGATGGGAGCGTAGTTGAGGATTGGGGGCTGGTCGAGAAGTTCGGGCGGTACGAGATGAAGAGTCTTGCTGTCGCTGGAGCGTTGCTCGCTGCGGAGATCGATCGTCTTCAGCGTGAAGAAGATCGAGAGCATGGAGAACCAGCAGAATGTTCGAGCGATTGCTCGAGGGGGTGAGCATGAATGAGTTTACCGGTTCTACATCTCAGGGTAACCGCGACCTTTACGAAGAAGTGGTGCTTCTGGCCGAGCAGAATGGTGAGCTGCGAGCACAGCTGAAGTATATGCAAACGGCGTTGTATGAGGCTGACAATGAACGCAGGACTGAAAAGAATCGGCGTATATTCCAGCACACGTGGATTCTGCTCATCACCGTTCTGCTCATTCTCATACCAGTTGCTTTCGGCATGTGGACTGCTTACATGGCGGTTGTGCATGGTGAAAGTACGCCATCGGCGTGTTACGTCCGGAGACGCCACAGCAATGTCCTAAGTCCGAACAGTTACCGTTTGATGGGTGTTCGGAACTGGAATACTGATTTGCTGCTCGGCATCTATGAGAACCCAAAGAACGCGGTTGATGCAGCTCGCGAGCTCGGTTGTCCCCTGAGGGAGGAGTGAAGAGATGGCCGACGGGAAGAGGCGCGAGCAAAAGCAGTCTGCGCCCGTGAAGTTCGAGGAACTCGAGGAGCGGTTGCGGGACCACCTGCGACGAACCCTGGGAGTGCCGAAAGAGTTTCTGTTTCCCGAACAGATACCGGCCGGACCCGATGCCTTGTTCGATACCTTGCTCGATAAGATTGAGGAAGAAAAGACGTCGGCTACGTTGTGCACGTTCGCGTCGGAGGTGCGTGTAAGCCGTCGAATGCTCGCGCAGGCTAGGCGAGAATCAGTTCTGGCGGTACTGCTCGAGCGGGCACAGCAACAAGTCAATGCAGTGGCGGCAGAACAAGTGGTAAAGCTGGTCCGCGACGCCTCGGATGAGAGTAAGGAATAAGAGGTCTATGAGCAGTAAAATTAAGGAGGCTGCATGATTTCTAAATTGTCCAATTGAGCAGTAACGCAAGGAGAATATATGACTATTAGCATTCAGGTAGTGCGTCTACATCCATGTGCCGTCATTCCCAGCTACGCAACGGAGGGATCGGTTGGTCTTGATTTGTACTCCGTTCAGACGCTGGCGTTGAGTCCGGGCACCCTTCATTTGTTCCCAGTCGGACTTATCGTCATTCTTCCTGCGAACCATGAGGGGCAGGTTCGTCCCCGTAGTGGGCTGGCGCGAAAGGGAATTACGCTCGTCAACTCGCCCGGAACCATCGATAGCGATTATCGGGGCGAGGTCAAGGTGATGCTCAGGAACGATGGCGCGGAAACATATACGGTTTGTGAAGGTGACCGCATCGCTCAGCTGGTAGTGGCTCCTGTCGAGCGGGCAGTAATTATGGAAATCGCCCGCGACCAGCTTCCTCCGACCGTGCGTGGTGGTGGAGGATTCGGATCAACGGGCCGCTGAATTTTGTGAGAGAACACCGCGAGGACTAAATGTCGCGTGAATCAGAAAAAATCCTCAGGGAGGTAGAGCGGGAGCTCGGTTTTAGCGGATCGGGCTCCTTCGTTGACTGGGTACGAAAGTACGTTCAGGAGAAACACCACCTTCAGTCCGGACTTGTTCGCATGGAGGAGACGTTCTTCGGCATTCAGGATGATCTGGAGGAGGCACTGGGCGCTCTTGCCAACATCCGTGAGGGCTGTGAGCGGTGGCAGACACGCCTCAGCGAGCTGTTGAAGACTTTCGAGGAAGGTCATTCTGAGTACGAGTCCGATGCGGCGCGTTCAGACTAAGGAGCAGATGTACGCTCTCTTGCGTGCAGGTTGTTTCGGGAATTGCCTTCGCGTGTGGGATTCCTTAGAACAGGTACTTGCCTCCGGGTACAGCGGGCTGGTGGGTCTTCGGTGCCTGGCGCCCGGAGGCCCTTTCGAGAAACGCATTCCGTTATCTTTGGTTCCCGAGCATTTTGAACGCTTGGCCGTTCGGGGTTGGCGGCCACAGAGCTTTGTGCTCACTGAATGGGCTCCGGATCAGCAGCTTACGCTGCAGGGTGAGGTGTGTCGGAGCCTGACTCACTATGAGCTGCGCTGGTCGTCAGAAAAAACGGATATGCGAACCGCACTGCGACGGGCGCGCATCGCATTTGGCCTGGAAGCGCTGCATCTTCTTCGCTCTCATATGGATGCTGCCAGTTACGACGATCTACAAGAGCTGCTCGATCTCTACAGGACTCCGGATCACACGCCAGATCATGTAGTGGAGTTCTCCTGCTTCTCCACCTGCGTCGGTCTCATTCCTGGCCGAAACACAGTGATCTGGGAAGTGCGGGCGTACTAGTCCAGCATCGGGCCAGCAGGTATTCTGTTGGCATGGCATCGCGCACGAATATCAAGGGTTTTATGAAAAGCCGTCGAGGGCGAAAACCCTACAACGTAGAAACGCTGCAGCGGAAACAAACACGGACCCCGGGACAGCTTGCCGGTGAGGCCCGCTTTGAGGCGGACCTCATTGGCGACATCTCGCCGGAATTTTCAAAGACAAGCGCCATCCGAGAATGGGAAGAGAATGGGACCCATGTGACGGAGCTGCGTAGAGATGCGGGGGAGGGGACATTTGAGAGCCCCCGCACCCGCGTGCGGGAGCGGCGAGTTCGCAGCCCAGGGCGTCGAGAATACGAAAAAGCCGTCTCGCGCGAGGCCGCTGAGCTCAGGAAGTCGGCGGAGCTTGATCCTCTTGACGAGTTTCTCAAGGAGGCTCAGTCAGTAGCTCGTCCGACTCGTAGGGAGTTCGCTCCTGGTATCCCGCAAGAGCGTATCATTCGGCCAATTCCGAAGGTGAAGGAGAAGAGCGAGAATGTCACTTGGCAGGCTTCGCTGTCGCGGCATCCAGCTGCTCGTCGTGGCGATCATGACGATCTGCGCATCATTGACGACAAAGGTCGTGCTCATTCCTGGGCTCTACAGAATATGCCAGAGCCTGGGCGCTCCACCTACGCCATACAACAACCGACCCATTCCAGACGGTATGCGCTGCGAACCGAACCCTTCGTCATCCCACCTGGATATGGGGCCACGCGTCCCGGCGCCAAAGTGGAGCCCAAGTACGTCCAAGAGGTTGAAGTGGTTACGGCTAGCGACGACAAGCTCCGAGTGCTTCGCCATCACGGGCAGCAGACAGAGGAGCTGGTGCTTCGACGAATTGCGGACCCTCCACGCGGCGGCCCCGTCTGGGTTATCAACAATGCGACTCGGAATCGGCGGACCGGGGAGGGGGCGAAGATCCCGGACTTCAAGCCGCGGCACAAGGAGGTTCCGCTCAGTGCGGTGAATCCAGCCGATGACGGGGAGGTGATGACGGCCAAGATTGACGGCGCCCACACCATCACGCACCTGCACGGCCCGGACAAGATGACCCGGGTCTACTCTTACCGGCCGACCCAACGGGACACCGGCCTCATCGAGCACACCTTCAAGTTCCCCGGCTTTCAGAACCGGAAGTCTGCGCCATCCCTAAAAGGCACGATGCTGCGAACGGAGACCTGGGCCTCGAAGGATGGCAAAGCCGTTCCGGTGCAGGAGCTGGCGGGCCTGCTCAACTCGAGCGTCCCCAAGGCCCGGCGCGAGCTCGCCGAGCGGGGCATCCAGTTACGGCAGTCAATCATCGATGTCATTCGCCATCGGGGGAAGGACGTCTCGCGTCGTCCGTATGGGGAGAAGCTCCGCATCATGGAGGAGGCGGCGAAGGGAGCTGCGGGGCTTGAGCTGCCACCTGTGGCCCGCACCCAGGCGGAAAAGAAGAAGATGCTTGCGGACATCACGGCCGGTCGTCGGCCCGAGACCAGGGAGGGCGTGGTGCTCGAGCGCCTTCATGAAGCGGCTCCGCCCACAAAGGCTGTGCGGCGCCCGCTGCAGGATGTCTACGTTCGCAAAATCTTCGCCAAGGAGCGTACCAAAGCCAAGGGACAGGCAGCTGGGTTCGCCTACTCCCACACGCCCGACGGACCGGTGGTCGGTCGAGTCGGGACTGGTTTCAGTGCGGCCATGCGGAAGGATATGGCCGTCAATCCAGACCGGTATGTCGGACGCGTAGCGCGTGTCGCCAGCAAGGGCTCCTTTGGCGGCCAAGCTTTGCGGGCGCCGGCGTTCAAAGATTGGCATCCAGACAAGAACGATCCGGAGTTAATGAAAGAGGCCGACGTTCGTCCAGATTCGCAGGAGCTCAAAACCGTCATGGAGCGCTTGAGTACGAGGCGCGCCTTGGCCGCAGGAAAGCTGTGATGTCGTCGATAGAGCGGCGCGCTCTGGCTGCTCAGCGAGGACTACAGAGAGGCAAACGATTGTGTAGTAGTCGGCCACCAATCTTTAGGGCACACCCCGCTGAGTGGATTGACTTCTCGTCGGGTGTGCCCAGAGTCTTTTGCGGGATTTTCAGCCACCGTGACGAGCACAGCAGCGAGTGCTCAGCTGCTATCCTGGTATTGGAGTGTTGCCATGATTGAGCGTGTGAAGCTGGCAGCGTTTGTCTCTGAGCTCACGGACATTGCGGCCAAAGCCCAGCAGGAGTTCGATCCGGAGCGGCTTGCCCAGCGTATTGGGGAGCTTCGGCAGGTACGGGCTTTTCAGCCCGCACTGGACCTACCGTCCGTACGCGAAAAAACTGAGTTGCTGCGGAAAGCGTATCGACAGGCCGTAGAGAAGAGGAACGGATGACGGATCCGCTCGAGGAGTTTCTCGGTCACGAAAAGCAGGCTGCGTTGACGCGTGCGCAGAAAGACTTTCGAGCGTGGCAGCAGTGGAAAGAGACGCAGCAGTCAGACGATTTGGCGAGCTTGCTTCGTCAGGTGGACCCGCTCATCCGAAAGGCGTCGAACGTCTACGCCGGTAAGGTCAACATTCCGCGATCTGCCATTCGGGCCGAGTTCCAGATTCAAGCTATCAAGGCATTCAACACTTACGATCCAAAGCGAGGCACGCAGCTCAACACGTACCTGACTGACCAGCTCAAGCGTGGCCGCCGTTTTGTGACGACGTACCAGAACATCGGGACCATTCCCGAGAACCGCATCCATAAGATCACAACGTTCAACAACGCTCGGCAGCGGCTGGAGGACCAGCTCGGTAGAGAGCCCTCCGCACACGAGCTCGCGGACAGACTGAAGTGGCCCGTTCGGGAGGTGTCTGCACTGACGGTGGAGTTGAGCAGGAAACCGGTTGCGACCTCCGCGCTGGCGGCTGATATGAGCAGCTTCAAGCCGTCCGAAGAGGCGGAACGCCTACGGCTGCTCCAATTCGAGCTGGATCCTGAAGAGAAGCTGGTCTACGAGTATTTGCTGGGCGTGAATGGAAAGCCACAGCTGCGGCCTGGTCAGATCGCAACGAAGCTTCGGATGTCACCATCCAAAGTTTCTCGATTGAAAAATAATATTGCTGTGAAGGCAAAGCAATACGCATAGGGGGTAGACTATGGCCACGAGGGAAGAACGCCTCGCCGCGCTGCAGCTGGCGGTTGAGGAGTGGGCAGATAGGGAGGAGCAGCGGCTTCGCGACGAGGCGTCTTTCCTTCGTTCTGTTTTTAGCGGACGTACGGAGGGTGGTCGACTTTCTGACTTCATTACGGCCGAGGCGTCCGCTCTGGTGCTCGATGAGATTAACGCGTACTTGGTGGAGTAGATGAAACAGCACTACCGTATGGGGGAGCTTGAGCGCATGCAGTACGACCAGCTGCGCAATCGAGAAGACCGCATTGCGATCGAAAGAGAAAAGCTTCGGCTTGCACACGAACGTCTGGCGCGCATGAGCGCGATGATCGGCCGCGAACAGGATTTGTGGATGTTGACGTTCGCACGACTTCGCGGCCTTCCAGCCGCAAAGATTCCGCAATTCGATTTTAGCTCAGCATCATCTGGCATCATTGCCGTGGAGGTAGACGATGCATCCTTTGCTCCCGCTGCTTCTGAACAAGTTGGCAGCAGAAGAGCCAACGCTCCTCGAACGTGCGAAGAAATTGCCCCAACGAGTCACGCGGCGGTTGCGGAGGATTGGCGAGACCGATTTGACCAAACGGCAGCTGCAGCGTCTCCAGCAGGAGCTGCGAGAAGTCAAACCAAAGTCCACTGAAGAGCGGCGGGTAGAAAGTCTTGCCGGACGCAAGATGACGTCCGGGCAGCTTGTACGTCGATCGGCCATCGGTGCGGGCGTCGGTGCCCTCACGCACGTTGTCGGTACCGGCATTGAGGGGGCGCCCAAAGGCAAGTTTCTTCGTACCGCCCTCCGTCCTCGTAGCCTAGCACGTTCGGGAAGCATCGGAGCGCTCTACGGTGCCGCCATTCCGGTTGCCGTTCGCCTTGCTGATATCGAAGCGGCCAAGTCAGGAAAGTTCTAGCGGAATTCCTAGCGCAAAAGTTTTTATCTAAGAAACGGATCGAAGAGCAGGAACGCCGGACACCCCCCACTGTGCGTGCACATCGCTACGAGTGGGGGGTGTCCGGCCGCTGGGTGGTCAAGATCGGACTCAGTCGAGTCCGATCTTGACCACTTTCACTTGTCCCTTTCGGAGGCGCTCAAGGAGCGCCTCCGAAATGACGGTCTCGTCTGCGGCTGTGGCTGTGGCTGTGGCTGCCCCCTCTTCGCAGAGGGCGGCCGCCACGTGCAACATTCGGCACGCGCGGCGGAGAATCTCCGCCGCGCTCGCCCTGTCCTGCCGACTCATGTTCGCGAACATGAGTCGGAGGGCCTGCTCTAGCATAGCTGCCTCCTTTCCAAAATTCTTATGCCAGAAAAATCTTTGAATTTTCGGTTGGGGAGACAGGCGAATAGGTTCAGTGGTCAGTGGGAGAGCTCACCGGTAGCCAGCTTCATTTGCAAAAAGTTCTGTGCGGTTTCTACAAGGAATTTGTAGAACGCTAGTTTGTCGTCGTCTAGGTCGTATTCCAAGGCCAGGCTTTCTGCATTCTTTACCCACCAAGTGTAGGGGTTGATTCGGCACCCGATGGCGATGTCATTTGTCCCGGCGGTGTGCACTCTTTCTGCCGCGCCGTATATTACGAGCGGAGAGCATCGCCAGTGCCCAGAGCGAATTATGAATTTTCCAAAGAGGATAGCATAGCGGGAAACGCGGGTATGTCCTTCAAGCCGAGTATCAGTGACGATTGCCTGGTCGTACACACGCACCTTTTGAGTAAGCATCGCCGATCCACGAACGCTCGCGTATCCGTAGACGCGAACGTTGTCGCGAACTATGGCGTCATCCTGAACTTGCGCGTTACCAAAAACTTCCGCGTCATCCAGGACAGCGCACATTCCCGTGTGTGCCAGATTGCTCGTCGATTCGAGCCAACCACCTAAGTCACCCTTTTGTATGTAGTGATAGGGAATGTCCTGCAGGTAGCGAATTCGATACAGCGTTCGGCCGTCAACAGTCTTTTCCTCGTTGGTAAGCTCATACTTCATGAATTTTCCTCCATTGTATGGGCGCCAGCTTCTGAACACAGATCACAGAGCAGCTTAAAAGTTGGAATGTCATGGATGGATGAGGTATCTGGCAGCTTCCACCATACCTCGTTCAGAAAATGGACAATCCAACCCGTGTTTTTATGTCCGCGCACAGCATTCCGAAACTTCTTCCACTCACTCTGCGTTCCATAACGAAAGAAATCGTTCTGGATCTGTTCTCCGAAGTCATTGAGCAACTTCCACCACTCTTCGGCAGTCTTTGGGTATACGCCATCGTAGTGTTTTTCTTCTGTCGATGTCATGTCCTCTCCTCCCGTATACTGACGTATGCGACTTTTGCGGCATATCTTGATGCTTCTGGTAGGCTTCGTGGCCTGTCCAGCCTTGTTTGACAAGCCGCCCTGCTACTTTCCCAGGCTGGCTAACGTCACGCGCTACGAAGTACGGCCGAACACTGTAACGCCGGCCGGTCTCCGTGTTGACATGTCGATGTATCGTTGGAGCGCCGAAACGCTTGCTCAGATAGATACATGGACCGAGGAGCTCGAGGCATGCCTCTCCATGTCCATTGCACGCGAATGCTTGACGGTGAAGATTGCTCCCGATTGGTACCTTTCTCCCTGTACCGGCGAGCAGCTCTTCCCGTGTCAGATGCCAGTGCATGTCTGCGAGCAAAAGCTGCACGCAGGCGCTATCTCATTGCTGGAGACATCTCCGTGCTCTCTGGACGAGCTTGCGGAGTGCGTGGAGTGTCCCTGTCATTGTCGGCTGACCGTACAGAGCCAGACGGTGCTGGTCACGGTGCCTGATATTGACGGCAAGCTGTTCAAGGCCGAACTGGCCCGCATTGTGTTGGGAGTCAACAACCCGTGGCGAGATGCCCGGGTTCGTCCTTGCCTGCGTCGTTAGCCTGAAGTGCCCGCACCGCCTCCTCCATTCGCAAGAGCAACTCATGCAGTCGGCTCTGCTTCCATGCGGATGAGCTTGCGCAATAATCCTCGGCCAGGTACAACACCACTTGGCTCATTGATTCAACGGCCGCCAACATCTTTTCGTTTTGATTCATGTGCCTCTCCGGTTTTCTGGTAAAGATTTTTCGTCACCAATCTTATACCAGCTCTTCCATAAACTTTTCCAGATGACGCTGGGACGGTCACCTTGCGTATCGGGAACGAATTCGTCAAAGTGGAGATAGCGGAAGTGCGTGGAACATTTAGGTAATTCAGATGCCAAAATCAGAACATCCGACGGTCCCTTTTTGCGGCACCAACGGTCAGCTGGCGGAATTGCAGGCCGAGGTGGGGAGCCTTCGTACTGCCGTTATCGAGCTGCAGGATGCGGTAAAGGTGCTGGGCAACAAATTGGATCGAATGCAGACGGACATGCAGCTGCTGTTCAACGAGGTGCGTGTGCAGGGTAGGGTGCTGGCGAACCTGATGAACCAGTATCAGACGCGGCCGCTTGGTAAAATGAGCTTGAAGGAACCGTAGGTGGGCTCGGATAAGCCAAGAATTTCGACCATCAAGGAGCGTGTGACGGTCACCCCCGATCCTACGCCAATCAACGTGCCCGTTTCCGCTGTTCACCCATCGGTCGAAGCTCCTCCTCTCCGGCCGGAGCTGCGGGAGGATGATTTCGCTGGGGCGATCTACACGTTGTCAAATCAGGTGCACACGTACACGGCAAAGATCGTCAAGATGGTGCAAGCCATCAACAATATAGCAAAGTACGTTGATCTCATTCCGCAGATTAGAGAGGATTTGCGTCGCACCAACACGACGGTAGCGCAGATCGAAACTGCGCTGACGGCTACACGTGAGGGACTCCAGGTGGCGCAGAGTCGTTTGGATAGCTACATGGATCGGGACTACGTGTGTGTCAACGCCGATCGCATCACTCGGCTGGAGAACACGTCGGGAGAGTTCGCCATGGTGGATTCGCGTCTGGACGAGCGACTGAGTCATGTGGCCGAGTCGGTGAAAAAAATCGACTCACTGGCTGCGAACTCGGAAAAGAGCAAACGGCACTTTCTTCTTGGGTTCATATCTCTCATTGTTACTTTAATTCTCACAGGCATCAGCGCAGCGGTCACGATTTCGTGGCGAGCATCGAAATTGGACTCGCAGGTAGAAACTAACCAACTGCTGCAAGAACAGCAGATGCGCGCGATTCGAGAAGACGTCGATTCAATAAAAAGTGCGAACTATACGGCGGTCGAAGCCCTCTCCACTATTCGCGACAGCGTCGAGCGGCAGGCGGATTCTGGGATAAGTTTTCGCGATTGGTACAATGGCCTATCCGAGCGTGAGAAGACCCGGCTGCACCGGGCTGTCGATGCTCGCAAGATTCGGAAGGCGAACGGTCCATGAGCAGCGTGCCAACTATCACATCCATCACTGAGCTGCGTCCCAGCCAACGCAGCGCCAGCCACTTTCAGCCCGTTTCTCCGTCTGTGGTGCCCGTAGCTCCTGCGATCATCGAGCTTCGCCCAAGCATGGGGGCCGTGGTAGGTCCAGACACGGTATCGCCAGATGTGCGGCCGACGACGACGGCCATCGAGCAGATGAGGCCACGAATTCAAAAGGTCGAGGGGTACTGATGGGGATCTTCAAGTTGACAATCACCGTTCCGGATCCAGACACGGTCTACGACGTCTTCGACAGGATTGAGGTACATCGGTCGGAGAACGGTGAGCCGGGACCGTACTTTGCCATCACGGCCGACGTGGCGGCCGCGGCCACACTCCTCAGCGCAAACCCGGCCCCCTTCACCCTCAACGGGACGACGCTGAAGCTGATAGTCGATGAGGGTGTGGAGCAGACCATTACCTTCTCGACGACCGATCCCACATCCATTGATGATGCGGTCATTGTCGTCAATGCGCAGGCAGCTGGGTTCGTAGCGTCTGAGGAGTCCGGGCAGATGCGCCTCACGTCACTGACCGACGGAACCTCGTCGGTTGTCGAAATCACTGGCGGCACAGCGTTGGGCGAGCTCGGCTTCTCGGTGGCGGATCGAGATACTGGAGAGGACACCCACATTCCGCTCAGCCCGCTGCAGGAGGAGTACGAGTACCTGGACCGCACGGGCGAGACAACGTACGCGTACAAAACTCGCTACTACGCCAGCGCGACAGGGCAATACTCGAGCTTTTCTGAGCCAGCACTTGCCGAAGTCAGCGCGGTTCTGCCGGCGGCCAGTCTGATTTTGACGACCATCGATCTGGCGGGGTTGGATGGGGCTCCCGTGGCTGAACGTATGGTCGTCGTCTACAACAAGTATGTGCCCCAGGTCGAGGATGGTTACGTGCTGGCGGGCAAAGAGGTGCGCATGCTCACAGATGCTGTCGGTCACGCTGAGACCTACCTGGTGCGGGGTTCGCAAGTTTCGGTGGCCATCGCCGGCACGAACATCGTGCGCGATGTGGAGGTACCAACGGTGGGAACCTCCTTCGATTTGGGTGCGGCCTTGGCCACGGCCGATGACGTCTTCCAGATCCACACACCTGACATTCCCGCAGCGGTGAGGAGGTCCTGATGCCCACGTCTGAGAAAGCAGTTGCCGCAGCAACCGGCGGTATCGCCGTCAGTCTTCTGTTCGAGTTGGCCCGCCGTGAGGTCCGCGCGGTCAAGCTTCAGGAGCTCCGCGCAGAGACGCAACGTCAGGCGACACAGCACAAGATGGTGGCCGAGAACACAGCTCGGCAGCAGAATCTGGCTCGCATGCGGGCGATGACGTCGGGCCAGCTCGGTGTCAGTCTTGCTCGAAGTGGAGTACCGGCAGCTGCGCTTTACCAACCGACGCACGCACTGATGCAGGAGGCCGCGGCCGGAATGCCGGTCATGGGCCCCACATTGGCTGGAGGCTTTTGATGGCCGTGGAGACTGTGCGGGTGTACGCCGTCGACGAGCTCAATGCCCCGCTTGAGGATGTGTTGGTCCGCTTCTTTGACGCTGTCGACGTTTTCGTCACGCAACAGTTCACCGCTTTGGTGGGTGGCGAGGCGTACGCCGAGGTGTCATTGGATGGCAACGATCCGCCGATTCAGTACACGATTCGGTTGAGTAAGACGGGCGTGGCGTTTGACGGTTCGCTCGGCGACCAATCGAAGACGCCTCAGAGCATTGATATCTACTCCCCGCCAGCGGGCGCCCCGACCGGGACCAACTACTTCGAGGTGCAGGGGCAGACCTTCACGCTTCCGGCCGCTACCGATCCTCGGCTCTGTCGCTGTTCGGGCTACTTCGTGGACCACACGGGCCGCCCCCTGCAGGGATTCAATCTCCATTTCTCGCCGCTGTGCCTCAATCTGGAGCAATCTGATCTTTCCCCGCTCATCGTCGATGATCGGCTTGTTGCCGGACGCAAAGTCTATGTTCGCACCGACGAAGATGGATTTTGTCAGATCGACTTGTTCCGCACAGGTGAATATTTGGTGCTGGTCGAGGAATTTGAGCATTCAAGGCGAACAATCAAGGTGCCTGACCAAGCGAGCATTAACCTTATCCACCTTCTCTTCCCGGTCGTGTCCGAAATCACATTTGGCACAGCGCCGGTCACGGTTGCGGCCGGTAGCTACGTCGACGTGGCGATGACGGTTAAGTCCACGGACGGCCAAACACTCGACATTTCGGACAGAGATGTTACCTTCGCTAGCTCAGACTACGCAGTGGCTTCAGCACAAACAATGAGCGGCAATATTTTGCGTGTGGTTGGAGTCGCGCCTGGATCGACGACTATCACCGCCGAACGGGCTGATACGACCATCGTGACAATTCCGGCGCAGCCGCTGACGTACACACCATTGAATGTGGTGGTCACATGAGATGGTACTTCGCTCCGAGGATGCTCACGCGCAAGAGCTGCAAGACCTGGAAGGCTCAAAGAATCTGTACCGAAGCCTGATTCTGCGCGGTATTCGAGATTTCGTTACCTACAAGCGGCATCCGAAACGGCGTTTTCGTGACCTACATGAAGAGGCCAAAGTTTGGATCTTTGGTAACTCCCATTCTGACGATGCGCTAGATCGGTTCATGAGCTTCGACTCCGCGTGCGAGGTGATTGGGTGGGATCCTAACCGTGTTCGGAAAAGAGTACAGGCCATGCGTCGGACGGATTTGAAAAAACTTGGCCCGCAGCCGGATTGGGATGTGGACTAGTCTTCTGTCTGCGGCTGCAAGGCGACAGAGAGCTCTTCTCGGGAAAGTTTGTTTACCAGAGCATGCCAACTTCCGATAAGGGCGGACGCGCTTGCGCTCATATCACCGGCAAAGTCGCTCGGTGGTATGAACGCAAGTTTGTCTATGGGCACCCATTTGACCCATTCATGATTTTTGGAGCTGGGCTCTCCATGTTTGTGCAGACATAAAAAACGGATGCCTGGGATGATCAGCCCCTTGTGCTGAATGGTATACGGAAGGCATAGTGATCCAACGACGTGAACTTCGATTCCCATTTCTTCCCGAAAATGATACGCGACGGCATCTTGGAAACTTAACGATGGGGGTACCTGCCCGCCGCAGCTTTCAATTTTTCCCGGAAAGAGCTCTCTGTCCTTTGCGCGTTTTGCTAGAAGCACTTCCGTCGTTTGGGGTTGCCTTCGGATACACACTCCGGCGGCGTGGACTTCGATGAGGAGCGGTCGCGTCTCGCGCCGCACGTGTTCTTCTTTCGTCATGCTCATTGCAATTCCTCTCCTGATGGGATGATAGCAGACCATCATAACCCAGCGGATGTGCGCTCGGTTTGTGATATTCTCGCTGTGATATTCTCGTGTTGGATAAAAAACGATGGCTTATTCGTCAGATGAAAGAGACGCGGCCGCCGCGGACCTTGTGCAGGGAACCCTTTCATTTCCTCGAGACCGCTTGGGTACGCGTGATGTTGCGGAACCTTTCGAGGAGGTGAAGGAGCTGACGTACTCAGCCTTCCTGTACGATCCGGATGCGATTTTCTACGCTGTGTATCTTGCGAAAAATTATCTGCTGCAGCATCTCAACGCAGAGCTCTCAACATGTCGGGAATTGCTGGACGCAATTGACGACTTGCGAATGCCCGAAAAGCCAGTGGAGGATATTTCTTCGATTGCGGATGCTCGAGCAGCGTTATCAATTATGGAATCCTCGTTGGCTCGCGCTGGCGTGGTGGGGGCGCAGGAGTATGGTCGGTACCGGGCGGCCATCAGGCGAGCCAAACGCGCATTCGGCGATCCCATCAAGCTGACCTACACGTATCGTGGTGCGTCGTCGGCCGTGCGAGACATCGTCCGGCCGGCTGCTGAAGCCAAAGAGGCCGTCGCTGCACAATTTTCGACGCTACGAACGCAACATGCGACGTTGCTGGAGCGGGCTGAGCAGTTGTCCAGCGCATTTCCTGAATATTTGAGCAGTAACCTAACGACCGCCATTGGCGTGCGGCAGGTGCGGCGGGCGGCGGATATCTTGTCGGCGAGACAAGAAGGCCTCGAGGCATTGAGCCCGGCTCAGAGGACGGCAAGCGCTCGGGAGACGCTGCTGGAAGTTCTTGCCAATACCGGTGTTATCGCAGCCTTGGCTGACCCCGTGCTCTCCGGTCAGCCGAAGCTCTTGCAGCCCATCAGTGCAGCACCGACATACCGTCTCTCGGCAACCGGTACCGGCACGGCTCCGAGCATTGAGGGGATTTACAGCGCGCCGTGGCCACTGGAGGAGGGGGGAACGTACTTGCTGGAGGGCACCATCAACGGCAATCCCGTGTCCGTTGATCTGTTTCCGGCGGGGCCATCCACCGTACCGGGAATCCAGCCCGCCTCGCTGCGGTCGGCGAACAGGGGACCGTTCGCGCTGCATTCAGATCTCGCAACGCCGTGGCCGCTGCAATCGGAGTCTCGGCCCGGCGGCTTTGTCATCAATGCGACCAACGGAACCAGATTCTACGTTCTGGTGGATGGCATCATTCATAGCTGCGCGTTGACTACTGGGACACGAACGGCGGCGCAGGTCGCCTCAGACATCAGCACGGCAGCCGCCCTATGGACGCCCGCCAATCCCATCAGTGCCTCTGCTGTTGGGGACCGGGTGCAGATTGCGTACACCAACGGGTCGAATACTCCGGCCTACAACGACCGGCACATGGAGGTGCTGCAAGGCAACGACTACGCCTCGCAGCTGTGGCCGTGGCAGGTGGATGTGCCGGGTGGGCCTGTAGCCGGCGTGCGGTCGGATGGCTGGTCGGGCAACAACGAGCTCCGTTTACAACCAAATGCTCAGGACACTGCGAGCATTGTGTCCCTTCCGGAAGGCACCTGGCCCGATTACCTGGTGAACGCAGACGTGGTCGCACTTGCCATTGCGACGTCCGAGTTCGTTGCGAGTGCCAGTGGACCTACGGATTTTGTCACGCTCGAGTCGACAGTGCTCGGCGAAGGTTCCATTCTCACAATTCGGTCAGCGGGGGCGGACACGCCCAGTCAGCGCGGCGCCGAGACACTCGGCTTTGCCGTCGGGTTTGAAGTGCGGGAGCATGATGTCGACGGCCGCGCGATCGCCAACGTGCTCAATAACGATGCAGCCTTTGCCGCTGAGGCTACGGCGCATCTGACGTATGAGTCCGTGTTTGAGTCTCGTGGCGCGACGGCCATCAACGATTTCACCCTTTCCGTTCCAGTCGATGAAGATCCTCTTGCGGGCTGGCCATCTTTGGGCGAGATAAAGCTGTCGGTGACGAGCGGGGAGAATCGGGGCGTCTACGTTCTGCAGGATGCGTCCTACGCGCCTGGGGTACTGACGATCGAAGTGGATTTGCTCGAGCGAACTTTTCGTGAGCATGGGACAGCAAAGACGTACCACATCGTTGTCTACACGAGCTTGTTGCAGATCGTCTCAAATGATGACTCGACGCTCGGCAGTATTCAGCTCAGCGACCCAGTCGGATCCGCGCGCCCCATTTTTGGTCTTCCACTTACGTTAGAGCGCAGCACGACCGGGACCGTGCTTGTCGAATGGAGTGATCCGGTTCTCGGCTGGCGAGCTTTTGATCTGCGGCGCCGGAAGCTCAAGCTCGGCGATCGCGTTTTGGATGGTCAGCGCGCGGATGTGACGACGATCACTGGAGTTGGGACATTGGAGTCTGGGCTTATCGGTGTCGACCCAGAAGTGCCCGCAGACCTGTTCATCGCCAATGCAGGATTCTCGGTTGAATCGGCGGCCTATCTTGCCTACTCCATCTTTCAAGAAGCCCTCGAGCTTTGGTTGGCGGGTGCGGGAACCTACCCTGCATCATTGGACCAGCTTGACCGGCTGCTCAACCCCCTCATTCGAGTCAAACCGGGTCCTGACCGCGTCAACGTTGCGTACGACTACGTGAGCGCGCTGGTGACCTGGTTGGAGTACCTGCAGACGGCGATGACCACGTTCGTAGTCACTCCCGTTGGGGTCGTCGATCGTGTTCTACAGACGTTGCTCGAACGCGGCTACGACCGCATGCGAGAGCTGCTCTTGCTGGGCCGCGTGTCCGAGTTCTTCAGTACCACTTTGCGGAGCGCATCGTACTCCCAGTCTTTTGCTGGCGCGGCGACGGAAGTTGCCGTGGAAGACGTCAACGAGGGGAGCCTTGCGCGTGGCCGCCACACGGCGGACTACATGCGGTACGCCGGGGACTGGCGAGAAGACCGAGACCCGCTGGACGAGTATCCTGATTTGGAAGACGAGCTGCCGGATGACCCCCTTGAGGAGTATTTTCCCGGCATCGATGAGGATGTGGGATGACGGACAGACCGCTGTATGACCAGCAGGCGGTGGACCAGATTCGGAAGGAGCTGGCCGCGGGTATGGCCTCCGTGCGAGGAACGGAGGTCACCAACAGCATCGCCGCCATCTCGTTTGAGGAGCTGCTGGCGAGAGCCATCAGCGATATTGAGGACGACGAGAGCGATATCCGGCCGGGGAAGTTGAGCGCTGTGCTGCGAACTCGCCAGCAGGTCGTCGATGCGGTTGAGCGAGCCAAGCAGCTGCCCGCCTCAATGTTCGCACTGGCTACGAGGACCGTGAGCAACACACGTCCGGACGGGTCTGGCCCAGGAGGAGGCGATGGTTGATTTGCAGTTCGTGGAAATGCGCGACGTGCTCAAAGTCCTCAATGTTTCGCCAGTGCAGAATTCTGATCCCTACACACTTCATGTCAAAGGGCAAGATTTCAACAACACCGAGTACGTACTCATCAACGATGTCATGTCTCCCAGCGTCGTTGTCGTGTCATCGACGGAGATGCTCGTACAAGTTCCAACGGACCCAGCTGATCCAATCCGATCGGTTGTAGCCATCAGCAGTCGATTGACGCGGACAGATCGAAGTCGGATGAGCTTTCGGATCAGCGACACGCCAAAATCCATCGACGGCTTTGAGCGGTTGATTCAGGCATTCATGAAGACCATGCTGCAGTCGCCTGGCTCCGACGTCTTCGCCCCGCTCGTTGGTGGTGGACTGCTTGCCTCGGTCGGGAAGCAGATGCGGGACAAGCACGGGGCCACAGTTGTTTCTGATTTCCACGCGGCCGTCACTCGAACGAAAAGTCAGTTGCTTGCTATTCAAACCAACGATCCCTCACTGAAAATGACAGAGCGGTTGCTGTACGCGCAGGTTGCAGATGCGCGATTCATTCCGCACGAGCTGACGCTTATCGGAAAAGTGTTGTTGGGCAATCAAGCTGGGCACAGCTCAGTTGTAGGGTTGGGGTTGTAGCCATGTCGATTGAAAATTGGACGCTCTACATTCAGGAACGCCTGCGGGCATATGACCCAGAAATTGATTTAAACGCTGGGGCGCCGGCCACTGTGCAGATTGTCGACCCCATCGTCAACCGGCTCTCGCCCGATCCCATAGAGACTGATCCGCTCAAGTTTATTCTTGCGCGGTTGCAGCAAGAATACCCCGAAGTCTACGCTCGAGAGGGTAGTGCCATTGCGGACTTGTTCGTCAAGACGCACCTTGTGCTGCTCG
>Ga0180434_10000121_pt1 | contig 112003 bp, 100 predicted proteins | sample SS_ome_7_FD_132453 | JGI IMG/M metagenome (GOLD analysis project Ga0180434, IMG submission 132453) | Hypersaline lake sediment archaeal communities from the Salton Sea, California, USA - SS_1_D_2 metaG | ecosystem: Environmental > Aquatic > Non-marine Saline and Alkaline > Hypersaline >... | reverse complement strand
GACGTCGAGCTGGTTGTGCTTGTAGCGGGTGAGGAGGTCCTGGGCCTCGCGGAAGAGCTCCTGCGCCCCGGCGGTCATCTTGTCGAATCGGATCATGGCGTTCTCCTCGTTCTGGCAGTCTCATACCTTGACTGCCAGTTGCAGTGTAGATCGGTGTCCGCGTGATGTCAAGGAAGCGCGAAAACACGGACCAGTAGACGAGAACGTGAGGCAGGATCCCGCGGGATGAAGGGGTTCATTGCGCGCGGCTGGGCTAGCGAAGGCCCTTGAGGATCATGTTGACCGCGGCGTAGAGGAGGACGACGCCGAACACCTGGCGGATCCGGTGCTTCGGAACGCGGGCGCCGATCCGCGGCCCGATCTGCGCGCCGATGACGATCCCGAGGATGAGAGGAATCGCGTACTCGAGATGTAGGGTTCCCTGGACGGCGCTCGTGATCGAGCCGACCAGCGCGGTCGGAACCATCACGAACAGACTCGTCGCCACCGCGGTGACGATGTCGAGACCGAGGAACATCACCAGTGACGGCACGAAGACCGTTCCTCCGCCGATCCCGAACAGCTTGGTCACCGTCCCCGCGACGAGACCGAGAAGGGCGATCAGCGCGTAGAACCGGAGCGGCGAGGATTCGCCCTTGGCGATCGGGCGAAGATCCTTCGGCGTTTTCCCGAGGAGCATCATCCCCATCGGGTAGAGGAGGAAGACGCCGAATGCGATCGTCAGCCAGGCCGGATCGGCGACGGTGACGATCCACGTGCCGAGGAAGACACCGCCGAGCGCGGTCGGCATGAACAGAAGCCCGATGCGCAAGTCGATCGCGCGCCGTCGGAAGTAGGCGATCGACGCCGAGATTCCGGTGAAGACGACGGCGAGGATGCTCGTCCCCGCCGCCTCCGGCTGCGTGGGGACGAATCCTCCCAGAAGCAAGAGCGGCGTCATGAAGATGCCCCCGCCGAGCCCGAGGAGGCTGGCGACGAAGCCGATGGCGATCGCCGCGAAGAACAGCGTCAGGAACGTTCCGATCTCGAACGGCACGTCGGTCCTCCCTGGTGCGTGGACCGATCGACTATACGCGATGGGGTCTACCGGATCATGCGGATCGGGATGTGGCGGCGTGAACCGACCGCGGATAGAGTCTTCGGCGACACCCACGGCGCTACGGAGGTGACGTTCGATGGATCGACCGACGCGAGAGGACGCGCTCGCGCTCTTCCGGGAATTCAACCAGAGTGAGAACCTGTTGAAGCATGCGCTTGCCGTCGAAGGCGTGATGCGCCACATGGCGCGATTGCGGGGCGAAGACGAAGAGAAGTGGGGCGTGATCGGCCTGATCCACGACCTCGACTACGAGCGCTACCCCGATCAGCACTGCGCGAAGACCGAGGAGATCCTGCGCGAGCGCGGCTGGCCGGAGGAGTACATCCACGCCGTCGTCTCCCACGGGTGGGAGATCTGTACCGACGTCGAGCCGACCCACACGATGGAAAAGGCGCTCTACGCGATCGACGAGCTGACCGGCCTGGTAACGGCGACCGTCCTCGTTCGCCCGTCGAAGAGCTTGCACGACCTCAAGGTGAAGTCGGTCAAGAAGAAGTGGAAGGACAAGTCGTTCGCCGCCGGCGCGAATCGGGAGATCATCGAGAAGGGTGCGACGATGCTCGGCGTGGAGATCCCCGAGCTGATCGGCGAGGTGATCGACGGGATGAAGGCGGTTGCGGCCGACCTCGGACTCGATGGGTCGCTCGCCGCGTCCAGCGGCTAGGAGACGGAGGAACGATGCCTGAACGAACCTACGAGAAGGGACGCTGGTCGCTCGACGATCTGATCCCCGCCAAGGCCGGGCCGGAGATGGAGCGGGCATTCGACGACGTCGAGCAGGCGGCGGTGGCGCTCGAGTCGAAGCGCGACACGCTCTCCGCGACGATCGCCGAGGACGCGTTTGCCGAGGTCGTCGGCCTCGTTGAGACGCTCTCCTACGCCAGCCAGAAGCTGTATGCCTACTCGGTTCTCCTGTTCGCCGAGCAGACCGGAGAACAGGAGACGCTCGCCCTCCGCGGGCGGGTCGACAAGACGCTCGCCAAGATCAAGAATCGGACCCTGTTCTTCGACCTGTGGTGGAAGGGTCTCGACGCGGAGAACGCGGCGCGCCTCCTCGCTGTCGCCGGTGACGCGGCCTACCACCTGGAGACCCTCCGCCGGTTCGCGCCGTTCACCCTCTCCGAGTCGGAGGAGAAGGTGATCAACGTCAAGAACGTCCACGGCGTCGAGGGGATGGTCACGCTCTACGAGATGATCACCAACGCGTTCACCTACGACGTCGAGATCGACGGGGAGATGAAGACGCTGACGCGGTCGGAGGTGATGGTCTACGCGCGGGATCCGTCGCCGGAGCGCCGTGCCGTGGCGTACCGGGCCCTCCTCGGCGTCTACGAGGATCGATCGGGCGAACTCGCCCAGATCTACACGTACGTCGTCGGCGATTGGCACGACGAGAACGTCGGGCTGCGCGGGATCGCTTCGCCGATCGCCGTACGGAACCTGGCGAACGATGCGCCCGACGAGGCGATCGACCTCCTCCTCCAGACGTGCCGGGATAACGTCGGCCTCTACCAGCGGTTCTTCCGGTTGAAGGCGAAGTGGCTCGGTCTTCCGAAGCTGCGACGGTTCGACATCTACGCGCCTCTCGAGGAGGCGGAGAACACGTACCCGTTTGCCGACGGGGTGGATCTCGTCCTCGAAAGCTTCCGCACGTTCTCGCCGGCGTTCGCCGAGCAGGCGGAGCGGGTTCTCGCCGCCGGGCACCTCGACGCGAGCCCCCGTCCGGGGAAGGATACCGGCGCGTTCTGCTACGGCGTCGTCCCCGACGTGACGCCGTGGGTCCTCGTCAACTACAACGATCGTGCCGACGACGTGGCGACGCTGGCCCACGAGCTCGGCCACGCCGTTCACGCGATGCTGGCCGCCGACCACTCGATCCTGACATTCCACTCGTCGCTCCCGCTCGCCGAGACGGCGTCGAACTTCGCCGAGATGCTCCTGTTGGAGACGCTCCTCGACCGGAACGACGACCCGAGGTTCCGCCGCGCGCTGTTGGCGAAGTACGTCGACGACAGCTACGCGATGGTCCTTCGGCAAGCGTTCTTCGTCCTGTTCGAGCGGACGGCGCACCGGATGATCGCCGAGGGAAAGTCGACACTCGACCAACTCTCGGGCGCCTACCTCGCAAATCTGCGCGAGCAGTTCGGCGACAGCCTCGATCTCCTCGAGCCGTTCCAGTCGGAGTGGGTGAGCATTCCGCACATCTACGCTACGCCGTTCTACTGCTACGCGTACACGTTCGGACTCCTGCTGGTCCTCGGCCTCTTCCAGCGCTACAAGGCGGAAGGGGAGGCGTTCGTGCCCGACTACCTCAAGATCCTCGCCTACGGCGGATCGAAGGCGCCGACCGCGATCCTCGACGAGGCCGGGATCGACATCCGCACGCGCGCGTTCTGGCAGGGCGGGTTCGACGTTCTGGCGGGGATGATCGACGAGCTGGAAGCGCTCTCGTAGCGGCAGCCGGCTCAGCCGGTCCGGACGTCGGCGATCGTGGCGTCGGTCAGACGAGTGAGATCGCGTGTCGCCAGGCGGACGAGGGTTCCGCGGGCGCCGGCGTTGACGACGAGGTGCGGGTGCGCGGCCGTCGTCTCGTCGAGGATCACGGGGAGAGGCTGGCGTGACCCGAGCGGACTGATCCCGCCGACGCGGTATCCGGTCACCCGTTCGGCGTCCCGCGGAGCGGCAGCCTCGACGTGCTTGTGTCCGGCCCGGCGACCGACCTTGCGCGTGCTGACGTTGGCGTCGCCGCTGACGAGGACGAACAGGAACGACCCGTCGTGGGCGCGGAAGACGAGGCTCTTCAGCACGACGGCGTGCGGGAGGCCGAGCGCGTCGGCCGCGATCCGGGCGCCCATCCGGTCGTAGCGATAGACGAGAACCTCGTGGTCGATCCCGCTCTCGCGAAGCGCCTGGATCCCGCGTGTCGCCATGACCTGATGATGTCGCAAACGCCCCGCCGTGAGAAGGCGCGCGACCTATAATCGCAACGTTAAGGAGGTTCGATGGAAGAGCGGAAGGTGATCCTGCGCGAGCTCCTCGAACAGGACCCGGCCGACGTGGCCGAGGTCCTGAGCGAGCTCTCCGAGGAGCAGGCGACCGACCTGATCCACCGTCTCTTCCTCCGCCACGCGGCGGCGGAGCCGCTCGGCGAGATGGAACCGGAGGACTCGGCCGACCTGGTCGTCCGCCTCGATCGCGAAGAGGCGAGCGCGATCCTCGCGCGGATGGACCCCGACGACGCGGTCGACCTCCTCCTGGAGCTCCCTGACGAGGTCCAGCAGGAGCTTCTCTCCCGGCTGAGTGTCCGCGACGCCGAGGTCCTCACCGGCCTCCTCGCCTACCCGCCGGACAGCGCCGGCGGACTGATGTCGCCCGAAATCGTGCCCCTCTCGCTGACCCTGAGCGTTGGGGACGCGATCGACGCGTTGCGACGCCGCGCCGAAGAGGCGGAGACCGTCTACTACGCCTACGCCGTCGACGAGGACGGACGCCTCCTGGGCGTCCTCTCGCTGCGCGACATGGCGCTCGCCGATCCGTCGGCGAGCCTGCGCGACCTCGTCGTCCGCGACGCCGTCGCCGTGCACGTCGAAGCCGACGCCGAGGACGTCGCGCGCCTGTTCGACAAGTACGACTACTTCGCCCTTCCCGTCGTCGACGACGGGAACGTCCTCCTCGGCGTGATCACCGTCGACGACGTGATCGACGTCATCCGCGACGAGGCGACCGAGGACATCTACGGCCTCGCCGGAGTGCCGCGGGAGGAGGGCGTCGACACGACCTGGTGGGCGTCGCTGCGGATGCGCCTTCCCTGGCTGTACGTGCGGCTGTTCACGGCCCTCGCCGCCGCGGTCGTCGTCGGCCTGTTCGAGCAGACGATCGCCAAGGTCGCCGCGCTGGCGGTGATGATGGGCGTCATCGCCGGCCAGGGCGGGAGCGCCGGGATGCAGACGGTGACGATCGTCACGCGCGGGATCGCGTTGGGGGAGATCGAGCGGCAGCAAGGTCGACAGCTCCTCGCCAAGGAACTCCTCCTCGGAGCGGCGAACGGCGTCCTCCTCGGTGCGACGGTCGGGGCGATCACCTACGTCTGGAAGGGCGAGTTTCTGCTCGGGGTCGCCGTCTGCCTGGCGATGTGGATCAACCTGATCGTCGCCGGGATCGCCGGCGTGGCGATCCCGCTCGGCGTCCGGAAGCTGGGGAAGGATCCGGCGCTCGCATCGGGCATCTTCCTGACCACGGTGACCGACGTGTTGGGATTCGGGCTGTTGTTCGTGATCGCGCGCCTCCTCCTTCCGGGAATCTGATGGACCCGCAACCGACGCCGCCGGCCGAAGCGCAGATCAAGCCGCCCCTTCCGATCTGGTCGATCCCCCTGCTGCTCACCGTTCTCGGGATCATCCTCCTCGTCGGGAATCTCTCTCTGCCGCTGGGCGTGGTTGCCGCGGCGGAGACGCTGGTCGCATCGGGCTACCTCATCCACCGTGCGCGGACGCCGGGGGGCGGACGACGACCGGTCTCGAACCTGATTGCGCTCTTTCCGGGGCACCTCCTGCTCCTGCTCGCGATCGCGCTCCTCCCGGAACCGGACCGCCTGGCCGCGCTCTGGGCGATCGTTCCGATCGCCACGCTCGCCTACGATCTCGTGTCCCGCAACGCGCCGGAGGGCGTCGTTCGCACGTCGATCTCGATCGGCCTATACGCTATACTCTGGGCCGTTCTCTTCGCCCTGCTGGAACGGATCATCGCCATCCAGAGAGGGTTCGGACCGGGCGGGGAGACGATCGCGGCCGTCGCGTTCGGCGTGTTCGGGATCCTGTTCATCTCCCTGGGGATCTACCGGCACTGGCGCGCTGGCAAGGAGTGATAGCATGATTCGAGCAATTCTTGGTTCGATCGGGTGGATGGTCCTCCTCGGTTCCCGAGCCTTCGCGCAGGAGGCGACGGGGACGGGCACAGGGGGGATCACGGACTTCCTGCCGCTTCTGATTCTCATCGTCGTCTTCGGAGGAATCTTCTACTTCATGCTGATCCGGCCGCAGCGTCGGCGTCAGCAGCAGATGAATCAGCTGATTGACGGCCTGAAGCGCGGGGATAACGTGATCACTGCGGGCGGGATCCACGGCGAGATTGAGTCGATCGGGGACACGTCGGTGGTTCTGACGCTCGAGGACGGCTCGAAGCTTCGCATGGCGAAGACGAGCATCGTTCGCAAGGGCGAGAAGTAGAAAGGCGGAGGGCGCGGATGGCACACCACGGGATGAGCCGCAACGATTGGATTCGGTTCGCTGTCGTCATCGTCGTCGCGGTCGGCGCGCTCTACCTCGTCTACCCGTTCTGGCCGCTCGGCGATGTCGTCAAGCTCGGCCTCGACTTGCAGGGCGGCGTGCGCATGGTCCTGGAGGGCGAAGGGGTCGAGGAGATGAGTTCGAGCGATCAGACGGAGACGATCGATCGGATCATCACCATCCTCGAGAACCGGATCAACCAGTACGGATTGGCGAACGTCGAGATCCGCCGGTTCGGCGGGGAACGGATCCTGGTCAACATCCCGGGTGCGACCGATGCGGAAGAAGCGCGCCGTCTGATCGGTCAGACGGCGGTTCTCGAGTTCCGTCGCGTCGTCCGCGTTGGCCAGAGCCCTCTCGACGATCTCGTGCCGAGTTCGAGTCGCGAGGAGCTCCTCCGCAATCGGGACGGCGTGCCGTACATCGTCGACCGCGACGTGCTCCTGACCGGAGCCGCGTTGACGAATGCCGTCGTCCGGACCGGCGGGCAGAGCTTGCAGTCGGCCGGCCAATTCGCCGTCGCGCTCACGTTCAACCAGGAAGGGGCGGAGCGGTTCGCCCAGATCCTCCAGCGTCTCGGCGCCGGCGAGTTCCTGGCGATCATCCTCGACAACACGATCTACAGCGCGCCCGTGATCCAGGAGAGCATCGTCCGCGTTGCGCAGTCGCAAGGGTGGCGCGGGGTGCAGGACGGGTCGAGCATCTCGGGGATCCAGGAGCAGGACGAAGCGCGCCGTCTGGCCGTCGTCCTGCGCGCCGGAGCCCTCCCGGTCGCGATCCGCGTCGTCGAGGAGACGACAGTCGGTCCGACCCTCGGGGACGACTCGATCCGGCGCGGGATGATGACGATCGTGATCGGGTTCGTCCTGATCCTCGTCTACCTGTTCGTCTACTACCGCGTCCTCGGCGTCGTCGCCAATCTGGCGCTCATCCTGAACATGCTGATCGTCTTCGGCGCGCTCGTTCTGTTCCGGGCCGTGCTGACGCTCCCCGGGATCGCCGGGATCATCCTCACGATCGGCATGACCGTCGACGCCAACGTGATCGTCTTCGAGCGGATCAAGGAGGAGCGACGGACGGGCAAGTCGCCGCTCGCCGCGGTCCGCGCCGGGTTCGAGAAGTCCTTGTCGACGCTACTTGACGCGAACGTGACCACGCTGATCACGGCCTTGATCCTGCTTCTGCTCGGGACGGGACCGATCCGCGGATTTGCGATCACGCTCGGGATCGGCGTGGTGGGAAGCCTGTTCTGCGCCTTGGTCGCCAGTCGGATGCTCCTCGAGAAGGCCGGCTTCTCGCAGTTCATTCCGGCCCGCGTCGCGCCCGACGCGTAGTTCGCTCGACGGCTCGTCCTTCCCGGAACCGAGCGGAGGCCAGCTAGCCCGTCGTCGCGGCGAAGACGAGCTCGAGGAGCGCGTCGGCGGCGGCGACCTCGCCACGCTTCATCCGCAGGTCGAGGTCGATTCCCAAACGGAGCGAGCGTGCTAGGTCGTCGAGGGTGTGACGCTTCGCTTGGTCGGCGAGGCGCCGACAGAGCCAATCGGGGAGGCCGACCGCCTCCGCCAACCGTCGCCGCGTGCCTTGCTCCTCCTGAGCGGTGCGGATCGTCGCCAGGCGTGCCAGGTGGCGGATCGCGCCGCCGAGAAGCCGACCCCGGTCGTCGCGAAGCGTCGCGAGTTCGCTGAGCGCGCCGGAGAGGCTTCGCTCCCCGAGCCGATCGAAGAACGGGTAGACGGTCCGTTCGGCGCACGGGAAGACGAGTCGATCGACGATCTCCTCCGTCAGCTTTCCTTCCGGTGCGAGCGAACGTAGCTTCTCCGCTTCGCGTGAGACTCCGAGCAGGTCTCCTCCATTTCGGAAGACGAGCCGCCGGATTGCGGCCGGGGTCGCGTCGAGTCCGGCCGCGGCCAAGATCTCGCGGACGGCCGCCGCCACCGCGCGACCCCTCGGCGCCGGGAGGGAGACGACGGCGTCCTTCGCCTTGCATGTCTTGAAGATCGCGTTCGTCGCTCTCAGTTGGGACGCGACGAGGGTGACGTACGTCTCCGGCGGGATTGCGCCGTCGAGCGCGCGGGCCGCCGCCTTGGCCGCCTTGCTCCGCCCGACCTGTCGAACGACGAAGTGTCGTCCGAGGGCGAACAACGACGCCGACTGGAGCTCGATCTCGAATGACGCCGGGTCGAGCTCGTCGCCGAACAGGACGTGCCGCTCGCAGGCGGGATCCGCCGCGAGGAGCGCCGCCTCCCGCTCGGCGAGCGCGTGCTCGCATCGGTATGCGTCACCGATCAGAAGGAGGATCTGCGGCTCGCCCATCGTCGTCTCCCGTCTGTTCCCGTCGCTGAGATCGCCGAAGATCGTAGCGGGCGCGGAACCCGCCGGCAACGGATCTACGCGGCGTCGCGCCCGCGCTTCCGATCGCGCGGCTTCGGGTCGCGACGCATCGACAGGCCGATCCGCTTCCGTCCGACGTCGACCTCGACGACGGTCACCGTCACCCGCTGGCCGACCTTGACCACGCTCGACGGGTGCTCGACGAACCGATCGGCGAGCTGGCTGACGTGGACGAGGCCGTCCTGGTGGACGCCGACGTCGACGAACGCCCCGAAGTCGACGACGTTGGTCACGATTCCAGGGAGCTTCATCCCCGGGGTGAGGTCGTCGATCGTCTGCACGTCCTCGGAGAAGGAGAACGCCTCGAACGTCTCGCGCGGGTCGCGCCCCGGCTTGGCGAGCTCGGCGAGGATGTCGTGCAGGGTCGGAAGGCCGACCGCGTCGGTGACGTAGCGCTCGAGCTCGATCCGATCGCGAAGCTCGGCGCTCCCCATCAGATCGGCGACGGTGCAGCCGAGGTCGGACGCCATCCGCCGGACGGTCGAGTAGCTCTCGGGGTGGACGGCGCTCGCGTCGAGCGGGTCCTCGCCGTCGCGGATCCGCAGGAACCCGGCCGCCTGCTCGTACGCCTTCGGGCCGAGGCGCGGGACCTTCTTCAGCTCGCGTCGGCTGCGGAACGGGCCGTACTCGGTGCGGTAGGCGACGACGTTCTCCGCCAGCCGCGCGCTCAGGCCGGAGACGCGCGTCAAGAGCGGAACGCTCGCTGTGTTTGCCTCGACGCCGACCGCGTTGACGCAGTGCTCGACGACGTCGTCGAGCGCGCCAAGGAGCGTCGCCGGATCGACGTCGTGCTGGTACTGGCCGACGCCGATCGACTTCGGGTCGATCTTGACCAGTTCGGCGAGCGGGTCGATCAGCCGTCGGCCGATCGAGACCGCGCCGCGGACGGTGACGTCCTGGTCGGGCAGTTCGCGGCGGGCGATCTCGGACGCGGAGTAGACCGACGCCCCGGCCTCGCTGACAAGGACGACCGGGATTGCGCCGGGGAGGTCGAGCGATCGGACGAGCGCCTCGGTCTCCCGGCTCGCGGTTCCGTTGCCGATTGCGATCGCCTCGACCGCGTACGTGCGGGCCAGATCGACGATCGTCTGGCCGGCGAGCGCCCGCTCCCGCTCCGAGCCGGCGACCTGGACGACGGTGTGGGTCAGAAGCTGCCCCTGTGCGTCGAGGCAGACGACCTTGCATCCGGTGCGGTAGCCGGGATCGATCGCCAGAACACGCTTCTCCCCGAGCGGCGCGGCCATCAGGAGTTCGCGCAGGTTGGCGGCAAACACGCGGGCTGCCTCCTCGTCCGCTCGCTCCTTCAGGGTCGCCCGGACCTCGTTCTCGATCGACGGCGCCATCAGCCGCTTGTAGCCGTCCTCAACCGCGGCGGCGATCTGATCGGACGCCGGGCTTCGCCCGCGGACGAACTGCTGCGTCAGGGTCGCGATCGCTGTCTCGTCGTCCGGGCGCGCCGACAGGCGGACGACGCCCTCGCGCTCGGCGCGCAGGATGGCGTGGATCCGGTGCCCGGGCGCGAGGGCGATCGGCTCCTCCCACGCGAAGTAGTCGCGGTAGGTCGCGCCCTCGTCTCGCTTCTCCTCGATCACGCGCGTCCGCAGGACGCCGCGCGAGGCGAACAGCTTCCGGATCTCGCCGCGGGCGTTGGCCGACTCGTTGACCGTCTCGGCGACGATGTCGCGCGCGCCGGCGAGGGCCGCGTCGGCGTCGTCGACGCCGTTCGCCGGGTCGACGAACGCGGCTGCCGCGGCGACCGGATCAGTCGACGGGTTCTGGGCGAGGAGCGTCTCCGCCAGCGGCTCGAGCCCGCGTTCGCGGGCGATCGTCGCTCGCGTCCGACGCTTCGGTCGGTACGGGAGATAGAGATCCTCGAGCGCGGCGAGCGTCTCGGCCGCGGCAATCGAGGTCTCGAGTTGGTCTGTGAGGAGGTCCCGCTCGGCAAGCGACGCGAGGATCGCGGCGCGTCGCTCGTCGAGCGCACGGAGCTGGGCGAGCCGATCGCGGATCGACGCGATCGCTACCTCGTCGAGCGACCCGGTCCGCTCCTTCCGGTAGCGGGCGATGAACGGGACCGTCGCCCCGTCGTCGAGGAGCGCGGCTGTCGCGTCGACCTGTCGCGGCGCGACCCGAAGCTCCGCCGCGATCCGCCCCGTGTGCGTCGTCTGCATCTGGCCTCCTCACGAAGTCGACGAAGACCGTACGAGCCCCGCGCGACCCCGTCAAGGCTTCCTCGGGGCGGGTCGACCGATCGAGAGCGACACGGAGTTCGCCGCGGCCGATGCCGCATCCTCTACGAGATCCCGAACGACGCGCTGATCGTCGTTGTCGTGAGGACCGCGGCGGGAAGCCACGTGTACGTGCGAGTATCGGAGTGCCTGCCTCCATCAACCAGAGCGAAGTCCCGCTGTCAGCCAAGAGACGGAGACGACCGGCTAGTCCGTGTCGCTCGTATCCTGGGCGGATTGTGCAATGTCCTTGACGGCCGGGTGCGCGTCGGCTTTCACTGGGTTCCCCAGTCCCATGCGCGAGAGGTAGTCCTCAAGAATCTCGGGAAGCCGACGGACTAGCATGTGGGTATCCTTGCTGCCGCTCATGAGCATCTCCTCTATCATTGGGTGGCGAGTCATCTGCAGCGCCCCAAGTACCCACTCACTAGCGACGACGATTCGTTCTCGTCTTCCTGACCGGATTGCACGATACAGCTCCATACCGACGTCGTAGACCCAGGGAAGGTCGTCGCGGACCAGGCCCATCAACATCATCCATCGCGTTGCCCAGTCGCCTACGGTGCCGGGGAACGGGGAGCTGTAGAGAAGCTCCTCGATGAACATGGGGTGAAGGCGTCGCAGGCGCCGCCCATCGTGGTGGGTTGCGGAAGCCACCCTCGCGGGGAGGTCTCTCACCATCACCTTGATCTCCTCGAACAGCTTGGCGCTTCCTTCGTCCATGAGCGGCTCAACATCGCCGTCCTCTCCGAGTAGTCCGCTCACAGCGTCCTTGAAGGCTGCGACCTGGCGTTGCACAGCCTCCTCTCGCGGACTCGCCTCCGGATTCCGGCGGATGAGCTGTAGGACCAGCTTGGTGAGGGAGTCCCCATCATCAGAGCTGTTCTCGAACTGCGCGAACGGGCCTCGGTTGACACGATTGAACGGGATCCCTAGCGCAACGCCAATGACTTGCGTGTTCAGCTTTCCCTTGGCGACGCCAGCCTCGTACAAGATCCACGGCCGGTCGAGGCTGTTCGCAGTCAGGAGCGCGACAACGTCAGTTGCGTCGTCCAGCTTCGACATGATGTACTGGTACCACTCTGACCCGAATTCGATACCCGTTGTGCCTCGCTTGGCAGATGACCGGAACGACTTCAGGATGCCTCCGCTTGCATCTGTCAGGAGATTCTCGAATGCTTCAGCCAGCTCTGCATCACGACTGTCGTGACTGATGAAGACAAGCCGGCGCGAGCGCGCTCGGGCGGATGAAGGTTCTGCGGTAGGTACGTGTTGGCTATCAGGCTTCGCAGGCTGCTCGGCGTCGTTCATCACGCGTCCTCCTGGCGGCAACGGGGTCAGATAGCGAGCTGTAATCTCTTCCTACAGCTTATGTCTACTCGATGTACCCGTCAAAAGGAGATGCGGTCATGCAGATCATGTTCGGTCGGGCGAGGGTGAACGCGCGTCGTGTGTCCACGGCAAGTCGACAGCGCGGGCTCCATCGGCTAGCCTCTTGGCATCGTGAATCGAGTCCAGATCTACACCGACGGGGCATGCAGCGGGAATCCGGGGCCGGGGGGCTGGGGCGCGGTCCTCCTCGCCGGCGAGCATCGCAAGGAGATCTCGGGGGGCGAGCGCGACACGACGAACAACCGGATGGAGCTGACCGCGGCGATCGAGGCGCTCCGCGCGCTGAAGGGGTCTCCGCAGGTCGATCTGTACACCGACTCGACCTACGTCAAGAAGGGGATCACCGAGTGGATCGCCGCGTGGAAGGCGAACGGGTGGCGGCGCCGGAGCGGCAAGCGCCTCCTCCCGGTGAAGAACGAGGATCTCTGGCGGGCGCTCGACGAGCTTGTCGCCGGGCATCGCGTCACGTTTCACTGGGTCGAGGGGCACGCCGGGCACGCGGAGAACGAGCGGGCCGACCGGCTCGCACGCGACGCCATTCCAGGAAGATAGAGGAGATCCGTTGGCCAAGGTCGTCTGCACGTCGTACGTCTTCCCCGAGGAGATCGGGCGGCTCGAGGCCGCCGGGCATCGCGTCGTCGGTCCCGAGAGCGAGGCGCCGCTTCCGCGTGCGCGGTGGATCGCCGAGCTGTCAGACGCCGACGCGCTCGTCTGCCTGCTGACCGACCGGGTCGATCGCGAGGCCCTTCGCGCCGGCCGGTCGCTTCGGATCGTCGCCAACGTCGCCGTCGGCTACGAGAACGTCGACGTCGACGTCGACGCGGCGCGCGAGCGCGGAATCGTCGTCACCAACACCCCCGACGTTCTCACCGAGGCGACGGCCGATCTGACGTTCGCGCTCTTGCTCGGCGCGGCGCGTCGAATCGCCGAGGCGGACGCCGCCGTCCGGCGCGGCGCGTTTCCGGCGTGGGGACTCGATCAGGCGCTGACCGGCTCGGACGTCCACGGCAAGACGCTCGGGATCGTCGGGATGGGTCGGATCGGGACCGCGGTCGCCCGACGGGGGCGACTCGGATTCGGGATGGAGGTCCTCTACCACAATCGATCCCGGAACGAGGCGGCCGAAGCGGAGCTCAGTGCGGCGTGGGTGCCGTTCGACGAGTTGCTCGCCGAGAGCGACGTCGTCTGCGTGCACGTGCCCCTCTCCGACGAGACCCACCACCTGTTCGGCCGGGAAGCGTTCGCGCGGATGAAGCCGAGCGTGATCCTCGTCAACGTCGCCCGGGGACCGGTCGTCGATGAGGAGGCGCTGGTCGACGCACTCGCGTCCGGCGCGATCGCGGGCGCCGGCCTCGACGTCTACGAGCGGGAGCCGGCGGTTCATCCGGGCCTCATCGCGCTCACCGAACGCGTCGTCCTCGCCCCGCACCTGGGGAGCGCGACGCGTGAGACGCGCCGTGCCATGGCGCGCCTTGCCGTCGACAACGTCCTGGCTGTGCTCGCCGGTCGGGACGCGATCACGCCCGTTTCCTAGCGTCCAGAGACAGCTAGAAGCAGCCGAGCTGGCAGGGGGCGATCCGGATCTCGAGCGTCTCGGCGGCCGAGCCGACGACCGATCGCGGGAGTCCTTCGTCACTCGCGATCCGCCACGCGGCGGCACAGGGGAGCGTCCCGTCGATGCGCGCGTGGCGCAGCGCGGTCGCCAACCGGTCGGGCACCTGGGACAGCGGGGCGACGAATCGCTTGTCGCCGAACGCGTCGTAGCCGAACAGACCGAGCTGGCAGTGACAGAAGCGGATGTCCTCGCGGTTGACGTGGTCGACGACCTCGCGGACGGGGACGCCAACGGCGTCCGCGGTGGCGAACGCCGCTACGCAGGGAAGGCGTCCATCCACGCAACGCCGTTCGATCTCGCCTTTCAGATCGGGCAACGCACTCACCTCCAACTCCGATTGTGGCCCATCCGAAACGCCGACGAAAGGGAATGAGCCGACGGCGCCCGTCCGGTAAGCTATCGCGCGCTTCGGTTACGGATTGGGGGTCGTTCGGGTGCTTTTGTGGATCGGTTTCGCGCTGTCGATCGTTCTTCTCCTTCTCATCTCTCGACGGAATCTCGCCCTCGGAATGGCAGTCTCCGCCGCTGTTCTCGCTGCGTTCACGCTCTCGCCGGCGGCGTTCGGCGACGCGCTCTGGCGCACCATTTCCGACCCGTCGGTTCTCCTCCTTGCCCTGATCGTCGGGGTCATCCCGCTGATCGGGGGCGCGATGGAGATTTCGGGAGAGATGGAGCGGTTGGTGTCGAACCTGCGGATCGGCGTCCGGCCGTTCCTCGCGTTTGCACCGGCCCTCCTCGGGATGCTCCCGATGCCCGGCGGCGCGCTCCTGTCTGCGCCGCTCATCGAGCGCGGTGCTGGGCACACCGCATCGGACGTCAAGGCGGCGGCGAACGTCTGGTTCCGCCACGCGCTCTTGCTCATCTACCCGCTCGGGCCGGCGCTGATCGCGTCGGCCAAGATCGCCGACCTCGACGTCTACGCCGCCATTCCGTACCTGATCCCGGCGTTCCTGGTGACGATCGGCACCGGCTACGTCTTCCTCCTCCGCCGGGCGGGCGGGCGCTTGTCGCAGCGCGGCGCGTTCTCGTGGGCGGGGCTTCTCGTACCGCTCGGGATCATCCTCGCAGCGCCGATCCTCGACCTGGTGCTCAAGGGAACGATCGCGCTCCCGGTCGCCGAGATCGGGACGAGCGTCGGTGTCACAGTCAGCCTCGTGGCTGCGATGGCGATCGGCCGACTGAAGCTCCGTCAACTCGGGACGATCGCGCGACGGATGACCCCGTGGAAGTACTCGCTGATCGTGTTGGCGATGTTCGCGTTCTTGAACGTGTTCACATCCTCCGGAGTGCCGGAGCGGATCAGCGCGATGACCTTGCCACCGGTCGTCTTGTGCGTCGTCATCGGAGCCATCCTCGGCGCGATCACCGGCCGGATCCAGGCGCCGATGTCGGTCGTGGTTCCGATCTACGTCTCGACGTACGGGGCGATGTCGGCCCCGCTGTTCGCGCTGACCTACTTCGCCGTCTTCCTCGGGTACGTGCTGACGCCGATCCACCCGTGCGTGTCGGTCTCGGTCGAGTACTTCAAGACGTCGATGGGGCCGTTCCTGCGTCGGCTCGCCGAACCGGCCGCGATCGGCCTGATCGCCTCACTCGCCGTCGGTCTGTTCCTGGCCTGAGGGCGCGGCGCGGCGGACGTGCACGGTCTGCGTCGGGTAGGCGAACTCGACCCCGCGCTCCTCGAACGCCCGCATCAGGGCGAGGTTGATCGCCTGTTGACGGTCCATGTACACGTTGTAGTCGGGGACGAGGACGTAGTAGACGGTCTCGAAGTCGAGCGAGGAATCGCCGAAGGCCTTGAAGTGACAGCGGTCGAAGCGGACGTCGGCCTGCGCTTCGACGATCGCGCGGACGGTCTCGGGGATCGCCTCCAGCGCGTCGGTCGGCGTCTCGTAGGTCACCCCGAATGCGAACGCGATCCGGCGCTCGAACATCCGCTTGTAGTTCCGGACCCGGCTCTCGAGCAGGTCGCTGTTGGAGAAGACAACCTGCTCTCCGGACAGGCTTCGAACGCGCGTCGTCTTCAGTCCGATCCGCTCGACCGTTCCCATCTGGTCTCCAACGATGATGAAGTCGCCGATCACGAACGGCTTGTCGACGATGATCGACAGCGACGCGAACAGGTCCTTGAGGATGCTCTGGACGGCGAGTGCGACGGCGATCCCGCTGATGCCGAGACCGGTCACGAGTCCGGTGATGTTGACGCCCAGGTTGTCGAGGCCAACGAGGACGATGACCGTCCAGATGCCGACTTTGGCGATGAACCCGAACGCGGCGAGCGACGTTGCCGCGGAGGGGTCGGAGTCGAGCTTCCGTCGAACCGAACGACGGATCCAGAACGTGACGATTCCGTCCCCCCAGTAGCCGGCCTGGAGGAGGAGGGCGACGATGAAGATGACCCGGAGGATGCGATCGGCGAGCTCCGGGAGGACGAGGATGAGCGACCCGGCGTAGAGCGAGACGACGAGGACGAACAGGAACTTCGTCTTCGCCAGAAGCTCGACGACCAGGTCATCGAATCGTCCGGGCGTCCTCGCGGCGTACCGCCGCAGTCGTCGAACCAGCGTTCGCATGACGATGCGCAGCACGAGTCCGACGAACAGGATGACGGCGAGGGTCAGGAACCATCGCCAGATCTCGTTGGCGTAGAACGTCGACGTTAGGAAGCTCATCGTCCCTCGATTCCCGCCGGATCGTCCGGCGTGATGGTTCGGTAGATCCCTACGGAAGCGTATACGAGATCGCCAATGCCGATCAAGCGAACGGTCACGCGTCCTCTCCTCACCGGAGACGTCGCCCGATCCGGGCCGCCAGACGGTCGGGGGGTGCCGTGTCCCGTGTCCGGTCGGGGCGGCGAAGAGTGGATCGAGCGATCACAGCGCCCCGCCGTACGATCGGAGCATGAACAAGGCCGACGTGATCGTCTACGCGTCCTCGCTCCACGAGCGCGGCGCGCTCGCGACGCTGAAGAAGGATCTCATCCGACGCATTGCGGCAGCCGGCGGACTCGATCTCACCGAGACCGAGGCCCCGTCCCCCGATCGGCTGACCGCCGTGCTGGTGCTGACCGGCGGCGTTGAACGGCAGGTCCTGAAAGGGATTGCCGAGCTTCCTTCGCCGATCCTTCTCGTCGCCCATCCGGGGCACAACTCCCTTCCGGCGTCCCTCGAAATTCTGGCGCGGATCCATCAGGACGGTGGGGAGGGCAGGATCCTGTTCGGGACGCCGGAGACGATCGCTGCCGGCCTTCGCGACGAGATCGCGATCGCTGAGGCGTGGAATGCGCTTCGCTTCAGTCGTGTGGGCCTGATCGGCGAGCCGTCGGACTGGTTGGTGGCGAGCGACGTCGATCGCGCGTTCCTCAAGGGACGACTCTCGGTCGAGCTGGTCGAGCTTCGGATCGACGAACTCATTGCGCGGATCGACCTCGAGAAGGCGACCAAGCGGGCGGTCAGCCGGTTCTCGAAAAAGGCGACGGGGATCGAGGAGCCGGACGGAGACGCCGTTCGCGGCGCGGTCGCGATCTATGAAGCCCTGAGGGCACTCGTCGACGAGCACCGTCTGGCGGCGTGCACCGTACGCTGCTTCGACCTCGTCGAGCGGCTCGAGAGCACCGGCTGCTACGCCCTCTCTCGGCTGAACGACGAGGGCGTCCCCGCCGGGTGCGAGGGGGACCTCCAGTCGCTCCTGACGCTCTACGTCGCCTACCTGTTGACCGGAAGCGCGGGGTTCATGGCGAACGTCGCTTCGGTCGACGCCGACGAGCGCGTCGTCGGGCTCGCCCACTGCAGCTGTCCGCTCTCCCTCGTCGCGTCGTACACCGTGCGGAGTCACTTCGAAAGCGGTCTCGGCGTCGGGGTGGCGGGGACGATTCCCGACGGTCCGTGCACGTTCGTGCGCCTCGGCGGCGAGCGCCTCGACCACCTGTTCGTGCGCGAGGGCGAGATCGAGGCGTGCCCGGTCCGCGAGGACCTCTGCCGCACCCAGGTCCGCGTCCGCTGCGACGGCCCGGTCGACGCGCTCCTCACCGCGCCGCTCGGAAACCACCACATCCTCCTCCCCGGCCGACACCGCGCCGTGATCGAGCAGTTCTTCGCCCGACATCTTGCCACCTAGGAGAGAGCGTCCGATGTTCTGGACCGATCTCGAGTAGAGTCGTTGGCCGCTTCGTCATCACAGCAAGATGTCGGGCGGTTTCCGGCCGCATGGAGCGCGCTGCCGCGGTCGTTGGCAGACCTCCAGTAGAAGAGTCAACGCTCATTCTGTCGCTGCAGCAAGGCATCGACCGATGTCTCGCGTCCCATGAGGGATCTCAGAGTCCCAGGCCAGCTTCGAGCGGAGTCGTTGGCCGTTTCGTCGTCACAGCAAGATGTCGCCCGGTATCTCGCCTCCTCGTGCCGGCTGCCGCTCGCAACGGCAAGCTGACCAAGACCTAGCCATCGCTTCGTCTCGCGATTCGGGCTCGTCGTCGCGTGATCGCGTGAACCCCGATCGGATCTCGATCTTGTTGTTCGGGTCTCGCCGAACGGCTACCATCCTCCGATTTGGAGGTGACCGATGGCCGAGCGAAGGATGCAGATCACGGCTGACAACGAAACCCGTCGCGCCCACTACTCCAACCTGGCGCTGATCTCTCACCGAAAAGAGGAGTTCGTCATCGACTTCCTGTTCGTCGACCCGCAGGCACCGTCGTCGAACGAGGGGCGGGCGATCCTCACGTCGCGGGTGGTCCTCAACCCCGGCCACCTGAAGCGCCTCTACCAGGCGATCGGGGAGAACATCCAGCGCTACGAGAAGAACTTCGGCAACATCGTCCTTCCGCCGACGCTGAAGTAGGCGTCTTCCAGGAGGCCGTCGTGTTTGACGTCGCGGAGTTCGCGGAGCTGAAGGCGGGGGTCGTCCGGTCGATCCTCGTTCGCCGTCTGACGCTCGGCGTCTTCACCGCCGTTGCCCTGATCGTTCTCATCGCGACCCGATTCACCTACCTCAATCCGGCGATGTACGCCCCGGTCGTCTGGTTCGCGCTGACGTTCCCGTTCAAGGTGATCGTCGACCGACAGAAGACGGCGAGGGTGCTTCATCGGGTCCACGTCGGCTTCTTCGCGATCGAGATCGTGCTGATCACCGTCCTGGTGCACATGGTCGGCGGGAGCGAGTGGATCGGGAACGTCTTCTATCTGTTCACCGTGATCTACGCCAACGCGTTCCTCCCCCCCGCGCACGGCGCCCTGGTGACCGGCCTCGTCGTCGCGTGCTACGCCGGTCTCGTCCTGCTCGAGTACGCCGGGGTGATTCCGCATCGCTCGCTCGTTCCCGTCTTCGGGGAGGCGTCTCGGAGTCTGACCTACAACCTGGCTACGATCTTCACCGGGACGGTCGGCGTTTACGCGGTCGTCGCGTTCACGGTTCGCACGTTCAACGGGATCTACGCCCGCAAGAACCGCGCCCTCGCCGCGCGGGAGCGGGACCTCGCCGAAATGTCGCGACGCCTCCTCTCCGCCCAGGACGAGGAGCGCAGGCGGATCGCCCGAAGCCTCCACGATGGACTGATCCAGTCGCTGGCCGCGGTGAAGCTCCACCTGAGCCCGGTCCGAGACCGGCTCGGCGAAGAGACGCACCGCGCGACCGTCGGGATGATCGACGAGGCGATCGCGCAGACGAGGACGCTCGCTTACTCGATCCGTCCTCCACTCCTCGACGACCTCGGACTCGTCCCGTCGCTGGAGCGGCTGGCGGAGACCGTCTCCGGGGAGTCGGGCATCGGGATCGACGTCTCCTCCGAACTCACCACCCGCCTCGATCCGGGAGTGGCGAGCCTCCTGTTCCACGTCGCTCAGGAGGCGGTGCGGAACGTCGTCCGGCACGCGCGGGCAACCCGGGTGGAGATCGCTCTCGCCTGCAGGAGAGGCGCCGTGTGTCTCTCCGTCCGCGACGACGGCATCGGCTTCCTCCCCGACGAGCCGCGCGGTCTTGGGCTGCGCGGAATCCAAGAGCGGCTCGACGTGAGCGGCGGACAGATGTCGATCGAGACGGCGCCGGGACGTGGGACCGTGATGACAGTTGAGGTGGTGAGCGATGGCGATTCGCGTCGCGATCGTCGATGACCACCGCCTCGTCCGTGAGGGCCTCGCGCAGGTCCTCGGTGTCGAGCCGGGGATCGAGGTCGTCGGCGAGGCCGGGCGGGGGGAGGACGCCGCCGCCCTCGCCGCGGCGTGCGCGCCCGACGTTCTCCTTCTCGACATCGCGCTCCCCGACGTCGACGGCCTAACGACGGCGGAGCGCGTTCTCGAGGAGGCCCCGGACACCCGCATCCTGATGCTGTCGATGCACTCCGAGCCGGAGTACGCGGCCGCCGCTCGCGAGCGGGGAGCGCACGGACTCGTCGGCAAGTCTGCTCCGCCGGAGACCCTGATCGACGCGATCCGCGCCGTCGCTGCAGGCGAGGTCGTCCCGGTCGAGGGGGCGCTCTCCCATCGCGAACGGGAGGTCCTGGCGCTGGTGGCCGACGGGAGCACGAACGACGAGATCGCCGATCGACTGGGGATTCGCGTCAAGACGGTCGAAGGCCACTGCGAGCGGCTGATGGCGAAGCTCGATCTGCACACGCGCGCCGGCCTCGTCGCTCACGGGCGTCGGATCCGGTCCGCGGAGCCGGGCATTCCTCTGCTCGCGGACGACGCCGAGTCCGACGGAAGACCCGATTAGTGCGCTTTCCCCGTTTCGGGCGAGCCGAACGAGGCGTAGAATGCATGAGATGTCGATTCGGGTGGTGTTGGCGGACGATCACGCCCTCGTGCGATCGGGGGTGCGGGCGCTTCTGACGGCGTCCGATGTGGACGTCGTCGGCGAGGCGGCGGATGGTCGTGAGCTCCTCGGCCAAGTCCGGGACGAACGACCGGCGATCGCGCTCGTCGATCTCTCGATGCCCCTTCTTCACGGATTCGAGGCGATCCGTCGGATCTCGTCCGTCTCCCCCGAAACCCGGGTCATCGTCCTGTCGATGCACGGCGACGAGCGATACGCGGCCCGCGCCGGCCGTCTCGGCGCGTGGGCGTACCTGACGAAGGACGAGGCCCCCGATCGCCTGATCGACGTCGTCCGTCGCGTCGCCGCTGGAGAGCGTCTGCTCGCTTCGGAGGGCGTCGAAGCCGACTTCCTCACGCCGAGGGAGCGCGAGGTCTTGCAGTTGATCGTCGAGGGGAAGAAGAATGCGGAGATCGCGTCGATCATGAAGCGAAGCGTCCACACGATCCGGAACCATCGTGCGCGCCTGATGCGGAAACTCGGTGTGCGCAGCGCGAGCGCACTCGTCGCTGCGGCCGACCGGCGCGGACTTCTCGAGCTGAGTGCGACGGAGGCGGCGTCGTGACGCCCCTGCTCGATCGATACCGAGGCCCGATCGAGTCCGGTCTTCGGGAGGCTCTCCGCGGCGAGACGGCGCTCGTCCGGATTCTGCGGTACCACGTCGGTCTGTCCGACGAGGGACCGGGGACGTCGGCGCTGGGGAAGCTGCTCCGCCCGAGCCTCGTCCTGTTCATCGCGGAGGAGTTGGGCGGCCGGATCGAGGATGCCCTTCCCGCTGCGATCGGCCTCGAGCTCGTGCACGGGTTCTCACTTCTCCACGACGACGTTCAGGATCGGGACGAAGTGCGCCGCGGACGCCCGGCCGCCTGGGTCCGCTGGGGGGAGGCCGAGGCGATCAACGCCGGAGACCTGATGCACGCGATCGCGCTACGGACTGCGCTTCGGGCGGGGGGCGACGTGGTCGAGACTCTTGCCGCCGCGGTCTGCGACATGATCGAAGGGCAATCGCTCGATCTTGCGTTCGAGGGGCGGTTCGTGACCGAGGCGGAGTACGTCGGGATGGTCGATCGAAAGACGGGCGCGCTGTTCCGTTGCGCGTTCCAGCTCGGTGGACGCTGTGCCGGCGTTCCAGATCCTGTGCTCGCGACCCTCGGAGAGGTCGGACTGGCCGTCGGTCGCGGGTTTCAGATGCAGGACGACTTCCTCGGGATCTGGGGGAACGGGGACGAGTTCGGGAAGCCGATCGGCTCCGACGTCCGGCGGAGGAAGAAGACGTACCCCGTCGTGATCGGATACGCGGCGTCGTCGGGCGAGGAGCGCGATCGGCTCGAGCGGATCTACGCGAGCGAGAACGTCGACGCTGAAGACGTCGACTGGATCGTCGCGCTGTTCGAGCGCCTCGGGGTGCGGGAGTGCGTCGCCGAGGGCGTCGGCGCACACTCCGACAGGGCGCGACGCGCGATCGACCGCCTCCCGCTCTCCGACGACGGAACGCGCGAGCTGCTCAGCTTGATCGAAGGACTGACGAGGAGGAAGAAGTGAGTCGTCCGTTGAAACTTGACCTGGCGATGGCTCGGTACTTGTTCGCGCGCAAGGCGCGCCGGGTCCGGCGGTTTCCGCTGGTGACGATGCTCGAGCCGCTCGAGGCGTGCAATCTCGCCTGCGTCGGGTGCGGGCGCGTCCGCGAGTACCGCGACGTGATCGACCGTCGTCTGACGGTCGACGAGTGTCTCGCGGCGGTTCACGCCTCGGACGCGCCGATCGTCTCTGTGTCGGGCGGCGAGCCGCTCCTCCATCGCGACATCGGCGACATCGTTCGCGCGATCACGGACGAACGCCGGTTCGTCTACCTGTGCACCAACGGCCTGCTGCTGCGGGAGTCGCTCGATCGGTTCGCGCCGTCGGTCCGGCTGTCGTTCGTCGTTCACCTCGACGGGACCGAGGCGATTCACGACCAGGTGACGAACCGGCCGGGTACGCACGGCGAGGCGATGGCCGCGATTCGCGAGGCGATCGCGCGGGGGCACCGCGTCTGCACGAACACGACCCTGTTCCACGGCTCCGATGTCGAGGACGTCGAGCGCCTGTTCGCGGAGCTGACTGCCGTCGGCGTCGAGGGGTTGATGGTCTCGCCCGGCTACGCGTACGAAGACGCGCCCGATCAGGATCTGTTCCTCCAACGGGAGGAGTCGATCGCCGTCTTTCGCCGCGTTCTCGATCCGTCGCGCGGGTTCCCGTTCTACAACAACCCGCTCTACCTCGACTTCCTGCGCGGGGAGAGCACCTACGACTGTGCAGCGTGGACCACGCCGACGTTCACCGTTCGCGGTTGGCGCGTCCCCTGCTACACGATCGCCGATCGGCACACCGACGACATTGAGGAGTTGTTCGACGGCGCGCTGTGGGAGAGGTACGGGCCGGGTCGGGACAAGCGGTGCATCAACTGCATGATGCACTCGTCGTTCGAGGGAGCGAGCGTCCTTCACGCGATGTCCCACCCCCGCGCCCTCGCAAGACTGGCGAAGGGAGCGTGGCGCCGGTGAGGACGAGGCGGAACGGACAGCTTGCTGAGGAAAGGCGATCCGCGTGCGGCGCACGCGCCCGCGCAAGACTGGCGAAGGGAGCGTGGCGCCGGTGATCGCGGTGACCGCCTGCTACCCGATCGAGACGCGCGGCTGGGTTCCGCCCGACGGGGTTCGTCTCGTTCGCACGGCGATCGGCGAGCGGGCGGCCGACGCGCTCGACGGACTGGCTCAGCGCGAGACCGTGTCGCTTCTCCTATCGACTGGCTTCTGCGGCGGCCTCCGCCCGGAGCTTCGGACCGGGGACCTGGTCCTCGCCGATGTGATCCGGCATCGGGGCGAGGAGATCCTCGTCGCGAGGGATCTTCTGAGGCGTGCGCGCGAGGCGCTCGCCGGGACACGCCCGGCGCGGGTCGGAGCGTGCGAGAGTGCCGATAGCGTCGTCGACGGCGCGGTGAAGCGTGCGCTCGCCACGCGAGGAGGCCTCTCCGTCGACATGGAGAGCGGTCCTCTCGCGCGGTGGTCGCGGCGGCAAGAGATCCCGTTTCTGGTTCTTCGCGCCGTGCTCGATCCGCTCGAGGTCGATCTTCCGTTCACGACCGATCGCTCCGTCGCGTCGGCATTCGTGCGACATCCGATCCGGAGCATCCGTACCGCGCGGTCGGCGGCCCGTGTCGGACGGCATCTCGGGCGGGCGCTGGCCGACCTCGTGGCCGAGCTGAAGGAGGCGCCATGACCCGACGGATCGTCGTCGGCGGGGTCGCGATCGGCGGTGGAGAGCCGATCGTTGTTCAGTCGATGACCAATACCAACACCGCCGATGTCGATGCGACCGTCGCCCAGATCCGCCGCCTCGAAGGCGCGGGGTGCGAGATCGTCCGCGTCGCCGTCCCCGACTTCGCCGCCGCCGAGGCGCTGCAGACGATCAAGGAGCGGGTGACCGTTCCTCTCGTTGCCGATGTCCACTTCGACCATCGCCTGGCGCTGGCCGCGATCGAGGCAGGGATCGACAAGCTGCGCCTGAACCCGGGAAACATCACCGACCCGGCGAAGATCGCGGAGGTGGCGCAAGCGGCGAGGGGAGCGGGAACGCCGATTCGCGTCGGGGCGAACTCAGGATCGCTCGCCGAGTCGTACCTCGACGGGGGGCGACCGTCGGCGGAGGGGATGGTGCGCAGCGCACTCGACGAGATTGCGCTCCTCGAGAAACACGGGGTCGACCAGATCGTCGTCTCGCTCAAGGGGACCGACGTCCGGATGACGATCGCCGCCAATCAGATGATGGCGAAGGAAGCCGACTATCCGCTTCACATCGGGATCACCGAAGCGGGCACGCCGTGGGAGGGCGCGATCCGCTCGGCGGTCGGCCTCGGCGCGCTCCTCGCGGAGGGAATCGGGGACACGCTTCGCGTCTCGCTCGCCGGCGACCCGGTGGAGGAGGTTCGCGTCGCCTACGAGATCCTGCGCGCGCTCGGCCTCCGCTCCCGCGGGATCGACCTGCACGTCTGCCCGACGTGCGGTCGCACCGGGATCGACCTGGTGACGGTCGCCGACCGCGTCCGGCGCGAGCTCGCCGACGTCGTCGATCCGATTCGACTCGCTCTGATGGGGTGCGTCGTCAACGGCCTCGGCGAGGTGAAGGAGGCCGACGTCGGCCTGGTCGGGAGCCAAGGGCAGGGAACGATCTACGTGGATGGGAAGCCGGTTCTCGTGTCGGTGCCGGAGGCGCAGCTCGCGGACGAGATCGTTCGCACCGTTCGCGGGTATCTGCGCCGGGAGCGGAAGACCGATGCCTGAGCCGACGGCGGTGGGGACGAAGCGTGGGACGCGAATCGATGCCGCGGTGCGCGCGGCGGTCGACCACCTCCTCGATCTCCAGCACGAGGTGGGCTTCTGGTGGGCTGAACTCGAGTCGAACGTGACGATCACTGCCGAGCACGTCTTCCTGCGACACGTGCTCGGGAACTTCGATCCGGAGGAGGCCGGCCGGGCGGCAACCTACATCCTGTCGCAGCAGCACGACGACGGGACGTGGGGCAACTGGCACGACGGCCCGGCCGAGCTGTCGACGACGATCGAGGCGTACGCCGCGCTGAAGATGGCCGGCGTGGCGCCGGATCGGCCGGAGATGGTGAAGGCGAAGGCGTACATCCTGGCCCGCGGAGGCGTCGAGAAGGCGCGCGTCTTCACCAAGATCTGGCTGGCGATGATGGGGGAGTGGGACTGGCGTGGGCTCCCGATCCTGCCGGTCGAGTTCACCGCGCTCCCGGCGCGGTTTCCGATCAGCATCTACTCGTTCGGCTGCTGGGCGCGTCAGACGATCGTCCCTCTGGCGATCGTGATGGCGCGCAAGCCGGTCGTTTCGCTCCCGGCGTCGGCGCGGCTCGACGAACTGTTCGTCGACGGACGCAAGAACGCCGATCTCCGCGTGCCGGCGACGAAGCGTACGGGCCGAGCCCGCTTCTTCCTCGTCGCCGACCGGCTCCTCCGCCTCTACGATCGTCTCCCGTGGAAGCCGCTGCGCGAAGTGGCGATCCGCCGTGCGAAGGGCTGGATCCTCGACCGACAGGAGGCGGACGGATCGTGGGGCGGGATCCAGCCGCCCTGGGTCTACTCGCTGATCGCCCTTCAGCTCCTCGGCGACCGCCTCGACGTCGACGGCCCGCTCGCCAAGGGGTTCGCCGGGTTCTACGGGCCGAACGGGTTTGCGATCGAGGACGACGAGACGTTCCACCTGCAGTCGTGCCTGTCCCCGGTCTGGGACACCGGACTGGCGATGATGGCCCTCGAGGACGCTGGCGTCGACGGCAGGGATCCGACGCTCGTCCGCGCCGCCGAGTGGCTGATCGGCGAGCAGATCTTCGCCGGCGGCGACTGGCAGGCGCGCTGCGCCGCGCGTCCGGGCGGGTGGGCGTTCGAGTTCGACAACGACGGCTACCCTGACACCGACGACACCGCCGTCGTGATCATGGCGCTGTTGGAGGCCCAGGCCGATCCCGATCGGCGCCGGAAGGCCGTCGATCGTGCGATCGAGTGGTTGGTCGCGATGCAGAGCCGAAACGGCGGCTGGGGCGCGTTCGATCGAAACAACACCCAGACGTGGACGCGCGACATCCCGTTCGCCGACTTCGGCGAGATGATCGACCCGCCGTCCGTCGATGTCACCGGCCACATTCTCGAGTGCCTCGGCCGGCTCGGCCGACGGATCGGCGATCCCGCCGTCGATCGCGGGCTCGCGTACCTCAGGCGCGAACAGGAGTCGGACGGCGCCTGGTACGGACGGTGGGGATCGAATCTGACCTACGGGATCGGATCGGTTCTTCCCGGACTCGAAGCCGTCGGCGAGGACATGCGCGCGCCGTACGTTCGCCGCGCCGTCGACTGGCTGGTCGAACATCAGAACGACGACGGGGGATGGGGCGAGAAGATCGAAGGGTACTACGATCCGGCCTGGCGCGGACGCGGTCCGTCGACCGCGTCTCAGACCGGCTGGTCTCTGCTGGCGCTCCTCGCTGCGGGGGAGGTCGACCACCCGGCGACGACCCGCGGGATCGAGTACCTCGTCCTGACGCAGAATGGCGACGGCGGATGGGACGAAGCGCACTTCACCGGAACGGGCTTCCCGACCGACTTCATGATCCGCTACCACATCTACCGCGACGTCTTCCCACTGATGGCCCTCGGCCGGTACCGGCGGGCGACGGAAGGTGCGACATGACGGCGTTCATGTCTTCCTGGGTGGGGAATCGGAGTTCGGGCTGGCGCGACGTTCGCGCGAGGCGAAGCTGCATCCGAGGTGCGACATGACGGCGTTCATGTCTTCCTGGGTGGGGAATCGGAGTTCGGGCCGGTGCGACGTTCGCGCGAGGCGGAGTTACGTCCGAGGTGCGACATGACCGTGGTGATGGCCAAGGTGCTCGGATTCTGTGGGGGCGTCCGCCGCGCAGTGCAGATGATCGAGTCCGAACTCGCCGAGCATGGGCCGTTGTACACGCTCGGTGCGATCGTGCACAACGCGCACGTCGTCGACGGGCTGGCGGGAAAAGGTGCGCGGATGGTCGAGGGACTCGACGAGGTCCCCGACGGCGCGGCGGTGGCGATCACGGCGCACGGGGCGGGCGAGGAGATCTACGCCGAGATCGAGCGACGCGGACTCCGTCTCGTCGACACGACCTGCCCGATCGTGCGCAAGGCGCAGGAGACGGTGGCGAATCTCGTCGAACAGGGGTTCGCGGTCGTCCTCTACGGGGAGGCGGAGCATCCGGAGGTGCGCGGCATCCTCTCCTGGACGCGCGGTCACGGCGTGGCGACGCAGTCGGCGGACGTCGAGGTTCCCGACGGTCCCTCCGGGATCGCCGTCATCTCCCAGACGACCAAGAATCCGGATCGGTTCGCCGAGTTTGCCGAATCGCTCGTCAAGCGGTTCGCCGGACGCGTTCCCGAGATCCGGATCGTCGACACGACCTGTCCGGAGACCGGACGACGGTACCAGGCAGCGCAGACGTTGGCGACCGCGGTCGACGTTCTGTTCGTCGTCGGGAGCCGTACCTCGGCGAACACGCGCAAGCTGGTTGAGACCTGTCGTGGGACGGGCGTGCCGGCGCATCACATCGAGGCGGCCGACGAGATCGTCGACGAGTGGCTGGCGGGATGCGAGCAGATCGGAGTGACCGCGGGGGCGTCGACGCCCGACGCGTTGATCGAGGAAGTGGTGGCGAGGCTGGGGCGATCCGGCGAGGGGGTCCGAGTCGGGCCGACGTCGCGGGGGACGCGCAAGATCCAGAAGGATTGAGAGACCAACATGAACACGCAGATTGAGGAACGGGTGGGGATGAAGCTGTATCGAACCGTCGTTCGACGGACGGCCGAGACGGCGCCGGAGTTCATCGACATCACCGACGACGTCTTCGCTGCGGTCGAGGAGTCGGCGGTGCGGGAGGGGACGGTGACCGTCTTCTCGCGGCACACGACGGCGGCCATCGTCATCAACGAGCACGAGCCGCTTCTCTTGAAGGACATGACGCGCTTCCTGGAGGGGATTGCGCCGCGCGAGGCCGACTACCGGCACAACGACTTCGTCATTCGGACGGCCAACATGACCGAGGACGAGTGCCCGAACGGTCACTCGCACTGTCAGAACCTGTTCCTCGGCACGAGCGAGACGATCCCGATTGCCGACGGCGAGCTTCTGACCGGCTGTTGGCAGCGGGTGTTCATGATCGAGCTCGACCGTCCCCGTCTGCGCGAGATCGTCATCCAGGTTCAGGGATGGTGAACGCGCCTTCGGGCGACGATCCGACGCGGTCCGTGTCGCTTGCCGAGGCGTACGCCGACTGCGTTCGCCTCGCGCGCGGCCACTACGAGAACTTCACCGTCCTGTCGTGGTTGACGCCGCGACGTCTCAGACCGCATCGAGCGGCGATCTACGCGTTCTGTCGAACGGTCGACGATCTCGGCGACGAGGTGCCCGGCGATCGCCTCGCCCGGCTCGATCGATTCGAGGAGGACCTTGACGCGGCGTTCGCCGGGCGCGGGCAGGGGCCGCTCTTCACCGCGCTCGCCGCAACGATCGGTCGGTTCGACCTTCCGCGGGAGCCGTTCGCACGTCTCATCGAGGCCAACCGGAGCGACCAGCGGACGGTCCGCTACGAGACGTTCGACGACCTCATCGGCTACTGCGAGCACTCGGCGAATCCGGTCGGGCGCCTCGTCCTGATCCTCCATGGGTATCGGGACGCCGAGCGATTCGCGCTCTCCGACGCCACCTGTACTGCGCTTCAGCTCGCCAACTTCTGGCAGGACGTCGCCCGCGACCTCGCGATCGGCCGGATCTACCTCCCGGCCGAGGATCGGGCCTCGTTCGACGTCTCCGAAGACGACTTGAGCGCGAACCGGGCGAGCGAGAACGTGCGCGCGCTCGTTCGATTCGAGGTCGATCGGACGCGCGCGCTGTTCGCGCAGGGTCTCCCGCTCGTCGACCGCGTCCGCGGACGTCTCAGGGTCGAGCTTGCCCTGTTCTCGCGTGGCGGGCTCGCCGTTCTCGACGCGGTCCGCGCCCAGGGGTACGACACGCTTCGCGCGCGCCCGACCGTCGGTCCGCGCGCGAAGCGGCGGCTCATCGCTTCGACGCTCGTCGATCTCGCGTGCGGGAGGCGGCGGTGGATCTAGCGGCGTCGTACCGCGTCTGCGCGCGGGTGACGCGACGCGAGGCGCGGAACTTCTACTACGCGTTCCTGTCCCTTCCGCGACGGCGGCGTCTCGCGATCTACGCGCTGTACGCGTTCTGTCGAGCGTCCGATGACGTGGTCGACGCGGACGAGCCGGCTGGCTCGTCCGAGCCGATGGCGTTGGGTGGCACTGGCACGAATCGGACCGAACGGAAGCGGGCGGGACTCGCGGCGCTCCGCGAGCGCCTCACACGGGCAGCGGCAGGCGATCCGGACGACGGGCCCGACATCGCGCTCGCCGACGCGATCGAGCGGTTCGGGGTCGACCCGGCCGACCTCGACGACGTCCTGATCGGGATGGAGATCGATCTTGACCTCGCGCGCGTCGAGACGTTCGACGAGCTTCGGACGTACTGCTACCACGCGGCGTCCGCGGTCGGGCTGGCGACCCTGCCGATCCTGAACGACGGGGTCCCGCCGACCGACGCGATGCGCGCAGCGGCGATCGACCTCGGGATCGGAATGCAGCTCGTCAACATCCTGCGGGACGTCGCCGAAGACCTCGATCGCGGCCGGGTCTACCTCCCCCGCGACGAGATGACGGTCGCCGGCGTCGACGAGGCGGCGTTGCGGGTCGGGAAGCTGACCGACAGCGTTTCACACTTCCTCGCCGACCAGGCGGACCGCGCCGACGAGTACCTGGCTCGGGGGCGGCGCCTGTTCCCCCTTCTTCCGCGATCTGGTCGGCGCTGTCCGTGGCTGCTTGCCGCGCTCTACGGGCGGATCCTCGGCCGGATCCGCGCGGGCGGGTACGATGTCTTCCGTGAACGCATCTCGCTTCCGAAACGAGAGAAACTCGGTCTGCTCGCGTCGAGTTTCTGGCAATGACGATGTCTGAGCGCGTCGTCGTGGTCGGCGGCGGGTTCGCCGGGATCGCCGCCGCCTGTCGGCTCGCCGACGAAGGGCATCGGCTGATCCTTCTCGAGCGGAGCGGACGCCTCGGCGGACGAGCGGCGTCGTTTCGCGACCGGGCGACCGGGGAGGACGTCGATTACGCACAGCACGTTACGATGCGATGCTGCACGGCGACCGACGGCTTCCTGCGTCGCATCGGCGCGTCCGGCGCGGTCGCGTATCAGGACGAGCTGGCGGTGCCGATCCTGTGCGGTCGAATGCGAACGGCGCTTCGATCGAACCTCCTCCTTCCGGGGCTCCTTCACTTGGCGCCGGCGCTCGTCGGGTACCGCTGTCTCTCTCCGCGCGAGCGGTTGGGGATCCTGCGAGCGGCGATCCCGCTTCGGCTTGGTGTGCGATCGGATGAACCGTTCGGTCCGTGGCTCCGCGCACGCGGGCAGGACGCGCGTGCCGTCGAGCGCTTCTGGAACCCGATCTGCGTCGCGACACTGAACGCGCCCGTCGACGCGGTCGGTCTGCACGCGGCGCACAAGGTCTTCCGTGAAGGGTTCTTCGATCGCCACGGGGCGGGCCTCGGCTTCTTCACCGTCTCGCTCGGGCGGGTCTTCGACGCGGCGCGGGCGTACATCGAGTCCCGCGGGGGCGCAGTGCGTGCGTCGACCGGCGTTCGCGCGGTCCGGATCGAGACGGGGCGTGTGACCGCGGTCGAGACGTCGGACGGCGAGACGCTCGACGCGTCGGCGGTCGTCGTCGCCGTCCCGCCGTGGGACCTGTCGCCGCTGATCGACGACGTGCGCTTGGACCCGATCGTGCGGGGAGCGGGGAGGCTCCGGTGGTCACCGATCGTCGACGTCCACCTGTGGCTCGATCGAGGCGTCCTCGGCGACGAATTCGCGGTCGCCGTCGACGGCCCCCTGCAGGCGATGTTCGACATCACACGGCTTCACGGCTTGTCCGCGGAGGACTCGCGCTCGGTCGGGGGCGGCGCCCATGTCGTCCTCTCTCAGAGCGCGGCCGAGCGGTGGATCGACCGACCGACCGACGCCATCGCCGAGGAGCTCGTTGCGGCGCTCGGAGACCTCGTGCCGGCCGCGCGGGCGGCGCGCGTCGTCCGTCGCCTCGTCGTCAAGCACCGGCGGGCGACGTTCGTCCCCGCGCCCGGCGCCGACGCGTGTCGCACGGGGGTCGCCACGCCGATCGATCGGCTCTACCTCGCCGGGGACTGGACGGCGACCGGGTGGCCGTCGACGATCGAGAGTGCGGTCCGCTCGGGGATCGCGGCGGCCGGCCGGGTTGCGGTCACGCTCGATGACGTCGCGCCCCTTGACGAGACGTCTCCTTGAAGCGGGGCGTCGCCCCCTCTAGCATGTTCACATCGCGGGACCCCGTCGTCTCGCTATCTGAGACCGAAGGCGGAGTGTCGATGCATACGCTCGAGACGTGCGTCAAGATCCTGACCCTGTTCACCGACGAAGATCCGACCCTCCAGGTTGGGGAGATCGCCGAGATCTTGGATCTGCCGCGGAGCACGGCCTACCGCTACGTCGCCGCCCTTCGGACGCACGGCTTCGTCGAGGAGTCGCCGGACGGGAAGGGATACCGCCTCGGGGGACGGATTCTCGAATTGGCGGCGACGATGTCGCGGAAGCCGCTGCGCGAACTCGCCCTCCCCTACATGGAGCGCGTTGCACGGGAGACCGGTGAGACGGTCATTCTCTGCGCGCTGCGCAAGCACGTCGGCGTCTGTCTGGAGAAGGTCGACGGGCATCACGCCCTCCGCGTGGCCCACGAGCTCGGAGACACCTACCCGCTTCACGCCGGCGCGACCGGCAAGGCGATCTTCGCGTTTCTCGATCCGGACGTGCAGGGTGCGATCCTCGCCGACGTCGGCCTACCCGCGTTCACCCCGACCACGATCACCGATCCGGTCCGGCTGAAGCTCGATCTCGCTCGCGTCCGGGAGCGGGGATTCGCCGAGAGCGAAGGGGAGGCAATCGTGGAGACGCACGGGATCGCCGTGCCGATCTTCGCGTCGTCGGGCGGGATCCTCGCGTCGATCGGGATCTCGGCCCCGACCTACCGAGCGGAGGGCGAGGACCGGACGCGCCTGATCCGGATTCTCGTTGACGCCGGTCGGCGGATCACCAAAGAGCTCAAGACGCTCGGCGCGCGCTAGCGGTCGTTCGGGGAACTGCGCGCGGAACGGCGCGGGTGACGATCGCGTCGACCCCGGTTCCGGCGACGTCCCGGGCGACGACGTCGCCGATCGCGACCGGCGCGTCGGCGACGATCGTGCGCAACGCTGCGCGCGCCGGGAGGAGGGCCGCTCGCGGGATCGGGCACGCCGTCTTGACGCTCGCCTGCGGTTGCGTTCCGCCGCGGACGAGGATCGACGTCGTCAGCGTCCGCTTCGGGTCGGTCAGCTCCTCGAGGACGTAATCCGTCCCCCGCGGGCAGAGGTTCCCGTCGACGCGGATCGTCTCCGCGGTCGGCTCGCCCGAGTAGGCGACCTCGATCTCGCACCCGTTCGGACAGAGGATGCACGTGATCCGTTTCGTCGTCACGCGAGACGCACCTCCAGTCGGTCGACGTCGAGCCCGTCGGCGCAGGCGACGCGGATCTGGACCATCTCCGCCGGATGGGCGCGGCGGAGGCTCTCGGCGGCGAAGACGCGCCCGTCCGCGGCGACTTCGGCCGTCTTCCCTTCGCCCGGTTCGGTCACGCGGAACGAAACGAGGACCTCGTCGGCCGATCGCGCCGCCGTCTGCGGAACGACGTAGCGAACGCCGGCACCTGGCTCGATCCGGATCCGGGCGTCCGCAGCGGCTCGCCCGCCGCCGACGTAGTCCGTCGCGCTCCGTCCGGCGCGCGCGCCCTCCTCGGCCGCCCAGTCGGCGAGATCGTGGATGTGAAGAACGTTCCCGCAGGAGAAGATCCCGGGCACGTTGGTCATGTAGCCGTCGTCGACGACCGCGCCCGACGTCGTCCGGTCGAGGACGACGCCCGCGCGGCGGGAGAGCTCGTTCTCGGGGATCAGGCCGACGGAGAGGAGGAGCGTGTCGCAGTCGACGTCGAACTCCGTCCCCGGGATCGGCCGACGGTGCTCGTCGAACCGCGCGACGGTGACCGACTCGACCCGGTCCCGGCCGTGGACGCAGGTCGCCGAGTGCGACAGGTGAAGCGGGATCCCGTAGTCGTCGAGGCACTGGGTGATGTTCCGCGGGAGCCCGGACGCGTACGGCAACAGCTCGACGACCCCGGCGACCTCGGCCCCCTCCCACGTCAGCCGGCGGGCCATGATCAAGCCGATATCCCCCGAGCCGAGGATCAGGACCTTCCGGCCGACGCGGACGTTGGCCAGGTTCGTCAGCCACTGGGCGGCGCCGGCGGTGTAGACGCCGGCCGGCCGCGTCCCCGGGATCCGGAGCATCCCGCGCGTCCGCTCCCGGCACCCCATCGCCAACACGACCGCTTCGCCGCGCAGCCGATAGCGCGTGCCGGGGGACGTGCAGACGAGTGCCCCGTCGGGGGAGAGGTCGGCGACCATCGTGTCGCGGCGAACCTCGACCCCGGCGTCGAGCGCGCGGTCGACGTAGCGCGCGGCGAACTCGGGGCCGGTCAGCACCTCGCCGAACGCGTGGAGGCCGAATCCGTCGTGGATGCACTGGTTGAGGATCCCGCCGAGGGTCCGGTTCCGGTCGACGAGGACGACCTCGGCCCCGGCGTCGGCGGCCGACGCGGCGGCGGCGAGGCCGGCGGGCCCTCCGCCGATGACGACGACGTCGGTCTTGCGGGTCCGGTCAGACACGGCTCGCCTCCAGCAGGCGCCCGGCGAACGCGGGCGAATCGGGGCCGCGGAGGAGGAAGTCGTCGGGCGACCATCCTCGCTCCTCCTGGAGGATCTCGACGATCCGCGGGAGGCAGTACCCGCCGCTGCACCGGCCCATCGACGCCCGCGTGCGGAACTTGATCCCCGCCAGCGTTCGCACGCCGAGGGGGTTGTCGAGCGCGTGCAGGATCTCGGCCTTGGTCACGCCCTCGCAGCGGCAGACGATCTCGCCGTGGTCCGGGTTCGCGGCGACGAGGCGTTCCTTCTCCGCCTCCGGGAGCTCGTCGAACCGATCGGGCCAGCGGCGGACGCGCCACTCGCTCGGTGCCCGCCGCGCGAGGCCGGCGTCCGGGGAGACCAGATCCTCGACGACGTGCCGCGCGATCGCGGGGGCCGCGGTCAGGCCGGGGGACTCGATCCCGAGGAGATGCACCGCGTTCGGGTGCTCAGTCGTTCGACGGAAGACGTAGTCGGAGAACCCGCCCGTTGCCGGCGACGTCAGCTTCGAGCGCAGGCCGGCGTACGCGCCGATCACCAAGTTCCGCGGGAGGTCGGGCCACATCACGCACGCCTCGTCGAGGAGGCGGTCGGTCGTCGTCTTCGTGCAGCAGACGGTCTCCGGATCGGCGACGTACTCGCTCGACGGGCCGAGGAGGATGTTCCCTTCGGTCGTCGGCGTGATGTGGACGCCGAGCCCGGCGTTCGCCGCCCCCGGGGCGGGGTAGACCGACGTCGTCATCGTCTCGCCCGCCTGCTTGTCGAGGATCAGGTACTCGCCGACGCACGGGTAGACTGCGGGGGCGTCGGGATCGAGAAGGCGGGCGACGCGGCCGGCGTGGATCCCGGCCGAGTTGATCAAGAATCGTGTCCGGATCGTGCCCGTCGTCGTGCGGATCGCGAACCCGTCTTCGTCCGGTTCGATCCCGACGGCTTCGCTGCCGAGGAAGAAGCGCACGCCGTTGTCGGCCGCGTCCTCGGCGGTCGCGATCGTCAGCGCGTACGGGGAGACGATTCCGCTCGTCGGGACGTGGAGCGCGGCGACGCCTGAGATCCCCGGCTGCACCCGCTCCGCCTCCGCGCCGGAGACGATCCGAAGGTCGGGAACGCCGTTCGCCTCGCCGTCGGCCATCAGCCGCTCAAGGCTCGGGATCTCCTCGTCGCGCCGGGCGACGACGAGCTTCCCGCAGATCGAGTACGGCACGTTCAGCTCGTCGCACCAGTCCTGGAGGAGCGCACGCCCTTCCATGCAGAACCGGGCGCGGAATGTGCCGGGGAGGCAGTTGATCCCGGCGTGGATCACGCCCGAGTTGCGGACGCTCGCCCCCATCCCGACGTCGTGCGCGCGCTCGACGATGGCAAACGTGCCGTCGAAGCGCGCGAGGGTCCGGGCGATCGCGGTGCCGACCACGCCGGCGCCGATCACGACGACGTCGTAGCGCTCACTCATTCCTTGCTCTCCTTCCCCACGCTAGGCTCCCAACGAAACGAGCAGGACACCGGCGAAGACGAGGCCGACGCCGATGATAGCCCACCGGGACGGACGTTCCCGCAGGAAGACGACCGAGAAGACGAACGTGAACAGAAGCGTCGAGCCGCGCACCGGGGCGAGGAGGCTCGCCGGCGCCAGCTTCAGTCCGTTCAGCCAGAGGAACCACCCGAGGAACGCGCCCGAGACCGCGGACAGTGCCGCGAGTCCGAGGCCGCGCCGGTCGACGCGTCGCGGGAGCCGGCGTCGCAGGATCGGCGTCAGAAGCGTCACGCCGACGATCGCCGTGCAGGCGAAGACGACGATCGACGTCTCCGGCGGCATCCCGAGACGGGTCGCGAGGTTCATCGGAACGCTCTCCGAGATGCCCCACAGGATCCCGGCCGCAATCGCCAGCGTCGCGCCGAACGGCGTCGGTGCCCCCTCCGTCGAGCGTTCCCGCACCAGGAAGTAGGCGCCGGCGACGACGAGGAGGGCGGCGACGAGGGCCGACCAGCGGAACGGCTCCCCGACGAAGAGGATCGCGCCGAGGACGCCCCAGAGCGGGGCCGTGCTGGCGAGCGCGGTCACCTGGTAGCCGGGTGCGCGCTCCATCGCCGACAGGTAGAGCGTCCAGCCGACGACCGCGTTCAGGAAGCTCCCCAGGATCACGAAGCCGACCGCGCCCCAGCCGGGGAAGGCGAGCGAGCCGCCGATCAGGGCGACGGCGAGGGCGAGCGCCAGCGCCAGCGTCCACCGCGCGAGGAGGAACGTGACCGGGTCGAGGTGACGCGACCCGGGCTTGGCGACCGTCATCGCCACGCCCCACGACGCGGCGGCGGCAACGGCTAGGATGAACGCCACGCGATCCGCCCCCTCTCATCCGATCCGGGTCGATGCGGCCACTGCGCTAGCTCGTTTCGCCCTTCGGCGGCGCGTAGCCGAGATCGCTCGAGATCTCGTTTGCTGTCGCCACGACCGCGGACGCCTCCTCGGCGCAGTCTCGATTCCGGATCCGATCGTCGACGGAGAGCATCAGGCTGATCGCCGCAACGACCCGGCCGCCGTGGCTCCAGACCGGTGCGCCGACGCACGCGTTCCCCGGATGGAACTCCTCGATGTCGAGGGCGTAGCCGCGCGCGCGGACGTCGGCCAGTTCCCGCGCAAGACGCTCGCGATCGACGATGGTCATCGGCGTGTACGGATCGAGCGGGAGATCGGGGAGGAAGTCAAGCCCCTCCGCGTCCGGGTGGAACGCGAGGAGGACCTTGCCGAGCGACGTGCAGTGGGCGGGGACGCGGCGGCCGACGACCTCGGTCAGCACCGCCGTCGGATGGCCGATCTCGCGTTCGAGGTAGAGAACCTCGTGCCCGTAGAGGATCCCGAGATCCGCCGTTACTTGGCGACTGCGGGCGAGTGTCCTCAAGTGGGGGCGGGCGGTCCGTCGCAGATCTGAGCGAGCGAGGACCTGGCCGCTTCGTTCGAGGAGCTTGATCCCGAGGCGGAAGCGCTTCCGCTCGTCGCGACTCACGTACCCGTGAGCGAGGAGCGTGTGGAGGGTCGGATAGAGGGTCGCCGGCGTCGTTCCCATCGCGGCCGCGATCTCCGACGCTGTGAGCGACGTTTGCGATTCGTCGAACAGATCGAGGATTCTCAGGGCTCGATCGAGCGACTTGTTCCGATACTCCCGAGCCACGCCACCTCACCGCCCTTTGACAATATCAATCCTAGCGAAATATATACGAAACTCGAGCGAGAGGCAACCGCCTGGGTGACAGTCCACCGTAGGTGCTGTCGGGTGTCGCGGTCAACTCGGCTAGACATGTTCGCCCGGTCGGCTTCGGAGAGAGTCCGAGACGCTGAGGTGAGAGACGGTCGGCAGAATCCCCGGAATCGGTTCGGAGGGAGATCGGATGGAGTTTGTGGAGAAGATCGTCGGGGAGAAGGTGTACCTGTCGCCGCTGACGCCGGAGCACGCGCGTCTCTGGCATCGCTGGCACAACGACATGGAGACGGCGCAACTGGCCGCGTCGCCCGGGCATCGGTCGCTGGGGACGGAAGCCGAGTACCGGGCGACGATCGAGGCCTTCCTCAAGCGCAAGTTCCACGTCTTCCTGATCGTGGAGACCGAGGCGAACGAACCGATCGGCTGGTGCGGTCTGATCTCCAGGTCGACTCGATCAACTGACGTGCGACACTGGCCGCCCTGATCGGCGAGAAAGATCGGTGGTCGACGGGCGTCGGGACCGACGCGCTGCGCCTACTGCTCGATTACGGATTCAACGTCCTGAACCTGAACAGCATCGAGCTCGTCGTCCGCGAGAGCAACCCTCGCGCCATCCGCCGCTACGAGAAGCTCGGCTTCCAGATCGCCGGCCGCAAGCGTGAAGCCCGCTTCCACGGCCGACTCAAGGAAGACATCCTCCTGATGGACGTCCTCGCCTCTGAGTTTGAGTCGCGTGGCATCTAGCCGGTCATTGGGGAGTCAGCCTGGCTCCTGTTTCGCGGGGGCGGCATCGGTCCTGTCTCTGTGAACGCATTGCACCATTTGCCCTCCTGAACAAGAGAGGCAGTGGCAGGAGAAGCATCGAGGAGAGTCTGGCTCTGCGCCTAGCCCCGCTGATGGGGGAGTTCCTCGGCTCGGTCTGAGGCTGAGAACGCAGAAGCGTGCTCTCACTGGATACGTTCCTGACTCAATTGCGACTCTGCCACGAGAGGCCTTGCAGACGACAAGGTAGCTTGGCGCTTCAGCTGCCGCTGACGATGGGTGGCAGAGGAAGCGGATCAGATGTAGGCTGCTTTGCCTAGGTGCCCTGCCAGGCTGGTGGGGCGTGAGGGAACGCTTTGCTAGCTCCCGCTGGGATGAGCCCCGCGTGGACTCAGCCGGAGTGCCCGATGTATGCGTGTTCATGCATCTCAGACTGTGCCTACACGGAGTGCCGGTGCCGGCTTACCGTCAGAGCTGTTCCGGGCGATCTTTTGCGATCACGAACAGCGTGTCATTCGGCTCAAGTGTGTAAGTTCCCGGTGGGTTGACCGCGAAGAATCTGCAGGCCGTATGCACTTCCGACTCCTCCTTCCTCCAAACAGAACCAGGGAAGAGCTCTTCGTCACTTGCGTTTCTCACAGTCTCCACGCCAACGAGGATGACTTGCCTCTCTCCCAAGGACTGGACTGCTTCTGCGAAAGACTTGCCTGCGAGGTACTCAGGGAGAGACCTCGAGTAGCGGTAGAATTCGCTTCCATCATTGAACGCGAGAAGCTCGGACACTAGCTGCGAGGTCCCGTGATTCAGAGCCGACGCTACTGCAAGGTAGCCCCCTAGCTGCTGGAGACATATGATCTCGTCCGCGTGTGCTCGCGCGAAGTGCTCTCTGTTCGCAGAATCCATGATCTGCACGCATGTATGCACATCACGATTCAGTGTCTCGACGGCCAGCACACATAGCAGAGCCTTGCCATCGGCTTCACGAGCGCCCACTGTGAAGTCAGTCAGCACGATCGCGCTGTCAGCCTCTTGCACGTTGGCACGCTCGAGGTCAGCGCTTCTTGAGGGATCTCCTCTCAGAAAGAGAATGCGATCATCCTCGAGAGGATGCTTCTCGAGATCTGCCAAGATCACGACTCTCCCGCGAAGCTTCGAGTCAGCATTGAGCAAGTCTTGAACGATCAACTCTCCCTGGGAATTCCAGCCGCAGATGACGATGTGCCGTTTGAGATTCACTTCGTGCAAGATGATCCCTCCCTGCTGACAGAACTGGATGAAGCGATTGACAATTAGCGCTGTGAGAATCGCCAGCATCCCGACACTTGCGATGAGGCCGAGAAGCACGACTGCGGTCCTGACTGCATCTGGCGAGTCGCCGCTTATCTCGCCGAGGAATGATGGCAGTACTGTCATTAGCGCGTCCAGGAAGCCCCGCTCCGGTTGGTGATTCCACAGAACCAGTACTAGGACGACAAGTGACACAACCAGCACGGCAAGGAGAGTTCCCAGCGGATGCCTCATTATCCTGGACTTGACGGCTCTCGGGAACCAAGCGAACAGACCGCTGGTCCCCCTGTACCAGTCCAGTAGACTTCCCGCTGCCCTCGTAGTCCTTACATCCCTGCGCCTTGAGCTCATGCTCGCTTCGCGCTCATTATCGATTCCCTCTCCTCAGAAGATCACCCACAGGTTGGCGCCGCTCACAACTCCTGATCTGTAGCTTGGCCTTCCCGAAGTGACCCGCTCCATCTAGTCCTCTATTCGGCGACGATCGGGCCCCCGAGCATCATGAGGCAACCACAATGGCAGTGCGCTTCGGAAGGTTTCGCTCTGCAGAACGATACGTGCGCGACGCGTGAGCTTCATCGCGTACGCCGGGGTACCGGACAGTCCGCCACCTGTCCATAGAACCTCTTCGTGCAGGCTAGGACCCTCGGGAGCGCTGGCGGAATGCTAGCCTCCCTCTGGAGCAGAACGTTCAGAACCCGCACTTGAGCCTGCTTCTCCGCTCTCGCCGCTAGAAGGCTCCAGATTCACGGGCTCCGGCTTCACCTCTATACGATGTGTGTCCTTGAGATATGCTTGGAGCGTTTCCCACTCACGTTGTATATGGGTAGACAGAGCTGAGCTAGCGGCGTTTCGCTCTTCCTTCACCAGGAAGTGGAAGTGTTCCACCAGATGGCGGGTGACATCTTCCTCCCTCAAGGCAAGGTACTGCTTCTCAATGGCGCTCTCGATCTCTGCCATGAATCGCCCCGATTCGGCCTGCTGAACGAACGCCTCGAACGCCTGAATTCTGCCCTGTGCTAGCTTCTCAAGTCTACCCGTATCATCCGACCGGATGTGCCAGAACTGACCGTGCCGCACTATCCGATCGAAGACACCCGAAGATCCTAGGACCCACATCATGAGCTGCTCATTAGACGCTTTCACCACACGCGGGGCCTCAATGCTTGGAAGCGCCTCTGCAGATCTTGCCCAGCGATTCCGAATGTGATGGGTTTGACTGCTCTCGCTCTCAACATACTCATAGAGGTCGCGGTAGCTGGACAGACATCGGATTTCATTCGCTTCGACGTAGAACCTGTATCGGAACGCACTCAGCTCACGACTGCTATGAGTCGTCACAAGGTCGAATGATGCACTCGGCAGGATCTTGTCGAGGCTATACTTCCCGCGGAACATCGTGGCAAGTGAGTTCTCCACACCAATCAGGAATATCTCGCGAGTCTTGTGCTTGAGCTGCTGGCTCACAAGCTTCCACATCGGTTTTGACCGCGAGATCAGGCTTGTGGTCAGTAGCGATGTCAGCTCAGTTTCCGACTTCTCGCCGATTGAGGACAAGACCGCCTCGATCTTGGTATCGAGGATACTTGAGTAGCGCGACTGAACTGGCTTGGTTAACCTCGCGAGGATTGCCTCCTCATCGAGCTCAGCCCAGTCCAGGAAGTGATCTCCCCCGCCGTCGATGAGCCCCAGCACGGTTGCATCAGTGAACCCTTCGTTCTTCTCCTCGATTACCTTCTCAAGACAGCCAATCGGCAGTCTCGATACGAAACTGCTCTTGGGTGTCGACATCTCAAGATCCCTGGCTCTTCGGTTGACTTCTCCCATTACCGAGCGGAGATTGCCCTCCAGCGTTCTCAATGGGTCAGCCAATTTCGACACATATTGGACAAGATTCTCAATTGCACTAATCGCTCGCTTGCGGCGCAGCACTTCCTTGTAGGTCTCCTCGTACTGCGTCAAGTACGAATTGAGGTTGCTCATAATCTCCTCAATTCGTCCTTTCGGGAACATCCCTCTACATCGTTTCTTCAGGGCCTCACCGGCTAGCAGCTTGCTTTCGGGGGCAACGAGCTTCTGTTCAGACTTCGTAATCTCGTCTCGCAGCATCCTGCAATCTGCACGCAGCTCATCAACCAGGCCTTCCACGAAGCTCAACGCAAACGGGATGCCTTTCCCTTCCGCCAGCAACGCTTGGATCTTCTCATCGATACTCAGACGACTGGATAGTCGGAAGGCTTTGATCTTGTCCATCTCCGTTCCGGAGTACTCCACCTTGCGGGCCAGTTCCTCGCCAAAGAAGTTCTCAATGGCGTTTTCCTGGCTTGCCCTCCAGCTTTCGATCTCTTTCTCCGGAAACTTGTCAAGCCAAGGCTGAGGGCTTTCGGGATGCGGGTAGCTGCAGGCTTTCGGAATGAAGTGGTCGATGATTGGATCATCGGATTCCTCATCCAGGTTGACATCATCTTCACTGAGAAATGCTCTCACGTTCGCGCGCAGATCTAGCGGATCCCCTGTGAGGAACCCACCGTTGATTGTCGCCGAGATCTTCGAGAGCGTCGCATGCTGGAAGATTGACTCCCTAGGGAGCTCGATCGTCGCGCATCCAATGCCTGTGTATCGATGGGCCTTCTTGGTGTCTGTCTCGACTCCCGGAGGCTCGTTGTCAAAGATGCTCTGAGCAGTTCCGGCAGCGACGCCGGTGCTGATGAACAGGCCTCTGCCTATGAACTCCTGCATCTCCTCGATTCCAAGGGCGAAGTTACCCTCCTCGTTCTCCGCATCAACAAAGAACACGCGGTTGAATGGAGCGTTTGCCGCCCAGTCGATCCGGAAAGCACCATCATCGTACTTGACGTAGTCAGGAGCGGACTCTCCTCGGCCTCCACGCGTCATGAGGTAATCGAGCTCTCTTACTGCTGCATACGTGTTCCCTTCAAGATTGTCCGGTGCGGTATACGCGCCGATCCGGAAGATCTGGGGAAGAAGGAAGATGCCGTTGAGCTGATCCTGCATTGGATCAAGTAGCTCCTTGCAGATGTATGCTACATCGAGAAACGCTCCTGAACCGGTTCCCCCACCGAGGGAGCAGACGATGTACACGCGGACATTCGTACTCGTTGCTACTTCGATTTCCTCATCTGCCATCGTTTCGTCATACGAACGGAAGCTCTTGGCCAGTCGAATCGCGTCTTGGATTCGTGTCCGAATGGTGGTTGCATGTGCTAGAGCTGCCAGCCTACCGCATGCGCGAATGCAGTGAGCGCCATTGATCAGCGCCTCGTTGGTTATCTGGCCCTTTGGGAAGTCGACAGCTAGATAGTCAGCATCCAGAAGATGCATTGGATTGTCGACACGGGCGTGAAGCCACTCCTTGGCGTCCACAAGATCAACAATCTCCCCGGCCCGAGTTCGAGGAAGCGCCTTCTCGTCGCGGTAGTTCTTCGTGTCCAAACAGAAGAGCTGAACGACTTCAGGCACGGAGCCGTAGTTCTCGATGAAGCTCTTCTTCATCTCTAGCGCACAACGAATGCCTGTACCGCCAATTCCAATGACTACTGTCTTTCTGACCGCTGCTGGCATATTCGTGTTCTCCTTAGATGGGGTGCTTGATCACGCCGTCCACTGGCTGGCGACAAGTGCCAGTATCAGCATGGTCGGCAGCACAGCCATCACCGTTATCGCTGCAGGGGAGCACCACGGGTGCGCGTTCCAAAACCTCTTGATCTTCTCTAGGGGGCCGGTTCCATCACCAGGAAGCTGAGGGAGCACTTGCCTTAGCAACTCATAGCAGACCTTCCCAACGATGTATGCTATAATAAAACTAATAGCGGCGAAGCATAGCCCAGCCAGCCCCCATGAGACTCTGCGCACAATCTCCCACAGCACATGTTCGACGTGTATTGAGTATACGAGAGGCTCGTTGGGCTCTAGATGCGTCTTGTCAGGGAATCTAGCCTGCAGGCGGAACATGCCCTCATATGCCCGTCCCCTCGGGGCTGTGGCACTAACGATTAGCTGATACTTCGATTCCAGTGATGCATCAACATTGCTCAAGTGTGATCCTTCTTGATCCGGAAGAGTCACCGTGATGAACGGGTTCCCGTCGCTGTCTTCCGGGCCCTGGTGCACGACGTCAACGAGCTCGTGCTCCAGCCCCTGCTCGTAGCACTCCGTGTTTGCCCTAGGGCTCACGGTCAGCGTCGCGATGGAATCTCCTGTTCGCCAAATGTCGATTGGCTTTCCATCCTGCTTGCCTTGGCGTCTCGGATTACTCCCCTCCCACTGAGTCGCAACCGAGGCAGAGCGCTCAAGTCCAAGCGTGTAGCAGGCTTCGCCTGTACCTTCAACATCGCCGCAGAAGATGACATCCGCGCGAAAGGACGTGACGTCTCTGGGATCGGGAATACTCAGACAGAATCGCTCCTCCGAGAGCCCCAGTGGGAGGCTCTCACAATCGGGAAGAGGAGCCAGAGTCCACGTCACGACTCGCCCCGCCTGCATCACTTCCTTGGCTTGCGAGAGTCTCGCAGGCTCTGCCAGGGTGAGAACCGCTTGGGCCCCGTGAAGATCCTCGGTGTGGATGGCTGTCACCTCGTAGGTGGTTTCGTCAAGCGCACCCTCAACGCTTTCCACCTTCTCAGTAACCGAGACATCAACATGGCACCCTGTCAACGGGATCGAGAAACCGACACGCATATCGAGGGTAGTGCACTGCTCCTTGCGGGTGGCATCTTCAGGCGGCTCATAGATTAGCACCAGTTCCCCTCTCAGAGAGGGTTCCGTGTAGTTGTCAGATCGATCCTTCACATCCTGATCGATACTCGTGACAAGCAGTCTTGTGGTGCCTCCTGCAAACGGAGTTGTGATCGGGGCGATTTCCACACTCGTTGCAGGCAGTTCCACCACCTCGGAAGTGCCACTTCCTTCCAGGGCGAGGTCTGCAGTCTGCACGAGGATTCGACCTCGACTCGGTACATCCAAGTCGTCGTCGAAATCGATGAAATCTCTGGACTCTATCGGAGCCAGCAACCCATTCGAGAATCGGAACTCAGGATTGAGGATGCTGATCTCGTGTCGGTCCGTTTCCAAGGTGACTTCAAATGGAATCCGCAATTGCTCACTGCAGTTGCCATTGGCTGAGAAGCACGAGCATCTCGCGCCGGGGTCTGCATCGTCTGGAGCGGCATAGTCAAACACCAACTCCCCTGAAATCGTCGCGCTCGTGCAAGTATCGATACTATCTAGGTACTCTTGATCGACTTCTAGCTGCACGTGACCGCGCTTGCCCTCGAAAGGCGGCTCGATAGGCAAGATGGTGAATGTGTTCTCAGGAATCGGTGTTCTGACACCATCGCGCTCTAGCACTGCGACTGCTCGGATAGCAATCTGGCCAGTTGTCGGCTCGCTCCCAGTCTCCGTGAAGGCGATCTCCTCGGTCGAGAGGATAGGATTCGTCTGAAGGATGTTTCCGAAGCCGAAGCGAGAAGTAGAAATGCCAAGCTCTCCGCACGCCTGCTCGAGCCGGAAGTCGTACTCCCAGCGTGCTTCGTCTTGGCACTTGCCGTCTATCCACAAGAAGACATCAGGATCGGCGGGGCGAATCCTGATGTAGCCGCGGTTGCACTCCACGTTCTTCGCTGCCTCCAAGGCGACAGGTTTCAGCGTCACGGATCGCCCGAGACGGAATTCGCCAGCGTCGTTCGGTGTTTCGACAACGCCATCCACAAGAACCTCGAACGGTCTCTCCAGGCCTTCGGAGGAAACGACGTCGAGCTTGATTCGGGTTTCCGCCGTGGACGCGTCCAGGTCTTCGGACGGCGCGATCCTGACCTCGGCTAACGTGGTGTCGGCTCCGCCTCCGATTTCGGCGCACGAGGTGTCACCACCTTGCTCCCATACCCCGGAAAGGGGTAGTGTGCGATCTACTTCGATGGCCATCTCTCGGTACGTCAGGAGAATGGGCAGACACCCGTTGCCGCTTCGGAAGGCGACCAGACGAATCGCTTCACCATCGCGTGCATTGAAGCAGATTGCGCGTGGAGACGAGGGATCGAGTACTTCCTCTCTCCGAATGCCCTCCCATGGGCTCAGGGTGAGTCTGACCGTACAGCTGCCTGGATCGCCGGAGTCACAGATGAGTTCATCAGGTCGAACATCGACACCCGTAAGGCCGAAACCCGCGACGTCAACGGACAGCTGGCTCGGATCGATCCCCGTGACTCGCAGACCCGCGGTCAACTCGACATCTCCCGCAGGGTCGCAGTCCCACAGATTCCTCGTGAAGGCGATTTCGTCTCGGCTGAAGCCCACCATGTGCAGTGTTACATTGATCCTATAGACGGATTCGCCATTGATGCGCGCGGCGGCATCTCCTCGGTGCTCGATCGAGATGGCGTCCTCATAGGCTCCGGCGGCCAAGTCACCCCGCGGGCGGAGGGTGACTCGTGTGTTCCCGTCGGCCAATGGCACGACCGGCGATTCCTGTGGGATACCATTCACCAGCAACTCAAAGAGCGACGGGTGGGAAGTGATGTAGACGCTCTGGTCGCCATTGCGTCTGTCCAAGAACGCGGTGTTGGGCTTCAAGTCGACGAACAGAGAGTTCCCGTCGTTGGACTGCCTAGCGATGACATTCGGCACGTCGTATGACACTCGGACTACACCGGGCGGGATCGGGAGAATGCTGTAACTCTCGCTCCCGACGTAGTCGGCGCCGAAGAGCAGCTCTCCTCGAAGAGTGCCCACGAGGTCCGGCGAATCAAGGATGTAGTTCCTGACCGAATTCCGGTCCATCGCGAGTTCGAGGGGCCAAGGGCTGCCGGCCCGGATGGGGCTCGGAAGCTCTCCGGCGGCCTCGGAAAGCGTAATGGTCTGATCCAGCACTCGTGGCATCGCAAGCAGTCGATTGATCCGGATCTCCGCCGATTCGTCTGTTGCGGTCTTTCCGGTAGCAGGATCGACGCGGTCAACGTAGCGGATCGAGCAGCTCTCGAGGCTCATGGTGCGGTCATACCAAGCGTTGAAGGGAGGCTCGAACGCGTAGCACGTTCGATCCATGTGAATCGAGTAGAACGGCTTCGTGACGTCAACGATGACTGTCTCGGAGCAGCTCACGTTGAGGGCGAACTTCCCACGCTCAGGGGGCTCCTGCCAGAACAGATAGGTGAACGCAACGCCTGGACCGACCAAGGATGGGCTTGCCGCGCTCACACCTTGGCACAGTGCTTCCGCGAGCGGTCTGACCGAGCTGATAGAAGTGTGCACATCGACAGCACAGCTTTCATTCTGCCAGTCAGTGAGGACCGTCAGAGATACGCGCTCGTAGGGCCCACGCTCTTGAGCTAACTCGATGGCGGCTGCGATGCTGTCGAAGATCGAAGTGCAGGCGCCTCTCCATAGCGGGCCATCCGCGTAGTGTGTCCTGAGCGGGTCATCCGCTGGGCGTAGGAACTGGTCGACGTACATAGTCTCCAATGCAGCGGCCAGCCCAGGCCACCGATCACCAAGTCCGGGCACCGCACCGACATGGACACCACTTCCTTCTTGAACCGGATCATCGGGGAGGGCCCGGTAGGTGAAGTCGCCGCCCTGCAAGAACTTGAGGATCTCCTGCTTGTCTGCGTCGGTGTGAGCGTTGTCCCCCTCTAGCTTCAGCAAGTAGGTGCTGCGAATCGGCCCATCGTCTGCCTCAATCCCTGGGTTCTGGTCGATGTCGTGAAGGGGATGGTCGGCAAAGGGATAGTCGGCCGCCTTTCGTCCGGAGAAAAGCATGATTGCAGCCGTTCCCCGATCGAGGAGTTCCAGGCGTTTGGCCAGATAGTCAACGGCCATGGCGAGTGGCGTCGAGCAGTCATCCGACCTCACCCAACGTCCGGATGCGTCCTGTTCGTAGGCGCATTCGGGCATTTGGACCATCGACGAGCTCGTATCGAGAAGAAAGACATCGAGCCGATTCCCAGCCGGATAGGTCGGAGAACCTGCAGCCAGAATGAGAAGCACAGCGGCTAGGGCAAGCGCTGCCGGTCGTCGCATCCTCCCGCCTCCCGAGTCGGAGTTCGCCCCTCACTTGGTGGTACTCTACCATACGGATCTACACTACTACAAGTAGAACTCCTGGAGATCCATGCCAGCAACCCGAGCACTTCAGCGTAGTACTCTTTCATTGGCATGAAACGCGAAGACGGTATCGATGCGTTCTATTGCAGGGAAGCTTCATACCGGATGGCCAGATGCAAGTGAGGCTTTCGCAGACTGCCCGCCAACGGACTGACTGTCTCTAGGCGACGAGGGCCAGAAGTAAGACCAACCGAAGTAAGACCAACCATAGGGAAACGGTGGCAGCGTGAAGTTTCGAGAGAGCGCGGGCTAGCTGAGCGGTGTCTTGCCCCCTTCTCTCCGCGGAACTCCGAGGGCGGAACTCGACCCTGTACCGTATGACGTGATCTGGTCGCCCTACGGTCAACCGGGAGTCCCGCGGTTGCGGGGCGTGCGAAGTAGTGCTACGACAAGCGCGGCCAACGGCCTCGCTGGGCGCGTGCATGTTGCTTACTCTGCGGACACCGGCGGGAGGCAGAGCGCGGCGAAGTCGAGTTCACCGCTCGGGATGACGAGAAGCCCCTGCGATTGCCAGGTGGCGTTCTCGCTGGTGGCTCTGCGCCCTCCTTCGCCGCCGCTGTGGCCGTCTTCGATGATGATGACCTCGAAGCCGGCTCGCACCGCGCCCTTGACGGTCGACCGAACGCACTCGTGGCTGGCGAAGCCGGCGATCAGCAGCGTCGTGATGCCGATCGCACGGAGTTCGTCCTCGAGAGATGTCATCATGAAGCCGTTCTGATAGCGCTTTTCGATCACAAGGTCGTCCTCGAGAACCTCGATCGGATCGGCGACGGCGAGGCGGCGCTCGCTCTCGATTCCGCGTCGTGACACGTCGACGACGAAGATGATCGGGATGCCCGCCGGGCGCACGAGCTCGAGGACGCTGACGATCTTCTCTTCGATTCGGACGCCGTCGACGGTCTTGGCTCGGGTGTTGAGCCAGGCGGTCTGAACGTCGATGACGAGGAGCGCCGTTCGGCACGACGGCGTCTGGACGTCGGCGAAGACGGCGAACGAACCAAGGGTGAGTCCGATCGCCGCGGCGATGATCACAAGACGGAGCGTTCGCATCGGGTCTCCTCCGAAGGATGCGCTGGGGTCGCGAGCATCCGTTCGGATCGAGTCTCCCGAACGGCGTCTCGACGCCGTCTCGCTCGGGTCTTTCGTTGCCGCCTGCTGCGTCGACGACGAAGGCGTGAACCTGAGGCCCTGCTCCCGCAACCTATCGGCATCGCGGAAAGGGGAGGCTAGCGATGGAGGATCTGAGCAAGCGCTTGAGGAACCCGCCCCGGGAGGTGCTCGAGGCGGCGCCGGCGTCGGACCAGCGAACGGGTGTCGAGCCGCCGCCGTTGGAGAAGGCGATTCCCGCGGGGGCGACACGGATCGATCTCGTTCCGCCAGAGTCGCTCGGACTCGGGACGATGCCGCTCGCCGAGGCGATCCGTGATCGCCGGAGCCGGCGGACGTTCACCGACGAGACGCTGTCGCTTGAGGAGCTGTCGTACCTCCTCTGGGCGACGCAAGGGATCCGCGAGATCCATCCGAAGCGCGTCCACGCGTTCCGCACCGTTCCGTCGGGCGGATGTCGCCATCCGTTCGAGACGTACCTGTTCGTCGAGCGGGTCGACGGCGTGCAGCGCGGGCTCTGGCGGTACAGCGCGCTCGAGCACGCGCTCGTCGGAGTCTGGGTGGAGGCGCCGGCCGGATCGCCGCCCCTGTCCGAGGTCTGCTACGGCCAGTCGTGGATCGACGGCGCCGCGGTGACGTTCGTCTGGACGGCGATCCCGTACCGGACGGTCTGGCGGTACGGAGCGGACTCGGCGAAGGACATCCTCTTCTCCTGCGGTCACGTCTGTCAGAACCTGTACTTGGCGTGCGAGTCGATCGGCGCGGGGACGTGCGCCGTCGTCTCCTACGATCAGGCGCTGCTCGATCCGCTCCTCGGCGTCGACGGCACTGACGAGATGGCGCTCTACGTCGCGCCGGTCGGCAAGGTCGAACGGGGCTGACGAGGGGGAGCGAGCGAGCCGGTCAGCCGTTGTTCGCGTACAGGTGGCCGGCCTTCTCGGCGGCGGTGACGATCCCGCGGATCATCGCCGAGCTGAAGCCCTGATGCTCCATCTCGTTCAGGCCGGCGATCGTCACCCCGAGCGGGGTAGTGACGGTGTCGATGAGCGACTCGGGGTGGGCGTCCTTCGCCAGGATCAGTGCGGCGGCGCCCTTCGCGGTCTGAGCGGCGAGGCGGATCGCCTCGTCGGCGTGGAAGCCGACCTGCACGCCCCCCTGCGATGCGGCGCGGATCGCGCGAAGGAAGAAGGCGACGCCGCACGCGCAGAGGGCGGTTGCCGGCGTCATCTGATCCTCGTCGATGAACGCCGTCTCCCCGAGCGCGGCGAAGACCGACGCGGCGACGGCGCGTGCCGACTCGGGCGCCGTCTGTTCGCAGGCGAGGCAGGTCATCGATTCGCCGACGGCGACCCCGATGTTCGGCATCGCGCGGAGGACGGGAACGGGTTGGCCGATGCGGGCGCGCAGATCGTCGATCCGCACGTCGGTCGCGGTCGAGACGAGAACGTGGCGCTCCGGATCGAGGGCGTCGGCGATCTCGTCGAGGACGCGGTTCACCTGCTTCGGCCGGACGGCGACGACGACGAGCACCGCCTCCCGCACGGCGGCGGCGTTGTCGGTCGTCACCGCGAATCCCTCGTCGCGCAGCGGCGCGAGCGGCGGCTCCGACCGGCGGGTGACCGTGATCGACGGTGGCGTACGGGCGCCGGCCGCCACCAGGCCGCGGGCAATCGCGCGCCCGAGGTTTCCTCCACCGATGATCGCGATCCGCTCGTTCGACATGCTCCACCGCCTTTCGAGGGGGCGCGCAATGCGCCCTGAAGCATGCATTCTACGGATGAGGGGCGCCGGCGGCGATCGGTTGCGCGGACCGGATTTCGCTTGGGGCTAGATTAGCAGGACGTCTCCGGCGATGTTGACGGCGTGGTCGCCGATCCGCTCCAGGTTGTGGAGAAGCTCGGCGAACAGGATCCCGGCCTCGGGGTCGCACGTTCCTTGTTCGAGTCGTCGAATGTGGTTGGCCTTGTACTCGCGTTCAAGGCGGTCGACGTCGGTCTCGATCTCGAACACCTCGCGGGCGGCAGTCCGGTCCTCGCCCTGAAGCGCGTCGAGCGAGAGGTGGTAGAGCTCGCTCGCCCGATCGAACATGTGGCGCAGCTCGTCGGACGCCAGCTTCGAGAACGTGTGCCCGCTCCGGCGCACGCGGCGGGCGCGCTCGGCGATGTTGACCGCCTGATCACCGATCCGCTCGATGTCGCCGACGACGTGGCGGAAGACGTGCAGCCGCCGTTCGTCCTCGGCGGAGAGCGAGCCGCCGTCGATGCGATCGAGGTAGTCGTCGACCGCGTCCTGGAGCGCGTCGATCGCGTCCTCCGTCTCGAAGACCGAGACGGGCTCGGCGAGCGTTTCGTTGAGGAGTTCACATCGCGACGCGTCGAGCATCCGCATTGTCAGCCGGCCCATCCGCATCAGCTCCCGCCGCGCCTGCTGCAGCGCGACCGGGGGAAGCCGGAGGAACTGCTCGCCCAAGTACTCGGGCTCGACCCGCTCGTCGCGTTCTCGACCGGGGACGAGGCGGGTGACGATCCAGACCAGACCGGCGACACACGGGACGAGGGCGACGGTGACGAGGACGTTGAAGAACGTATGCGCGTTGGCGATCTGGCGCGTGAGCGACGACGAGGTCAGTGCGACGAGCTGCGCGTACCCGCCGACGAGCGGGATGAACGCGGCGACGCCGACGACGTTGACCAGGAGTTGCGTGATCGCGAGGCGGCGCGACGAGAGCGACGATCCGATCGACGCGATCATCGCGGTGATCGTCGTGCCGATGTTCGCGCCGAGGATCAGGGCGATCGCCGCCGGAAGCGACAGGAGCCCGGCAGCCCCCATTCCGATGACGAGTGCGGTCATCGCCGACGAACTCTGGATGACGGCGGTGACGCCGGCGCCGACGAGGACGCCGAGGAGCGGGCGGTCGGCGCACGCCTGCAGGAGCCGGAGGACGCCCTCGGTCTGTGCGAGGCCCTTCAGCCCGCCGGAGACGACGCTCATCCCGAGGAAGAGGAGGCCGAAGCCGAGGATGATCCGACCGACGTCGCCCGCCCGACGGCCGCGGAAGATCTCTGCGAGGAGGAAGCCGACGGCGAGGATCGGAAGGTAGTAGTGGCCGATCTTGAACGCGATGATCTGCGCGGTCAGCGTGGTGCCGATCTCCGAGCCGAGCATGACGCCGATCCCTTGGGCGAGGGTGAGCGCTCCGGCGTTGATCAGGCCGATCAACAGGACCATCGTCATGCTGCTCGACTGAAGCGTCCCCGAGGTGAGGGCGCCGACGATCGCCCCGCGCCAGGCCCGTCCGGTGAGTCGTTCGAGAAGGGCGCGCATCCGGTCGCCGATCGCCCGCTTGAGGGCGTCGCTCAGCACCCGCAGGCCGTAGAGGAAGAGGGCGAGCCCGCCGGCCGCACTGAATAGAACCCCCACAAGATCCATACCCACCGCCCGAAATGTGTATGCGTGACGCGATTATAGATGCTGCGCGGTGACGATGCGAGTGGGCCGAATCGACTGCGGGAACAGGATTTGCTCGTGCTGCAGGCAGAATCGATCGACGGCGTGATGGCCCCGAGACGCCCTCGGATAGACTAGTCATCACGATGAAGACCGACCCGAGGCTCCTCGAGCAGATCGCTGAGATTGTGAGAGAGAAGGGCGCGGTGCCGGACGGCGTCGACCCGTTCGCGTTCTGTCGCGAGATTCTGCCCCTCCTCGGGACGACCGACGGGAAACTCCGCGAGTGGCGGGTCTACGGGATCCTCCACCTGTGGGTCGTCCGACGGGAGATGTCGGACGACGAACTCCGGGACCTCCTGTGGACGATCGCCGACGAGGCACACCTGTTCCGCGGGATCGGGGAGTCCGCGTCGGAGGCGGTCTACCTGCGCGCATTCTCGGTCCTCGTCCTCGCGTCGTTCGTTCGCGCGCACCGGGAGAAGGCGTACCTGTCGGCCGAGGAGTTGGAACGGCTGACGGCGACGGTCGTCCGCTACCTTGACGCCGAACGGGACCTGCGCGGATTTGTCTCCGACGAGACGCTCTGGGCTCACGCGACCGCGCACGCGGCGGACGCGTGCGGCGAACTCGCCCAGTGCGAGGAGCTCGGCGCGGAGTCGCTTCGCGCGATCCTCGACGCCCTCGGGCGGAACGTCGTCACCGACGAGACGGTCTGGCGCCATGAGGAGGACGCGCGGGCGGCGGCGGCGGCGATCCACGCCCTCGCACGCGGGGCGCTGACCGACGAGCAGGTCGCCGACTGGCTCGCCTCGCTCGTCCCGTCGGCGCGGTACGACGGCCCGCTTCCTGCGACCCACTGGCGGTTTGTCAACGCGCGCAATCTCTTGCGCTGCCTCATCCACCAGGGGGAGGCGGAGGAGCTCCCGGCGCGCGTTCTGGCGCTGATCTGCGATGCGCACGGGCGATTGCCCGACCGGTAGCCTTCGCTATACTGCGGAACGCACGCAGGAACAGCCGATCGGGAGGGAGCAAGCCGATGGCCTCACAGATCGATGTCGTTTCGATCGACCGTTCGCGTCGAGCGCGCGCGGTCGACGCACTGACGCACGCGTTCGTCGACGATCCGATGTGGCGTTGCGTCCTCCCCGATCGGGACGCGCGGGGGACCCTCCTGCGGCCGATGTGGAACGCGCTCGTCGGCTTTGCGTGTGTCTACGGACAGGCGCTGACGACGCCGGACGGGGCGGGCGCGGCCTGCTGGATCCGGCCGGGGAAGACGAGGACGACGCTCTGGATGATCCTGCGCACCGGAATGGCCCTTCCCCGATCGATGATGCGCCTCCCGCGGGACGCGCGCGAGCGGTTCTTCGAGATGATGCGGCTCCTCGACCGGAGCCATCGGGCGTTGATGCCCGATCCGCACTGGTACCTGTGGGTCCTCGGGGCCGCCCCGGAGGCGCAGGGGCGCGGGATCGGCCGGGCGCTCCTCGCTCCGATCCTCGACCGGGCCGACGCCGCCGGCGTCCCCTGCTATCTCGAGACGCAGACGGAGGGGAACGTCGCGTTCTACGGCAAGAGCGGGTTCGACGTGATCGACGAGCGTCGCGAGCCGGTCTGCGATCTACCGATCTGGTTCCTCCGCCGCGAGCCGCGCCGCGCGTAGTCGTCGGACCCCGAGACGAAAGGAAGAAGCGCGATCCGACGGATCGCGCTTCGAATCGGTTCCGGAGCTTGCCTTGCTAGTCGTCGAATGCCTCGTCCAGCATCAGCGGGTCCTCGTCAACCACTTCGAGGACGGCATCGCAGTTGGGGCAGGAGACGCGCTCGTAGAGAACCGCCTCGTCCTCGTGCAGCGACACGCTCTTCCCGCAGGCGGGACAGACTGCTTTTGGCATCTCGATCCTTTCGCTTGCTGATCCTTGTACTCGCACCGTATACGGTCGAGGAAGCTACTTCTTCTTCCCCTTGGTTCCGGCCTTCTTCTTCGGCTTCTTCTTGCCGGCCACGGAACTCACCTCCCCCCACCTCTTGAGCCGAAGAGACGCCGCAGTATAGGGAGGGTTGGACCGGCGGAGAACGGGTTTCCTTGGGCATTTCGTCCCGACTGACAACCGCGCCGACGACCGATCTGATTCAGGGCGCAGGACGCATCGGCCGCCGTGGATTCCGTCGCGGTTCGGGAGGCGCCCGGAAGGTCTTCGCGTGCACGGGTCGTGTGCGCGGTCGTGGCGTGTGTCCTGTGGCGCCTCTCGCGAGAGGGCCAGGCGCCCGCCAACTCGGTAGAATCCGCGTCATGCACGAGGATCGAGCGACGATCGGACACAGCTTGCTGTTGCTCCTGGCGGCGGTCATCTGGGGATTCGCGTTTGTCGCGCAGCGGGCGGGGATGGAGCACCTCGGACCGTTCACGTTCAACGCGTTGCGCTTCCTGCTCGGAAGCTTGTCGCTCGTTCCGTTTCTGTTTGTCGAGCGTCGCCGGGCGCCGCGCGACGCAGTGACGCGTGCGGCGAGGTCGCGGGTCGGTCTCGCCCTCGTCGGCGTCGTTCTGTTCGCGGCGGCGACGCTGCAGCAGGTTGGCCTCGTCACTACGGCGGCGGGGAAGGCCGGGTTCATCACCGGCCTGTACGTTCTCCTTGTCCCGATCCTCGGCCTCGTCCTCGGACAGCGGGTTCGGCGGGTGGTCTGGCTCGGGGCCGCGACCGCCGTCGGCGGGCTGTACCTGCTGACGGGACTCGACGAGGGCGGAATCGGGATTGGGGACGTTCTCCTCGTTGCCGGTGCCTTCGGGTGGGCCGTCCACGTGCAGCTCGTCGGGTGGCTCGTCCGCCGCGTCGGACCGATTCGGATCGCGGTGGCTCAGACGGCGATCTGCGGCGTGCTGAGCCTCGCGGTCGCGCTCACGACCGAGTCGATCCGACTCGTCGCCGTTCGTGCCGCGGTGCCAGCGATCGTCTTCGCCGGCGTCCTGTCCGTCGGCATTGCCTATACCCTCCAGATCGTCGGACAGCGACGTGTCAGCCCGGCCCGCGCGGGGATCCTCGTCAGCTTGGAGGCGGTCTTCGCCGTCCTCGGGGGATGGGCCGTCCTCGGCGAGCGAGTGACCGGCTCGATGCTCGTCGGGTGCGCGCTGATGCTCGTCGGGATGATCCTGTCGCAGTGGCGCCGCCGCCGACCCGTCGTCCCGCGCTGATCGCTCCAAGAACCGGGCACCGCGCGCGGAACGCGGTGCCCGGATCGATCGGGGCGCCGCGGCACCATCGATCGGGGTGCCGCGGCCGCCCGGCACAGGGTCGACGTCAGAGCGCGAGGTAGTTGGCGTTTCCGACCTTGCGCTTCGGTTGCTCTTCGGAGGGTTCGCGGACTCGATCGAAGACGCCCTCGGACGAGGCGAGTCTCGACTCGAGCGCCGCCTGCTGCTCGCGGGAGCACTCAATGACGCCGTAGAGAGCGACCTTGGCCACGCGAGACGCGAGCAGGTCGGGCGAGACGTCGGGCGCGATCGTGAGCACGCCGTGGACGACGAGGGTTACCCTTCCGTCCAAGTAGTCGAACCGCGCGGGAAGGAGCTCGGACTGGCTGTCGATCTGCCAGAGCGTACCCTCGTAGAAGAACGTCTTCGTCTTCAGGAGGTCGCAGACCTTGGCCAGCGCCGTCTGGAGGGCCTGCGGGCAGACGACGGTTCCCTCGCAGACCAGCCGGTCGATCGTCTCGGCGAAGCGTGACGTTTCGACGTCCGCGGCGATCGTGACCGATCGGACGAAGTAGAGTTTTCGGTCGGATAGCGAGGCGAGAAGCTCGTTGGTCAGCGTGATCTCCTTCTCGACGACGGTGAACCCGTCGGGGATCACGCTCACGGTGCCGGACGTGCCGGTGAGAGCCGCTCGTACTTCGGGCTCGCTCGTGGCGAAACACGTCGTGCGACCGGTCACGTGCAGCCGGCCGATCTTCTTGCGGATCAGTCCCTGCGGGACGTCGGCGGGGACGGACAAGGGCCCGATGACGGCAAGTTCGGTCGCCGGATCGAGGGTGTCGAGGTACGCCGCGTCGAGGACGAGTTTCCCCTTGTGCACCTTCTCGAGCACCGGGTACGGCGTGACCGGTCCCATCACCAGCTTCACCTTCGTCTGGAGGACGCCGGCGAGCGGCTCGGGGACGACGACCGGTCCCATGACGAGCGCTGCGGCGAGACCGCGTTCGAGGTCCTCGGGCGTCACGTCCGGCGCGATCGTGACCGGCCCCATGACGAGGAGCCCGATCGGATGGCTGGTGTTTCGGAAGAACTCGCCTCCGATGTCGAGCGCGCCCATGATCGTCTCGACCTTCGTCTCGGGGGTGACTTCCGCGGACGCGTTGAGGTTTCCGATCGCCAGCTTGTTCAGGAGATGGCCGGTCTCGCCCGTGACGAGAGCCAGGTTGACGTTCGCGATCCTCTCGACTTCGCGCACCGAGTCCTCGGTCGCCTTCCGTAGATCGAGGATGTTGACGTTTCCGATTACTTTCCCGTGTTCCACGCTTCTCTCCTTTCGAGGCACACGCTCGCGGCGCGGTCTTCTCTCTTCGTTCGAGGGGTTCGATGGGGTGCGTTCTGACGTGCGCGTCGGCTTCGGGGGCTGTTCAGGTGGGGGTTCGCCCATCGGTCGATCCTCCGTTCCTGGCGGAGGTGTAGCGTGAGGGACGAGAGAACCCAAGGGATAAGGTCCATCGCTACTCCTTTCCCAGGAGACGGGCGCGGTGCGTGCGCATCCACGTCGCGGCCAAGCGAAGACGCGATCGGACCGTAGCGGCCGGGATCCCGAGTCGCTCGCCGATCTCGGCGCTCGTTCGGCCGAGGACGAAGCGTTCGTGGAGAACCTCCCGATACCGCTCGGGGACTGCGTCGAGGAGCTCGAACAGCCGAACGTCGGCGATCACCGGATCTGCCGGGCGGTTGGCCGCGCGGCGGAGCTCCGTCTGGACGGACTTCCACCGCTCGGCTCGCCGAACCCCGTCGATGAACCGGTTCTTGATGACGCGGTAGAGCCACGCCTTCCGCTGGCCGCCGGACAAGCCGACGAGCAGCTCGAGGTTGGACATCGCGCGGACAAACGCGTCCTGAACGAGGTCCTCGGCCCGGCTCGAATCTCGCGTCAAGCTCCTTGCATAGCGCACAAGCGCCTCCCGTTCCCTGGCGTAGAGGTCGGCGATCATCGTTGCGACGTTTCCGTTGCCGTTCGGCAATCCCGACCTCCAACCTGCCTGCCGTGTTGTGAAGGCGCTTGGTGAGAGTCTCTCGCGCCTTCTACTGTACACGACGTACGAGGGGCCGAAGGTGTTCACCGTGCGATGGCGCTTGGGGAGAGCGTGCGTGCGAAACGTCGCTAGCGGCGGCGCTTGTCCTCGTACATCCGCGCGTCGGCGCGCGCGAGGGCTTCCTCGATCGGGAAGTCGGCGCGGGGGTGCCAGAAGATGCTCCCGACGGAGACGGTCACGCGGAATCCGCTGATCTGGCGGAGCTTCTCGTTGTCGTGGACCGCGTGCTGGATGCGGTCGGCTACTTCCTCCGAGTTCTCGCCGGTCTCGGTGAGAACGACGAGGAACTCGTCGCCGCCGTAGCGGACGATCATGTCCGTCGAGCGGACCGTTTCGCGGAGGACGGACGCGATCTCCTGGAGCACGACGTCGCCGACCTGGTGCCCGTACCGGTCATTGATCTCCTTGAATCGGTCGACGTCGGTCATGACCAGCCCGATCGGGTGGTCGTAGCGGGACGACCGAAGGACCTCCTGGGAGATCAGCTCGTTGAAGTAGTGCCGGTTGAAGACGCCGGTCAGCGCGTCGTGGCGCGCCTGGACGATCAGCTCTCCCTGCAGCTGGAGTCGGGAGACGGCGACTGCGGTGTGGCTGAGGAGGATCGACAGGAGGCGCCCGTCCTCGGCGCTGAACGCGCCCGGCTCGGGCGAGGCGGCCTGGAAGACGCCGACCTCGCCGATCGGCGCACAGATCAGGGATCGCGACGTCGCCGGGAGTCCGTTCGGCAGGGTCTCGGGGGCGGGATCGTCGACGAGGATCGGCTCGCCCGCATCGAGGGAGCGGGCGACGACCGCGGCGGCATCGGCCGCGAACTCGGGCGGCGACTCGACTTTGACTCGGGACGACGCCGCCCGGCAGACGGGGACCCCGTCATCGAGGATCTGAAGGACGCCGTGCGAGAAGCCGAGGACGCGCTCGGCGGCGTCGACGGTCGCCCGATAGACCTCGTCCTCGGTCTCGGCCTCGCCGAGGGCGACGGCGGCATCGTGGAGTCGCTCGACCTTCTGCCGCGTCGCGGCGAGCGTTGCCTCCGCCTCCACCCGCGCCGAGATGTCGCGGTAGATCCCGTAGACGGCGATCTGATCCCCATCGATCAGGATCGGCTTGCCGAGGATCGATACGTCGATCAGCCGTCCGTCCTTCGTCCGGCGGCGCGTCTCGACGAACGAAGATCGCCCCTCGGCGATGCCAGCGGTGATCCCTTTCGCTTCGTCGTGCAAGCCGTTCGAGGTCGGCGCGACGAGCTCGTCGACGTTCCGCCCGATCGCGTCCTCGGCCGTGTAGCCGAACAGGCGGGTGAACTCCTCGTTGAGCCGAACGATCGATCCGTCGTTGGCGCAGAGGACGATCGCCTCCGGCGACGCGGCGAACAGCTGCTCGAAGTGGGCGCGCTCCTCGGCGAGCTTTCGTTCCATCGCGACGCGTTCTCCGATGTCGCGGTAGATCGCGTAGAGCGCGATCTGCTTCCCGTCGACGACGATCGATCGGCCGAGGATCGAGACGTCGATGATTGCACCGTCCTTGCGCCTGCGCTTCGTCTCGACGTGGGTCGTCTCCCCGCCGGCGATGCTGTCGGTGACGTCGCACGCGTGCTCGTGCAGCCCGTTCAGCCCTTCGGCGACGAGCTCGTCGATGTTGCGGCCGACCGCCTCGTCTTCCTTGTAGCCGAACAGCTGGGTGAACTCCTCGTTCACGCGCAGAACGGTGGCGTCGTTGGCGCAGAGGACAACCGCCTCCGGCGACGCGGCGAACAGCTGCTCGAAGCGGGCGCGCTCCTCGGCGAGCTTTCGTTCCATCGCGACGCGCTCGCCGATGTCGCGGTAGATCGCGTAGAGTGCGACCTGCTCCCCGTCGACGACGATCGATCGGCCGAGGATCGAGACGTCGATGATTGCACCGTCCTTGCGTCGGCGCTTGGTTTCGACGTGGGTCGTCTCGCCTCCGGCGATGCTTCCGGTGACGTCGCAGGCGTGCTCGTGCAGCCCGTTCAGCCCCTCGGCGACGAGTTCGTCGACGTTGTGGCCGATCGCCTCGTCCTCCGAGTAACCGAACAACCGGGTGAACTCCTCGTTGACGCGCAGAACGGTGGCGTCGTTGGCGCAGAGGACGACTGCCTCCGGCGATGCGGCGAACAGCTGCTCGAAGTGGGCGCGCTCCTCGGCGAGCCTTGCCTCGGCCGTGCGGCGGGCGGTGATGTCCTCGGCGCTTCCTTCGTAGTGAAGGATCCGGCCGTGCGCGTCCCGGACCGCGTGCGCGTTCTCCTCGACCCAGATGACCGACCCATCCGTTCGGAGCCACTCGGCATCGAACCCCGCGATCGTCCCGTTCGCCTCAAGTTCGGCGAGGAACCGATTCCGATCCTCGTTTCGAACGTAGACGCTCTCCGCCGCGTGTTCCAGGAACGACGCGCGATCCGCGTAGCCGAGCATCCGGATGAGCGCCGGGTTGACGTCGAGGATTGCGCCGTCCGGCGTGGTGCGATAGAGCCCGATGGGAACGCGCTCGAACAGCTCCTGGTATCGTGTTCCGTCGCTGCCGGTCGTCTCGGAATCTCCTGGTTTCATGTGGACACCGAGAGTATGCGATACGCAAGCCGTTCTAGCCAGGGGCGGTCGTCGAATGGATCCGCTCCGTGCGGCTTCGCCCGGGAACCCTCAGTCAGTCGGAGTCGGCAGGCTCCCCAGCCTCGGCGAATTGAACGCTGTGCAGCGCGGCGTACAGGCCGCCGGTCGCCAGAAGTTCTTCGTGGGTCCCCTGCTCGACGAGATGCCCCTTATGGATCACGAGAATCCGATCCGCCTCCCGGATCGTCGACAGACGGTGGGCGATGACGAGTGACGTGCGCCCCTCCATGATCCGATGGAGCGACTCCTGGATCAGGTGTTCGGTGTGGGAGTCGATCGACGCGGTCGCCTCGTCGAGGACGAGGACCTTCGGATCGAACGCGACCGCTCGGGCGAACGAGAGGAGCTGTCGTTCGCCGACGGAGAGGGTCACCCCTCGCTCTTTGACCTCGGTGTGGTACCCGGCGGGAAGCGCCTCGACGAAGTCGGCGGAGACGAACCGGGCCGCCTCGATTGCCTGTTCCTCCGGGATGTCCGACTTCAGCTTGACGTTGTCCATCACGTCGCCGGAGAAGAGGAAGACGTCCTGCAGGACGACGGCCATCCGAGAGCGAAGGTCGGAGAGATCGAGGTCGTCGATCGGGACGCCGTCGAGGAGGATCTCGCCCCGCTGGATCGGGTACATCCGCAGGAGGATCCGGATGATCGTCGTCTTCCCCGATCCGGTCGGACCGACGATCGCGATGCGCTCCCCGGGCGCGGCGGTGAACGAGACACCCTTCAGGACCCACTCCTCCTCGTTGTAGGCGAACCAGACGTCGCGAAACTCGATCCGTCCCTCGAGAGCCTCAAGTCGCTGGCCGCCGCCGCGATCCTCCTCCGGCTCGTCGAGCAGGCGGAAGATCCGCTCCGACGAAGCCATTGCCCCTTGGAGGACGTTGTACCCCTCCGACAGGTGGAGGACCGGCTCGAACAGCATCCGCACGTACTGGATGAACGCGGTCAGCGCGCCGAGGGAGAGGCTTCCGCGGAGGACGTTCAGCCCGCCGTACCAGATCACAAGAGCGACGGCGAACGAGCTGAGGAAGCTCATTAGCGGCCGGAAGACGGCGAACGTCAGCAGTCGCTTCATGTCCGCCGCGTACTTGAGCTTGTTGATCGCCTCGAACCGCTCGTTCGCCTTCTTCTCCTGCACGAACACCTGGATGATCCGCATCCCGGTGATCGACTCCTGCAGGTAGGCGTTCAGTCGCGCGATCTGCTTGCGCACCTCGCGGTAGGCGACGCGGACGCGGTTCCGGAACTGCCACGCGGCGAAGACGATCAGCGGGAACAGGGCGAGGATCACGAGGGCGAGTCGCCACTCGAATCCGAACATCACGATCAGGATGCCGACGACGATGAACGCGTCTCGGAACAGGTTCACGAGCATCGACGTGAACATCTCGTTGATCGCGGCGACGTCGTTGGTCGCCCGCGTGACCAGACGGCCGACGGGCGTGCGGTCGAAGAAGCGGAGCGGGAGACGAAGGATGTGGCCGAAGATCTCGCGCCGCATGTCGTACATCACGCGCTGCCCGGTGTACTGCAGGAGGTAGACCTGGAGGACGCCGAACAGGAATCGCGCCAGCAGAGCGAATGCGAACAGAGAGGCGAGGCGAAGGATCCCGGCGATCGCGCCGCCGCGGAGGCGCTCCAGGTCGCGTGCGGGAAGCTCGGCGAGGTCGGCCTCCGACGCCATCCGCCCCCCGGGGATCCCGGAGAACCGCTCCTCGTGCTTCTCGGCAATCCCGGCGGCGGCCGCTCCGTCCCGAACGAACAGGTAGCGCACCTCGCCGAGGGTGCCGTCCGCTTCCCAGTCTCTTCGGATTTCCGGGGGGACGGCGAGGACCTCGATCAGGTAGCGGCCCTCTCCGAGGTCGATCGGGTTTCCGTGTGTCGGGGCCGCGTCGAGCCGGACGACCGCGTGGGAGAGGCTCATGTAGTTGTCGATCGCGATCTTGGTCAGGAACGGGAGGACGAGTTGGATTCCGGCGATGACCATCGTCAGGAGGACGGTCACCGCGAACAGCGCCTTGTAGTCCTTGAGAAATCGGACCAGCCGTCGCATCAGCCGGGCGTCGAACGCGCGGCCGAGGATCTCGTCCTCGTGGAAGTACTCACTCACGCTCGTTCACCCGCCTCTCCGCTTGCTGGAGTCGCCAGATCCGCTGGTAGATCCCGTCGCGGGCGGCGAGCTCGTCGTGGGTTCCCGACTCGACGATTCGGCCGCCGTCGAGGACGACGATCCGATCGGCGTTCATCACCGCCGAGATCCGGTGGGCGATCAGGATGCTCGTGCGCTCGCGGAAGAATTCGCGCAGGTTGCCGAGGATGAACTCCTCTCGCTCGGCGTCGACGGCCGACAGCGGGTCGTCGAACAGGACGACGGCGGGATCGAGGAGGAGGGCGCGGGCGATCGCCACCCGCTGTTTCTGCCCGCCGGAGAGCGAGATTCCCCGTTCGCCGACGATCGTCTCGTACCCCTGGGGGAACTCGACAATCTCGTCGTGGACGCCGGCGAGCGTCGCCGCGCGCTCGATCGCCGCTTCGCTCGCGTCGGGGACGCCGAATGCGACGTTCTCGGCGATCGTCGCCGAGAAGAGGAACGGATCCTGGGGGACGAAGCCGACCAGGCCGCGCAGCTCGGCGAGCGACACGTCGCGCACGTCGATCCCGCCGATGCGGACGGTGCCCGGAGGCGGATCGAAGACACGGGGGATGAGGTGCGCGAGCGTGCTCTTCCCGGAGCCGGTCATCCCGACGATTCCGAGCGTGGTCCCGGCATCGATCGACAGGTGAACGTCGCAGAGCGCCGGATCGGGCGGCGGACCGCCGTCTGACGGATAGGTGAACGTCAGGTTGCGGATGTCGATCCGCGGCTCGGCGACCGAGCGCGCGGTCGGCGGATCGGCGATCTCGGGGGTCACCGCGAGGAGCTTGTTGATCCGGCCGAGGGACGCGGTCCCGCGCTGGAGCAGGTTCACGCCCCAGCCGATCGAGATCATCGGCCAGATCAGCATCATCAGGTACTGAGAGAAGGCGACGAAGTCGCCGAGCGAAATCGAAGCACGGATGACCTGGGTCCCGCCGATCCAGAGGATGATCGCCAGCGACGCGCCGGAGAGAAGCTCGATCAACGGGTGGAAGAGGCCCCAGACGCGGACGAGGGACATGTTCACGTCGACGAGTTCCTGATTGGTGATCGCGAAGTCGCGCTCGGTCCCCGCTTCCTGCACAAACGACTTGAGGACGCGGATCCCCGAGACGTTCTCGCGCACCTTCTCCATTACCGCCGAGAACGTCTCTTGCACGCGCTCGAATCGGCGGTGGATGACCCGACCGAAGAAGAGCATGAACACGGTGAGAATCGGAAGCGGAAGGACGGCGTACAGCGTCAGCCGCGGCTCGATCGTCAGCATGATCGCCACCGAAATCGGGATCATGAACGCCGGATCAGCGATCGTCAGCACGCCGAACCCGGCGGCCATCGCGACCGCTTCGATGTCGTTCGTCGCGTGGGCCATCAAGTCGCCGGTCTTCTTCTCGTTGTAGAACGATGCCGGCAGGGCCAAGAAGTGGTTGTAGAGTCGGGAACGCAGGTCTCGCTCGATTCGGCGTGCGGTTCCGATGAAGAAGTAGCGCCAGAGAAACCGGAAGATCATCACTACCGCGGCGAGGGCGGTGATGTACAGGCCGCTGCGCAAGAGGACGCTCGTCCCCTGCGTCAACTTGTCGATGGCCTCCCGGATGACGAGAGGGACGAGGATCGTCGCGCCGTTGACGAACACGAGGGCGATGAATCCGGCGAGGATTCTCCCGCGATAGCGCCAGAGCCAGGCTCGAAGCGAGTCCATAGAAGCGTGATGATATCCCATCCGCGAGCCGTCCGAAACGACGGCGAAAGCGCGTGCGCCGGTTGAGTCGGGCGATTGGCCTGCGTTCCGGGGGCGGGTATACTCCGCTCGTGCCGCCGCGACAGAGGAGGGGGCGTCGATGATCTCGGTCCGTAACGCTGTTTTTTTCTGTCTCGTTCTGTCCTGCTCGATCCTGTGCGTCGGTCAAGATGCGCTCACCGTTCGGGTGAGCCTTCCGCCGGTGATGGCCTCCCTTCCGATTGCGTTCGCGGCGGAGTGGGGGCTGTTCGAGGAGCAAGGGGTCGATGTCGAGATCATCGGGATGACCGACAACCAGGTGCGCAGCGCGGCGTTGTCGGCCGGGGAGCTCGACTTCGTGATCGAGGACGTCACGCAGTTCATTCTCGACGTCCTCGGGGGACAGGATCTCATCGCAACCAGCGCCGCTCACGTCGAGCCGCAGACGGCGAGCATGATCGTTGGCTTGGTCTCTCCCGTCTCGTTCCGACTCGAATCGATCGAAGATCTCGTTGCCAAACGCTCCCTCGTTGGCATGGTCTACCGGAGCGACCACGAGTACCTGCTCGATCAGCTGTTCGAAGCTGTCCTCGAGGACGGTGAGGAGCGCCCGCCGTACTCGTACATGACCGACGTTCTGTTCCTCGCGACCTGGTTCGGCGCGCAGGCGCTCCCGGCGGCGGTCCTTCCGGAGCCGTACGTCACGTACATCGCCACCTACGTTCCGCGGAGCGGGCGCCCGATCGAGATGGTGACGCTGTCCGACTTCGCCGAATACGAAAGCCTGCCGAGCCTGTTCGTCTTCCGTGCCGACTTCGTCGAGGCGCATCCGGAGGCGGTCGAAGCGTTCTACGCGGCGTACTGCGACGCCGTCGAGCGAATGAACGCCACCCCGCGCGACGAGATCATCGAGACCGGTCTCGACGTCGTCCTCCCCCTCTTCTTCCAGGGAGCCGATCCGTCGACGGTCGGGCAGGATGTGTTGGATGCGATCTCGATTCCCACGTTCGGCCCTCCGTCCGTACTTCCGTCAGAGCAGTACGAGCGGGTGCTCGATTGGATGGAGGAGAAGGGCTACGCGTTCCTGCGGCCGGCGTACGACGACATCGTCGACGGACGCTTCCTCCCATGATTGACGTCGATTCCGTCGTCGTCGAGTACGGCCGCGGGGATCGAGCGACGCGCGCAGTCGAGGACGTCAGCTTTCGCGTCGGGGACGGGGAGAGCTTGGCGCTCGTCGGCCCGTCGGGGTGCGGCAAGACGACGCTCCTGTTCGCGATCGCCGGGCTGAACAAGCCGAACGAGGGGACGATCCGCATCGGTGGGGAGCCGATCCGCGGGCCGCGACGAGAGATCGCTCTCATCCTGCAGGACGCCGGGCTCCTCCCGTGGAAGACCGTCTGGCAGAACGCCAATCTGAGCCTGAAGCTCCACGGCGAGCATCGCGAGAAGACGGCGGAGGACGTCCTCGCCGACCTCGGCCTCTCCGACGCCAAGAACCGGTACCCGTCCGAGCTGTCCGAAGGGATGAAGCGACGCGTCGGCGTCGCCCGAGCGCTGTCGACCTCGCCGTCGTTGATGCTGATGGACGAGCCGCTCGCGTCCCTCGACACCCTGACCAAGGAACGGATCCAGGACCTGTTCCTGCGCCTCTGGCAACAGCACCGGTTTGCGCTCGTCCTCGTCACCCACGACATCGAGGAGGCGGCCTTTCTCGGCGAACGGATCGTGGTCCTGACCGAGCGACCGGCGCGGATCAAGTCGATCGTTGACAACCCGGAGGTCGGCGGACTCGACTACCGCGACACCGCCGCGTTCCGCGACACGCTCCGCCGCCTGCGTGCTGCGCTGGAGGAGGACATATGACGCCCCGCCGGCGGCCGAGGATGCCCGAACGTCTGAGCCGCCCGGGCCCGGTCCGCTACGTGGCGATGTACGCGCTGAGCATCCTCGTTCTGCTGGCGCTCTGGTGGGGAGCGAGCGCTGTCATCAAGGAGATCAAGGGAGGACGCGAGTATCTCCCGAACCCTGTGCGCGCGATCACCGAGACGGTGCGATTGGCGCCGCTCTGGTTTCCGAACTTCCTCGTCAGTGCGTGGCGGCTCGTTCTGGCGATTCTGATCGCGTTCTCTCTCGGCTACCCGCTCGGCCTGCTGATCGGCCGAGAGCGGCGGCTCGACGAGTTCATCTCGCCGATGATCTATATCGTCTACCCGATCCCGCAGGTGGCGTTCATTCTCGTTCTGTTCCTGATCTTCGGGATCGGAAACCCGGTCAAGGTTGCCATCGTGGCGATCGCGCTCTTCTTCCAGCTGTTGATCTCGGCGCGCGGGGCGGCGAAGAACATCGAGGATACGCACGTCACCAGCGTCCTGTCGGCCGGGGCTTCGCGCTGGCAGGTCTACTGGCACGTGATCCTGCCGGCGACGCTCCCCGCCATCCTCACCAGCCTGCGCGTGTCGATCGGACTCGGGATGGCCTTTCTCTACATCGCCGAGACGTTCGGAACGTTCGATCCGCGGCAGGGGGGGCTCGGTGGCTTCATCCGAGCGAACTCGTACAGCGCGGTTCAGGCGTTTGCCGGCATCCTGGCGATGGCCCTGCTCGGGATGATCCTCTACGTCGCCATCGACCTCGTCGAGCGACTTGTTTGCCGGTGGAAGTACACGACTCGACGATCCTCTTGATGCGCCGTAGCGCGCTCGCTACCATCGTTTCATGGATCTCTCTCGGGTGTTCGTCGTCGCCAACGCGACCAAGCCGCACGCGCTGCGCGCGCTCGCCGATCTGAAGATCTGGTGTCAGGACCGCGGGATCGACGCGGTCGCCGTGGAAGACGCTCCTCCGGCGGACGCCGACGGAGCGATCGCTCTGGCGCTCGGCGGAGACGGAACCGTCCTCCGCGCGGCCGCACTCTTCCAGTCGACGGCGATTCCGATTCTCGGCGTCAACGTCGGCAGCCTCGGCTTCCTGACTCAGGCGCCGATTGGCGGCCTGACGCACGCACTGGAACAGGTCCGGTCGGACGCGTTCACGATCGAAGAGCGGATGCGCCTCGCCTACGAGGCCGGGGACTTCGCGGGGACGGTGCTGAACGACGTTGTGATCGCTGGTGACGACGACACCGGCTTCTGCGAGCTCGAGCTGGGGTGGGGCGACGGGCACGTCGCCGCCTACCCCGGAGACGGGTTGATCGTGGCGACGGCGACCGGGTCGACCGCCTACAGCCTCTCCGCCGGTGGGCCGGTGATCGTCCCTCCGGCGGCGTGCATTCTGGCGACCCCGCACGCGTCGCATCGCCTCGGGCTGCGCCCGATTCTCTTCCCGCCGGAGGAGACGCTCCGCGTCGTCCCCCGCTCGCCGGTCCGGTTGATCGCCGACGGCGACCTCGTCGGGCGTCTCGGCTCGGACACGTCGGCCGTGATCCGGCGTGCCGACGTCCCGACGCGGCTCGTCCGGCTCGCCGACGCCACCTCGTTCTTCGGCGTTCTCCACGAGAAGCTCAACTGGGCAGGCGCCTGAGGCTCTCGCTTCGGCCTCGTCGGGCGGAAGCGCAGATGGGCCGGTTTCTCCTGACCCTTTCGTCCGCATCGCGGGCGTCGTATAATCGCGCCGCTTGACCACACGTCGCGGGGGGTGAAAGCGATGGTCGAGAAGGGTACGTATCGAGTGAAGAGCGGCCTCGCCGAGATGCTCAAGGGCGGCGTGATCATGGACGTCACCACCGGCGAGCAGGCGAAGATCGCCGAGGAAGCCGGTGCGGTGGCGGTGATGGCCCTCGAGCGGGTCCCGGCGGACATCCGCGCTCAGGGTGGCGTCGCCCGCATGGCGGATCCGGCCAAGGTGAAGGAGATCCTGGCCGCCGTGTCGATTCCGGTAATGGCCAAGGTTCGGATCGGCCACTTCGCCGAGGCGCAGATTCTCGAGGCGCTCGAGGTCGACTACATCGACGAGTCGGAGGTGCTGACGCCCGCCGACCCAGACTTCCACATCGACAAGTGGGCGTTCACCGTTCCGTTCGTCTGCGGTGCACGGGACCTCGGAGAGGCGTGCCGCCGGATCGCTGAAGGGGCGGCGATGATCCGCACCAAGGGCGAGCCGGGGACGGGAAACGTCGTCGAGGCCGTCCGACACATGCGGCGAATGAACGAACAGATTCGAGACGTCCTTGCCGCGCCCGAGTCGGAGCTGATGTCGCTCGCCAAGGATCTCGGCGCACCGTACGGAATCCTTCACGCGATCCGCGACGCGGGCGCCCTCCCCGTCGTCAACTTCGCCGCCGGCGGGATCGCGACCCCGGCCGATGCGGCGCTGATGATGCAGCTCGGCTGCGACGGGATCTTCGTCGGAAGCGGCGTCTTCAAGTCGTCGGATCCAGCCCGGCGCGCCCGGGCGATCGTCGAAGCGACGACCCACTTCGCCGACGCGAAGGCCGTCGCTGCCATCTCGGAAGGCTTGGGCGAAGCGATGCCCGGCGTGGAGATCGAGGAGATCCCCGAGCACGAGTTGATGCAGACGCGGGGCAGATGATCGTCGGCGTTCTCGGACTGCAGGGCGCGGTCCGCGAGCACGTCCGGAGCCTCCAACGGCTCGATGTCGACACGCGTGTTGTCAAGCGGACGGCGGAGCTCGACCAGCTCGACGCGCTCGTCCTCCCCGGCGGGGAGTCGACGACGATGACGCTCCTCGGACGAGGCGGACTCCTCGATCGACTCCGATCGTTGGCGGCCGAGGGGCTCCCGATGTTCGGGACCTGCGCCGGGATGATCCTCCTCGCGGTCGAGGCCGAGGGGCGCGATCGCCCCGGGATCGATGCGATTGACGTCACCGTGACGAGGAATGCCTCCGGGCGGCAGGTGGACAGCTTCGAGACGACGCTCGCGATCGACGGCGTCGGCGACGACGTCCCGGCGGTGTTCATCCGGGCGCCGTACGTGACCCGGGTCGGAGACGGCGTCGTCCCGATGGCGCAGCACGATGGGTTCGTGGTGATGGCACGCCAGGAGAACGTGCTCGTGGCGAGCTTCCACCCGGAATTGACCGATGACCTTCGCGTTCATAGATACTTCGTGGAGACCCTGGTACGCAGAGGGAAGGAGAATCTGGGATGAAGAGACTGGCAATCAACGGATTCGGGAGGATCGGGCGGGCGTTCTTCCGCGCGGCGTTCGGGCGTCCGGAGATCGAGATCGTGGCGATCAACGACCCGTTCCTCTCCGCGGAGACGGCGCGGTACCTGCTGAAGTTCGACTCCGTCTACGGGCGGTTCGATCACGATGTTCGAGAGGCCGACGGTGGGCTGGAGATCGACGGGACGCGGGTGGCCCTCCTGGCGGAGCGGGCACCGGAGAAGCTCCCGTGGGGCGAGCGGGGGATCGACCTTGTCGTCGAATCGACCGGCGTCTTCCTCGCGCCGGAGAAGGCGCAGCTGCACCTCGACGCGGGGGCGAAGCGCGTGCTCCTTTCGGCCCCGCCGAAGGGCGAGGGAATTCCGCAGATCGTCTACGGCGTCAATCACCAGTCGATCGAGCCGGGGATGAAGATCGTGTCGGCGGCGTCGTGCACGACGAACTCGTTTGTGCCGGTGATGTACGTCCTGGAGAAGGAGATCGGCGTCCGGCACGCGCTTCTGACGACGATTCACGCTTACACCGGGGATCAGCGGCTGGTCGACGCGCCGCACGCCAAGCTGACGCGAAGTCGCGCCGCGGCGATCAACATCCTACCGACGACGACGGGTGCGGCGAAGGCGACGACGAAAATCCTTCCGTCGCTCGATGGAAAGATGGACGGGATCGCGTTCCGCGTTCCGGTCGCGACCGGGTCGGTCAGCGATGTGACGGTCGAGCTGGCGAAGGACGTGACGCGGGACGAGATCAACGACCTGTTCCGCCGCTACGCCGGCGGGGATCTCGACGGGACCCTCGCCGTCAGCGAGGATCCGATCGTCTCGTCGGACATCGTCGCCGACGATCGTCCGAGCATCGTCGACCTCTCCGGCACGCGCGTCGTCGACGGGCGCTTCCTGAAGGTCATGGCGTTCTATGACAACGAGTGGGGATACGCGAACCAGCTCGTCCGGTTGGTCGCAGTTCTGTAGGGCGTTCCGCCGATTGGGCGGCCTCGCGAGCGCGGCCGCCGCCCTCCTCTATCCGTCGGCGTGCGTCTCGTGCGGGCGCGATCTCTCCGACGGCGGGATCCTCTGTCCGGCGTGTGCGCAGCGTCTCCCGGGGATGGAAGGATCCCGATGTGCTCTCTGTGGCGCCGAGGTAGAGGATCCGCTCGCCGACCTCTGCTTCGCCTGCGGAACGCGCGTCCGTGCGTTCGATCGGATCGTTGCGCTCGGGCCGTACGACGGGCTCTGGGGAGAGCTCGTCTGCGCGTTCAAGTTCGACGGTGAGCGCGCTGTCGGGCGGTGGCTGGCGGTGCGGTTGGCCGCCGCTGGACGGTCGGAGCTCGGCGAGGCGTACGACGTTGTCAGCTTCGTCCCGATGGCATGGAGTGAGTGGCGCGATCGGGGATTCAACCAGGCGAGAGCCCTCGCCCTCGGTGTCGCGCGGCGCCTCGGACGGCCGATGTGCCGAACCCTCGCCAAGGCTCGCCGGACGGCGCCGCAGGCGGCCCTGTCGGCGCGACGCCGGAGGCAGAACTTGCGGGGGGCCTTCCGCGCGATAAGATCGGGAACAGGGCGCGTTCTGCTCGTCGACGACATCTGCACGACCGGTTCGACCGCCGACGCGTGCGCGCGAGCGCTGAAGGACGCAGGATGGGCCTCGGTGGACGTGCTCGTCGTTGCACGAGCGTAGGCGCTCACAACGTGAGCGAGGAGGGCGAATGCGCATTGCGTCGGTCTGTCTCGGCCCTCTGGCGACGAACTGCTTTATTCTCGATTTCGGCGATTCCGTCGCACTGATCGATCCGGCCGAGGACGCGCCCGTGCTTCGTGCGCTGATCGGCGGTCGCCGGGTCGACTGGGTCCTCAACACGCACGGTCACTTCGATCACACCGGGGGAGATTGGGCGTTTCCGGGCGCCTCCGTCCGGATCCACGACGCGGATCGCCCGTTTCTCGACGAGACCTACCCCGAGCACCCCCCGGTCGGACCGGCGCTCGAGGAGGGAGAGGTCTTCCTCGGCGAGCTGACCGTCCTTCACACGCCCGGCCACTCACCGGGAAGCATCGTCCTCGTCGGGGACGGCGTCCTGTTCGTCGGCGATCTCCTGTTCGCCGGCTCGATCGGCCGGACGGATCTTCCCGGAGGATCCGTCGAGGAGATGGTCGCTTCGCTGCGACGGATCGCGGGCCTTCCTGGAGACTACACCGTCTACCCCGGGCACGGCGAGACGACGACACTCGAAGTCGAGCGGCGCTGCAACCCGTTCCTGGTCGGAGTGACGTAGGCGTGGCGGGCGGACGGGCGGACATCCAGGCGATCAAGGATCGAATCGACCCGATCGCCGTCATCTCCCGTTACGTGGCGTTGAAGAAGGCGGGCGCGAGCTACAAAGGGAAGTGCCCGTTCCACAAGGACGACACCCCGTCGTTCGTCGTCAACGCGGAGAAGGGGCTCTGGCACTGCTTCGGCTGCGGAGAGGGCGGGGACATCGTCTCGTTCGTGATGAAGATCGAGCGGATCCCGTTCGTCGATGCGGCGCGGCGGCTCGCCGCCGAGGCGGGTGTTGACTTCCAGACTGCCGAGGACTCCGGGGATCGGGAGAGGCTGCGCGCGATCATGGACGCCGCGGCGGCGCACTTCGCCGACAATCTGCGGGGCCCCGACGGAGCGAAGGCTCGCGAGTACCTCATCGATCGCGGTTACGGAGAGGAGTTGTGGGACCGGTTCGGGTTGGGATACGCCCTTGCGGGGTGGGACGGCCTGAAGCGGAGTCTCTCCAATGCCTACGGGATGGGCGACCTCGTGCAACTCGGGCTGCTCGCGGAGAAGGAAGGGAGAACGTACGACCGATTCCGCGATCGGACGATCTTCAACGTCCTCGACCTCGCCGGGCGGCCGATCGCGTTCGGCGGACGTGCGTTCGAGGGGGAGCCGAAGTACTTGAACTCGTCGAAGACCCCGCTGTTCGACAAGGGGCGAACGCTCTACGCCCTGTCGTGGGCGCGAGAGGCGATGTCCGAGAGTCGGACGGCCGTCCTGGTCGAGGGGTACACGGACGCGTTGACCCTGCACGTCGCCGGCGTCACCAACGCGGTGGCGAGCATGGGGACGGCCCTGACGCAGGGGCAGGGGGACCTGCTCGCCCGGTTCGCCGACGACGTGGTGATCGTCTACGACCGAGACGCCGCCGGGAGCGCGGCGTCGCTTCGGGGGATGCAGATTCTCGGCAACAGCGGCCTTCGCGTGCGCATCGCACGCCTGGCGGAGGGGGACGATCCGGACAGCGTCGTCCGTCGCGACGGCGCGGACGCGTTCCGGGAGGCGCTCGAGCAAGCGGTCCCGTTCTACACGTTCTACGTCGACGAGCTCCGCGGGCGGTTCGACACCTCTACGATCGGAGGGAAGGAGGGCGCGCTCGCCGAGGCGCGCGAGTTTGCCAGGGGGGTGCGCAGCCTCCCGCTCCGCCAGGCGTTCGCCGCCGAGCTTGCCGGGCTCCTCGACCTGCCGAGCGAGGGTGTGCTGAAGGCGTTCGGCTATCGAGGAGGCTCGTCCGTTCGGGCACGTCCGGAGCCGGCGACGGCGCAAGCGTCGCACGAGCGACCGTCGGCGGAGGAGGATCTCCTCGTCCTCTTGTTGCGCGGCGAGATCGACTGGGAACGGGTTTCCCCCGTTCTGTCGCCCGATGCGTTCTCGCTGGAGAACCGGGCGATCGCCCAGGCCCTGGCGGAAGCGGGCGAAACGTCTAACATATCCGAGTTGGTCGACGGGCTGGACGAGGAATCGGCGCGGCGCGTCAGTCGCTACGCGCTGGCGACCGTTCGGTTCGACGACGTGGAACGGGCGGCGGACGACGCGCTCAAGAAGCTGGTGCAGGTTCCGTCGATCGAACGAAGGATCCGTGACGTGGACGCACAGATCGCCGAGTGCGAGAGGGCCGGGGACTGGGATCGCTGGAACGAGTTGGAGCGGGAGAGGGTGGCTCTCGTCTCCGAGAAGCTCGCGCGAAAGGGGATGCATGGCACGGAAGAGTGAGAAGCGCGATCCGAACGAGGAGCGAGACAGCAAGAAGGAGACCTCGGAGGCCATCGACGTCGACGAACGGACCTCGTCCGACTCGGACGCCGAGAAGGAGACCGACGCCGCCGACGACGACGATCTGACCGATCCCGAGGACCTGCTCGAGGACGACACCGATCCCGAGGACGAGAAGGAGTCGACCCCGGTGGTCGTCACGCGTCGCAGCCGCTCTCGGGATTGGATCAACCCCGAGGCGTCGAAGCGCCGGGAGGATCCGGTCAAGACCTACCTTCGCGAGATCGGCAAGGTCCCGCTGCTGACGAAGGAGCAGGAGGTCGAGCTCGCCAAGGCGATGGAGATCGGGGCGTTCGCCGAACTACAGCTCGCCACCGTCTCCGGCGACGAGGCGACGAAGCGCCTTCGCTCGCGCAAGAACAAGCCGACCGACGCCGAACGCGTCGAGCTGGAGGACCTCGTCGAGAAGGCTCGGGAGGCGGCCGAGCTCCTCGCCACGGCGTCGTTCGAGGAGAAGCTCGGCGACGAGCTCCCGACGACGACCGATCGCGCCGAGCTGCGCGCGATGATTCGCGCCGGTCGCGCGTCCCGCGATCGCCTGACGATCTCCAATCTCCGGCTCGTCGTCTCGATTGCCAAGCGGTACATGAATCGAGGCCTGTCGTTTCTCGATCTGATCCAGGAAGGGAACATGGGTCTGATGAAGGCGGTCGAAAAGTTCGACTACTCGCGTGGGTACAAGTTCTCGACCTACGCGACGTGGTGGATCCGCCAGGCGATCACCCGGGCGATCGCCGACCAGTCGCGCACGATCCGCGTGCCGGTGCACATGATCGAGACCGTTCGCGAGCTGAACCGCGTCAAGCGCGAGTACATCCAGAAGCAGGGTTCGGCGCCGACGCTCGAGGACCTCTCCCAGCTGACCGGAATGTCGATCGACAAGATCAAGAAGGTCGAGAGCGTCTCCCAGTACACCGCCTCGCTCGAGCGGCCGATCGGCGAAGAGGACGAGGACACGCTCGGTGACTTCATCGAGGATCCGTCTTCTCCGTCGCCGACCAAGGAGACGTTCCGGATGTTCCTGCGCGAGCAGCTCTCGAGAGCGCTCGAGCAGCTCGACGAACGCGAGCGGGAGATCCTGAAGCTCCGCTACGGACTCGAGGACGGGCACCCGCGAACGCTGAAGGACGTCTCGCTCAAGTTCAACATCACGCGAGAGCGGGTCCGTCAGATCGAGATCAAGGCGATCGAGAAGTTGAAGCACCCGTCGAGGCGCGCCGAGCTCAAGCGGTTCCGCGAGCTTCTCCTCGCCGAGGAGTAGACGGCGTGACCGCGGCCGGCGGGATCCCGGTTATCGTCCTCCTCGGCGCAACGGCGACCGGGAAGACGGCGGTCGGGATCGAGGTCGCCCGGCGTCTCGACGGGGAGATCATCTCCGCCGATTCGCGCGCGTTCTTCGCCGGCCTCGATGTCGTCACCGCCAAGCCGACCGTCGCCGAGCGCGCCGGGATCCCCCATCACCTGATCGACGCGGTTCCGACCGACGCGTCGTACGACGCGATGGCCTTCCGCCGCGACGTCGAGCGGCTCGTCCCCGAGATCGTCGGGCGCGGGCGGGTCCCGCTCCTCGTCGGCGGGGAAACCCTCTACCTCGGCGCAATCCTGCGCGGGATCTTCGACGGGCCGTCGAAGGACGAGGCCTTCCGCGCGTCGCTCGCCGATGCGACGTCGGCGTCCCTCCACCGGCGGTTGCGCGATGTCGACCCGGACGCCGCGCGGAGCATCCACCCGAACGACCGGCTTCGCGTCGTCCGTGCGCTCGAGGTCTACGAGGCGACCGGGAGGCCGATGAGCGCGTGGCAGGCCGAAGCGATTCCGCTTCCGTATGATCTTGTTGTGTTCGGACTCCGTCGCGATCGGGACGATCATCGGCGGGCGATCGCGGCGCGGGTCGCGGCGATGGTCGAGGCCGGACTCGTCGACGAGGTCGAACGCTTGGTCGCGCGGGGGCTGGCGCCGGACGCGCAGGCCTATCGAACGATCGGGATTCCGGAGGCGGTCGCTCATCTCGAAGGGCGGTCGGCCCGGGCCGAGATGGAGGAGGCGATCGTCGCCCAGACGTGGTCGCTCGCCCGTCGTCAGTCGGCGTGGTTCCGACGGGATCGCGACGTCACGTGGCTCGATGCGACCGGGCGAACGGTTGGGCAGCTGGCGACGACGATCGTCGCACGATGGGAGGAACGGACGACATGATCGCGAAGACCGATCGTCCTCCCGCCGAGCGGCTTGTGCTGACCGCCGATGAACAGCGGGCGGCGGACGAGCGCGCGGTGGCGCTCGGCGTCCCGCGGGTCGATCTGATGGAGAGCGCCGGACGATCGGCGACGGAGTGGATCCTCGATCGGATGGCGCCGGACCGCGTCGTCATCGTCGTCGGTTCGGGGGGAAACGGGGGCGACGGGCTGGTCGTCGCCCGACGGCTGATCGACGCCGGGATCGACGTCGAGGCCCTTCTCGTCGCCGGTCCGGATCGGCTCTCCGGCGCGCCTCTCGCGATGCTCGACCGGCTCCGTGACGCCGGGGGACGCGTCCGCTCCGTCGCGGACGCGGTGGACGGCGCAGTCGATGCTACGCTCTCGCGAGCGAACGTCGTCGTCGACGCCCTGTTCGGAAGCGGTCTCAGCCGGCCGCTCGCCGGCCGTTATCGCGACGTCGTCGAGCGCGTCAACGCCGGCGACGCGCGCGTCGTCAGCCTCGACCTTCCGAGCGGGTTGGCGTCGGACCGCGGCGCGCCGATCGGGGTGTCGGTTCGCGCCGACGTGACCCTGGCGATGGCGTTCCTCAAGCCGGCCCATCTGCTCTTCCCGGCGCGCGGACTCTGCGGAAACGTCGCCGTCGTTGCGGTCGACTACCCGCCCGAAGCGCTCGTTGGGATCGAGGCGTGGGCGCGGGTCCCCGATCGAGCGGGGATTGCCGATCGACTCCCGGCGCGTTCGCCGACGGGGCACAAGGGGACGTTCGGACGCGTCCTCGTCGTCGCCGGGTCGGTCGGAATGACCGGCGCCGCGATCCTCTGCGCGCGCGCGGTCCTCCGGGCCGGCGCCGGTCTGGTCACGCTCGCCGCCCCGGCGTCGGTCAACCCCATTCTCGAGGCGGCCCTTCCCGAGGCGATCACGCTCCCGCTCCCCGACGAGGACGGATGCCTCGCGAGCTGCGACGACGACCGGTTCGCACGCGCGCTCGACTCGGCCGACGTTCTCGCGATCGGTCCCGGTCTCGGCCGGGCGGAGGCAACGGCGGGTGTCGTTCGCACGGTCGTCCCGCAATTCGGCGGCCCGATCGTCCTCGACGCGGATGGGATCGTCGCGTTCCGCGACCACGTCGATGCGCTGGCGGGGATCGGAGACCGCACCCTGCTAACACCGCATCCGGGCGAACTCGGCCAACTGATCGGCCGCGGCGGGGACGAAATCGACGCCGATCGCGTCGAGGCGGCGCGGGCGTTCGCCCGCACATGCGGGCTGACCCTGCTCCTCAAGGGACGGCCGACGGCGATCGCGCTTCCGGACGGAGTCGTCTGGCTCAACCCAACCGGGAACACGGGCCTGGCGACCGGGGGAAGCGGCGACGTCCTCACCGGCCTCGTTGCCGGGTTCGTCGCCGGGGGTGCGTCGCTCGGAGACGCCGCGATCCTCAGTGCGTACGTTCACGGGTGGGCGGCCGAGGTCTACGCGCGGGATCGGGCCGAGCGTTCGCTCCTCCCGTCCGATTTGGCCGACCTCTTCTCCACGGTGTTGCGGGAGGTCGAGACGTGGGGCTGATGCTGATCGACTCTCACGCCCACCTCGACGACCGCGCGTTCGCAGCCGATCGCGCGGCGGTGATCGCCCGTTGCCACGAGGGAGCGATCGGCGTCGTCACCATCGGCGCCGACCTCGCGTCGAGCCGAGAAGCGGTCCGTCTCGCCGGGCGGCATCGCGGGATCTGGGCGACCGTCGGCGTGCACCCGCACGACGCCAAGACGGTGAACGCCGACGTTCTCGCCGAGCTGGAAGCGCTCGCCGATCGGGCGGTCGGAGTCGGCGAGATCGGCCTCGACTACTACCGCGACCTCTCGCCGCGACCCGTCCAGCGGCGCGCTTTCGGCGAGCAGCTCGACCTCGCACGACGACTCGATCTGCCGATCGCGATTCACGATCGGGAATCGACCGACGATCTCCTCGCCATCCTGCGCGAGGGCGGGGGGGCGTACCGGGGCGTGATCCACTCGTTCCTCGCCGATCGATCCCTCGCCGAGACGTTCCTCGCGATGGGCTTTCACCTCGGGATCGGCGGGCCCGTGACGTTCCCCAAACGGGGAGTCCTTCGCGCAGCGGTCCGGGCGATCCCGATCGATCGGATTCTCCTCGAGACGGACGCCCCGTACCTGACCCCTGTCCCCTACCGCGGTCGGCGCAACGAGCCGAGCTACGTTCGCTACGTCGCCGAGGCGATCGCTGAGGCCAAGGGCCTGGATCCTGCCGAGGTGGCGGCGCGGACGACCGACAACGCTGCGCGCTTGTTCTCCCTATTCGAGCGAGCGGCGTCGAATTCTCCGTCCTGAACGTCAGATTCGCCCTCCCAATCCACGATTACCTCCCCTGTTGCCGCGGGGGAGGGTCGGCTATGATCCGGCAATCGCGACCGGCCTCGTGCCGGATCGCTCAACGTGTGAGGTGCCATGGACATTGCTCGAGCCCTCGAGGGGCTGACACAGCGGGAAGATATCGTACGGAACGCGCGACGCGAGGACCTGATTCGAGCCGCGATCGACGGTCGAGAAGCGATGGTGAGCGCCTGCGGCGCGCTGGCGACGTGGACGCCGCCGGAGTCGACCGGTCGCAGCCCGAAGGACACCCTGACCGTCCGTCGCTCCGAGAGCGAGGCGACGATCGATTGGGACTCTCCGAACAACCTGCCGATCGACGAGGAGACGTTCGAGATGCTCGTCGAGGACGCGCTGGCGACGCTGGCGACGAAGGACCGCGTCTACGAGATGGATCGCGTTGTCGGGGCCGATCCCGCGTACGCACTCCCGGTCAAGACGATCGGCGATCGCGCGCTGACCGCGCTGTTCGCCGACAACATGTTCCGGCCGATTCCGGAGCGGATCGGCGAGAGCGTCTTCGCCGATCGGCCGTTCACGCTCCTCGTCCTCCCGTACGACAAGCTCGATCCGGCTTGCTACGAGGGGCGTTTGCGGATCGATCCCCGCATCGGCGGAACCTCGACGATGGCGATCGCGATGGACCTCGACCGCTACGTCGGTGTGGTCTACGGTTCCGCCTACGGCGGCTCGGTCAAGAAGCTGATGTTCTCGGTGATGAACTACCTGCTGCCCGCCGAGGGCGTCCTGCCCCTTCACTGCTCGGCGAACGAAGGTCCGGACGGAGACATCGCCCTCCTTCTCGGCCTCTCCGGGACGGGGAAGACGACGCTCTCCGCCGACCCGCGGCGGGCGCTCCTCGGCGACGACGAGCACGGGTGGAGCGACGAGGGGATCGCCAACTTCGAGAACGGCTGCTACGCAAAGCTGATCGACCTCGACCCGGCGAAGGAGCCGGAGATCCATCACGCGATCATGCACGCCGACGCGGTCGAGCAGCACGGCGCGATCGTCGAGAACGCGATGGTCTACCCGGACGGGACGTTCGATCTGTGCGACGACCGGTTCACGCCGAATTCGCGCGGGTCGTACCCGCTCAGGTACCTGTCGAACATCAAGCCGTCGTCCGTCGGCGGGCACCCGAAGACGATTCTGTTCCTGACTGCGGATGCCAATGGCGTCCTGCCCCCGATCGCCCGACTGAACAAGGAGCAGGCGATGCTCTGGTTCCTGATGGGTTACACGAGCAAGCTCGCCGGGACGGAGACCGGGATCGTCGAGCCGAAAACCACCTTCTCACGCTTCTTCGGCGAACCGTTCATGCCGCGCAACCCGGACGTCTACGCGCGGATGCTCGGGGAGAAGCTGGCCGAGCACGGCACGGACGTCTACCTCGTCAACACCGGATGGAGCGGCGGACCGTACGGAGAGGCGGATCGGATGGACATCACGCTGACCCGAGCGATGGTTCACGCCGCGCTGTCGGGGCAGTTGGCTGGCGTCGAGTACGACGAGGACGCGCTGTTCCACGTCTCGATTCCGCGGTCGTGTCCGGGTGTTCCGTCCGAGATCCTGAACCCGGAGCGGACCTGGTCCGATCCCTCCGCGTATCGTACGCGGGCGCAGCGGCTCGCGGGCGAGTTCGCCGCGCACTTCGAGACCGCCTACGGCGACAAGGGGATCGATCCCGCTGTTGCCGCGCAGTGCCCGGGCGACTGAACCCAGAGGGTTCAGTCGCTTGCAGCAACGCGGTGAAGCGGCGTTTTCGCGGGAGATGGACGTTCCCGGGGTCCGCCCGGGCGAGCTGTCAGCGCGGAGTTGCCCGTTCAATCGGGATCTCAAGGTCCATCCACGGCACGAAGGCCCATAGCGGAAGCCTTCGTGTCCCTGTCGAGGCGCCGGCCCTGAGAAGACAGCTCTAGATTTGCGGCTTCCCTGAGAGGCCGGAACCGCAATCGACTGCGCAGATGGCGCAGTCGACCTTGACAGTGAAACAGTGTGCTGTTATGCTTCCTGCGGTGTCCGTGAGCTTCGCGGGCACGGCCGGTGCACGACCGTCGAGTCGCAGGAGGAGCACGATGGACGACGACAAGCTGATTTCGAAGAAAGACGTTCTGGAGCGGATGGGGATCTCCTACGGCCAACTCTACCGTTGGAAACGCAAGGGACTCATCCCCGAATTGTGGTTCATCCGGCGCTCGACGTTCACCGGACAGGAGACGTTCTTCCCTGAGGAGAAGATCCTCGAGCGGATCGAGCAGATCAAAGACATGAAGGGGGATCATCCCCTCGACGACCTGGCTGACGTGATCACGCAGCAGGTCAATGCCAAGCTCCAGGTCGCATTCGATCGACTCAAGGATCTGAAGTGGTTCGACGCGTCGATCCTCGATGCGTGTAGGATCGATCGAACCGAGGGCGGTCCGCTGACGATTCAGGAGACGCTTTGCGTCGCCGTCCTGAGTGCGCTTCGCCGATCGGCGCGAGACGAGGAGCTCGAGCTCGTCCGGAAGACGCTTCGCGAGCGATTGGATCCCGTTCTGCTCGATCGCGTTACCGAGGAGAGCCTTCAGCTTCATCTCCTGCGCAAGCGCCTCTCCGGCGGTGGAATCTCGGCTGAGATCAGTCTGGCGGTCATCGGGCCGGCGGGGATCGTCCTCGACCCGGAGATCGAGTCGGTGGAAACTGTCGATCTCGGACACCTGCTCGAGCGGATCAAGCTCGACTTGGCGAAGGAGACCGAGGCGGAGCCCCCGGCTGCACCGTCCGCCCGGAATACGGAGGAAGAGCGATGAGCGACGAGAAGCGATCGGCGAGTCTGTCTGGAGCCGGACACCTGAGCGGCGGGGACTACACGCGGGTCTCCATCTCCGGTGCCGGCAAGGTCAGCGGAGATCTCAAGGCCGAAGCGCTCCGGATCTCGGGGGCGGGCAAGGTCGAAGGGCACACCGAGGCCCTCCAGATTGCCGTCTCGGGGAGCGGTGCGTTCGCCGGCGAGGTCGTCGCCGACGAGATGCGCGTCAGCGGCGCGGCCCGAATCGACGGCGCGGCGCGCGTCAAGGAACTCAAGTGCTCCGGCTCGTATCGAGTCAAGGAGAACATCCAAGCCGAGTACGTCAAGATCAGCGGTGTCCTCCGCGTCGGCGGGGACGTCGAGGCCGATCTGTTCAAGGCGAGTGGAGGGTTCGAGATCGAGGGGCTTCTCTCCGCCGACAAGGTCGAGATCCGTCCTGGCGGCCGGTGCTTCGCGCGCGAGATCGGGGGAGAGCGGATCGACGTCCGGCGCGGAGGCTACCGGGAGAAGGGGATCCTCCTCGACGGGTTCGTCCGGATGTTCACCGGGCGTGGGGCGGCCGAGGTCCGCGCGGACGTGATCGAGGGGGATGAGATCCATCTCGAGGACACCGCGGCCGATGTTGTTCGCGGGAAGCGCGTCGAGATCGGACCCGGCTGTCGAATCGGCACCGTCGAGTACACGGAACGGCTCGACGTTCACCCGAGCGCGGAGGTGAAGGACCAGAAGAAGATCTAGCCCCAACGCACCTGGGGAGAGGCGAAGACCGGCTCGGATCCGTCGGCGCGGACCGGGCCGGTCCTTCTTCTTGTCCGAACCGGGCCGGTCCTCTTTCTCGTCCGCACTGGGCCGATCCTCCGTTCCGCGCGGGGCCGGCGGCCGGCTAGCGGTTGACGGCGTGGATCGCGCGTCCGAGGGCGCTCTCTGCGGCTTCTTTCAGCCCCTCGGGAAGCGTCGGGTGGGCGTGGACCGTCTCCGCCATCGCTTCGAGGGTGAGCCCCGTGCGGACGGCGACCGCCGCCTCGCCGATCAGGTCGGACGCCTCGGCGCCGACGATCTGGACGCCGAGGATCCGATGATCGTCCGCGTCGGCGACGACCTGGAAGAACCCGTCGCTCGCTCTCATCCCGAGGGCCTTGCCGAGTGCGGCGTAGGGGAAGCGGCCGACGAGGATCGGGCGTCCGTCCTCCTTCGCTCGCGCCTCGGAGAGCCCGATCGACGCGATCTCGGGGTCGGTGAAGATTGCCTGCGGGACGAGGTCCGGGTCGACGGCGAGTGTGGCCTCCGGCGACTCGCCGGCGAATGCGTCGGCGAGCGCGACACCCTCGGCCGACGCCTTGTGGGCGAGCATCGGGCCCGGGACGAGGTCGCCGATCCCGAAGACGCCGTCCGCCGTCGTCGCCAGGTTCTCGTCGACTGCGACGAACCCGCGACGGTCGACGTCGACACCGGATGCGTCGAGTCCGAGATCGGCGGAGCTCGGGCGTCGTCCGACGGCGAGCAGGACCCGGTCGCCGTCGATCGGGTCTGCGCCGTCGAGCGCGACGCGGACGCCGTTGCCCGTGCTCTCGAATCCGCTCGCCTTCGTTCCGGTCCGGATCTCGATGCCCTGGCCCTTGAGCGCGCGCTTGAGAACCCCGACCGTCCGGCGGTCGAGATCGATTGCGGCAAGGATCTCGGGGAGGAGTTCGATCACGGTGACGCGGCTTCCGAGGCGGCGGTAGATCGTCGCCAGTTCGAGCCCGATCACGCCGCCGCCGATGACGACAAGGTGTGCGGGGATCTCGGTCAGGGCGAGGGCGTCCTCGGACGACCAGACGGCGTCGTCGGCGAACGAGAACCCGGGAATCTCGATCGGCGCGGACCCGGTGGCGAGGACGATCCGCTCCGCCTCGATCGGCGTTCCCGAGGACAGATCGATCCGTCCCGGGGCCCCGAGGCGGGCGCGGGCGCAGACGACCTCGACGCCGTTCTTCTCGAGGAGATCGGCGATCCCGCCGGTCAGCCGCGAGACGACGCCCTCCTTCCACGCGGCGAGCGCAGCGAGGTCGACGGTCGGCGCCTGGAACGTGACGCCGATCTCCGTCGCGGTCGCGGCCTGCGCGAGGAGCTTGGTCGCCGCGTAGAGGGCCTTCGTCGGGATGCAGCCCCAGTTGAGGCAGACCCCACCGAGCCGGTTCTCCTCGACGAGCACGGTCTTCAGTCCGTGTTGCGCGCACCGGATCGCGCAGACGTACCCGCCCGGTCCTGCACCGACGATCCCGACGTCGTATCCCATGTCGATCCCTCCCTGCGGGATACGGTATCGAGCGATCGGGAACGCATCAACCATCGCTTGCTGCCGGCCACCGGACGTTCGACAATCGACTCATGAACCACGATTCCACCGTTGACGAGCGTCCGCTCGGCTGCCACCTGTCGATCGGCCGCGGCTTGCCCGCGGCGATCGAGGAGGCGGAGGACCTGGGATGCACTGCGCTTCAGCTGTTCACGCACAACCCGTCCCAGTGGTGGATGAAGCCGATCGTCGAGGACCGAGCGAAGGCGTTCGTTGAGCGCCGCCGCGCGTCGGCCGTGCGCTACGTCGTTGCCCACACGATGTACTTGCTCAATCTGGCGAGTCCCGACGACGCACTCTACTCCCGATCGGTCGACGCGCTGGTCGACGAGGTGCACCGGGCGGCGTCCCTCGGCGTTGACGCGGTCGTGACGCACCTCGGCGCGCACGTCGGTTCCGGGACCGATCGAGGGATCGCGCGCATCGTCGACGCGATCGACCGGGTCTCGGCACAGGCCGGCGAAGCGGGTACGCCGCGCCTCCTCCTCGAGAACACGGCCGGGGCGGGGACGACGATCGGAGGCTCATTCGAGGAGCTCGCGGCAATCCTCTCGCGCGTGAGGTCGGGCGAGCGGATCGGGGTCTGTTTCGACACGGCTCACGCGTTCGCGGCCGGGTACGACCTGCGAACGAAAGACGCGGTCGACGCGACCCTTGCCGCGTTCGATTCCGCCGTCGGGATCGAGCAGCTTGCCTTGATCCACCTGAACGACTCCAAGTACGCTTTAGGGTCCCGGCGGGACCGTCACGCGCACATCGGGTGGGGCGAGATCGGTCGAGAGGGGCTCGGCGCTCTGGTCCGTCATCGCCGGCTTCGGAGGGTCCCCGTGATCCTCGAGACGCCGAAGGAGATCGACGGACGAGACGACGCGGATCGGATGAACCTCGCCGCGGTGCGGTCGCTCGCGCGCGGCGTCGAGAGCGAAGAGGAGGAACGATGAAGCTGTTCATCGACACGGCGAACGTCTCCGAGATCCGGGAACTCGCCTGGCTCGTCGACGGAGTGACGACCAACCCGAGCCTGGTGGCGCGGGAGAACCGGCCGTTCGAAGACGTCATCCGCGAGATCTGTGCGATCGTCGACGGACCGATCAGCGCGGAAGTGACTGCGCTCGACGCCGACGGGATGGTGAGCGAGGGACGCACGCTGGCGAAGATCCACGACAACGTCGCCGTCAAGATCCCGATGACCGAGGCCGGGATGCAGGCCGTCCAGATCCTCTCGAGGGACGAGATCCGCGTCAACGTGACCCTCGTCTTCTCCTCGAATCAGGCGCTCCTCGCGGCGAAGTGCGGCGCGGCGTTCGTCTCGCCGTTCGTCGGCCGGATCGACGATGCGGGCGGAAGCGGAATGGACGTCGTCGAGGAGATCGTCGAGATGTACGACGCGTACGGATTCGAGACCGAGATTCTCGTCGCCAGCGTCCGACATCCGCAGCACGTGCGCGACGCGGCCTTGCTCGGCGCGGACGTCGCCACTGTCCCGTACGCCGTGCTGAAGAAGCTGTTCGCCCACCCGTTGACTGACGTTGGGATCGAGCGGTTCCTCAAGGACTGGGAGACGGTGCCGAAGTAGACGCTCGGCTGTTGAGGGCGTCGACGATCTCGTCGACGAGCCGATCTCGGTTGCCGAGCTTGACCCGGTACAGCTGGAGCTCCTGGCGCACCCGGTGGGCGACGGGATGGTCGGCGTTGGCGTGCGTCGCGACGAGCAGCGCGCAGTCGTTGGCGAGCGCTTCCTCCACCGCGGGAACGAACGCCTCGGAGGAGAGCTCCATCGGCGCGATCTCGTCGATCACGACGAGCTTCTTGCTGCGGAGCGCGGCGTGAACCGCGGCGATCCCGACCCGTTCGAGCGCGTCGACGTCGACCGTGTACCGGCCGACCTTCGGTCCGCGGGAGCGATGGACGTGGGCGAGGACGCCCTCGGCGCCGGTGGCAACGTCGACGACGGCGAAGCCGACGCGACGTCCGCAGACGCGGATCTCGCGGGTCAGCATCCCCCCGGCGTCGAGATCGCCGGTTGCGAGCACGCGCTCGATCAGCGTCGTCTTCCCGACACCCGGCCGTCCGGTGATCGCAATCCGTCCCTTGATCGGCATTCCGCCGGATTCTATCCTTTCTTCGATGGGCGACAAGGTAGATCTGTTGGCGATTATCGAGAACGAGCTCTGCCGGCACCCGCGGATGGGCCCGCAGGACCTGCGCAAGCTCGTCGCCCAGTCGGTGTTCGGGGTCGATCATCTCCTCGTCGACGCGGATCGCTTCCGGCGGGCGCTCCGCCGCGAGTGGGATGCCCTTCCGACTCCGCTGGAGTTCGGCCCCGCCGTGCAGTCGATCGACCCGGATGGGCGGACGGCCCGCCTCCACCTCGTCCCCTGTCGAGCGGCCGGGATCGGCGTCGATGTGCTCGGCGACGTGCTCTCCGGCCAGCGCAGGAAGGTGGGCCGGCGGAGCGATGACGTCGCGCGCTGGCGGACGGCGGTCGCCCTCGCCGCAGCCGGTCGTCTGCCGTTCTCGCCGCGCGCGCTCGCCGAACTCGAGGAGATCGAGGACCTTCCCCATCACAGCTTGGCGTACGGCTTCGCCGCGTACCGCGTCGTGAACGACGTCCGCGATCCGTCGATCGCCGATCGTTTCGCTGCATGGGGTCTGCTGTGACGACCGGCGGGCGCGTTCGCCGGATCGGACACCTCGACATGGACGCGTTCTTCGCCGCCGTCGAGCAGCTCGACGATCCGTCCTGTCGCGGCCGGTCGGTGATCGTCGGGGGGCTCGGACCGCGCGGCGTCGTCTCCACCGCCTCGTACGAGGCGAGAGGCTACGGCGTTCACAGCGCGATGCCGACCGCGAGGGCGCGACGTCTCTGTCCGGACGGGATCTTCGTCCGTCCGCGGTTCTCCCGGTACAAGGAGATCTCGGACCGCGTCCGCGCGATCCTGAGAGATGCCTCTCCTGTCGTTGAGCCGATCTCGCTCGACGAGGCGTTCTTCGACCTCTCCGATCGGGCCGATTCGTTCGACGCGGCGGCGGCCGTCGCGCGAGGGGTGAAGGATCGGGTGCGAGTCGAAACCGACCTCGTCTGCTCGGTCGGCGTGGCGCCGAATCGGTTCCTCGCGAAGCTCGCCTCCGAGCTTGACAAGCCGGACGGGTTTCTGGTGATCACGCCCGACGCGGTCGGGGATCTGCTCGACCCGCTTCCGGTCGGTCGCATCTGGGGCGTGGGTGCGGTCACCGAGCGTCGCCTCGTCGGCCTCGGCCTGCTGCGGATCGGCGATCTTCGCGTCGCGCCGCCCGATCTCCTCGACCGCGAGTTCGGGGCGATGGGGCGGAGGCTCCAGGCGTTGGCTCGGGGCGAGGATGAGACGCCGCTCGGGGGCGAAGCGGACTCGCGATCCATCTCGCGCGAGCTGACCTACGCCTACGACCTGATCGACTCGGGCGAGATCGAATCGGAAGTGCGCCGGCTCGCGCGCGACGTCGCCGAGAGCCTCCAGCGGGAATCTCTTCTCTGTCGTACGGTCCGGATCAAGATTCGCTATCCGAGCTTCCGGACGATCACGCGGCAGGCGCGCCTCGGCGTCGCGTTGGACGCGGCCGGACTGATCGAGCGGGTCGCCGTCCACCTCCTTCACGACCGCGTTCGGCTGGGCGAGGACGGCGTGCGTCTGATCGGCGTCGGCGTGGGGAGGCTGTCGGCGGCGACGGCCCGTCAGCTTCCACTCTTCGAGTGATCGGCGAGCGCGTGTTCGGCGGAGGGACATCTCGCACCTCCGCGGGGGAACGATTCGGTTGCAGCCCGGGAGCGGGCGGGCCACCCTTGCGGTCGTGAGGTGATCTCCATGCGACGGTCGCTGGCGGCGACGGCTCTGATCGTGACGACGGTGGTTCAGGCGGCGTTCGGCATCTCCCTCTGCGACTACCGATCTCCGGAGACCGACCTGTCGGACCTGACGATCGGCTTCGCCTATCAGTACCACAACGACCCGTTCGGGCTCGAGGATCGGGACATCAACGAAGGACAGTTCACCGTCGAGTACATCCGTCTCTACGACGAGCCGGGGTTCGGGTTCGACGTCACGCTGCGCAACGACATGGAGGTTTCGGTCCTCGACGTCTCCACCTACACAACGTTCGCCGACGGGAGCTACAAACGGTACTTCACGTCGGAGCGCGACTTCTTCGCGTTCGCCGGCGGACTGGCGCGAAGCTCGTCGTCGTTCCAGTCGATGGGACTCTCGGTCAACCTGGGCGTCGGGTACGGACGATTCGTCGACGTGACCGCGCTCGCCAAGGCGACGAGGATCGACAGCTACCTCGTTCGTCGCGGGAGCCTGACCGACCACCTGCACCCGGTCGACCTGCGGGCCGTCGCCGACGAGATCGGCAGCCTCGCGATGCACGACTCGCTCTCGTCACTCTTGGCGGAGGTTCAGGATGTGATTGAAGGATCAGGGGGTGTGCGCCTCGGCGGTCTCGATGCGCTCGACATCTCGGAGATCACGCGCCTGATCCAGGAGGAGGGGTTCTCCCGCTACTGCGGCTGGGATGTCCGAGTCGGCCTCGGGTACGAGCTCCTCGACCCGTCGGGAGGGGAGAACGACCTGTTGGTCACCGGGTCGTTCAACCTGGCTGCTGCGACGACGCCGAACGAGCAGTTCCTGGTCCAGGGAAGCTTCTCCGGGCCGCCCGATCTGCTGGAGACGAATCGGATCGACGCGACGATGAGCTACGACTGTCTGCTGTCGGACATCATGAGTCTCGGAACCTCGTACGAGTTCGCGCGCGAGACGTGGGCCGGCGAGCCGACGGACACGCACACGGTGACGTTCGACCTGACGCTGGAGCCGATCGACACGGCGCAGGCGCTGCTGAGCGTCGTCTTCGAGCGACTTCCGTACTACGTTGAGTGGGGTGTCGATCTCCAGCTGTCGATCCAGATCGAGCTTCTGTAGTCGCGTCGAACCCAGATCCTAGGCCAGCTCGCGGACGATCCCCGCCATCATCTCGTCGTCGATCATCGCGGTCGCTTCGTCGATGTCGAAGAATCCCGCCTCGGCGATCTCGTCGGGGTTCGGCCGCAGCTCCCCGATCGCTTCGACGCGGTAGAAGAGCATGATCCAGTGCAGGCGCGAGCGGCGGCCGAGTCGGGAGCGGACGGCGAGGAGGCCGCCGACCCTCGCCTCGACGCCGATCTCCTCAGCGAGTTCCCGCCGGACGCCCTCGTCCGGGGTCTCCCCGAATCGCAGAAAGCCGCCGGGAAGGGTCCACAGACCCTCGGTTAGGCCGCGCCCGCCCTTGACGAGCAGGATTCGGCCGTCCCGACAGCAAATGCCTTCAACGACGACCCGGGGCATCGACGCGTGGACGGCCCGTCGTACCCGCCCGTCGGCGTCCGCGGGAACATCGTCCTTGGACGACCAATCCCGCGGGTGCTCCGGCAGATCGGGGACGCAGAACCACGCGTCGTCGCCGGCGAGCGGGGCGATCCGCTCGACGGGAAACGGGACTTCGTTCGGGTGAGGCAGGTCGAGTCCCCCGTCGCGGGGGACGAGGTAGATCCGTCCATCGCTCTCGACGTAGTAGCGCATGCGGGTCCTTCCAATCCTGCGATTATACGCTGTTCGACCGGGCAGATGGGCGGTTGCCGGGGCTGATCCGGCAGGGGATACTCTCGTACCTCCTGGGGAGGATGACGGAACCGAAAGGGTGGTCAACCGGTGTACAGGATCCTGAGCAAGCGCACTCTCGCTCCCGCGATCCGCGAGTACGTGATCGAGGCGCCCGAGGTGGCGCGCGTCGCCAAGCCAGGGCAGTTCATCGTCTTGCGGCTTCACGAGCAGGGGGAGCGCATTCCGCTGACGATGGTCGACACCGACGTCGAGACTGGCGGCGTCACGCTCGTCGTGCAGGAGGTCGGGAAGACGACGCGCGAGATGGGCGATCGGTTCGAGGCGGGAGACGCCGTCCTCGATTTCGCCGGGCCGCTCGGCGTGGCGACCGAGGTCGAGGCGTACGGAACGGTGATCTGCGTCGGCGGCGGGCTCGGCATCGCCCCGCTCCTGCCGATCGGGCGGGCCTTGCGCGATGCGGGAAACACGGTCCTCGGCATCATCGGCTATCGGAGCCGCGACCTGGTCTTCTACCACGATGAATTCACCGAGGCCTGCAGCGAGCTCACGGTGATGACGAACGACGGATCGTTCGGCGGGAAGGGATTCGTCAGCGATCCGCTGCGGGAGATCCTCGCGTCCGGCCGATCGATCGATCACACGTGGGTGATCGGGCCGGCGATCATGATGAAGGTCTGCTCGGAGATCACAAAGGAGTTCGCCGTACCGACGACGGTCAGCCTGAACTCGGTGATGATCGACGGCACCGGGATGTGTGGCGGGTGCCGCGTCGACGTCGGAGGCGTCGCGCGGTTCGCGTGCGTCGACGGACCGGAGTTCGACGGGCACCAGGTCGATTTCGACCTCCTGATGGCGCGTCAGGGCTACTACGCCGAGGAAGAGGCCTGCTCGCTCGAGCGGTATCTCGCGTCGTCGGCGGAGTCCCAGGAAGGAGCCGCGTGAGCCGCGAGAAGCAGATTCCGATGCGGGAGCAGCTGCCGGCGGAGCGGGCCCGCAACTTCGACGAGGTCCCGTTCGGATACTCCGAGGACGAGGCGGTCCTCGAGGCGGAGCGCTGTCTGCAGTGCAAGACTGCGCCGTGCGTCGACGGATGTCCCGTCGGGATCGACATTCCCGGGTTCATCGAGCACGTCAAGAATCGCCGCTTCCGGGACGCGGTCGTTACGCTGAAGGAAGCGAACGCGCTCCCGGCGGTCTGCGGTCGCGTCTGCCCGCAGGAGAGCCAGTGCCAGGGCGTCTGCACGCTGGGGATTCGGTTCGAGCCGGTGGCGATCGGGCGTCTCGAGCGATTCTGCGCCGACTGGGAGTCGCGGAATGAGCCGTGCTGCCCTGAGGTCGAGCCGGAGACCGGGCGGCGGATCGCCGTCATCGGGTCGGGTCCCGCCGGGCTGACCGCGGCCGGGGAGCTCCGACGCCGAGGGCACGACGTGACTGTGTTCGAGCTGCTCCACGTCGCTGGCGGCGTGTTGATGTACGGGATTCCCGAGTTCCGCCTTCCGAAGGCGATCGTCGCGCGCGAGATCGACGCCCTGCGCGAGATGGGCGTTCGCATCGAGGTCAACCAGGTGATCGGCCAGGTGCGAACCGTCGACGACCTGCTCGACAGCGGGTTCGATGCGGTCTTCGTCGGGACCGGCGCCGGATTGCCTCGGTTCCTCGGCGTGCCCGGCGAGAGCCTGAATGGTGTCTACTCGGCGAATGAGTTCCTGACCCGCGCCAACCTGATGCGCGCCTACCGCTTCCCGGAGTACGACACGCCGATCAAGGTCGGTCGTCGGGTGGTGACGGTCGGCGGCGGAAACGTGGCGATGGATGCGTCGCGGACGGCGCTCCGTCTCGGGGCGGAGCGGTCGACCATCGTCTACCGACGGAGTGAAGAGGAGCTCCCGGCGCGTGCGGAAGAGGTTCATCACGCGGGCGAGGAAGGGATCGAGTTCCGCCTTCTCACCAATCCGGTCGCGTTCCTCGGCGAGGAAGGCCGGCTGACCGCCGTACGTTGTGTGCGGATGGAGCTCGGCGAACCGGACGACTCCGGCCGGCGGCGTCCCGTGCCGATCGAAGGATCGGAGCACGAGATCGAGGCGGACACGGCGATCATCGCCGTCGGAAACGGACCGCACCCGCTCGTTCCGCAGACAACGGAGGGACTTGAGCTGACGCGCTGGGGGAACATCGTCGCCGATTCCGAGACGGGGGAGACGAGCAGGCCGGGCGTCTTCGCCGGGGGCGACATCGTCACCGGTGCGGCGACAGTCATCCAAGCGATGGGGGCCGGGAAGCGCGCGGCGGCGGCGATCCACGCGTACCTCGACGCACGCGAGGCCGTCTCGCAGGGGTGAGGACTTCGTGTGATCGGCCCGCAGGGTCAGGGCAAGCGCTCTCCGAGGTGCTCGGTGTCCTTCGCGAGCACCCCGGGTGACCCGATCCGAATCTGGGTCATGTGTCATGATCACGCAGCAGACAGCTAGCACCACCCGGTGCACGGTCGGTGGAGAGGCTCCCCGCCTCTCCACTGATCATTTTCGGGTTCGCGTGAGCTGTCACGCCGAACGGTAGGGGGCGACCGAGTTGGACTGGAAGGGATTCTACCGACGCGAGCTGGAGCGTCCGGATGGCCGGGCGCAGTCGGTCGCGTGGCTCGAGTCCGACCCCGATCCGCGGATCGGCGCGGCGATCGATCGCGACGGGATCGTCTCGTTTCCCCACACCGCGCTCGCCTACGCCGGGCCGCTGCAGGCGGCCGTCGTGTCGAGCCTCTACCGACGGCGGATCGAGCGCGTCGTCGCCCTCGGCGTCCTGCACGGAGGCGGGCTCCCGCCGTACCGGGCCGCACTTGACGCAGCGGCGCCTGCCGAGGCACGGTCGGCCGGGTTCGAGGCCGTCCGCGGCGCGTTCACCGACGGCGCGGTCACGTGGGAGACGCCGTTCGGCCGACACCCGACGCTTCCGGCGGAGGGCGACGGAATCCGACCGGACGAGGCCGGCCTCCTGGCGAGTGAGTTCTCGCTCGACACGTTCTGCGCGCTCCTGCGCCTCGGGGCCGACGTCTTCGGCCGTCCGCCGATCCCGATCGAGCCGGTCTTCGTTGGAATGACGCGAGACCCGGTCTCGGGACGTTTCGACGACGCACGTCGCCTGGCGGCGTGGGCCCGCGAAGTGCGGTCCGAGCGGTCGACGGCGCTCGTGACGACCGGCGACCTCGTTCACTACGGGGCGCCGTACGGACCCCTCGATCGCGCGCCGGTCGTCGACCGAGCGACGCTCGAGCGCACGTTCGAATCCGACGTGAGGGAGACGCTCGCCTGCGCACTCGAGACGGGCGATCTCGACCGCGCGTACCGTCGGTCACGCGACGTCTTGCGCAGCGATCAGCGCGAGCTCTTGCCGGTGATCGCCGGTTGCCTCGGAACGCGGACGTCGTTCGAGATTCTCTCGTTCGGGCTCTCCGACTACGCGGGGATCCTTGCCGTCGATCCGCCCTGCCTCGTCGCCAGCGCGCTCGTCCTCTACGGTTGACTGCAGGACCCTCGACGGCGCGTGCGATTGCGATGCCTCGACACAGGTCGTACCCTGTTCCCGACTGAGATGGGCGAGCCGAAGGCGGTCGGGGTCTTGGGAGGCATGGGGCCGGCGGCGACGGTGGAGTTCTTCCGCCGCGTCGTTGCGGCGACGCCAGCCACGGTTGACCAAGGGCACCTGCGCGTCGTCATCGACAACGACCCGAGCGTCCCCGATCGAGCGAGGGCCCTCCTCTACGACGGCCCGACGCCCGTACCGGCACTGGTTCGGATGGTCCGGCGCCTCGAGGCGGCCGGCGCCGGGGTCCTGGCGATGCCGTGCAACACGGCGCACGCGTTCCTCCCGCAGTTGCGCGAGGCGGCGTCGGTTCCGTTTCTCGACATGATCGACGAGACCGTGAGACGGGTCAGCGTGCGGACCGTCGGCCTGCTGGCGACGAGCGGAACGATCCGCTCCGGGATCTACGGGCGGGCGTTTGCCGCGCGAGGAATCGAGCTTCTCGTTCCCAACGGGGATGGGCAGCGGACCGTCGTCCGGGCGATCGAGGCGATCAAGGCGGCACGATCCCTCGGCGAGGTCGAGACGGCGATGCGAACGGTGGTCGACGGACTGCGTACGCGGGGGGCGGAGGCGGTCGTCGCCGGCTGCACCGAGATTTCGCTCCTCGACGGGGATCGGATGTCGGTTCCCTGGATCGATGCGCTCGATGTCCTCGTCGAGGCGACGGTCCGCGAAGCGTTCCGAGGACCAGCAAGCGATCAGGAGGTTCGATGAGCGACTGGAAGGCGCGTGCGTGCGGGGAGGTCGATCGTCTCGAGGGGCGACTGCGAGAGGTGAGCCGGGACCTGTTCGAGCATCCTGAGCTGAAGTTCGAGGAGGTCCGCGCGTCGAAGCGGCTCGCCGCGGAACTGGAGGCGGGCGGGTTCGACGTCGAGTTGGGGGTCGCTGGCCTGGAGACGGCGATCCGGGCCGTCCACCCGGCGGTGAGTGACGGACCGACGGTGGCGATTCTCGGCGAGTACGACGCCCTTCCCGAGATCGGGCACGCCTGCGGACACAACCTCATCGCCGCCGGCGGGCTTGGGGCGGCCCTCGCCGTCGGAGCGGTCAAGGCCGAGCTGCCGGGGCGTCTCGTCTTCTTCGGCACCCCGGCCGAGGAGGGCGGCGGGGGGAAGGTCGTGATGATCGACGCCGGGCTGTTCGACGGGGTCGACGCGGCGATGATGTTCCACCCCGCGCCGTACACCGTGGTCGGACGAGGGAGCCTCGCGATCACCGAGGTCAAGCTCGAGTTCCACGGCAAGCCGGCGCACGCGGCGGCGTGGCCGGAGAAGGGGATCAACGCGCTCGACGCCGTCATCCAGACGTTCAACGGGATCAACGCGCTCCGCCAGCACATCAAGGATGCCGCCCGCATCGACGGGATCATCTCCAACGGCGGGGCGAAGCCGAACATCGTGCCCGAGTATGCGTCGGCCGAGTTCTACGTTCGCGCGCCGGAGACCGCGTACCGGGACGAGCTGCTGGAGAAGGTGCGCCACTGCGCCGAGGGGGCGGCCCTCGCGACCGGAGCGACGTTCGAGTACAGCGAGGTCGGGCACGCGTACAAGGCGATGAAGCCGAATCGACCACTCATCGACGCGTTCGTCGCCAATCTCGGTGCGCTCGACTGGCCGCTCGACGAGCCGGACGAGGCGCTCGGATCGACCGACATGGGCGACGTCACCCAGGTCGTTCCCGGGATGCATCCGTACCTCGCCGTCTGCGATCCGGAAATCGCCGGACATACGCGCGAATTCGCCGAGGCGTCCGGCTCGGAGCGTGGTGCGCGAGCGATGCTCGCTGGAGCGAAGGCGATGGCGATGACGACGATCGATGTGCTGACGAGCGCCGACCTCGCCGATCGGATGTGGGAGGCGTTTCGGGCGAGCTAGCGTCGTCTTCGAGGCCGACACCGACTAGCTTCGATGAGAGCGTGAGGGCCCCGCGTCGATCGCGGGGCCCTCGTCTGGGGTGGAGAGGCTTCCGAGCGCTAGAACCCGTAGGCGGACGGATCGAGTCCGCCGAGGGCGTTCGGATCGAACAGGTCGATCGTCAGCGGGGCGTCGGGGCGACGCAGGTCGGCGATCGTCACCGTGCTTTCGATTCCGTTCTCGTAGTCGACCGAACGGATGGCCTCGGGCGTCATCCGATCCTCGAACGTGCCGAGCCTGACGAACGCCATCTCCGACTCGAGCGTGCCGACCCCGTTGTACGCCTCCATCCGCAGCGTCAGGTAGTCGACCTGCTCGACCCAGAGCAGGACGCGGGCATGGTCGGGGTCGGCGTCCGGCTTGGCGGTCAGCTCGAGGACCCAGACGTCGTGTGCTGCCCCGTCGACGTCGATCGTCTCCTCGCGGAGGATGACGGCGTCGTAGTCGCCGCGCAGATCGCCCGTTCCGCCGAGGTCGCCGTAGCTCATCGAGCTGCCGGCGAAGCTGCCGGCCTGATCCTCATCGGAGATGAGTTCCTTGGTTAGTCCGAGGGCGGGGAGGTAGAGCCACATCCGCCCGTCGAGATCGTCGGCCTCGGGGGTCTCCATCAAGAAGATCGACCCGTCTTCGTCGCCGCCGGCGAAGTACATCAGGACGTGCGTTATCTCGTCGGCGTCCTCCGCCTGCGCGGCGTCGAACGTCGTCAGCTCGAACAGGTGGAGCGTGTATTCCAAGGTGACGTCATGGCCGTAATCGTTGTGCACCGTCATCGTCGCCAGGACGCCCTGGTGTCGTCGGCGTCGACCGAGAACACGTCTTCCATCTCGTCGAGGATCTCGTCTGCGGTGATCCCCGAGGCGGCGAGCGCCGCCCCGATCAGGAGTAGAGCGCTGAGCACGGCAACGACTGTCGCTTTGCTTCTGGACATGTCAACCTCCTAGGTATCGTGGTTTTCGTCTTCTCGGGTGGGTGCGTCGGCTGGTCGTGCACGGCGGGCCGTCCGTCGCTTCGTCCACGCTCGTTCTTTGGTGAGAAAACGCGGCTGCCACTGCACGAAGACCGCCGGGATGACGGTCAGCGCGCTGATGGCGCTCACCGCCATCGCCAGCGAGATCAGTCCGCCGAAGCTCTTGAACGCGCTGAACGCGGAGAAGAGCAAGACCAGGAATCCGGCGATGACCGCGGCGGCGTTGTGCACGATCGCCTGCCCCGACGTTGCCGCGGTCTCTTCGATCGCTGCGCTCGGACCGCGTCCGGATCGAATCTCGGCTCGGTACCGGGAGATGAAGTGGATCGCGTAGTCGATGCCGATCCCGATCGTGATTGACGAGATCATCGCGGTGGCGATGTTGAGCGTCATCCCGGCGAACCCCATCGTCCCGAAGTTGACGACGATGGCGAACACGAGCGGCAGGGCGGCGATCAGCCCCGCGACCAGCGATCCCATCAGCAGGGCGACGATCGCTGCGGCGATCGCGACGGACGTCGCCAGGCTGATGAGCTGGCTTGACACGAGTTGGGTCGTCATCCGGTGCTGGAGGAGCGTCGAGCCGACCATCGATCCGCGGAGCCCCTCGTCGAGTTCGGTGTCAAGATAGGTCTGGATCGACTCGACCATTGCCGCCAGCTCGTTCGAATCGCGCTTCGGGTAGAAGCCGATGATCTCTCCGGCCGAGTAGTCGCCGAGGGCAAGGCTTCCGAGGTCGCCTCCCTGGAACGAGAACAGAAGAAGGAGCTGGGCGACGAGCCGGCGGTCGTCGGGGATCGCGTCGTACGCTTCGTCGCCTCCGTGAAACTCCTGGTTCAACTCGCGAACGAGGTCGGTGATCGACAGGGTCTTTCGGACGCCGATCTCTCGCAGGTGGTCCTCCAGCGCCAGCATCTCCGCGAGGACGGCCGGGTCCTTGAGGCCGTCGCGCACCCCGGTGTCGATCTCGATCACCACCTGCTCGCTGCCCGAGAAGTGGGTCTCCATCACGTTCATGCCCTCGACGGCAGGATGGCTCTCGCCGAGGAACGCCGATGTCGACGAGTCGATCGGCATGAACGGAACGCCGACGGCGAACGCGCCGAGCACCACGAGGGACGTCATCAGAACGGCCCGGCTGTGGCGGGCGACGAACGCGCCGTACGCGCGCAGGAGACGCCCCAGGCGGTCGGTCTTTGCGCGCCGAGCTCGGACCTTCGGCGGAGGAAGGATCGCGAGGATCGCCGGGATCAGGAGAAGCGACAGGATCATCGCGACGGCGACACCGAGGCCGGCTGCGAGGCCGAACTCGGCGATCACCGGCATGAATGACGTCAGAAGTGCCATGAACCCGGCCATCGTCGTTAGCCCGGTCATCAGCACCGGAGCGTGGATCTGCTCCAGCGCGTGGAGCACCGCCGCTCTCCTCGAGTCGCCCGCGGCGAACCGCTCGGCGACGTGGTTCAGGATGTGGATTCCGTAGGCAATCCCGATCGCCAGCAGGAGGACCGGGAGGATGAACGAGACCGCGGTGACGGCCATTCCGGTGAGACTGATCAGTCCGAACGCCCAGACGATCGACAGGCCGACGACGACGAGGGGGATCAACACCCCCCGCTCCGAGCGGAAGCTGGCGTAGAGGACGGCGGCGATCACCAGGAGAACGATCGGGAGGAGGATCGCCAAGTCGCCGGACATCGAATCGCCCATCGACTGCGACATGAAGTGCAGACCGCTGACGTAGAAGGTGTATCGATCGCGGTACTCGTCGACGATCCGAGTGATCTGGCGCGTCAACGGGGCGTTGTCGGCGTCGACCGCGTAGGTGACGATCAGGTTGATCGCGCCGCCACCGCGGGCGACGAGCACGTCGACGAGCGTTTCGCTCTCCGTGACGCGTCCGCGGAACGTGGCGATCTCGGCCGCCGTCCGGGGGGCCGTTTCGTTTGGCGCGGCCGGCCCGACCGTGAGGGCGTCGTCGGTCGCCTCGATCAGCTGGGTGTTGAGCGGAGTCTGAACCTCGTCAACTCCGGCGAGTGTCTCCAGCCGCTCCGTCAGCTCTTCGACGGCGCCGAGGACCTCGGCGGTGTACACCCCGCTCGGCTCGATCAGCGCGATCATCAGGACGTCGTTGGAGCCGAACCGCTCTTCGGCCTGTTCCTTGGCGACGTACGCCGGATCGTCGTGATCGATGTACGACTCGAAGTCGGTGTTGACCCGGAGTCCCGGGAGGGAGACGAGGAGGCCGACGGTGACGAGCACGACGAAGCCGATCGTCGGCCACGGGTGATCGACGATCCCCGCGAACAGCCGCTTCATCGGAGCCACCCCTGCATCTCGTAGAGCGAGGCGAGGGCCGCGATCCACAGGTCGTCGAAGATCCCGACCGGGCTTGCGACGCTGTCGAAGACCGCGGCCAGCAGCTCGCGCAGCGGCGCGATCGTCGCACGCGCCTCAGCGGATGCCCACAGACTGCTTCCGCGGAGGAGCCAGACCTCGCGGACCGTCCCATCGTCGATCCCCACGGAGACGATCAGGGTCAGGTCGTACGGTTCCTCGGGGGGCTCGGCGTCGGCCAACGGATCTGCGTAGCTCCACGGGACGGCGTCGAGACGGACCTCGAGTTCCACGCCCGCCTGGCGCAGGGCCCCGGCGAGGGCGCCAACCCGCATTGTCGACGCGAACGTTCTCGTCTCATCGATGAGGAGCACGCGGGCGAGGGGTGTGGCTCCGTCAGCGTTCGGTACCTGTTGGGCGAATCCGGCGACGCCGAGGACGGCGATCGCGATCAGTAGGGTCAAGAGCTGTCGGGTTTGCCGGTTCACGGGGTCCCTTCTTTCTTGATTCCGTTCCAGAGAACATCGGCCAGCTCGGCGGCGGCTCGTGAGACCCGCTCGGGCATCGTCCCCTCCGGCTTGACGGACTCGTGGAGGGAGATCACGCCGGGCAGGCTGAGCAGCAGACAGGCGAAGAGGTTCGCGTCGCACGGCCGCAGCCTGCCGCGATTCATCGCGGCACGGACGCCGTTTGCCACCCGCTCGATGACGCGTCGCACGAGCGCCCGCTTCGTCTGCTGGAGGGACAGGTTGGCGAGAAACGGCTGCTGGGACAGCAGACGCAGGGTCTGCCAGTTGGTCGTGCCATCATCGACCTGCTCTCCGACGAGGCGGTAGACCGCCTCGCGCAGTGACGACCCGTCGTCCAGGATGCGATCGAGGGTCGCCAGCAGCCGGTCCGCCAGCACGTCGAACAGCGACACGAGAAGGTTCTCCTTCCCGTCGAAGTAGAGATAGACCGTTCCCTTGCCGACGTGGGCCGCGCGGGCGATCTCGGAGACGGTCGCGTGGTGGAAGCCCCGTTCAGAGAAGACGTGCATCGCGGCATCGAGGATCCGCTGTCGCTTGATTCGACCGATCGGGTCTCGCATCGCGATGTCCTTCCCTCCCGGAACTGACCGGTCAGTCGCATGACTGACCGGTCAGTTTTACCTCAAGACGAGAGCCTTGTCAAGGGAAGGGTCCCAAGGGAGGTACATCTCGGAGACAGGGATGAAGGGGATCTCGCTTTAGGTTCGACGACAGTCGCGCCTGACGGCACGCGACGCCCGCGTGCTAGACGGCCGGAGGCGGCTCAAGGGCTGCAGTGATGAATCGAGCGAGTTCCCGGGTGAATCGTGGGAGAAGCTCGAGCGGGTCGTCGTCGGGGCGGAGGACGCGGTAGAACTGGAGCGAGGACAACGTGCCGATGATTGCGCAGGCGATGATCGTCGGATCGTAGTCACGGATCTCGCCGCGTCGGATCACGAGCTCGAGCTTGGCGACAACGCGTCCGATCATCGAGCGGAAGAACGCCTCGGCGCGGGCCTGAAGTTCGGGGTCGCTGAGGAACAGGCGCTGTTCGAGGAGGGCGAAGAAACCGGGGCGCTCGGCGAGACGGGCGAGGGCGCGCTCGAAGAAGAGCTCGATCCCTCGACGCGCGCCGACGTCCTGGTCCGCCAGCTCCTCGGCGAACGACAGCGCCTCGTCGACGTACGATTGGAGGATCGAGATCAGCAGATCCTCCTTGCTGTCGAAGTAAAGGTAGACAGTACCTTTCCCGATCCCGGCGAGCTCCGCGACGTCGCTGATTCGGCTGGCGTGGAACCCCTTGGTCGCGAACGCCTCCATCGCCGCTTCGAGAATCGCCGCTCGCTTGTCCTCCGCCATCGGTTGATCCCCCCGTCTTTCGCCTGACCCGCGAGTCATGCTAGCGGCCGTGCGGGGGAACGTCAACCGGGATCGACGAGCGCTGCCTACGGAACGGGGTCGAATCCGCCCGGATGGAATGGATGACATCGCGCGATTCGGCGGAGGGCGAGCCACGAGCCTCGCAGCACCCCGTGCTTGCGAAGGGCCTCGATCGCGTACTCGGAGCAGGTCGGCGCGAACCGGCACCGCCGGGGAAGGAGGGGCGAGATGACGAGTTGGTAGAGCCGAATCGGGAGCGTGAGCGCCTTGCGAAGCATGCCGCCATTGTAGCGAACGGGGAACCCTTGACAACTGGCAGTCGGCATGCTAGACTGCTAACTGGCAGTAACGAGTTTGGAGTGCCAGAGAAGCAAGAGAAGGAGGAATTGCAGATGATCAGACGACTTCCAGACGTACGGCGAGGTCCGTTCCTTCTCGAGAGCGGCCTATCGAAGGTGATTGACGAGGTCTTCCGGGACTTCGATCGCGTCGGATTCGACGTGGCCCCGAGCTTCGGACGAACCGACGTCTACGAGAAGGAGAAGCACCTCGTCTTCGAAACCGAGCTCCCCGGGGTGAAGAAGGACGAGATCTCGATCAAGGCGGAGGACGATCGCCTCACGATCTCCGGCGAGGTCAAGCGCAACGACGACGTCGATCGTGAGAACTACTTCCGGATCGGACGCCGCTACGGGCGATTCCAGCGCTGCTTCCCGCTTCCGGCCGATCTGGTCGACAAGGCGGGAATGAAGGCACGGTTCGAGGACGGCGTCCTCGTCGTCTCCGCACCGATGAAGGAGTCGATCAAGGAGAAGGAGAAGCCGATCGAGATCGCGGTCGAGTAGGCGCCGCGTTTGCGCCCCGGTGCGATGCGCCGGGGCGCTTTGCTTGACTAGTTCCGGTACCCGTGCGTGATCGGGACGCGGCGACCGATTCCGAACGCCTTCGGTGTGACCTTCAAGGTCGGCGGAAGCTGGCGTCGCTTGTACTCGCTCGTGTAGTAGCGGTGGAGGATGTGATCGACGGTTTCCGCCGCGTACCCGCGGTCGAGGAGTTGGGCGCGAGATGCGTTGCGCTCGATGAGTTCGCGGAGCAACGGGTCCGCAACTGCGTAAGAAGGAAGATCGTCCTCGTCCCGCTGGTTCGGGCGGAGCTCGGCGGACGGCGGCTTGGTGCGGATGCGGTGCGGGATGCGATCGGCGTAGAGGTCGGCGACGGCGTAGACATCCGACTTGTAGAGATCGCCGATCGGCGCGATCGCGCCCGCGGTATCCCCGTAGAGCGTGTTGTACCCCATCGCGATCTCCGATTTGTTCCCCGCGCAGAGAAGAAGTGCATCACGCTCGTTGGCAAGTGCCATCCAGATCGTCGCGCGTATCCGTGGCTGGATGTTCTCGTCGGCGAGACCGGCCGGCGGCTCGGGGAGCGCGACGCGAACGGCCTCATGGATCTTCGCGATCGGAATCTCCAGCAACGTGATCCCGAGGGTCTCGGCGAGATCTCGGGCGTCCTCGCGGCTCTCCTCGGAGGAGAATCGACTCGGGAGGTAGACGCCGGTCACGGCATCCGGCCCGAGCGCGTCGACGGCGAGCGTGCAGACGACTGCCGAGTCGATCCCGCCGGAGACGCCGAGCAGAACTGACGCGAATCCATTCTTCCGGACGTAGTCGCGTAGGCCGAGGACGAGTGCGGCGCGCAGCTGCTCGACGTTCGTCGGCTCAGGCGCGGCGCGGCCGCTCCCACGCTCGAGGTCAACCGTGGTGACGCCCTCCTCGAATCGGGGTGCCTGGTGCAGGAGTCGCCCGACCGCATCGACGGCGAAGCTTCCCCCGTCGAACACGACGTCGTCCTGCCCGCCGACGAGGTTGACGTAGATGACGCCAACGCCGTGCTCGGTCGCGCGGCGGGTCACCAGATTTCGCCGGATCGCCGGTTTCCCGGTGTAGAACGGGGACGCCGACGGGTTGATGACCCAATCCGCGCCGAGGCTGGCCTGGATCTCGATCGGGCCATCGCCCACCCAGAGATCCTCGCAGAGTGCGATCCCCAGCTTTGCGTCGCGGAAGGGCACGATCTCGACGCCCGGGCTCGGACTGAAGTACCGCTTCTCGTCGTGTACGTCGTAGCAGGGAAGATGCGACTTGGCGATCCGAGCGAGTTCGCGTTGGTCGTCGATCACGACGGCGACGTTGTAGAGGTCGATCTCGGCCCCGTCGGCAACGGCCGAGAGATCGGTCCGATTGACGCCCTCGCGGCGAGGCTTGGAGACGATCGTTCCGACGATGACGCCGATTCCGTCCGACGCTTCCCGAATCCGATCGACGGCTCGTTCGCAGGCGTCGACGAATCCGGGCCGCCAGGCGAGGTCGAGCGGCGCGTAACCGGGAATCGCCAACTCGGGAAAGACGATGAGATCGCAACAAGCGTCCCGTGCTGCGCGGATCTGCTCGAGGATGCGATCGGCGTTCGATGACATCGCCCCGACCTGTACGTTGATTTGCCCGATCCCAACCCGCATGGCCGGATTATAGGGGCCTGATTGACCCCCGGCCACACCGTCTCGTTCTCCCTGACCTCCAGCAGCACGGGGCTCCTTTCCCCGACGCGTTCGTTGCGCGATAATGGGCAAGTTCCGTGGAAAGGGCGGCACGTGCGACCGACCATCGAGCAGATCGAGTTGGGCGATCGTCGACTCCGAGATTTCGTCGAGGTCCCTTGGATCCTGTTTCGCGGTGACCCGAACTGGACGCCTCCGCTTCGCGCGGAACTCCTCGGCAGCCGGCTGTTCGGAATGGACGGTCTCTGTACGCCGGATCATCCGTACCACCGTGACGCCGAGGTGACGCACTTCGTGGCACGCGACGGTCGACGCCTCCTTGGACGCGTCTCCGCGGCCGTCAACCATCGCTTGAACGAGCGCTACGCTGAGCGGATCGGGTTCTTCGGTTTCTTCGATGTCTGCGACGATTACGCAGTCGCCGGGGATCTCCTCGATCATGCAAAGGCCTGGCTGACCGATCGAGGTCTGTCGACGATGCGCGGTCCGGGTGGGTATTCGAACGCAACGCACGAGGCGCATCAAGGGGTTCTCATCGACGGGTTCGGCCATCCGCCGACGGTTGAGCTCACACACAACCCGCCCCACTACGCGGAGCACCTCGAGCGATACGGGCTACGCAAGGTTAAGGACTACCACGCCTACCTGATCCGGATTCCCGATCGCCCCGGCGAGCGCCTCCGCCGCGTGGCTGAGGCGGTCCGTCGCCGCCGGTCGATCGAGACCCGTCCGATCGATCTCGGCAAGCTTCGGGAGGAAGTCGATCGAATCGTACGCATCTACAACGAGGCGTGGGCATCGAACTGGGGATTCCTGCCGCTGACCGACGCCGAGGCGGGGGCGATGGCGTCCAGCTTGAAGCTCGTCGCCGATCCCGGGCTGATCCGATTCGCGTCCGTCGACGGAGAGCTGGCGGCCGTCCTTGGCGCGCTTCCCGATCCGAACGTTGCGCTGCGCCCACGGTGGAAGCAGTGGCAGGACAGCGATCTGGTTCGCGTGCTTCGGCTGCTGCGCACGCGACGGAGGATTCCCCGAACCCGCCTGATGTTCTTCGGGATTCGCCCGCGCTTCCGCAAGCTCGGGGCCGACGCCGTTCTCTACCTCGAGGTTCTCGAACACGCGATTCGGCGCGGCTACGAGACGTGCGAGCCGTCGATGCTCCTCGAGGAGAACGATCTGATCCTTCGCGCGTCGACGTTCATGGGAGGCGAGCGCTACAAGACCTGGCGCGTCTACGAGATGCCGCTGTAGCTCAGCTGCGTCCGCGCGCACCGACGAGAGCCGAGACCGAATGCGGGATCGTTCCGGGAAAAGCAGCGGGCCCGGCGTTTCCGCCGGGCCCTAGGGCTGACTGCCGAGGAGGCAAGCCCCTCTTGCTCTCGTCTAGCTTTCGCACCCGAAGCAGATGCGAATCCTGAAGTGCCAGTGCCCGTCGGGTCCCCAGTACCAGTACCATCCGCTTGGCGGGACGCCGTACTGCCACTCGCTTCCGTCCCAGTACCAGCTTCCGCCCGGGAATCCGTAGAACGGCGGGGTTGGGTAGAACGGGTTCGGCGGGTAGTAGGACGGAGGAGGCGTTGGAGACGGCGTGGGAGGCGTCGGGGTCGGAGGCGTGTAGTAGTACCCGGTGATGACGAACGACGTCCACGCGGTGACATAGTCCGGCTCCGGCGTGATCCCCATGATGTGGGCGTGGATGTCCTCGGTGGCGGCATCGGGGTTCGGACCGACCATCGGGAACGGCTCGGCGAACGGCTGCTCCAGCCCGAGGGAGAGCGGGCTGGCGATGATCTGGAGCTTCTCCGTTCCCGTCGGCGGCGCGACCGTGAACTTGTACAGGCCGTCCGGCAGCGAGTGCGTGCCCGCGGAGACGTAGTTATTCTGGGAGTACGCGTTCGGGAAGATCAGGCGTACGATGCCGTCCGGCTGGATGTCGTAGATGTAGACGTAGGCCGGCTGGCTAACGTTGAAGAAGATCGTCACGTTCTCACCGATCGTGTAGCTCGACCGATCCGTCCAGATGCTGGCCGCCATCGGGTCGGGCTGCGGCTCGATGATCAGCCCGAGCGGGGCGGGTTGGGCTGCGATCGCGGCGACCCCGAACAGGGCGAGGAGGCCGACGAGGAGTGCGTATCGTGCTCGCGGTTTGGTCATCTTGATCACCTCGGGGTACGTACACATCCTCCACGCGGTGGTTTCACGGACGGAGCGAGCGTGCGTCAGCCAAGCTTGCGGACGACGACGTGAAGATGCTCGGTGCAGTCGCGGTAAGCGGGAAGCGCGCAGGTCTCGATGACCAGCTCGACGATGTTCTCGTAGGCGGTCGAATCTTCCTTCGCGATCCGAGCAATCTCGCTCAGCATCCCCGCGGCGAAGCCCTCGACGCCGGCCCGGGCTTCGACCGCGAATCCGGCGGCCCGAATCTCGGCGAGCGCTTGTGGTGGCGTCAGGAAGGCCGCCTCGGTGAACGCGCGCTGCTCTCCGATCTGGACCGACGTGCCGAGGAGTTCGCGGATGTGGTCGCGATCGGCGAAGCAGTCGGGAAACTCCTCGAGGCCCGAGCGCAGGATCCCCCACGGGTTGATGAAGCCGACGATGCCAGGCGCTCCCGGCTTCAGGATTCGGCGGAACTCGGCGAGGGCGCTCGCGCGGTCGGCGGTCTCGACGAGGTGATAGAGAGGTCCGAGAAGGAGGCCGGCGTCGAACTGCGACGAGTCGAGGCGAGAGAGGTCGGTCGCGTCGGCTGCTGCGACGAGCTCGCTCTCGAGATTGAGCTCCGCGAGCTTGTCTCGCGCGAACGCGATGGCTCGCTTCGATAGGTCGACGAGGCTCACGCGGTATCCGCGACGGGCGAGCTCGATCGCGTATCGCCCCGGACCCCCGCCGACGTCGGCGACGCGTCCGTCCGCAGGGAAGTACTCGTTGATCAGGCGACACGTGCTCTCGAACTCGAATCGTCGGTACGGGTCGGACAATCGGCCCCACTCGAACTCGACGCAATCGTCGTAGTACCGTCGAACGACTTCGCTCATCGGGCATCCCCTCCGTCTGCTCTCGAGAGGGTAGGCGGGATCACTTCCCGCGAGCAACCTTGCCGCACACCATGTCGAGCGAATACGGTTGCAGGCCATGACACTCACGGTCGGACTCGCCGGGAAGCCGGGAAGCGGGAAGAGCGCCGTCGGGGAAGCGCTCGCATCGCGTCCGGGAATCGAATGGATCGATCTCGATCGCCTCGCGTGGGACGTCTACGCGCCGGGGACGGGGACGTTCGGCCGGGTCGTCGAGCGGTTCGGGGACGAGGTCGTCGGCCCGAGCGGTGAGATCGATCGGGGCGAGCTGGCGGTGCGCGTCTTCCTCGATCCTGGTGCCAAGGAGGATCTCGAGGCGATCGTCCATCCTGCCGTCATCGAGCGGTTCGAGGAGATACAGGCGGAGCACGCCCGCCGCGGGACGGCACTCCTCGTTGTCGAGGGGGCTCTTCTCACCTCGTCTCCGCACGTTCGCCCCTCGCTGTTCGACGCCGTGGTCTGGCTCGAGGCTGCCGATGGGGTTCGGAAGGCGCGCCTCGAGGCCGATGGCCGCGTCGACCACGTGGCGCGCGGGGATGGGTTGGCCCCCGGGGATGAGGCGATCGTCGTCGACGCCGATGATTCGGTCGACGAAGTCGTCGAGCGCGTGCTCCGCGCGATTGCCGAGATCTAACGGGCCTCGGGCTCGACCGCGTCTCGGGTGACGAGGAGCTTGCGGGCCTCACGGCTCCGCCACGCGAGCCAGGCAGTGCGCGCGATCTCGGCTGCCGACATCGCCACGAGTCCGACGTAGATCCCGCGTACGCGTCCCCACGTGATCCCCGTCCAGAGGATGGCGGTGATCACGACGAGGTAGAGGAGGACGGCCTCCGTCACGCAGCGCGTTCGCCGGCTGTGAAGGACGACGCCCTGGAACCAGCTCTGGAGCGCCGACGCCATCGGAAGGAGGGCCGTGAACCAGAGGGCGCCTCCCGCGAATCGGACGAGATCCTCGGGGAGCCCGGTGATCGTCTGGAACCAGATGCGCGACAGCGGCGTCGCGGCGATCAGCAGAATGCCGCCGGTGGTGGCGATTGCGAGTCCGGCGGTGAATCGTCGCAGGGCGTGCGTCGATCCGGCGTGGTCGAGATGAGCGATCACGACCTCGTTGTAGGCGACGCCGACGCTGCGGAAGAGGAAGACAAGCCCGCTGACGACTGGCCAGGCCGCGAGCGACTCGAGCGGGTCCGGCATCCGGCTGATCGCGGCGGTCAGGATCGGTCGCACCCCGAGGAAGATGACCGACGTCAGCGAGAGCGGTATGTAGAACCGCAGGAACGCGATCGTGGTTAGCGGATCCCCCGACGTACCCGTGGGTGTCAAGTGCCGCCGAACGACGGGCCGGACGCGCAGCGCGACGTAGGTTGCCTCGGCGATCACTCCGGCGATGAGCGCGCTCGCGGCGATGGTCGTCCCCGGCACCGTCGCCAGGAAGTAGCCGACGGCAAGGACGGAAGCCTCGGCGGCGAGGCGGATGCCGGTGCCGATCCCGACGGCGATCGAGTGGCCGAATCGGATCAGAACGCCCTGGTTGAATCGGCGGTAGCCGATCGCCCACGTCCACGGGAGCGCGATCATCAGGCCGATCTTCGCTGGTCCGATGATCTCCTCCGGGGCGCCGAGGAGGTCTCGCACGACGAGCCCGTAGAGGGGCGTGAACGCGACCGCCGCGTGCAGCACGGTGAGCGATGCGCCGGCAATGTGCGTGAAGCGGCGGATCTTCCGGTAGGCGTTCCAGTCCTTGCAGAGAGCGGTCGACGCGGCAAGGAGCATGATGATCGGCGCCTCGATGAACAGCGCGAGCGGGAAGATGAGGCTCCCGTACGCGGCAAGGTGGATCTTCGGATCGGCGAGCCGTGCGACGACGATGTTGATGACGGGGCCCTCGACCGCCATCAACAGCCAACTGGCGGCGAGCGGCCACCAGGTGCGAACGACGCCGGGGATCGTCAGCCGTGCTGGCCTCTCGTTCACTTCCTGCCTCCGGGTGCCGCGTCGGTTCGCCTATCATCGATCAGGTCGGTCCGGGGATCAATCGACACGAGCGGTTGGCGAGAGCTTCCGCGGTCGCCTATCCTCACCGCCGACAGACGACGGGCGCGACGCCCGACGGAGGGAGGACCCTTGGGCCCATTCCAGACGCCGTGGTCGACGTTTCTCGCGTGGATCGTTATCGGGGCGAGCATCCTTCTCGCGCTTCTTTGGGCGCTGGCCGAACGAAGGAGGGTGCGGTGAGCGAGGCTGCCGTCTACGCCATCGTTCTCGTCGCGTACATGGGGCTCCTCGCCGTCGTCGGAGTCCTCACCTCGCGCCGGATGCGGAGCGCCGAGGACTTCTACCTCGGAGGACGGAAGATCGGCCCGTGGGTCACATCCTTGTCGTACGTTGCCGCGTACTTCTCTTCGGTCGTCATCGTCGGCGGGGGAGGCTTCGCCTACCGGTACGGGATGGCGACCCTCTGGATCGGCGCGATCAACGTTCTCGTTGGGTGCACGCTCGCGTGGATCGTTCTCGGCCGGCGGCTGCGACGGTTCACCGAACGGTTGGGGACGATGACCGTTCCCGGCTTTCTCGCCGAGCGGTTCCAGACGAACGGGATTCGCGTGTTCACCGCACTCGTTGTCGCCCTGTTCCTGATCATCTACAACGTCAGCAATCTGCAAGGGATGGGGCGGATGTTCGAGGTTCTGATGGGGCTTCCGTACGAGGCTGGCGTCCTCCTCGCCGGAGCGATCATCATCCTTTACGTGACGTTCGGCGGGTACTTGACCGTTGTCTGGACCGGGTTCTTCCAAGCGTGGGTGATGGGGTTTGGGCTGATCCTGTTGACGGTCGCTGCGCTCAAAGCGGTCGGTGGACTGTCGGCGGCGAACCTGGCGCTGGCGTCGATCGACCCCGGGTTGGTGTCGACCCCCGGCCTCTGGGGATGGGCTGGGTTGGTCTCGTTCTCGTTGATCGTCAGCTTCGGCGTCTGGGGGATGCCGCAGCTCGTGGTACGCTTCTTCTCGATCAAGTCGGCCGACGTCTTGCGCGTTGGGACCGTCGTCGCCACGCTCGGGGGAAGCATGGCTGTTCTGCCCTACTTGAACGGCGCAATCGCCCGCGTGCTTCACCCGAACCTCGCCAACCCGGACCACGCCATCGCGACCCTGACCAAGTCGGTTCTGTCGCCGTGGGGGAGCGCGGTCTTCCTCGCCGGCGTCATCGCGGCGGGGATGTCGACGTTTGCATCGATCCTGATCATCACGTCGAGCGCCGTCGTCCGTGACATCGCACAGAGGGGCTTCGGCCTCGCGCTGACCGAGCGGCGTGCGGTGAGGCTCAGTCGGATCGTCAGCGCCGTCGTCGGCGTGATCGCGCTCGCGATCGCCCTCCGTCCGCCGGCCCTCGTTCTCGTCCTCACCGCGTTCTCGTTCGCGGTGATCGCGTCGACGTGCCTGTGGCCGATCCTGTTCGGTCTGTACTGGAAGCGGGCGACCCGGGCCGGTGTCCTCGCGTCGTCGATCGGGGGATTCGTCGCGTCGCTCGTCTGGATGGCGATCGGATCGCCGTTCGGCCTGCACGGTTTCATCGCCGGGATCGTCGTCGGCCTCGTCCTCCTTCTTGCCGTCAGCCTGGCGACGACACGACCGGACTCGAGTCACCTCGCGCGAGTCTATGGGGCGAAGACCGAATCGGCGGAGCGACCGGAGTAGGCGACACTCGACGCGCTCCTACCCCGCTTCCGTCCGTCCGGCCGATGCTTCCGGATCTCGTCTCGCCGTGGCACAAGACGCCCCTCTTCCATTCCCACGTCTCGCAAGCGAGGGAACGGTGTCCGTGCAGACTCCTCGAGAAGCTGCGAGGATTGCCCTGAACACCACTCATGGGGGGATGGCGAGATGAGGCAGCGATGGTTGGGAGGTCTGGCTCTGGTGGTGCTGTGCGCGATCACGGTGTCGTCCTGGGCCGCGGAGATCAGTGGCGATGTGGAGCTCGGCGCCGAGTTCCTGCCGACGTTCGGCATGGACGCGGAGGTGGACGTGGAGCTTTCGGGCGGAGGATGGAGCGTCTTGAGCGAAGCGGACGTTTCGCTGGCCCCTGGCTCATCGGTTGACGAGTTGCTGACGATGTCCTACGACCTGGATGCGGTCCGACTCGAGGCGGAGATCGGGATGTCGTTCCCGCCGTTCGCGATGGGATCCATCGATGTCGCCGCCGTCGTCGGCGTGCTGGATATCACGATTCTCGACGATGATCCGGCGGCGACACTCTCATCGGATCTGGCGATCGGAGGCGTGTTCGATGGGGCCATCAGTCCGTACGCCGGGTTCGAGACGCTCCTCGTGCTCGACAGCCACTGGCTGTGGAACGAAACGACGCTCACCCTCGATCCACTCGACGTGGCGTCGAACGCATTGGCCTATCTGACGACGGACTCGATCAGTTTCGTTGACGATCGTCTGACCGCCACGGGATACGCCTACGTGGCAGCGAGCGTCGCGCCCGTCGGCTTCTCGTACGCACAGCTGAACGTGCTTGTCGCCGTCGACGAAGGTTCGCTGCTGAACCAGGTGACCTACCTCGGCGGAGGCTCGTTCACCGCCAAGGCCACGTTGACGCTCGAACTCGACGACCTCGACGTCGCCTTCTGGGGGTCGTTCACGTCGTCGGCGACCGATCCGTTCGGTTTCGGGATTCTCGTGAGCGCCCCGTGGGGGCCTCTTCCGTAGGCGGCGATCTCAGGCAGCGGAGTTGCTGCGAAGAGCCCTTCGGCGTGGCTGCCGCGGGGCTCTCTTCTCGTAACGCGTAGTCCGCAACGGCGGTGGCGCCGGCTTGGAGAGCGCCGGCCCGGCTGGATCTCAGGAAGTGCTTCCGATTGAGGACGGCAATGCTGCGCGCTGCGGCGAGTTTGCCGGTTGGGATGGTGCAAACTCGCGACGACACAGAGAGTCTCGCGTTGCGAAGCCCGATGAGGACGGCTGCGCCTGTCCGCCCTTCGCGCGGCCAGGGCAGCTCGAGTTTGCCGGTTGGGATGGCGCAAACTCGCGACGACACAGAGGTTCTCGCGCTCCGAAGCCCGATGAGGACGGCAACGCTACGCGTTGCGGCGAGTTTGCGCGCTGAGGTGGTGCAAACTCGCGATGACACAGAGGTTCTCGCCTCTCGAAGCCGAAGGCGGAACAGACACACGGCCTGTTCCGCTTCTGGTACGCCCGAGAGGACTCGAACCTCTGACCTTCGCAGCCGCAGTGCGACGCTCTAATCCGCTGAGCTACGGGCGCAGATGGGACTTCAATAGCTCACCTGCCGCGACGTTTCAGCTCCGAAGGAGCGGAAACTCGCCCCTGTTCAAGCCTTCCGGCTTGAACAGGCGGTGGCGGAGGGACGGGGATTCGAACCCCGAAGCCCTTTCGGGCGTACCGGTTTTCGAGACCGGCTCCTTGCCGTTCGGTCATCCCTCCGAATAGGGATGGTAGAGTGCGAGTTCGGTGCGATCAAGCGCTGACAGACGGCTGCGTCCTTCCCGGCGCGACTGCGCCTCGCGGGATCAGACGACTAGGAGGATCCGCCGCTCTGAGTCAGGAGGTAGAGAACCCCGATGACCGCCGCGACGCCGAGGAGGCCGACCCACCAGGGAAGCTCCGCCCGTCCGGTGTCCGGCGGCAGGGTCGGAGTGAGCGTGTTCCAGATCGGCTGGTCGTCCCCTACTGCAAACTCGTCGGGCGGCGCGGTGATTGCGCAGCTTTCGCACACATCACCTACCTGTGCCGTGCTGGCGACGACCTTCGGGCGCGTCAGGAATTCGCTCCCCATCCACTCGCGGGGAACCTGCCGGAGCGACGCGCCGTTCAACGCGATCGCGCGCAGGGCGGTGAGCGGCAGGGTGTACGACTCGGAACCGGCGCGATCGAGTCTCAGGACCTCGTCGATTCCCGCGATCGCCGAGAACGGGCCGATCAGCGTTCGTGTCGCCGTCTCGATGATGATCCGAGGGAAGTCGAGCGAGATCTGGAGGATCGTCGACAGAGGAACGTCGAACTGCACGTCAGGCCCGACGTGCATTGCGTCGTCGGGGCGGATTAGCCTGAGGACCGGCCCGAGCCCGCTGAGCGAGCCGTCGACAACCTGACCGGACTCGGTCAGCACGACGGCCGGCACCGCGCCGAGGGTCGCCGAGAGTCCGGAGCTCAGAACAAGAACTGCGATCAAGCACCGCCACGTCTTCGTCATCGGGGTCAACCTCCGTTGATGGCGGCAATCCGCCGTAGGAGTACGATATCGGCTCGGGTCCCGGCCCGTCAAACTGCGCGGACGCTCCTGCAGCGATCTGCATCGACCGCGCCTGCTCGCGGCTCGTCCGTTCGATGACGTGTTGGCGATTACGGACAGGTGTCTGTCGTGCAGTGGACGCGACGGCGATCGCCGAGGGTCCGAGCTCCCCGATTCGCATCCCTCGAACGCTGTAGGCTAGACTCACCACAATCGAACTCCTGATCAAGGGGGGTGATCCACCGGTGAACGCGCCTGGGACCGGAGTTTCCGGGCAGTCGAGACCCGAGGGCGCGCCGAGCGTGCTCCAGAGGGCGGAATGCGTGTTGGGAACAGCACAGACTCGGCTTGACAGGCGTCGCCATCGTGTGCTAAGATCCTCGGAACTTGTCAAAGGTGGGGTGGGTTCAGCATCCCATTGGTCTTTGAGAGAACACGAGGGGGCATTGTGTGACACAGCAATGTCTGGGCCTTTGGCGGGGCGTGGGTGCCCCCGCGCGAAGCCGCGAGAAGGTATGACTGGAATGCCTGCAAGCAAGATGGCTTCGATGAGGGAGGTGGTAGGATCTCTAGGACCATGAATGTCCCTATGCTTTTGAAAGGAGGCCAGCGAGGCTTGAACCTCGAAATGAACACACAAGCGAAATCGAGAACTCGAAAAGGAGGTACGACGTTGAAAAAGCGACTAGGTGTTGTGAGTGTCGTGACGCTGCTTGTCATGGCGCTCTTCGCCCTGTCTGCTCTAGCGACGACGGCGGAGTTGTACTTCTCCTCGGACAAGAACGGGCAGAACCGGGTGACCAACATTCAGGAAGGTGATGAGGTCTGGATCGTCGTCTACGATCCGGATGAGAACATCGACTGCGACGTCCGGGACAAGGTCTGGACGGAGATCAAGTTGATGGACCCGAAGACCGGCGCCTACATCGTCTGGGTTAGCTATGCGG
>Ga0180434_10000120_pt1 | contig 112965 bp, 98 predicted proteins | sample SS_ome_7_FD_132453 | JGI IMG/M metagenome (GOLD analysis project Ga0180434, IMG submission 132453) | Hypersaline lake sediment archaeal communities from the Salton Sea, California, USA - SS_1_D_2 metaG | ecosystem: Environmental > Aquatic > Non-marine Saline and Alkaline > Hypersaline >... | reverse complement strand
GATTTTGGTAGTGGATTTACTTTTGGAGCGTTTTTTAGCAGGAGGGGGAGGTGGAGGAGGAGGTGGAGGAGGAGGTGCGAGAAAAGCGCTGTAAACTTCTACCTCAGGAAGATCTCCTGGATTGAGTAGAGGAAATATGAGAAGCATCAATATAATGGCCACATGAGCAGTGAGAGACAAAGGGAACACAATGGCCTTAATGCCTGAATTTTTATCTTTTTTAAAAAAGGAGTCCTTGTACATTTTTGCCTCCTTTGTAGTTGACAAACCTTTTTTATCATCTATGGTTGAACTTATATCAGTGACCATCTTATCCCAATAAACACTGTTTAATTCCTCTTCTTTGATGTTTTTGGAAAGTTTATCTATACGCTGGAACGTCTTGAGTTCCTTTTGACATTCAGGGCAAGACTTTATGTGCTTTTCAATTTTCTTCATCTTTTTTTCAGGCAGCTCTTCATCATGGTATGAACTCAGTAGTTTTTTTATTTCATTATGATTCATTTTGTCCCCCTACCAGAAATTGGGATAATGAGGATTTGAGTCTCTGACGGGCTCGGCTGAGACGAGACATCACAGTTCCCACAGGAATATTCAAGGAATCTGAAATTTCTTTATAAGTCATATCTTCAAAAGCTTTTAGGATAAAAACTGATTTTTGCTCATGGGGAAGCGTTTTTATTGATTCTCTCAGTTTGGCGTTCAGTTCATTTTGGTGAAGTCTATTTGTAGGTTTTTCATATAGGGATGAATGAGGATTGAATGAATTCGCTGGGGTATCTTTATGAAGAGGTTGCTCTTTCTTCCTTTTTTTTAAATAATTCAAAGTGCTGTTTACAGCAATCTTTCTTATCCAAGAAAAAAAGTTCATCTTTTCTTTAAAGCTGGATAAAGAAAAGTAGGCTTTAACAAAAGTCTCCTGAGAAAGGTCATCAGCAGATTGATGAGCTCCGGTCATTCTTCGGCATAAATAATAAATATTCCTCTGATACTTTTTCACCAAGGATTCAAATGCTTTTTTGTTCCCTTGTTTTGCACTGATTATTAACATATGTTCTTCATCTTTTTCTGGCTGATTCATGCTCGCTCCTATATAATATACATATGAAATCAAGAAATATTCCCTGAATATTTTATTCCCTCTAACAATATGGGTTACAAAAACAGATAAGTCAAGAGATAGGGAATTACGGGAAATGAGTTGTCCTATCAAGGTGATTTTAAGAGGAGGAAAACATGAGATATTCCAGCCGAGACATAAAAAAAAGAATAGAACGATTCAAGAGAAAGACAATCATAGACAGACCGACGCCTATTTTCAGTCTTGATAGAATTTCTCGAGATTTGAATGGTCCCCATATATTTATAAAAAGAGAAGACCTTTCCGGTCTTGCATTAGGCGGAAACAAATCCAGAAAGTTAGAATATATCATTCAGGATGCCATAGCCACTCAATCTGATGTTATCATTACCTGGGGCAGTGTTCAGTCAAATTGGTGCTTACAGACAGCAGCAGCAGCAAGGAAATGCGGGATAAAGCCTATCTTGCTTTTGTTGAAAACACATGATACCCCGGAAGAAATGGATGGAAATTTTCTTCTCGATTTTATCCTCGATGCTGATATAAGGTTAATGGATGCTGAAAAGGGAAGAGTGGTGAAAGCTGATGATGTAAAAGGGATTCTCGAAGAGATTTCAAACCAAGTTTTGGAAAGGGGACATAAAGTATATATCGCTCCTATTGGGGGCTCGATGATGGGTTTTTCTATGAAAACTCCTTTGGGAGCCGTGGCTTATATTGATGCTTATCTGGAATTGAAAAAACAGATGGAATCCAAAAACAGAGACATTGACACCATTATTCTTGCTTCGGGATCAGGCAGCACTCAGGCAGGGCTGTTAGCTGGAGCCAAATTATGTGGAGACAAAACAAAAATAATGGGAATAAGCGTTTCCGAGGAAAAAGAAAGTTTTACCCGCGAAATCAGAACAATATCAGAAGAGGTGGTGAAGTGCTTGGGATGTGAAGTTGATTTTACAAAAAAGGATATTATTGTTTCTGATGATTATATAGGTCAAGGTTACGGAGTTTTAAATAAAAAAGTTTCCGAAGCCATAAAACTTACGGCTGTCAGTGAAGGCATATTCATTGATCCTGTGTATACAGGAAAAGCAATGGCAGCCCTGATTGACTTGATTGAAAAAGGGAATTTTAATAGAGAGGGTAATATCTTATTCCTTCATACAGGCGGAGTCCCTGCCTTATTTCCCTACAAGAAAGAAATTAAGCAGTTTCTTTCTGAAAAATAGAAGATCCAGGGCAAGATAAAATTTTCTTACCCTGGATTTTGAGTCTCGTTTATTTAGAAGTCTTTTTGAGATATTTTAAGAACTCAGCTTCTGTGGAAAGCAAAAGCCAGGTCTTTTGATCCATGATTTTGCGATAAGTTTCCAGTGTCTTCATAAACTGGTAAAATTCTGGATCCCGATTATAAGCCTGGGCATAGATCCGGGTAGCTTCAGCATCAGCCTTTCCTCTAATTTCCTGGGCTTTTCTGTAAGCTTCAGACTGTATCTTTTTCAGCTCTCTTTCTTTCTGCCCGCTGATTTCAGCAGCTCTCCCATCTCCTTCTGAACGGTATTTGGAAGCAATCCGCTGTCTTTCAGCGATCATTCTGTCAAAGACTTTTTGCTGGACTTCATCCACATAATTGATTCTTTTAATCCGTACATCCCTCAGTTCAATACCGACTTCTTTGGTTATTTCTGATGATTTGTTTAATATCATTTCAGCGATTTTTTCTCTGCCCGTATTGATTTTTCTTATGGCTTCTTTGTCCAGAATAAACTCTAGCTCTTCTGTAATCTCAAATTCTCTATTTGTGGAACGAACCAGTTCGATCAAGTCATAACTAGCCACGATGTTTCTGGTCTCTCCATCAATGATGTCATCCAGCCTTGATTGGGCTCCTCGTTCATCACGAACTCGCTGGAAAAAAGTCAAAGGTTCTTCAATCCGCCATCTGGCATAGGTATCGACCCAGATATATTTTTTGTCTTTAGTAGGAATCTGATTGGCGGCTCCATCCCATTCAAGCCATCTTTTTTCAAAAAAGTTTGCTTTCTGAATAAAAGGCATTTTGACATGAAGGCCTGCTTTTGTGATGGAACCCCCCATTGGCTCACCGAATTGAGTGATGATCACCTGGTTCATTTCAGATACAACAAAAAGTGCATCGGAAAGGATTATCAAAATAAAAAATGCCGCTACAATGATTATTAGATACTTTGTTTGCTTCTTCATTTATCTGTCTCCTTTTTTCCAAAATTGAGCAAAGGCAATATGTTTTTCTGCGCCTCATCAAAAATAATTTTTGTGTCAATATTAGGTAATATCTCTTCTATGGCTTCAAGATAAAGTCTTTTTCGGGTCACTAAAGGAGCACGGGAGTATTCTCTGTAAACATCTATAAAACGCTGCGAGTCTCCTTGAGCATTATTTACCCTTTCTGTGGCATATCCTTCAGACGCTCTGATGGTCTGCTCTGCCTCTCCTTCTGCTTTGGGAATGATCTGATTGTATTCAGACCAGGCTTCATTTATTTTTCTCTCTTTCTCCTGAAGAGCTTCATTCACTTCATTAAAAGACGGCTTCACAGGGTCTGGCGGATTCACATCCTGGAATATAAGCTGGCTGACTCTTATACCGATTTCATAAAGGTCACACAGTTCTTGAAGCTCTTGTTGAGCCTGAAGAGCGATCCGGGACCTTCCAATCGTTATCACCTCATCCACAGAATTGTCTCCTACTATTTTTCTGACCACAGCTTCAGTCATGCACCGGAAAGTGTAGTCCACATCTCTTATTTTGAAGAGATATTTATAGGGATCATTGATTCTGTATTGGACAATCCATTCAGTAACCACCACATTCAAATCTCCGGTCAGCATGACAGATTCCTTTTCGGTGCTCTGAGTGGTTCTGTATTCGGTGCGTATTCCAGGTTTGGCTGTTCTGAATCCAAATTCCATTTTCAGCTGTCTCTGGACAGGAACTTTTATCACTTTTTCTATTCCCGGAGCCTTCACATGAAGACCTGGTTCAGTAGTGCGGACAAATTTACCCAAGCGAAGAATGATCCCAGCCTCTTCTGGCTGTATTTGATATACAGAACTTGCTATGAGGATGATTATGACCACAGCTGCAATGCCTGCTTTTACATATTTAGGGTTGATTTTGGGCAAGTTAAATTCCATACTTGGAAAATCATTAGCCATTTATACCTCCTGCACATATAGATTTGAATTAATCATATCATAGAAAGATTTGTTTATAAAGAAATCCGAATGATAATTGGTGTTGATAGGAGAATCTTTATGGAAAAGACAATAATTAGCCCGGCTTGCCTCATGGGTGAAAAATGGCGATTAAAATTAAAAATAAAAACAAGAAAAATGTTCAGTTAATGGTTCTAGTAAATAATCTTGGTTATCGCTGAAACAAAATGAATAATAAAAACATCGTTATTTTCTTATGAATAGGTCAGGTTAGTAGAAATCAAGGAAGAAAAGAGCAAACTTGTGATTTGTAAATCATAGCAATAATAAGTAGAATCTGAATGATGAAAAAAGATGATTATCATTTTATGATACAAGCACTCATACAAGCCAGAAAGGCTTTTCAAATAGATGAGGTCCCTGTAGGCGCGGTAGTGGTATCAGGAAAGGATATTATTAGCAGAGCTTTTAATCAGAGTATGTCGCTTAATGACCCAACCGCTCATGCAGAAATAACAGCCATAAGAAAAGCATGTCACAAAAGAAAAAACTATAGGCTTAATGATTGTGACATTTATGTGACTTTGGAACCATGTCCTATGTGCATTGGAGCTATTGTTCTATCCAGGATCAAAAGACTGGTATACGGAGCTCAGGATCCCAAAGGAGGAGCTGTTCAATCTATACTTGAGTTTCCATTTGAAAAAACCAATCATAATATTGAAGTAACAACAGGGATTAAGGCGGAAGAATGCGGTAAGATCCTGAAAGATTTTTTCAGGTCTAAGAGATAGTTGTTTTTCGGAGAGGTGGCCGAGTGGCTTAAGGCGGCGGTCTCGAAAACCGCTATCTGGTTTATACTGGATCGTGGGTTCGAATCCCACCCTCTCCGCAATGAAAGTAACGACCAGCTCAGAGGGATGATGAACTCAAGGATTTCGAACTGGGTCTGATAATGTATATATCAGCAGCCAGTCGACCTAAAGTCATTGAAATCGCTGCACATATAGCCCCCACAAGTCCCAGCCATTTTATGGTGAAAACAAGCAGTATCACCACACTGAATAGTTCTATGGCTGTGGCAATGGTCACAGGTTTGGTGTTTTCATTTTTTATGATGATGGCTCGTTGAAAACAAAGGATCACACTTAAAGCAGGTAATAAGACAAGAATCTTGGTGGGCAAAATGGCAAAAAGGGAAAGCTCGTGAGAAAGCCCGGAGATTTTTTGAAACCAAACATACGACAAGGGAGTAAACGCTATCAAAGCCAGACCAACCGAGGCAAATACACTAAGGATAACAGCAAATTTTTTTAGAGCAAGGAAACCTTGATTGTTCTCTCCCAGAAGCGCTATCCCCACTTCCTGAAAAGAAAGTCCCATGCTTCTAAATATAAAAACCAATGAGTTAATAACCGGAAGCACAGCCAATGATTCAATGGGCATTCGGCTTTGCCCCATAAAGAATGTCACCAAGGGGTGAATCCCAAGGCTGAGGATCGAAGTCAGTGCCAATGGATAGTAAAACTTGGTGATAAACCTGTATCGGAATGGAATTGCTTTAGTCTGGTTTATCTTATTTATTTTTTTTATAGAGGAATGAGCCATTATCCGACTGACTGCTGCTTCTGCGACTACACCACAGCATAGAGCTGTTCCTCCTACAAATGCTCCTTTTAATGAGGTAAGCACATAACTGATCATAGCCACGGAACTCATGGCTAATAAGCGAATGATGGTCCCGTAAGCCACCCTTCTGGTAAGGTTATTTCGGATGAGAATTCCTTGATAAAATCTTCGATATCCAATGGCAGCAGCCCATGGAATAAAAAACATGGTGGTATAACGAGTCAACTCAGCAATATGAGGTTCCAAACTCATTAGATCTTTGGTTACAAAAAAGAAAATTTGAGGAATTAAAAACAGGAGCATAATCAGGGTTGCAACACCATTAAGTAAAAAAGCGAAATTTCTCAGCTTAAAATAGGATTCTTTGTCTTTAACCAGGGCAGTGGAAGCACTGGTGATCATGATGATAGGGGATTCTATGAGAATAGCAAAAGAAAAAGCCACTCCATAGGCAGCCAGATTGTATTTGGGGTTATGAAGTCGAGCAATAACAGCAGCGATAAAAGGACCTTCTGCTGCCATCATCAGCCAAGTTGAAGCCAAAGGTATCCAGAAGAGAAATATTTTTTTTATAGATAATTCAGTTTTGCTTTGTTGCATAAACTAGAATGTTAACCTTCTTGCTTTACTCTTTAATTCATTTTTGGTAATTTAAATATCTTGGCTTAAAAAAATCGGAGAGGTGTCCGAGTGGCTTAAGGAGCACGCTTGGAAAGCGTGTGTACGGTATTCCCGTACCATGGGTTCGAATCCCATCCTCTCCGCCACCCTGTTTTTCTTTATGAAAAAGAGCCCTATTCTTTATCAAAATCTTCTATTCTTGGATATTTCTTAAAAAAGGTTCTGGTTGTAGCAGCTACGGTGCCGCTTAGAAAAGCCAGAGCAATGAGATTAGGAAACGCCATGAGAGCATTGGCAATGTCTCCTATATAGAAAACAAGTTCAATGGAAATCAAAGCTCCTAAAAATACCAGACCTACATAAATAACACGATAGGTGAGAGCCACTTTTTCACCGAAAATATACTTCATACACTGTTCTCCGTAGTAATACCATCCCAACAAAGTGGAATAACCAAACAGAAAGGAAGATAATGCCACTACAAGCCCTCCTAGCACTGGTACAGTGTCAGAAAAGGAAGCTGCAGTCATAGCGGTCCCATCCAGTCCGCTCTGCCACATTCCTGTAGACATATTGATGAGAGCTGTGATGGTGCATACAATAATAGTGTCAATGAATACTTCTCCTACTCCAATCAATCCTTGATGAACAGGAGAGGGGGTTTGAGCTGCGGCATGGGCGATTGGAGCGCTTCCTAATCCGGCTTCATTGGTCAAAAGACCACGCCTGAATCCCATTTGAATGGCGTGTTTGACCACAGCTCCCATAAATCCTCCCATAGCTGCAGTGGGTGTGAAGGCATGCTTGAATATGAGAACAAAAACATGTGGAACTTTCCCAATGTGGGTAAATATAACAATAAAGCCAAAAATAAAGTAAATAATTACCATAGTAGGGACTAATTTTTCAGCCACAGAGCCGATCCGCTTGATTCCTCCGATAATCACAAGGCTGACCAGAACAGTTATGATAATCCCTGTTAATATCTTTGGGACTCCAAATTCGCTGTTGAAAGCTAGAGCCATCTGATTTGCTTGCATCATATTTCCTGTTCCAAAAAGAGCAGCAAAGGCTCCACAGATAGCAAAGGCCATAGCTAAAATTCTTCCCAGTTTTTTGTTCTTCATCCCGTTTTTCATATAGTACATAGGACCGCCAGCGATTCTTCCATCAGAATATTTTTCTCTGTATTTAACCCCTAAGACTGCCTCAGAATATTTGGTTGCCATTCCCACAAATCCACAGATCCACATCCAGAAGATAGCGCCAGGTCCACCAGTAAAAAGCGCTGTAGCCACGCCTCCAATATTTCCGTTTCCTACTGTGGCAGCCAATGCTGTAGATAATGCGGCAAAGGGTGAAACATCACCATCCAGTTTTTTTAAGGACTTTTTACCCAGAAAGCCGCTGAAGATAAGTTTAAAACCGGCTTTTAATCGAGTGAATTGAATAAAGCCTGTTTTTATGGTCAGCCAAGCACCTACGGCAAAAAGAACAAAGATCATGTATGACCAAATAAATTGTGCTGAATCAGTGATCAATTTTGTAAGGCCCGTATAAAATTCTTGCATCAGTATTCTCCTTAGGACATGGTTGTCTAACCTAACTTATCCAAGTTAATCATTTTTTATTTTATTGGTTGCTTTATAGCATAAATTAACAGTGCCTACAACAAAGTATTGAAATTAAGCTGTTATTTTTGGTATAAGTTTAAATAGTTCTTTTATATTATTAATTTGAAATGCTTAATCAAAAAAAATTTAAATCAAAGGAATAACAATGGATACAAAATTTTATGTAGATATGGAAGATATTTATGGAGCCCATAATTATAAACCCCTTGACGTTGTATTGACCAAAGGAAAAGGTATATGGGTTTGGGATGTTGAAGACAACAAGTATCTTGATTTCTTAAGTGCTTATTCCGCGGTTAATCACGGTCATTGCCATTCTCGCGTGGTCAAAGCTCTTAATGAACAGGCAAAAAATTTGACATTGACCTCAAGAGCTTTTAGGAATAATCAATGGCCTCTGCTTACCAAAGAGCTGTGCGATCTTACAGGATATGAAATGGTCCTGGCTATGAATTCAGGTGCGGAAGCCGTAGAAACCGCGCTAAAAGCAGCCCGTATGTGGGGATACCAGAAAAAAGGCATCCCAGAAAATCAGGCTGAGATTATTACCTGTGAGAATAATTTTCATGGAAGAACTATTACAGTTATCAGTTTCTCCACAGAAGAGCATTACAAAAAGGATTTTGGTCCTTTTACTCCGGGGTTTGTCCAAATTCCTTATGGAGACACAGAAGAACTTGAAAAAGCCATAACTCCTAATACCGCTGCTTTTTTAGTAGAACCCATTCAAGCTGAAGCAGGAATCATCATACCTCCTGAGGGATACTTAAAACAAGCAAAACAGATATGTGAAAAAAATAATGTGCTTTTTATTGCGGATGAGATACAAACAGGATTAGGAAGAACAGGCCGTTTGTTTGCTTGTGAACACGAGGGATTCAAACCAGACATGGCTGTGATAGGAAAATCTTTAGGGGGAGGATGCTATGCTATCTCAGCAGCTCTATCGAGTAGGGAAGTCCTTGGTGTTTTTACTCCCGGTTCGCACGGTTCTACATTTGGAGCAAATCCTTTAGCCTGTGCTGTAGCTCGGGAAGCCTTGAAAGTCATGGAGGAAGAAAATTTTGCTCAAAATGCAGAGGAACAAGGTCAATATTTTATGAAAAAACTCAAAACACTGAATAATGATTACATAAACGAAGTCAAAGGAAAAGGTCTTCTTATAGGGATAGAATTAACACCTGAGGCAAAGGGAGCCAGACGATTTTGTGAAGCTTTGATGAAAGAAGACCTGCTTTGTAAAGAGACTCATGAAAACGTTATCCGGTTCGCTCCTCCTTTAATCATCACAAAAAAAGAATTGGACTGGGCATTTAAGAGGATTAAGAAAGTATTCAAAGAAATAGACTAACCTGGATTATTCATAAAAAAATGGCGTTATATTGGTTATTATTTTTTCTTTTTTATAAAACGGTATAAGATCAGAGCTTGACCTAATAGAATCACAGATCCTCCCAAAAGCGTCTTTACAGAAGGAATTTCTTTAAGAAACAAAAAGGCAAACACGATTCCATAAACAGGCTCCAAGGTGTGGATAAGACTGGCTGTTTGTGCCTGGATTTTTTTCATTCCTTTGATAAAAAGAGTGTGTGAGAGCGCCGTACAAACCACTCCCAAGATAACCAAAAGTCCTATGTTTTTTGTAGTGAGGGAGGGTTCTAGAACAAATAACATGGGAGCTAGAAATAATGTTGAAAAAAGATTTTGATTAAAGGCAATGATGAGACTGGAGTGTTTCTGAGTCATTTTACGGTTGATAATGGTGAGGAGAGAAAAGGTAAATCCTGAAAAAACCCCCCATAATACTCCCAAATAAGTCGAATTTTGAACATCAAATCTGGGTACGATCAAGAATACCCCAAATAAACAAAAGAAAGATAAAAATACATTGATCAGTATAATCCGCTGTTTGGTAAAAACAGGTTCAAGGAAAGTGGTGAAAACAGGATAAGTAGAAAAGGATAATAATCCCACCGCTACAGTGGAAATCTGAATAGATTGAAAGAACGAAACCCAGTGAACAGAAAGGATAAGTCCTAAAAGAATGAAATAAAAATAATCGTTTCCAGGGAGCAGTAAATTTTTTTTCCCAGAGAACCATATAATAAGAGCCAAAGAAAAACTGGCAAAAAATACTCTTCCCAAAACAATAATGAAAGGAGAAATCGCAAGCCACTTTCCAAACAGTCCAGCTGTCCCGAATAAAAGTACAGCCAAATGTATTTCAAAAAGACTTACCCTGTTGTTCATAATCTCATATAAGATACATTAAGCATGAGAACAGTGCAAAAAACTTTTTGATTTAGGTGGTATATGTGTTAAAATAACCTCTAATAAATTTAACCGACTTCCGCGTCCTTTCCCGGATTCAACGGATATAAAATGAGCTATTTAGTTTACGCAAGAAAATACAGGCCTGCAAGCTTTGACCAGGTAATCGGTCAAAAAGCAGTGGTTCAGACATTAAAAAACGCCATAAAAAACAATCGCCTTGCTCATGGATTTATATTCTCAGGAATGAGAGGAGTAGGCAAGACAACCGTAGCTCGACTTTTAGCCAAATCACTCAACTGTGCCCAGGGACCCACTCAAGAACCCTGCCAAGAATGTGAGTCTTGTGTAAACATCCAACAAGGCCGCTCTGTTGATGTGATGGAAATAGATGGAGCTTCTAATACCAGTGTTGATGATGTGAGAGAACTACAGGAAGGAATTCAGTACAAGCCTCTTCACTCAAGGTATAAAGTAATCATTATTGATGAATTTCATATGCTTTCCAAATCAGCTTTTAATGCCTTGTTGAAAACTCTAGAAGAGCCACCTGAAGATACTTTTTTTGTTCTGGCTACCACTGAACTTCATAAAGTTCCAGCCACTATTGTTTCCAGATGCCAGACGTTTGAATTCAAAAAAATATCTTTTAAAGAAATATCTTCCCACCTAGAAGAGATCACAAAAAAAGAAGGCATTTCTATTTCAAATTATGGCATAAGATTGATTTCAGAAAAAGCTGAAGGAAGCTTAAGAGATGCCTTAAGTTTACTTGACCAATCAGTTTCGTATTCTGGGAATAATGTGAAGGATGAGGATTTGAAAGAGATTCTGGGAACCATAAGCAAAGTACTGTTGTTTGAATTTTCAGAAGTCCTATTGAACGGAAAAGACAATGCTGTGTTTGATTTGGTTGAAAATGTAATGAGTAAAGGATATGACCTTAGGTTCTTCCATTCAGAATTGATCAAGCATTTTAGGAATCTTTTGATAATCAGTTCATTAGAGGACACTAGAGATTTGCTAACCCTGGACGAAACAGAAACGAAAAGGATAAAAAAGATTGTCGAGAAGGTCAGTCCTGATGATATTTTACGTTCTCTTAATGCTCTTCAGAACGGAGAACAGGGATTAAGGTATTCATCACATCCTAGAATTTATTTTGAAATACTCATGGTAAAAATATGCCAGTTCAAGAAAATCGTTCCTATCCAGGATATCATTGAGGAAATCAAAAGTCTGAAAGAAAATATTGGGTCAAGTGATCCTGTCTATAAGAAAGCTGAAGGAGAAGAATCTCCTAAAATAGCGCAAAAAATTAAGGTTGATCCTGACAAAAATCATCCCTCGCATGAAAAAAAACAAAGAACATCATCCCCATCAATGAACCATAAAAGGGACAAGGCTTTAAAGGAGCCCAAAGTAGAGGAATTTATAAATACCTTTAGAGCTCGAATATTATCTGTAAATAAGAAAGGAAACAAAAACTAGAAAATAAAAATTTGTCATACAAGGAGAGAAAAATGAAAGGTGTGGGGAATTTACAAAAAATGCTTAAGCAGGCTAAAGAAATGCAGGAAAAAATAAAAAAAGAACTGGAAGAGATGAGAGTTGAAGGCACCAGTGGAGGAGAGATGGTGAAGGTCCTTTTGGATGGGAATAAAAATATGATTTCCATTAATATCGATCCAGAAGTAGTGAATAAAGAAGATGTCGATATGCTCCAGGATTTGATCAGCGCCGCATTTAATGATGCTACTGGCCAAGTCGATGAAAAATTAAAAGAAAAAATGGGAGCTATGGGAGCAGGTCTTAAGATACCTGGTTTATAGTGATTCAACCATGAACGAAGAACATCCATTAACTCGGCTTATTGAAGAGATAAAAAAAATTCCAGGGATTGGATTAAAAACAGCCCGAAGAATAGCTTATTACATAATAGGACTGAAACGGGAAGAAGTAGATAGTTTAACAGAAGCCATAAGAAATGCTAAAAAAGGTCTTTTCTACTGTTCTGTTTGCAATAATCTCACACATGTAGATCCGTGTCATCTTTGCACTGATGAAAGCAGAGATGATAATGTATTATGCATAGTGGAAGAACCTTTTAATATCGATTCTATAGAGAAAAGTGAAATTTATAATGGAAGATATCATGTGCTGCTTGGAGCCTTATCGCCTTTAAGAGGCATTGGCCCGGATGAATTAAAAGTGGATAAAATAATTGAAAGAATAAAAAAGAATAGATTCAAAGAAGTTATCATAGCCACTAATCCGACTGCTGATGGTGAGGCTACGGCCACTTATTTGAATAAAATTTTAAAGGACTTTAATGTCAAACTAACTAGGCTGGCTATGGGTCTGCCGGTTGGTTCTGATATTGATTATGCAGATCAAATGACCATAAAAAAGTCTTTAGAAGGAAGAACTGAGATCAAATAACGAAATAATAAAATGGCTTAATAAGAGAGGAGATTATCATGAAAAAAAAGTACGAACCCATTGAAGGAAACACAGCAGCTACTCATGTTGCTTATGCATTCAGTGAAGTGGCTGCCATTTACCCCATAACACCATCATCATTAATGGGAGAGTTGGCCGATGCCTGGGCTGCTCAAGGAAGAAAAAACATATTTGGACAAACATTAGATGTCATTGAAATGCAGTCCGAAGGAGGAGCCTCTGGCGCTGTGCATGGAAGTCTTTCAGCCGGGGCTTTGACCACTACCTTTACTGCTTCTCAAGGATTAATGCTCATGCTTCCCAATATGCACAAAATCGCTGGAGAAATGCTTCCCACTGTGTTTCATGTTTCAGCCAGATCCCTGGCCTGTCAGTCATTATCTATATTCGGGGATCATTCAGATGTCATGTCAGCCCGCAACACCGGATTTGGTCTGATCGCATCTGGTTCGGTTCAAGAAACTATGGATCTGGCTATGGTGGCCCATCTCGCTGCCATAAAGTCAAAAGTGCCTTTTCTCCATTTTTTTGATGGATTCAGAACATCTAATGAGATACAAAAAGTAGAGATGATTCCTTATGAAACCATGGCTGATTTGATTGAAATGAAGTATGTAGAGGAGTTCCGTTCCCGCGCTATGAATCCGGAAAAACCTTTTCTTAAGGTGGGAGCTGAAAATCCAGATGTTTATTTCCAAGGCCGCGAGACAGTCAATAAGTATTATGAAAGAGCTCCTGAAATCGTCCAGGAATGTATGAATAGAGTAGCGAAAAAAATTGGTCGTCAATATCACCTTTTTGATTACATCGGGGATCCTGATGCGGATAAAGTCATTATTTCAATGGGTTCCAGTGTGGAGACCATAGAAGAGGCTGTGAATTATCTTAATAAAAAAGGGGAAAAAGTAGGAGCCATTAAAGTAAGATTATACAGACCGTTTTCTGCTAAAGCGCTTCTATCAGCGCTTCCGGACAGTGTTAAGAAAATCGCAGTTCTTGACAGGACCAAAGAACCTGGATCCTTGGGAGAACCGCTTTATCTGGATGTCGTGACAGCGCTTTCCGGAAAAGATATCAAGGTGATTGGGGGAAGATACGGGCTCTCTTCCAAAGAGTTCACTCCTGCTATGGTCAAAAAAGTTTATGACCACTTGGATGGGAAAGCCTTTCATGGATTCACAGTAGGAATCGAAGATGATGTCACTCATACTTCCTTACCTGCAGGTGAGCCTCTTGATTCTGAGCCTGAAGGAGTGGTGAGGTGCAAGTTTTGGGGATATGGTTCTGATGGAACTGTGTCTGCCAATAAAAACTCCATTAAAATTATTGGTGATAATACAGATATGTATACCCAGGGTTATTTTCAGTACGATTCCAAGAAATCAGGCGGGGTCACCATATCACACCTCCGCTTTGGAAAAGAAAAAATTCAATCCCAGTATTTGCTGAACACAGTTGATTTTGTAGCCCTCCATAAATCTTCTTATATAGGGAGATATGATATTCTGAAAGGGATACGAGAGAACGGAACTTTTCTCCTTAATTCACATTGGAAAACAGATGAGGTGTTTGAGAATTTGACTGAAGATATGCAGAAGACCATTATTGACAAAAACATCAAAATCTACAATATAGACGCTCTAAAAATAGCTAATGAAGTAGGCCTGAGAAACCGAATAAGCACGATCATGCAGACTGCTTTCTTTAAAATATCCGGGGTTATTCCTGAAGACAAAGCAATGAAGTTGATTAAGGACGCCATTAAAAAAACCTTCATGAAAAAAGGTGAAGATATTGTCAAAATGAACTGGAAAGCAGTTGATAGGGCCTCCGAAGCTCTTGAGGAAGTTCCGATACCAGATGAAATTATTAAATCAGCTCCAGAACAAAAGTTAATACCTGACAATGCTTCAGAATTTGCTAAAAATGTTATTGACCCGGCTCTGCATTTTGAAGGAGATAAAATCAAAGTCTCTCAAATGCCTTTAGATGGAGCGGTTCCTACAGGCACAAGCAAGCTTGAAAAAAGAGGGGTAGCGGATAAAGTGCCTAAATGGATATATGAAAACTGCATACAGTGCAACCAATGTGTGATGGTGTGCCCTCATGCCACCATTCGTCCCAAACAGATAGATCCTAGAGATTTAAAAGGCGCTCCAGAAAATTTTGTGACATTGAAATCACGGACAAGAAATGAGAGAGATTTAAAGTACCGGCTCCAAGTCTATGTAGAGGATTGTGTAGGATGTGAAAATTGCGTGGAAGTCTGTCCCACCAAAGAAAAAGCCCTGGAAATGATACCTATTGAAGAAGCTCGAGAAGCTGGAGAAAGGGAAAACGAAAAGTTTTTTGAGAATCTTCCGGACAATGTCCTGGATGGAGTAAAGAAAACAACCGTCAAAGGAAGTCAATTCCTTCTGCCTTACCTTGAATTTCATGGGGCTTGCTCAGGTTGTGGAGAAACCCCCTATGCTAAATTGGCCACCCAGCTTTATGGTGACCGGATGATCATTGCTAATGCTACAGGATGTTCATCTATATGGGGCGGGACTTTCCCGACAGTTCCTTATTGTAAGGATAAAAACGGAAGAGGTCCCACATGGGCTAATTCTCTGTTTGAAGACAACGCGGAATATGGATTTGGAATGCGTCTTGCTGTGGACTCCAATAGAAAACAGCTCCTATGTAACATTGACCAGCTGCTGGATATGGGAACTACCGAAGAATTGTCCAAGGCTTTAGAGAAAAGTAAAGAACTGTGGGCATCAGTAGAAGACGATGCCAAAAGAGCGGCAGAGGAAGTGATCAAAGCTCTACCCAAAGCTCTTGAAAAAGCTTCTGGAAAAAACAAGGAAATCCTAAAAAAGATAGACGAGTTGAAATATTATTTAGTGGATAAAAGTGTTTGGTCAATAGGAGGAGACGGTTGGGCTTATGATATCGGATACGGGGGCCTGGACCACGTTTTAGCTGTCAGAAGAAATATCAATGTCCTGGTGTTGGATACTGAAGTCTATTCAAACACTGGAGGCCAGGCTTCAAAAGCGACTCCCACAGGTTCTGTGGCTAAATTTGCATCTGCAGGAAAACCCACAAAGAAGAAGGACTTGGGACGCATGGCTATGACATATGGCTATGTGTATGTGGCTGCTGTAGCTATGGGAGCCAATCAGAACCAATGTTTGAAAGCTTTCTTAGAAGCTGAATCATACAATGGTCCCTCCTTGATCATTGCTTATGCTCCCTGTATCAACCATGGGCTGGATATGACAAAAACGCAATCTGAAGAGAAACTGGCCGTGGACACTGGTTACTGGATCCTTTACCGATATGATCCCAGGCGCGCTGAACAGGGGAAAAATCCGCTGATTCTTGATTCAAAAAAACCCAAACTCGATTACCAGCAGTTTCTTGACAATGAGATTCGATACAGGACCTTGAAGCAGCAGCATCCTGAGGCGGCCAAAAATCTTTTTGAAAAAGCATCTCAAGAAGCCAAGCAGAGGTATGAAGACTACAAGAAAATGGCTGAAGTAAAACCAGAATAAAAAGTCCGGAATAAATAATTAAACTTTATAAACTCATATGAATAAACAAGGCCCAGATTTCATCAGTGTATTCAATGATGTTTTAGGGCCTATCATGAGAGGGCCTTCTAGCTCTCACACCGCTGGGTCTTTTCGGATCGCCTCCATGGCCAGAAACCTTCTGGGCGAAATTCCCGTAGAAGCAGTTTTTACTTTCGGAAAAGGAAGATCTTGTGCTCAAGTATACAAGGAACAAAGGGTGGACAATGCATCAGCTGTTGGATTGATGGGATGGAATCTAACTGACAAACGTTTCTTTAAAGCAATGAGCTATGCTTCTGATAAAGGATTGAACATTGTTTTCAAAAAAGGGGCGGTTAAAGACAAGCACCCGAATGCCGTTCATATTCTTTTGAAGTCAAAAAATGACAAAAAATTAGAAATCAGCGCTAAATCTATAGGAGGAGGAGCCGTCAAAATCACGGAAATTAACCAATGGTCAGTAGACATAGATGGGAAGTCCTATGCTCTTCTCATAGAGTGCCAGAACCAAGAACAATCGAGTATTATTGATTTTTTCAGGTCAGAAACAGATATCCTTATAGAAAAAAAGACCAGAAAAGAGAAATCCTTTTTATGTTTCAAAAAAAATTCTGATTTTAATGAAAAGATCACTTCAAAGCTGTGGGATAATTCTAGAGTCACTGGTATTTGGAAATGTCCTCCTGTGTTTTTTACAAAACATGGAAAAGAACTTTTTTTAACTGCTGGTGAAATCATAGAACAAGCCCAGAGAACAAAGAGAACTCTGGGACAATTGGCCATGGATTATGAATCCAAGTTACTCGGCCTTTCTTTCGAAAAAATAATTGGAGAAATGTCAAACCGGTATCAAATCATGAAAGATTCAGTTGAAGATGGATTTGAAAACAAAAATATTGATATGAAACTCCTTCATCCGAGTGCTAAATCAATCATGGAAGCAGAATCAAAAGGGTGTTTGATGGGAAGAGGAATCCACCTTCGTTCTGCAGGAAGAGCTATGGCTGTGATGCATATAGCTAACAGCGGAGGCATTGTGTGCGCTGCTCCCACTGGAGGATCTGCTGGGGTTCTTCCTGGTGTTTCAGTAACTTTACTAAAAGATTTGAATATAAATAGGGACATTCTTATAAGAGCTCTTTTTGCTGCAGGTGCTGTGGGGTTGGTCATTGCCCGAAGAGCCACCTTTGCAGCTGAAGAAGCCGGATGTCAGGCAGAAATCGGAGCGGCAGGAGCCATGGCATCTGCTCTAGTCGTGGAGGCTGCAGGAGGAAGTACCAAGCAAGCCCTAGAAGCCGCAGGTATTTCTTTACAAAACACAATGGGTTCTATCTGTGATTTGGTTCAAGGCCGGTGTGAGATCCCCTGCCACACCCGAAACGCAGCAGCAGCTTCCAACGCTTTTTTATGCGCTGACCTCATAATGGGAGGATATGAAAATTTGATATCATTTGATGAGACGGTAGAGGCTCTCTATTCAGTAGGGAAAATGATGCCTTCTGAACTCAGGTGCACATCCAAAGGGGGAATTGCCATAGCCCCCACAGCCAAATCTTTATCCAAAAAGAAATAAATCCTATGTTAGTGATTGATTTTTTTTAAGAACCAACAACAGGTTTATCTTTTTCAGAAAATACAGTATATTGTATTTATTCAAATTATTCAACCTGGCTTATTCACATGTTGTCTTTATTTGAATAATTTAGGTTTCATTAAGGAGGCATTGTGTTTGATTCCAAAATCTATAAACAAAGAAGAAAAAAATTAAGAGAAAAACTGGATAAAGGACTTATTCTCTTTCTAGGAAACCAAGAAAGCCCTATGAATTATCCGGACAATCCTTATAGGTTTAGGCAGGATAGCAATTTTTTGTACTTCTTCGGGCTTGATTCTCCAGGAGTAGCGGGTCTCATTGACTTGGAAGAGGATAAGGATATTATTTTTGGCGATGATGTGGATATGGAAGATATCATATGGATGGGGGATCAACCTCTTCTTAAAAACAGAGCTGAAAAAGTAGGGCTCCAAACAACGATGCCTTATAAAAAATTACCAGAAGTATTGAATAAAGCTCTTGAAAAAGGAAGGATGATTCATTATTTGCCTGTCTACAGAAAAGAGACTTTACTCACGATCGAGAATTTACTGGGAATCAAATCGGAAAAAGTGAACAAATACAGCTCTCAAGAATTGATAAAATCTGTGGTTGAACAGAGGTCAAAAAAAATAAAGCCGGAAATTGAAGAGGTTGAAAAAGCCCTTGATATCACTTATGAAATGCACACCACTGCCATGAAAATGGCTGTCCCTGGAAAATACGAAAGGGAGATTGCAGGAGCCATTGAAGGAATTGCCTTATCCTACGGTGCGAATATCTCCTTTCCCATTATCCTTACCATCAATGGACAGATACTCCATAATCACTTTCATGGAAATAAATTAAAAAAAGGACAGTTGATGGTCAATGACTCAGGAGCGGAATCCATGATGCATTATTCTGGGGATATTACTCGCACAGTCCCTGTGGGAGGTCAATTCACAAAAAAGCAAAGGGAAATCTATGAAATTGTATTAAACGCGCAGCAGACCGCAATTGAGGCCACTATTCCAGGCAGAAAATACAAAGATGTGCATATAAAAGCCGTTAAAGTGATTGCTTCAGGCCTAAAAGAGTTAGGAGTCATGAAAGGTGACATGGACCAAGCCGTCAAAGCAGGAGCTCACGCTCTTTTTATGCCCCACGGCCTCGGGCATATGATGGGACTGGATGTTCATGATATGGAAGATTTGGGTGAAGATTATGTGGGATATGATAAAAACACAAAAAGAAGCGACCAGTTTGGTCTGGCTTATTTGAGATTCGGGAAAAAACTGGAGCCCGGTTTTGTTCTCACTGTAGAGCCAGGGATATATTTTATTCCTGCTTTGATCGATAAATGGATTAAAGAGAAGAAGTTTAAAGAGTATATTGATTATAAAAAAGTGGAGCAATACAAGGACTTTGGAGGAATAAGGATAGAAGACGATATCTTGGTCACAGATAAAGGACAGCGAGTATTAGGAAAACCCATCCCAAAAACAGTTGAAGAAGTTGAAGCCATCACAGCGACAGGGTAAATGAAACAGTAAAAAATGTTTGGAAAAAGAATTTCTCTTTTTAAGCTGTTCGGATTTCATGTCAAGATGGATTTCAGCTGGTTTCTCCTGGCTATCCTTATTGTATGGAGTCTCGCTACAGGACTTTTTCCCTATTTTTATAAAGGATTATCAGCTGCGACTTATTGGGTCATGGGTATTGCAGGAGCTATCGGACTTCTCTTTTCCATTGTTTTTCATGAACTATGGCATTCTCTTATCGCACGGAGATTTGGCCTTCCTATGAAAGGAATAACCCTATTTATATTTGGAGGGGTGGCAGAAATGTCAGAACAACCTCCCAGTCCCAAAGCTGAATTTTTCATGGCTATTGCAGGTCCTTTAGCCAGTATCTTTCTTGGGATAGGGCTTTTGCTGGTTTCGTTCTTTGGAAGTAATTTAGGAACGTCTAGAGCATTGATGGGAGTTATCGAGTATTTGGCATGGATCAATTTAATACTGGCTGGATTTAATCTCATCCCTGCTTTCCCTCTGGATGGCGGCCGGGTCCTTCGCTCTGTATTATGGGGATGGAAAGAAAATATCCAATGGGCCACCAACATATCCTCAAAAATAGGATCTGCTTTTGGAATTGGACTGATCATATTCGGAGTCATTGAAGTCATTGCTGGGAACTTTATCGGAGGAGCCTGGATGTTTCTTATAGGGATGTTTATCAGAAGTTCATCTCAGATGTCCTACAGACAAATGATATTGAGAAACTCACTTTCTGGAGAGAAGGTAAGCAAGTATATGGTATCTGATCCTGTTACGGTCTCTCCTAATATAAGCTTGGAAAAACTTATAAAGGATTACATATATAAGTATCACTATAAAATGTATCCAGTGGTGGAAGAAGAGAAGCTTATAGGGTGCATAGAGCTTAAAAGTGTAAAAAATATCCCAAAGCAAGAAAGGGATCATAAAAAGGTCAGGGATATAATAGAAGAATGCTCTGAATCAAATACTATTAGCCCCCATGAAAGCGCCAGCAAGGTACTGTCCCTCATGCAGGAAAAAAAACGAAGCCGACTGATGGTAGTGGAGGGAGGTAGATTGAAAGGAGTCATATCCATTAAAGACTTGATGAATTTTTTATCGATTAAGATTGATCTGGATTCATAAAAAATCCCATTTTTATTCTGGTCCCACTGTCACTTCTACTCTATTTTTGGGGTCAAGTGTTTTCTTTAAGTAGGCATTCATTTCTTGAAGATCAATGCTGTCGATTTTCATAAAAATATTATCAAAAGAGTCCAGACCAAGATTCATTATCTCAAAAAAAGCCATGGTGTCTGTTCTTTCTCTTTTTGTCTCATTTGAACGCAAAAAAGAAGCCTTGGTGTAAACCTTAGTTCTGTTGAGTTCTTCTAAATCAATGCCTTTGGAATAAAGGCCTTCCAAAGTGTTATGGGCTGCTTTTAGCGCTTCTTCTTTTTTTGGGTTTTCTGTTTCTAACAAAGCTTCCAGCATTCCTCCGTTTTTGAAGTAATTGATTTTTGCGTTGATATTATAGGCCAGCTTTTTTTTCTCTCTCAAAACCCATAATTTTGAGCCGATTCCATTACCTAATAGATTCTCAAGTATTAACGCAAGAGCGTAATTTTTAAGGTTTATTTGGGGAAGCCGGTATCCTACTGAAATAAAGGTCTGTTTGGTTTGTTTAGGGACATGGAGTGATTGGGTCTCAATAGAAGAAAGAGTCAAATCTTTGCTTTTGAAAGATGACCCGCTTTTTAATTCAGCAAAGTATTGATTCAGATATTTCAGAGTAGTCTCTTTATCCAAATCTGTGGATACTGCAATAATCATATTGTCCGTAGTAAAATATGTATCATAAAAGTCAACAATATCTTTCTTCTTAATCTTTTTTAAACTCAATTCATCGCCGTAAACAGATCCTTTATAACCGGTATCTTTAAACAGCAATTTCATCATTGTTTGATAGGCTTTATTTCGAGAATCATCTTGTTCAATTTTTTTCCGATTCAGCATATTTTCTTTTATTCTGTTTATTCGCAAAGTTGAGAAAAGAGGTTTTAGCATGATATCAGAAATAATATCTAAGCTGTCCTCTAATTTCTCGGAAAGGCATGTTACCGTGACCACCGAATAATCGTTCTCACAGTCCATGGATAGATTTGTTGCCTGAAGCATAAAATCTTGTGCCTTTTGTCTGTCTGGAATCTCAAGAGCGATTCGGGTGGTGATATAGAAAAGACCTCCTTTATCTTCAGGATCTGCCTTTTTCCCCCCTCTTATGAAAAATTTGAGTACGGTAATTCTAGAAGATTCATCTTTTTCAAATAGAATGGTTGTTCCATTATCCAGGTTTGTTTTAATGGGTGTGGTGGTCCATATTTGAGGATAGACACGGGTCAAAGGTATTGTGTACGACAGAATAATTATGATTATCATTGAGACAATCAAACGATAATTTATTTTTTTAACCTTCATTTCTTTTCTTCTGGAAGTATCTTAACGATTACTTTTTCATTCTTGCTTAGGTACTGGGCTGCTGCACTCCTAATATCAGAAGAACTCAATTTTTCTATCTCATCAAGATAGTTCCCCCTTTCATCCATCTCATTTATCAACATGAATCTTACCAAAGAATATGCTATCTGGAATCCTTGTTCTTCAGCAAGTTCAGAATTAAATTTTATCCTGTTTTTAGCACTTTTTAATATATCAAAGGCTTGATATCGAGCGTCAGATATATAATCAGATTTGGAATAATTGAGCCTCCTTGATGTATTCAGATATTTTTTGATTTCTGATTCAGCGGTATTGATGTCTTTGGGATCTAAGCCGATAAAAATGATGAGGGCTCCTCCGTATTTATCAGACGTATATCCCATTCTTAGGGAATGAGCCGTTATTCTTCTTCTCATCAAAGGTTGATTAAGTAAAGGATTGAATCCGCGTCCAAATATTTCTGTCAAAAGGTCTGCCGCATACTGATCCACAGAATTATACCCAGGTGCATTCAATCCCATCGCTAGATAACCCATTTCTACGTCCATTTTTATTTCAGTCTTTATGGTTTTTTCCATAGGTTTGGCCTTTTGAAATTCTTGAGGCTCAAAAGGGCTCTTTTTTGTTATGTCCCCTAGTATGGTTCTAATTTTTTCTTCCATTTTTTTTAATGAAAAGTCTCCCACTACTGCGAGAGCCCCATTTGAGGGAACAAAATAGGTATGATAGAATTCCATTACCTCTTCAGCTGTCAGCTCCTGGATAATATCTATTCTTCCATAAACAGAGTTTTGATAAGGATGACCTTTAAAAAGATTTTGGTAAACAACAGTCATTGCCTTTTTGTAGGGATCATCTTTTGTGTTATTCAATTCTTCAATGATGACTTTTTTTTCATCATCCAGGTCTTTTTGTTTCAAATTGAAATCAAATAAAATCTCTTTTAGAGTCTTTATGGCAAACTCATTATACTCAGAAGGAAGAACCATTTCGAAAGTGGAAATATCACGGCTGGTATGAGCATTGTAATAGGCGCCATGTCTCCGTATTTCGTTTCCGAAATCTTCATCGCTCACAAATTTTGTTCCCCTAAACAAAATACAGTGTTCAAGGATATGAACGACACCGTTTGTTTTTTCAGACTCATTTTTAGTTCCTACGTTAAAGGCGAATAAAAAATTTGTGATGGGAAGTGTGGTCTTTTTATGAAGAAATACTTCAAGGCCATTTTTGAGTTTAAAGTGAGAACTTGTTTCCTCTTTTTCTTCGGAAAATGTGAGCGTAGGATTTATCAGAAGGGCTGTAAAAAAAATTATAACAAAAAAGCTTTTTATGTATCTCAAAATGGCACCATTTCTAATAATACCTGTCATTTCCTTTTTTATCAAGAATGAAATATGGGTCTGATTTGTTTCTTAGCAACTTAAGTTGAAGTTTTTATCTGGCTGTAATATCATTGATTTGCGCTTTTAACTGAAACAAGAGGTTTTTTAATGGACAAGAAAAGAAGAGAAAAAATTCTGGTAGTGGATGACGAAGAAAACATCAGGAAATCTCTAAAAATGATTTTTGAATACGAAGGATATACTTTTCTTCAAGCTTCTAATGCTGATGAAGCCTATGAAGTTATTGATGAAACCGTGGGGCTAGACCTTATTCTACTCGACATCAAACTCCCTGATAAAGATGGACTAGAAATCCTCAAGGATCTCAAAAGCAGATCCCATTCTCCTGAAGTCATCATGATATCAGGACATGGGACCATTCAGACTGCAGTGGAAGCCACCAAACTCGGTGCATTTGATTTTTTTGAAAAGCCGCTTCATAGAGAACGGGTTCTTCTCGGAGTGAGAAACGCATTAAGCCAAAAAAAACTGCTAAAGAAATGTAAGGATTTAAGCAAAAAAGCTGAGAAACAGTATAAGCTTGTGGGTCAGCATTCTTTGATGAAGAAGCTATGGAAAGAAATATCAAAAACAGCCCCTACTAATGCCACTGTTATGATATACGGGGAAAGCGGTACGGGAAAAGAATTGATCGCCAGAGCTATCCATGAAAAAAGTCACAGAAGAAACGAAGAATTTGTCCAGGTAAACTGTGCGGCTATCCCAGAAGAATTGATAGAAAGTGAGCTGTTTGGTCATCTCAAAGGTGCTTTTACCGGAGCTACTGAAAAGAAACAAGGTAAATTTGAGATTGCAGATGGGGGTACCATATTTTTAGATGAAGTCGCTGATATGAGTTTAAAAACCCAAGCCAAGGTGCTCCGAGTGCTTGAGGAAGGCGAAGTACAAAAAGTGGGATCCAATAAAGTTGAAAAGGTCAATGTTAGAGTTATTGCTGCCACAAATAAAGATTTAAAAAAAGAGATCAAGAAAGGCAACTTTCGAGAAGACTTGTATTTTCGTCTCAATGTAGTCCCTATTTATTCTCCTCCTTTGAGGGAGAAGAAAGAAGATATTCCTTTATTGATAGATTATTTCTGTAAACTTTTTTCGGATGAGAATAATTTTAAGTTTAAAAAGTTCTCTGAAGACGCTATTGATGCTATGGAAAAATATCCTTGGAAAGGTAATGTCAGAGAGCTGAAGAATGTGGTAGAACGACTTATCATCATGACAGAAGGAGATGTCATAGATAAAAATCAACTTCCCGAACATATAAAAGGAGAAGCAAAAATCTATTTACCCGATGTAAACAAAGTTAAAGGTCTTAAAGATTTTAGAGAACAAGCAGAAAAAGAATTTCTTCTTACCAAACTTAAGGAAAACGAATGGAATATCTCAAAAACAGCAAGGAATATCGACACACCCAGGAGTAACCTCTATAAAAAACTCGAACAATATGATATTAATATAAAGACTGGAGTAGGCGAGGTGGTTGCTCCTTCAAAAAAAGAAGGTGAGGAAAGTCCGAACTCCACAGGACAGGATGGTCGCTAACAGCGACTCCGGGCAACTGGAGGAAAGTGCCGCAGAAAACATACCGCCCTTCGGGGTAAGGGTGAAATGGTGAGGTAAGAGCCCACCGCTCTGATGGCGACATCAGAGGCACGGTAAACCCCATCCGGAGCAAGGCCAAATCAGCCCTGATGAGATGGTCCGTCTCAAGGGGCGGGTAGACCGCTTAACCTATTGAGCAATCAATGGGTCAGATAAATAACCACCCCTACTTTGAATAGTGGGAACAGAATTCGGCTTATGTCCTGCTCCAGTCATAACAAAAGCAAAATGGTAAAAACATCATTTTACTTTTTATAATTTATCATTTCACTGTAATTCAGTGTAGGATTAAATCATCCTTCCCTATGCCTTGCTTCTGCAACAATCTTGGTTCATAAAAAACCAGGATTGGAAAAATGTGAAATGATGATTAAGAAGATTAGAAGGGGAGAGATGCCACAGCCTGTTTGATGATCAACAGGACATTGCCAGGATAAATCCCTAATTGAATCACTCCATACAAACAGATGAAAAGAGCCAGGAATAAACAAGGATTGTTCTGGTTTATCTCAAAAGTATAAGAGGGTTCTCTCATGTACATATAGACAACAATCCTCAAATAATAGAAAACTGATATAAGGCTGGCTAAGACCCCAACAATAACAATCGGGATCAATCCCTGATGAACCGCTTCTGAAAAAACATAAAACTTTGCCAGAAACCCCCCGGTAGGAGGAAAGCCAGCTAAAGACAAAAGAAATAAAGATAAAGTCGCTCCAATCCAAGGATAACGAAAGCCTATCCCCGCATAATCTTGGAGCTCCAGATATTCTTTGTTTTTTTTGCCCAGAGCAATCACTGCGGAAAAGGCTCCAATGTTCATAAATAAATATACGGTCAGATAAAAAACCAAACTGTAATGGCTCTTTGCAAGCACAGCGATCAGGATATATCCGGCATGAGCAATACTTGAATAAGCCAGTATTCTTTTTATGTTTTTCTGCCTGAGAGCCAACAGATTTCCTATGGCCATAGTAAGCACAGATATAAGCCAAAGCACTGCAAATATATTTCTGGAATCTGCTATTTGTCTGAAGTAAGGACCAAACAGCCTTAAAAGCACTACAAAACCAGCTGCTTTGGGACAAACAGAAAAGAAAGCTGTTATAGGAGTAGGAGAACCCTGATATACATCAGGTGTCCACATATGGAAAGGGACTACAGCAATTTTAAAGCCAAATCCTATGATAAGCAAACCCAGTCCAGAAAGGATTAAGATCTCTTGAGCAGAACCTGAATGAAGATAATTGACAATAGAAAAAATCTCTGTTGACTTGGTGGCTCCATAAAGGAAGGCAATGCCGTAGATTAGAAATGCAGAGGCAAAGCTTCCAAGTAAAAAGTATTTTAGAGCCGCTTCCCCTGATTTTTCGTCCTTTCTTTTCAGTCCTGCTAAAGAGTAACTTGACATGGATAAGACCTCAAGGCCAAGGAAAATGATGATGAGGTCTGTGGAGGAAACCATGATAAGTATCCCGATAAGGGCAAACAGAAGAAGTGAAAAATATTCTCCATGATTGGTATCCTGAAGCGATAAGTATTTCATTGATATAAGGATGATGAGGGCTGTTCCTACAAGGAACAGCAATGATAAAAAAAGCGCCAGGTTATCCCAAAAAAGATTTCCATTAAAATATGAAAAATCTTTGTTCCAAAAAAGCACACAGGTTGCTCCACTCATTACGAGAAATAAAATAGAAATAAAGCCAAGATATTCCTTTTTTTCTCTCTGAATAAAGACTTCCAGTAAAAGCACCAATACAGATCCTGTTAATACAAATAAGATAGGTAATAGTGTCCAGATATTATTCATTATTTTCAGACTTAGTTTTATTTTCTTTGTTATTATGATTTATTTCTACGTCAGAACCCCGAACCGGAAGCTTGACATCTGATTTTTTTTCAACCACAAATGTTTCCGATCTATGGACTTGATTCAAAAGACTATAGATGGAAGCATCCATTTTTCTGAGAAAAGGTCTGGGGTATATTCCCATAAAAAACATAAGAAGGATAATGGGAACAAGAAATCCGATTTCTCTTTTTGTCAGGTCTTTAAAATTAAGAATTTTTTTATTTTCTAAAGGCCCCTGCATAACTCTCTGATACATCCAAAGTAGATAAGCGGCACCAAGGATAATGGTGGAAACACCCAATATAGCGAACAGTTTACTGGATTGAAAAATACCAAACAGACATAATACTTCCCCTACAAATCCATTCAAACCCGGAAGCCCAACTGATGACAGCATACATATAAGGAAAAAAGCAGCAAATACAGGCATCTGTCGGCTGACTCCTCCATAATCTTTTATCAAACGGGTGTGTGATCTTTCATATAATATTCCCACACACAGGAACAAGGCTCCGGTACTCAGTCCATGGTTGAGCATCTGATACACTGCTCCTTCCAAAGACTCAAGATTCAAAGCAAAAACAGCCAGCATAATCAAACCCATATGGCTGACACTGGAATACGCAACTAGAGATTTGACATCTTTTTGAATCAGAGCCATGAGAGCTCCATAAATGATTCCTATCACACTAAGAACAGCAAGATAAGGGATGAATTTTTTTGCAGCATCTGGAAAAAGAGGAAGGGCAAACCTCAGGAAACCATATGTCCCCATTTTCAATAAAACCCCGGCCAAAATAACAGACCCAGCTGTAGGAGCTTGCACATGAGCATCAGGGAGCCAGGTATGTACTGGGAACATAGGGACTTTAATAGCAAAAGCAAGTCCGAACGCTAGAAACAACCACACTTGGATGTTCGGATTTAATACCAATTGATAATAGTCAAATATATTGAGTGAATAGGTTCCAGCTGCTTGGTAAAAAATGGAATAGAGGGCAAAAATCGCGACCAGCATGAGGAGACTGCCAAACATGGTGAAAATAACAAATTTTAAGGTAGCATATATTTTTCTTTTCCCTCCCCATATGCCGATCAGAAAGTACATAGGAATGAGCATGGCTTCCCAGAACACATAGAAAAGAAATAAGTTGAGCGAGACAAAAACTCCCAGTATGCCGGTGGTAAGCAGAAGCATAAATATATGATATTCTTTTACTTTTTCTTGGATAGAATTCCAAGAAGACAGGATGACAATGGGCAAGAGAAATGTGGTTAAAAGGACCAGGAAAAGACTGATTCCATCAATCCCCACATGATACTGAATTCCATAACCGATCCACTCAGCTTTCTCTACAAATTGGGGATCTCCACTTTGTCCGTTAAAATTAAAATAAAGAAAAAGTGATAAAATAAAATTAATAATTCCAATGAAAAGCGCCACGTAACGAATCAGATTTTCTTGTTTCCGATGGATGAAAATAAAAAGCAGTGATCCTGCCGCGGGAAGGAATGTTATGATTGATAGTATGGGTATATTCATGGCTTAAAAAATTAGAAGTCCTAAAAAGATTATGGTACCTAGTAAAAATACCAATGCATAGTCCTTGATAAATCCTGTCTGTAAATAACTGAGTAATTTTCCAAAAAAACCTGTCCCATAAGCTGTTCTGTTCACAGCTCCATCTATGACATGAAGGTCGAAATTATGGTAAATAAACTCAGACCCTTTGATGGTTGGTCTGACAAAAATAGTATCATAAGCTTCATCCACATAATACTTGTTGTAGAGAAGTTTATATAAAAAGGGAAAACGTGAGACCAATTTATGAGGAACCTCAGGTTTTTTCAGGTAAAACAAATAAGCGATAAAGATGCCTAATAAAGCTACAGCCACAGATAACAAAATCAGAAGCCATTCTGTCCCAACACTCAAATGAGCCTCATGTTCAGGGTAAATAATGGGCTGTAAAAAGTTTTGGAACCAGTTGACATTCTTTCCTAATAACACAGGCAGTCCTACGTAGCCGGCAATAACTGAGAAAAAAGCTAGTACAGAGAGAGGCACAGTCATAACCGGAGGTGATTCATGGATGTGTTTTTTGACTTCAGGATCTATCCGTTCTTTTCCATGAAAAGTCAGAAAAATAAGCCTGAACATATAAAAGGCCGTAAGAACCGCTCCCAGAATACCCAAGGCCCACACAATATAATTGCCTTTGGCAAAGGCAGCTGTCAGTATGGCATCTTTTGAGAAAAATCCGGATAGAAACGGTACTCCAGCTATGGCAATGGCTCCGATGAGAAAGGCGGGGTAAGTGTAAGGCATATATTTTTTCAATCCGCCCATCTTCCGCATATCTAATTCACCGGATAGGGCGTGCATCACACTCCCGGCAGCAAGAAACAAAAGACTTTTGAAAAAGGCATGGGTGTAAAGATGAAATATCCCAGCTGCATAAGCTCCCACTCCACAGCCAATAAACATATAGCCTATTTGGGAAATAGTGGAATAAGCTAGCACCCGCTTTATGTCATTTTGGGTCAGAGCCATGGTTCCAGCATAAACAGCGGTGACAGCTCCGATGATAGCCACAATAAACCCAGCAGATTCGGAGAAAGTATAGAATATGTTCATTCTAGCAACCATATACACACCTGCGGTGACCATGGTAGCAGCATGAATTAGAGCGCTCACAGGAGTGGGTCCTTCCATAGCATCAGGGAGCCAAACATAAAGAGGGATTTGAGCTGACTTTCCAGTGGCTCCCACAAACAGCAGGACAGCGATTAAAGTGACCACTCCAGAGGAAAGATTGCCTCCAGCCACAGCATTATTTATGTTTACGAATTCTGTACTTCCTATGTGAACAATAATAAAAAGAATCCCGATTAGAAAACCAGCATCTCCAATCCGGTTGACAATAAAAGCCTTTTTCCCCGCGTTAGCAGCAGAATGCTTTTCAAACCAGAATCCAATAAGCATATAAGAGCAGAACCCTACACCTTCCCATCCCACAAACATGAGCACGATGTTAGAAGCCATGACCAAAATAAGCATGGAGAAAGTAAAAAGGTTCATGAGGGTGAAAAATCGGCTGTAGCTTCTATCCTCAGCCATATAGCCTATGGAATACACATGGATAAGAAAACCTACGGCTGTGACCACCAGTGCCATTACAGCAGTTAAGGGATCAAATTGAAAGGATAGGTTGGCTTGAAAATTTCCTGATTTTATCCAAGTAAAAAGATTTTTCACTACAGGATAGTTATCAGGAGAAACATTAAGAATCCTTATAAATGAGATGACAGAAATCAAAAAAGACACAAATACCGCGCCACAGGCTTGGTAAGAAATGTACTTTTTAGGCAATTTTTCTCCGAGAACAGCCAGAATAAGTGTGCTCAAAGCTGGAATTATCGGAATCAACCAAAATATTTCTGTCATTTCATCCTTTCATCAAGCTACTATCTTCTGATTTTATGGTCTTTTTTTGCTTATAAACAAGAAGAATGATGGCCAGTCCTACAGCAGCTTCAGCTGCCGCCACGGTAATTACAAAAAACACAATGATTTGTCCATCCAGAGAAGAGGATGCGGTGGCAAAAGCAATAAAAGCAATATTCGCGGCATTGAGCATTACTTCCACACACATGAACTGAGTGATGAGGTCTTTTTTGATAAGAAAACCTACTGCTCCCATTACAAAAAGAACCGCACTCAACACCAAAAAATATGCTGTCGGAATCATTTTTTGCTTTTTTCCTTTACCAATACAATAGCCCCGACTAAGGCAGCAATGATCAAAACAGACGTTATCTCAAAAGGATACAAATATTTGGTAAAAAGAATTTTTCCTAATATTTTAGGGCTTCCCATGGCTTGTGCTGCTTTCGATTCTGAAGGTCCTATGGCCCTGTTCAATATGAATATAAGCTCTATGACAAGAATCAGCCCTATGCCTAGAGAAGGATAAATAATCCATTTCTTTTTTTCGGGAGAAAGTCCTTTGCGGATGTCGATCATCATGATCACAAATATAAACAGCACCATAATGGCTCCTGCATAGATGATAATCTGAACCACAGCGATAAATGGAGCGTTCATAAGACCAAAAAGTCCTCCTGTACATAAAAAAGCCAAAATCAGAAAAAGGGCACCGTATGCTTGGTTTTTGGATAGAATCATCCCCATAATGGAACCTATGCAGGTTGCGCTTAACAGGATAAAAAGAAATACCGCCATTTTTTTAGTTCCCCATTATATTTTTTGGGGTTTATTGATGTCAAGTAAATATTTCAGAAAAAAATTAATTGATTAAAATGGTTTTGAAAATTGGGTTTCCTGTGTTATAATTATTTCCACCGCGGGGTGGAGCAGTCAGGTAGCTCGTCGGGCTCATAACCCGGAGGTCGCTGGTTCAAATCCAGCCCCCGCTACCAATTTTTTCCCAAATGATTTCTTCTTTCCACTTTTTATAAGGGATATTAAATTTGCTTTTTATCTTCTTGACAATCTCATTCTTTTCTTATATATTTTTTCTCATGAATTTCACTGAAAAGTATTTCATCAAATACTGCACTGTAAAATCACACCTCCATTGGTGCTAAAACCCTTTCTTGATTTTTCTTTTTTGGTCTCAAGTTTGTTTCTGAGATCTTTTCATATTGGATCAATTTATCAAGGAATATACATAAGGAGTAAAAATGATTTTCTTTGTACAGCCATTCAAAATAATCAAAAACAAAAATCCCTTAAATTCAAACCAGGAGAAGAACGATGAACAAGATAAAGATGGTCATCCCTAAAGGCCGGATGTACAACAATGTAATCAAACTGATCAATGATTCTGGCATCATTATTGAAATCAATGATCGGCAGTATATCCCTCAAATCAAAGATCATGAGATTGAAGCCAAAGTCATGAAACCCAAAAATATTGCTCAGGTCATAGAATTGGGCTCATATGATATTGGTTTTATGGGATATGATTGGATGTATGAAATGGACTCAAAGGCTGTTGAAGTGATGGACCTGAAACTTGATCCTGTAAAAATAGTGGCAGCCGTCCCTTCCGATTTGAAGGAAAAAGAGCTTAAGAACAAAAAAATTACAGTCGCTTCAGAATATGAAAAAATTTCACGCATGTATTTAGAGAAAAATAATTATGATTACCTGTTGATACGAACATACGGAGCCACAGAAGCCTTTCCTCCTCAGGATGCGGATATGATCATTGATAATATGGCTACAGGCCAAACTTTGAGAGATCATAACTTAAAAGTGATTTCAGAAATCATGGACTCTTCTACCCGTTTTATTGCCAACAAAAGTTCCTTAAAGAATAACTGGAAAAAGAAGAAGATAGAGGAGCTTCAAATGCTGTTTACAGCGGTTCTGAATGCAAGAGGAAGAGTCATGCTGGAGATGAATGTCCCCCCTGATAAGCTCAAACAAATTGTTGATATCTTACCCTGTATGAGGTCCCCTACAGTCTCGACTCTATATAAAGAAATGGGTTATGCGGTAAAAGTAGCTGTTAAGAAAGAAGAATTAGTCAGATTGATACCCCTTCTGAAAAGAATCGGGGCCACAGATCTGCTGGAGTATGAACTGAAAAAGGTAATCATATGAGAAGAATAAAGGAATCAGTTTGTAAGTTGAGCCAATACTCTGTGTCACAGGATGATTCCCTGATCAAACTCAATCAGAATGAATCGCCCTTTGATATTCCCCTGAAAATCAAAGAAGAGATTTTTAACAGAATGAAAAAAGTGAGTTGGAACAGATACCCTTTAGAGGGAGCGGATCTTCTGATCCAGAAAATTTCAGAATATACGGATTTTTCCTCCCATGGAATCATGGTGGGGAATGGTTCTAATGAGCTCATTCAAGCCATCATTCATGCCACTTGTGATTCCGGAGACAAAATCCTTACTGTTCAGCCCGGTTTTTCAATCTATAAAAGAATTGCTGCTGTGATGAACATTGAGACTATAGAAGTCCCTTTAAAGAAAAATTTTAGTTTTGATAAAGATATAATCATTGAAAAGGGGAAAAAAGCAAGATTAGTTATTCTGGCTTCCCCCAACAATCCTACGGGAACTGTTTTGACTTTGGAAAAGGTCAAAAAGATAGCTCAAAATATCAATGGCATTTTGGCTTTGGATGAGGCTTATTATGAGTTTTATAAAAAAACAGCACAAAATCTCATTGATGAGATCAACAATATCATCATCCTTCGAACATTTTCCAAAGCTTTAGGATCAGCTGGAATCAGATTGGGCTACTTATTAGGAAAAAATCAAATAGTGAAGGAGCTGCGCAAAGCCAAACTTCCTTTTTCTCTGGGGGGCTTTCAGCAGATGGCCGGAGAAATTGTAATGAAAAGGAAGGAATTTATAGTAGAAGGAGTAAAACGAATTCTCATGGAGAGGGATCGGGTTTTTGATGAGTTGACAAAGTTCCAAAGTATACAGCCCATACCTTCGGACGCAAACTTTATTCTGTTTCAATCCAAAAATATGTCCGGAAAGGAATTGTTTGAAATTCTATTTAAAAACAGAATCCTTGTGCGGTACTTTGATATTCCACGGTTGAAAAACATGCTGAGAGTCACCATAGGAACCCATGAAGAGAACAATTTATTTCTGGGTACATTAAGACAAATAACAGAAGGAGGTTCTTATGAAAGCGGTGATATTTGATATGGATGGTGTTTTGGTAGATGTTTCTCGTTCCTACCGCTTAACTATCAAAAAAACCGCTGAATATTTTTTGGGCCAAGATATCCATATCTCTCAAATTCAAGAATACAAAAACAAAGGGGGTTTTAATAATGATTGGGACCTAACGGAAAGGATACTGAATGACAATGGGAAGAAAATTAGCAAAGAGATGATCGTCAATGTCTTCCAAAGGTTCTATCTAGGAGAAAAACATAATGGGTTGATAAAAAATGAGGAATGGTTGCTTGATGGGAACATCCTGGAACATATCCAAAAGAACTTTAAGACAGGAATCGTCACAGGAAGGCCCAAGAAAGAAGCCTTTTATGTTCTGGAACGATTCCAAAAGAAATCATTTTTTTCTGTTTTGATAACTATGGATGATGTTCCCTCAAATAAGGTCAAACCAGATCCTTTTGGTATCCAATTAGCCTTACAAAAGCTGAAGTCCCATAAAGCCTTTTATGTAGGTGATACAGTAGATGATATGAAGGCTGCCACCAGAGCCAACATAATCCCTATTGGTGTGGCCAGTGATACCAAGAAATATGAAGAACAAAGTAAGCTCCTACTCAACCACGGAGCCAAATGGATTTTAAAGGATATCAATGACATAAGGGAGGCTTTGGAATGAACCGAAAAGCTAGTGTTAAAAGGAAAACAAAAGAGACTGAAATTTCAGCCTCTTTGTATCTGGATGGAAAAGGACACTCTGATATTGATACACCTATTGGCTTTTTCAATCACATGATTGAAACATTTGCCAAACACGGTCTGTTTGACATTCAATTAAATGCTAGAGGTGATCTGCATGTGGACCAGCATCACCTGGTTGAAGACTGCGGACTTGTGTTAGGCCAGGTCTTTCACAAAGCTCTAGGAAACAGAAAAGGCATTAATAGGGCTGGATATTTTGTATTTCCCATGGATGATGCGTTAGCTGTGGTAGCTGTGGATATAGGAGGAAGGTCTTATCTCCAGTATGATGTATCCTTCAAACGACAATACTGTGGCAAGATGAACTCTGATTTGTTAGAGGATTTTTTTACTGCCTTTTCTTCTCATTTGAAAGCTAATCTAGTGGTACGTATGCCTTATGGACGTAGCGACCACCACAAAATGGAGTCTGTATTCAAAGCCTTAGGTAAGGCGATGAGAATGGCATGTTCTATGGATCCAAGGGAGACAGAGAATATTCCCAGTACCAAAGGAGTGATCGATCATGATAGGGATTGTTGATTATGGAGCGGGGAATCTTAATTCAGTTAAGAAAGCGTTTGATTTTCTCAATAAAGAGAACAGAATTCTGTCTTCATTGAGAAACTTTGAATCCATTGACCGGATGGTCCTTCCAGGTGTAGGATCTTTCGGACATGCTATGAAAAAAATAAGGGAAAACAAATTTTATGATCCTATAAAAGAATGGATTGAATTAAATCAGCCTTTCCTTGGGATCTGTTTGGGGATGCAGCTTCTTTTTGGGTCCAGTGAAGAATCCGAAGGGATGGAAGGATTTTCAATTTTAAGAGGAAAAAGCATGAAATTCAGAGGAAATAAAGTGCCTCAGATAGGTTGGAATAACATCCAGATTGAACGTGAAATTCCTCTTTTAAAAGGGATTCAGAACAAAGAATTTTTTTATTTTAACCATAGTTATTATGTCATTCCAAAAGAAAAGGAAGTGGTCATGGCCCTTTCACATTATAAGGTGGACTTTATCTCCATAGCAGGAAAAGGAAATGTTTACGGAGTTCAATTTCACCCTGAAAAAAGCGGAGATACTGGCATAAAACTTCTTGAAAACTGGGTGGAACAATGCTGACAGTCAGAGTCATACCATGTCTTGATGTAGAAGATGGCCAAGTGGTCAAGGGTATAAAATTTAAAGATACCCGATACGCAGGAGATCCGGTTGAACTTGCCACACTTTATAACAAACAAGGAGCTGACGAAATCGTCTTCCTTGATATTGCCGCCACATATCAAAGTCGAAGAATCATGATAGATGTTGTGGAAAAAGTATCACAGAGAGTTTTTGTTCCATTAACTGTAGGAGGCGGAATCAGAAACACAGAAGACATGAGAACCCTTCTTAATGCAGGGGCAGATAAAGTTTCTGTTTGTTCAGCAGCCCTAAAAGATCCAAAGATCATCCGGGAAGGAACCAAAGTATTTGGTTCCCAGTGTATGGTTCTTTCTATAGACGCCAAGAGAGCTGGCCATACCTGGCATGCTTTTATCAGGGGAGGCAGAGAGGATACAGGAATTGATGTTTTGGAATGGGCAAAAAAGGGAGAGGACCTTGGAGCGGGTGAGATCCTTCTCAACTCTATGGATGCTGACGGTACAAAGCAAGGGTATGACCTTGTATTAACTAGAGAAATATCAGAGAGTTTATCTATCCCTGTTATTGCCTCTGGAGGAGCCGGCAATTTAAACCAGATTTACAAAGCTGTTGAAATAGGAAAAGCTGACGCGGTTCTTATTGCCTCTTTGCTCCATTATAAGGAATATTCGGTTTCAGATATCAAAGCCAATTTGAAAATGAAAGGAGTACCGGTCCGATGATTATACCATCCATTGACCTGAATCAAGGGAAGGCAGTCCAGTTAAGGCAAGGACGAAAAAAAGAACTCGAACGTGACGACCCTCTGTCCCTGGCTCGAGAATTTTCAAAGTTCGGTGAAATAGCGATTGTGGACTTGGATTCTGCCTTTGGTGTGGGACACAATGATGTCCTTATCCAAAAGATATGCTCCATAGCTGAATGTCGAGTAGGAGGAGGGATAAGAAGTATTGAACGAGCAAGAGAAATTTTATCTTATGGAGCTGAAAAAGTGATCATTGGCACCAAAGCTTTTGAGAAAAATAGAGTCAACCATGATTTTTTAAAGGCACTGAAATCAGCCATTAGCCAGAAAAGAATTATTATCGCCCTTGATTCTTTTTATGGGAAAATCGTCACCCAGGGATGGAAAAGTCGAACTCAATTGGATTTTAAAAAAGTTCTTAAAGAAGTCAATAACTATGCCTCAGAGTTTCTTTTTACCTGTGTGGAAAGAGAAGGCATGATGAGAGGAATTGATTTTAAAACAGTGAAAAAACTCCGAGATGCTACTGATCATCAGGTTACTGCAGCTGGTGGGATTTCAACACTGGAAGAGATACATAAATTATCCAGGATCGAAGTGAATATTCAATTAGGAATGGCCCTTTATACAAGAAAAATCAGCCTATCAGATGCTTTTAAGGCTTCATTAAAGTGGAATAGTGAGGGGTTGATTCCCACTATAGCTGTAGATAAAACGTCTCAGGTATTGATGCTTGCCTACAGCAGCAGGAAATCCTTGGACAAAACCTTTGAAACAAAAAAGGTTTGGTATTATTCACGTTCACGGAAGTCTCTCTGGATGAAAGGGGAAACATCCGGAAATATTCAAAAATTTTTGAAAATAAGATCAGATTGTGACAGTGATGCTTTACTGATCACGGTTGACCAAAAAGGAAATGCCTGTCACACTGGAAAATATTCTTGTTTTGGAAATAAATCCTTTTCCCTTCATGAACTCTTTGATGTCTTAAGAGAAAGAATCAATTATCCTACCTCTTATTCCTACACCTCCTCTTTAACAAAAGAAAAATTAGAACAAAAAATAGAAGAAGAAGCAAAAGAGCTTGTGGACGCTGAGAAAAGAGAAGAAATTATTTGGGAAGCTGCTGATCTCATTTATTTTATTACAGTTTTGCTGGCAAAAAATCAAATTTTTCCAAAAGAAGTACTTACAGAACTCAAAAAGCGGAGAAGAACCCCCAAAAAAGAAGAATGAATTAAAAAACAGGTGGAAACAATGAAAAAAATAAATATGGATCAATTACAGCCTGATTTTTTTGATTATAAAGAATTTAAAGATTGGCCAAAAGTTCAGAGAATCATAGATGAAGTGAGAGAAAGAAAGGATCAAGCTGTTAAAGAATATACTGTCAGATATGACCATGTGAAAATCGACCGAATTAAAGTTGAAAATCAGGATATAAAATCCAGCTATAACTTTTTGGATAAAGATTTGATTTCTCAGATCCAAAAATCTATCAAAAGTTTAGAAAAATTTTCAAGCAAACAGATGGAATCATACAAAAACTTTAAATTTGAAATAAACCCGGGCGTATTGGTGGGTCAAAAAGTGATTCCTATAGATAGGGTGGGGATTTATGTCCCAGGAGGAAGATATCCCTTAATTTCTTCCTTGATAATGGGAGCGGTTCCAGCAAGAATTGCGGGCGTAAAAGAAATTATTGTTTGTTCCCCTCCTTGTTTTAGAAATAACATTCATCCAGGCATTCTGGTTGCTGCAGATATATGTGGAGTGAACGAGATTTTTATGTTAGGAGGAGCCCAAGCCATTGCAGCCATGGCCTATGGAACCCAATCTATCCCAAGAGTTAGTAAAATCGTAGGACCTGGGAATAGCTATGTTAATGCAGCCAAAAAAATTGTTTATGGACAGGTTGGTATTGATTTTATTGCCGGACCCACAGAGATTTTAGTTATGGCTGATAATAAAGCTGATCCTACTTTAATAGCTGCAGATCTGATCGCCCAAGCAGAACATGATAGCAGTGCTGAACCGATATTGGTGACGGATTCAAATGATTGGGCAGATAAAGTGATCAAAGAAATCGAAAAAGGACTTAATAAATTAAAAAATCCAGAAGTGGCTGAAAACTCTCTCCAAAAAAAAGGAATCATCATTTTGGTTGAAAACATGAATGAAGCAGTTGAATTTGCCAATAAAAAAGCTCCGGAGCATCTCCATTTAGTCTTGGATAATGCTGAATCTTTTATTCCTCGATTAAATAATTATGGTTCCCTTTTTATCGGCAAATATTCTCCTGTTGTTTTGGGTGATTACAGCAGTGGTCTCAATCATATTCTACCAACCAATTTTACATCAAGGTATACAGGGGGCCTCAGCGTTAAAGATTTTGTCAAAATCCAGACTTTTTTAGAAACAAACAAACAAGGCTTTTCAGAGATAAGGACGACTGCCATGACCTTAGCTTCTATCGAAGGACTTGAAGGTCATGTAAATTCCATTGCTGTGAGAATGGATAGAGAATAAAAAATAGGGGAGCCTGTGAAATCACAAACTCCCCTGGTGAAAGTGTCATATATAATATGACATAAATAACTCTGAATGGAAGGAAACAGAGATTATTTCATCAATTTCTTCCTAAAACTCTGAGTGTTTCAGCCACTCTACCCACAGCCAGTATATAGGCTGCTTCTCTCATGGATACTTTATAATCTTTCATGGTTCGAATCACATCCCAGAAGCCCTGTTTCATTTTTTTCTCTGTTTTATCCAGAACCTCCTCTTCAGAAAAGAAATATCTCTGAAGGTCTTGGACCCATTCCAGATAAGAAACCATAACCCCTCCGGAATTGGCCAGAATGTCAGGAATGACCAGAGTTTCTTTTTCTTTCAATATCTCGTCTGCTTCCAAAGTGGTGGGACCATTGGCCCCTTCTAAGATAATTTTAGCTTTGATATCATCTGCATTGTTTTTATTAATCTGGCCTTCCACAGCAGCGGGAATAAGAATATCACAGGGCAAACTGATCATACTGTCGTTATCAATAGGTTCTGAATCAGGAAAATCAACCACAGATCCTGTTTTATTCACCTGTTCTTTAAGATCAAATGGATTGATTCCTTTATCATTAAAAATTCCACCGTAAATATCCGTGACCGCAATTATTTTACACCCTGCTTTATAAACGAGTTTGGCAATGGAAGATCCTACGTTTCCAAATCCTAAAATGGTCACTTTTTTATCAGCCAGGGAGAAATCCAGGTATTTTGATGCTTCTCTCAGCACATAATACAGGCCAGTCCCGGTAGCCTCTTCTCTTCCTAAAGAACCTCCCAAAATCACAGGCTTTCCGGTCACCACAGCAGGTTCAATTTGTCCGTTTTGATTGTAGGCATCGGCAATCCATGCCATGGTTTGAGAATTGGTAAACATATCAGGAGCAGGTATATCTTTATAAGGCCCTATAACATCCCTAATGGCAGAGATATACTGCTTGGTTAATTTTTTCAGCTCATTTTCAGACATTTTGGTGGGATCACAAATCACGGCTCCTTTTCCCCCTCCAAAAGGAATGTCGATTACAGCACACTTCCAAGTCATCCATGAAGCAAGAGCTTTACATTCACTTATAGATGCGTCTGGACTGTACCGGATTCCTCCTTTGGAAGGCCCCCTAATTGACGAATGCTGGATCCTGAATCCAGTGAATGTTTCTGCGTTTCCATTATCTAATGACACAGGAATATGGACGGTGACTTCTCTTTCTGGATATTTCAGTCTTTGGTAAATCCATGGCTCCAAATCCAAATAATCTGCTGCATTCTCAAATTGGAGGGTGGCCTCTATAAAAGGGTCATATTCTTCTTCCTTTTTCTTAATAACAGGTTCGATGTATTTGATTTTTTCTTCTTTAGCCATCTTTACCTCCCCATTTCTTTGACCAAAAGCTTCAGTAGCTTATCATAACCTGACTTTTGAAACTGCAGGATAGGATATTTTTTTCCTTTGTAATAAATGTGTTTTTGGTCCAGTCGAATCAACTTTTGCTTGGGCTTTTCTTTTCTTGTTTGCTTTAAAGCTTTTTCCATGTCAGGCCAGGGAATGATTTCTGCTTCATTTTTTTTATAAATTTCTTGTTTTTCTTTCTTTTTAACCGATGAATCATAATAATTATTCATGATGACCTCCATTTTATTTTCATTGCACCAATCTTAATTGCAATGTCTGTGCCATTTTGTAAATTCTGTAATATCAATAATTTAAAAAAATGATAAGCCGATTCTATAGCATTTTGCAGTGCTGCAATTTGCAATAGGGATGATTTTTAAAGGAAATGAAGGAGCTTATTTTTCCCAGGACTTTAATTTTCTGAAAAGAGAGGTGGGGTGAATACCCAAAATTTTAGCTGCTTTCGTCTTATTGTTTTGGGTGTACTCAAGGACTTTATAGATATACTGTTTTTCTAAATTATCCAAGCTAACAAAATCTTCTTTTCTTTTCATTTGCTCAATCATCCCAGGTCTTGAATATTTCTTATAATTTTTCACTTCCAAAGGAAGATGGTTGAGCTTGATTTCATCGGAAATATGAAGAGACATGATTCTTTCCATTATATTTTTTAACTCTCGAGCATTACCTGGCCATGGATAGCGGGACAGAGCCTCAGCTGCTTCAGAAGAAATTTTTTTATAAGATCGTTTCAGCTCGTGGTTGAGCTCCTGAATAAAATAAAGGGCAAGGGGCAGTACGTCTTCTTTTCTTTCTCTTAAAGGAGGGATTTGAATGGGCACCACATTGAGTCTGTAGAATAAATCTGAACGAAATTCATTATTTTTCACAGCTTTTTCAAGGTTTTTATTAGTTGCGGCAATAACTCTAATATTGACTTTAATATTTTTACTGCCACCCAGTCGGTTGAAAGTCTCCTCTTCCAGAACTCTGAGCAACTTTGCTTGAAGATTAAGACTCATGTCTCCGATTTCATCAAAAAAAACAGTACCTTCATCTGCCTTTTCCAGAAGACCTAGCTTTCTTTTTTTTGCATCTGTGAAAGCCCCGGCTTCATAACCAAACAATTCACTTTCCATGAGATTGTCTGGAATAGCCGCACAATTTATCTCAACAATAGGTTTATCTGAACGGGGACTCTGATAATGAATGGCTTTGGCCAGAAGTTCTTTTCCTGTTCCGCTTTCTCCCTGCAGAAGAACGGTGGTTTTAGGAGAGAGAGAGATTTTTTTGGCGGTTTCCAAAACTTCCTTCATTTCTTTGCTTTCAGCTATTAAATTTCCGAAATAATAGCGCCCTTTTTCAGACTTAAGATGTTCCTGTATTCTGATCCGAAGATAGAGAGTTTCTAAAGCTCGGCCTATGGTGTTTTTCAAGTCGCTTATCTTAAAGGGTTTGAGAATATAATCATATGCCCCTAATTTCATGGCTTCAACTGCTTTTTCCAAAATTTCATAGGCTGTCATCATAATGACAATGGTTTCGTTTCCTTTTTCCTTAATTTTCTTTAACACCTCTAATCCAGATATGCCGGGTAGCATTAAGTCAAGAAGAATCAAATTTGGCTTTAATTTATCTATGATTTCTAGCGCTCTTTCCCCTGTATCAGCCAAATAAATTTCATATCCTTCTTTCTCCAAAGCTTTTTTTAAATTATTAAGAGTCAGGGTCTCATCATCCACAATAAGAATAGAGTAGGAAGTCATGATATGGTTTCCTTACGCCTTTCCACTCTTTTTCCTTTTTGTCGAATAGGTAGAAAAATGGAAAAGGTGGTTCCTTTATTCAGTTCGCTTCTGACAGAAATATCTCCTCGATGATTTTTTATATAACTCAGGCTGATGCTCAATCCCAGCCCTGTTCCCTTTGCTTTTTTTGTGGTGAAGAAAGGATCGAATATCTTTTTTAAATTTTTTGGAGTAATCCCTTTTCCTGTATCCATGATGTCAATCTGAACCTGCTCCTTAAATTTAACCTTTGCGGAGCTTACTTTTAATTTCCCTCCATCCGGCATTGATTGAGCGGCATTTAAAAACATGTTGATCAAAACTTGTCTTATTTGGTTGTGGTCAGCGGTTATATTTGGGACTGATGAAGAAAGGTCTTTTTCAACATTAACTTTTCTGAATATGGGCTGATGACTTATAAAGGAGAGGGTTTCATTTATCAGCTGGTTTAGATTGACTTTGGTGTACTGGGGTGGAGCGGGCCGGGCAAAACTGAGAAGGCCTCTGACTGTTTCGGATATTCGATAGGCATTTTCTAAGACCAAGCCGATTTCCTTTTTTGATTCATTATCTATAGTCTCTTCTTGTAAGTTTTCCAAATAAGAGGAAATTCCCAGAAGGGGGTTGTTGATCTCATGAGCCGCACCCAAAGCAAGCTGACTTAGAGCCGAAAGCTTCTCATACTCAGCTAGCTGCTTGCGAAGCCTTTTTCTTTCGGTCACGTTCTCGATCAACAGAGTTACCCCTGAAATATCTTCATCAGTTCCAATGGGGAAAAAAGAAAAATTCATATATTCTTCTCTGTCATCTATGCTTATTTCTTTTTCATTGATATGCTGGGGACTGGCTTCGGTCTTGGTTTTCTGGAAAGCATCTTTGATTTCTTTTTGATTTAATGAGGGAAGCAATGAATAGAGATTATCTCCTTTTTTAAGATTCTTGATCCCGAATAAATTTTTGAATTCAATATTATAATGGATGATTTTACCTGATTTATCCAGACCGACCAACCCTATTGAGATGCTGTCGATAAGATTCCGCACATATTCCTCTGAATTTTTCAGATCTTTGGTTAGATGACGAAGAAGTGATGTCGTCCTTCTGGAATAAAAACCAGATAACAGGATAATCAGGATGAAAAAAGGGACAAATATAAAAATAATGATCCGATTCAATTCTTTAATGGGAAGCAGAGCTTCGTCAAGATCGATTTCAGAGGCCACATAGAAGTCCTGACCGGGAAATCTTTTGTAAGCGCAAAGGACTCTCTTCCCTCTGTAATCATAATGGGTTTTGACCCCTTCTTTACCTGTATGAGGGTTTTCTGCTTGTTTGGAGTGTCCTTTATTTTTTAAAGGATTTCCCCCTAATCGCGTGGGTGACAAAAGAATTCCTTGTTCATTCACTAAGAAAATTTCACTGGTTTCTCCCATCCTCAAATCAAAAAGCAGATCATAGAAAATATCAAGGTTGATTGAAGCGACCAGGACTCCCACAATTTTATCCTCTTTGTTCAATAAGGGGTGAGATTGTATCATCACGGGTTCATTAAGGATATCTGAATAAAATATTCCTGAATTATAGGGTTGTCCCTTACTGCTTTTTGTAAAATACTCTCTTTGAGAAATGTTATCTTTTATATTTATATTTATGGATAGAATAATCTCTCCATTAAGGTCTGCGATAAGAAGAAAATCATACCATTTTTTCTGCATGATCAAAGAATGTAGAAAGTTAGAGTATTGAACAGACTGATCAGCGTCCTGAATATTTAGTTTGGAATAAGATTTAAGATCTGCTTCTCTATCAATAAGAAAAGTATTTATGGTTTTTATGTTTTCATTCACAGAATCAGACAAATGGTTATAAATCTGATTTTTTATTAACGATGAGATTTCATGATTCAAAACAAAAAACATGAGTAAAAAAGGAGTGATAAAAAAAACCAAAGTAAGCAAGGTGTTCCGTAGAGTCAGTTTTTTATAGTATTTTTCTTGTCCGGGTCTGGGTGATGATTCAGGTTTTTTCATGGTTTAAGGAAAATTATTTTTCATATGTTTTCAAATACTGGGCACGGAAATAAGATTCTGCCTCACCCATATTTTTAAAACTCAATTCCTGATTTTTAAAACTTAATTCCCCTCTGAAATCATCTATTGATTTGTACTTTTTTTTATCCATCCAGGAATTAAGCTCATCCAACATGTTTTCAACTTCATCCAATCCTTTCTCATATAAAAGAGAACAAACCTGAACAGCCGAAGCTCCGGCTAAGATATGTTTGATCACATCGGTTCCTTTTTTGACTCCTCCTGAAGAAGAGATGTCACAGTCAATTCTATCCGAAACCAAAGCTACCCATCTTAAGGTTCGGTTAAAATCTCCTTTCCCCTTAATGTTTTTTGTGTTGAGGTGTTCTAAATCAATATCAGGTTCGAGAAACCAATTGAAAAATACCAGCCCATCACACCCAGCTTGTGCAAGGGAATGAGCCAAATAAGGAATAGAGGTTATTTGATGATTTAATTTTACAGCTACAGGTATGGATACCACTTTCTTTATGCTTTTTAGTATTTCCACGTGTTGTTTTTCATATTCAGAACCAGGCTTTTCAAGTTCTAAAGGCATTGAATATATGTTCAGTTCGATTCCATCAGCCCCAGCATCTTGAAACTGTTTGGCAAATGCAGGCCATAACTTAGGAGAGCGGCAGTTCACACTGGCGATGAGAGGTATGTCTGTTTTTTGTTTCGCTTTTTCTATCATCTGATATATTTGTTGGGGGGCATACTCCAAAAGTCCTCCTTCACGTAAATAATCCACAGCTTCGGGATAAATATTGAAATATTTGTCATAAATGTCTTCTTCTGATATAAGCTGTTCCTCAAATATTGATTTTAAAATCACTCCTCCTACTCCAGCAGCCTCACATTTAAGAATTCCTGATAATGAATCGGTCTGTCCACTACTGGCAGCAATGATTGGATTCTTAAATTTTAATCCCATATAAGATGTTGATGTATCCGGCATTTTATTCTCTCTTTCAGTTCATTTCAGACATATTGAAAATCCGTTTTAGAATGAATTTTGGAGTCAAATTATACACCCAATGGATTGAGAATCAAAGAGATGGATTTATTTTTGGGTTGGACATGAATTCTACGGGTAGTATAAAATAGATGTGATCAAAATGAGTTTGGAAGAATATTAAAGGAAAAGAGATTTCAGAAAAGCCAAGGAATCAAAAGACTGGCTATTCAAACTGAGGACCATCCTCTTGGTTATGAAGATTTTGAAAGAACTATCCCAGAAGGCCAGTATGGGGCTGGTAATGTTAAAATATGGGATAAAGGAACTTATAGAGTCATTGAAAAAAGTCCTTCAAAAAGAATCTTCAAAATATCAGGGAACAAGCTTCAGGGAGAATACGGACTTATCAAATTAAAAAAAAAAGAACCGGATGATAAAAATTGGCTTTTTTTAAAGTGAAGAACAAGAAATAGCTGGCAGCTATCTCAAAATATATGTTAGTACTCTTCTAGATGGTTGAATTCAGCATCTTCCAGCCAAGTTTCAGGTCTTGAAACAAAATTGATGATGTTTTCCAACAGAAAATAATGGCGTTTTTCCTCTTCAGCTATTTTTAAAAACAGTTCTTTCTGAACAGGGTCATGAACTTCTGATGCTTTTTGTTCATAAAAATCTTGAGTTTCTTTTTCAAGTTTCTGTGCTTTTCTGTACATCTCTTTCTGCCCTATATCCGGGTCAATTTGTTTTCCCTTCATCTCTGTAAAAATGTTTTTGCTTTTTTTCAAAACATCTGTTTCCTGCATGGAGGACTTTGTTTTTTTAGACATGTTTTTAAAAATATTATAGTGTTTCACTTCATCATCAGCCAGCATATTCAATATACTTTTAATGCCAGGACTATTTACCTTTTCAGATAGCTCCCGATAATAATCCTCTCCATCCTTTTCCAGCTTCATGGCATATTCAAACATATTCATTTTTTAATTTCCTTTTCATTCGATATTTATTGACGTATTTTTATGTTATCAGAACTTATGTTAATGAGCAAAGATTATTGTTCTATCTAAGTCTATCCGGGTTAATGTTGAATCAAGCTTTGCTGGTTATAGTCCTAAAAAAGCTGAAGAGATAATAGGTATTCCAAAGGAATATCAGGTTATTACCTTGATCATTGTGGGAAAGCATGCTCATAAGATCAACAATGTTTTATCTGAGCCACAAAAGAAAGCGGAAAAGGAACGTCCTCCCAGATTGGCGCTGGATAAATTTGTTTTTCATAATTATCCTGGATTATTCACAAGTCGAGGTTGCCGCAGATGCAAGGCACAGGGCATGAAGTCGTGGTTCTTCACTACAATGCCCTATAACGAAGCAGATGCAGTGAGATCGGCTTGCTTCAATGGGTGAAAAATGGCGATTAAAATGAAAAATATAAACAGAAAAAACATTCAAAACATGGTTCTTGATAAAAACTTGTATATCGCTGAAAATAAATTAGTAATGAAAACATCGCCATTTTTTATGAATAAGTCAGGTTATTATAACCATTGATTTTATTGTGTTTATTTTACAACTTTTTCCTAATGCTCAGAATCTGGTTCCTAAGGTTAGATACAAAACATTCTGTGCTTTTTTAGGAAACTCAAAGCTTTGGCTTCCCAATCCATAGGTCAATTCTGCTGTTCCTAAAGGGGAATAGAATATAATTCCAATGCCTGATCCCCATAAAACCTCAGGTGAATATATTCTTTCTGGTAATTTTTTTTCTATATTGAAAGCAATGTTGGACATCCATTTTAAATGGATGATATCACTGAGGCTGTAACGATAATCAATTCTCAATATTTCTATTTTGTTTGCAAAAACCTGGTCACAATCCATTCCTACAAATGAAAAAGGTCTTCCCTTATTGAAATACTTGTATAAGGGGATTGAACCGGAACTGAAACCCAAGAATCCATAAAATCGCAGGGTATGATGATAGATAGAATAGTATATATCAGCGGATATTCCTAAAAGTTGGTATTTGACATCAGTCCCGAGTCTTTTAAAACTTCCTTCATACACACCTTTTATAGAGACCCCTTGGAAAGGCAGCAAAATATCATCCAAAGTATCAAGGGTAAAAGAAGCACAAATCTTTCTCAGGGAAGAATTCAAATCTGGAAAATAGGATTTGCCGGATTCAGGAGATTGGGTGTTGAGGAACATAAATTCTTGATAAATACCAATCTCGGAATTAAAAATATTTGAAAAAAGAATGCCCAATCCTACTCCCAAATCTAAACTTCTATTCTGAAAATCAAAAGTGACATTTCCCATTCCGTCGAATACATGAGTGGGAATATCCTCATATCTTAAATCCAAATAAGGATAAACAGGTACTTCATAACTGCGGGTGGGATAGTATAATAAAGAATGAAATCGGGTCAATCCAATAAACTGGAATTCATTTTCAAATCGGAGACCAGGGAAAATAATGTTATTGGCATTAAAAGCAGCAGCTCCTATTATCTTATGTCTGTCATCATAGCGTAAGCCAATATGATAGGAATTCTGTTTGGATTCGCTCACCAAAAGCTGGAGTTCAACCTCATTCTTTTCCAAAGGAATGATTTTATAACGAACGCTCTCGAAATATCCCAAGCTATAGATTTTCATAATCTTATCTGCGACTTCTTGTTCGTCAAACCTGGTTTCTTTTTTTAGCCCAACCAGTCTCTTAATAAATAAAGAAGAAAGTTTTACATTCCCTTTAACAGAAACCTTTTTTATTAAGGGTTTAAGCTCTTCTTGAATATCAACCATCAGCTTGACTTCATCAGAAGAAACAGGAATAGTCTCATAATCTATACTTTTAACTCTGGGATCTTTTTCAATCTCAAACAATTTATTTTCCAAAGTTGCAGATTCAAAAGCAGAGCCTCTTTCAATTCCTAATTTTTTTTGGATTTCTTTATATGAAATTGTCTTCAATCCTTTGATGTGAATGCTTTGGATATAGGGCTTATCCGTGGAAATTTCCCTTGTATCCAAATAATGACCCTCCAGAATACCCTTTTTTATAAGTATATTTTTTAATTCCGGCCAACTTTTTTTAGCAGCCTTATCTCCAGCCTCTATAATGCCCTTTAATTTATCCACAAACAAAAAATCGAACATGGTATATGCTCTTAGATCTGGATTTATAACAAAATCCGCCTGTTCTACATTTATGGAAGAGTGTTTGAGTTCTACGATTTTTATACTCTGCTGTAAAATATTAAATGCAGACTCAAGCTCTTTTCTTTCCAAAAGTGGTTTTTTTAAATCAACCGCGATAACAATATCAGCACCCATATTCTTGGCAACTTCAACAGGAAGGTTGTTCAGCAGTCCTCCGTCTACCAGGAGACAATCATTCCATTTCACTGGGCTGAAAACAGATGGAATCGACATTGTGGCCCGCATAGCCATAGACAAAGAACCGTCCTTGAGCACGACCTCGTTACCTGTAATGAGGTCCACAGACACACATCGAAATGGGATAGGAAGTTGATCAAAATCATGTAATTGTTCATAAGGAATAGTGAGGCTGGAGAAAAAAAGTGATAATTTCTGCCCAAAAATAAGACCGCTAGCCGGAGAGGGGATAAAATTATCTGATACCAAGTCGAATTGGTATTTTCCACTTAGTTTTTTCTGAATAAATGGTTGGAGTGACCTTTTGGGAGTATCAAAAAGATAGTAATGCCAATCCATGTATTCAGTCATTTCCTGTATCTCTTTGCCGTTGTATCCCATGGAATATAAAGCAGCTATAATGCCTCCTATACTGGTCCCTACTATAAAATCCACAGGAACCTGATTTTTATCTAACATTTTTAAGGTGCCGATATGAGCCAAACCTAGAGCACCCCCTCCGGAGAGCACCAATCCAATTTTGGGCCTTTGATGGGAGAGTGCAGGGACACTCAAAACCATTGATATGATAATAAAACAGGATAAAAATCTTTTGTTCAACATATCGTCCAACAAACCAAATTCACATAAATTTTTATTTTGTTTTTAATTGGGGTCATTATAATAGGGAGGATCCAGTCAATTTTTACTAAAGAGGAACCGATCAAAAAATTCAGCTGTTGACCGGTAAACTTTAAACCAGTTGTGATGACATAAAAAGCCGTGGACTTCATCCGGAATAATCAATGTTTCAACATGAGCAATTCCCAGGCTCCTCAATCTGTGAACAAGATCAGTGGTCTGAATAAAGTCAACATTCCGGTCATCATCGCCGTGCACAAAAAGAACCGGAGAGGACCAAAATTCAACATCAGCAACCGGAGAGGATTGAAAAGCTTCATTCATGACGTCTTCTTCATAAAGCCCCCATCCTCCTCCGTCCCTTCTTCGTCCTCTTAAAGACCAGTCATGTACGCCGTGAAGGTCAACACCTGCAGCAAATAGGTCAGAATCTCTTGCCAGTCCCATTGCTGTCAAGTAGCCTCCATAAGACCCCCCCCAAAGTCCTACTTTGGAGGGATCTACCTCTGCACGTTTTTGTAAGTACAGGCCTGTGGCCACTATATCTTGATATTCAGAAGCCCCTCTAGGTCCTTGGTTTGGGGCGTTTCTAAAGTCAAAACCATAACCGATTCCAGAGCGATAGTTAACTGAAAGCACTACATATCCTTTGCTGGCAAGGTACTGATTCATAGCATAGGCATTGTGATAATAACCACGCATATGCCAGCCTAACAGCATCTGTCGGATAGGGCCTCCATGCATAAAGATAACAGCCGGACGATGATCTCCCGGTTGGGAATCTTGAGGAAGAAAAAGCTGGCAGTGTATTTGATAATGATCAGGAGACTTGACAATCACCTGTTGGGGTTTGACCAGCTTATCCAAGGGAAATCTATCAGGAATGAGCTCGTAATCCATGAGATTCCTCTTATCCTTTCCCAGTTTTTTATAAGCAGGAGATGCTGGCTGGATGGCTGTTGAGCAGAGGAATATCAAATCTTTGCTCTCAGGAGTCAATACTGGAGACCATTCCATGCCCTTTCCTGGAGTGAGACATTTCGCTGTTCCTCCTGAAACAGATACTGACCAGATATGTCTTCGGTCAATGTCGTCTTTGTTTGAGTTAAAGATAACCTGAGTTCTATCAAAAGAGAGAAAGCTGTCTTCCACTTCATAATCTCCAGGCGTTAGAGAGATAATCTTATTTTCTTCTAAAGAGAATGAATAAAGATGCATCCACTTTTCATGTTCGGAATAGAAAATAAGATAATTTTTACCAGCCCATCGTAATGTCTTTGAGGGATAATATTGGGAAAATCCACCTGTAGCATTGGGACATTCCCACACAGTCCTGGCTTTTCCTGTTTTGATATCAGCCTTCATAATCCTGAATTTTCTTCCTCCCTGATAAGGAGAATCAATGCCTCCAAAAAAGCGAATAAAGGCTATATACTGACCGCAAGGAGACCAAACAGGATAATTGTCCATTTCAACCGAAGGCTGAATCCAGCTTATTGATTTTTGTTTGAGGTCATAAATTCCAATAAAACTGTGGTCTTCTCTTTGACTCACAAAAGACAGTTTGGTACCGTCAGGGGACCATCCCTGGATACGATTTCTTCCTCTCGCTTTAAAAAGTACTCTGGTTTGGGAGTCTTTATGAATATCAGATATATATATCTCTCCATGGAAACTGAAAACAACTTTATCAGCTTTGGGAGAACAGAGAGGAGAGGAACCTTTTCCAATCTTCCACTTTTCTTCATTTTTTATACTCACAGCCCAAACCGCTTGCTCAGCTCCTTTGGGGTCAGAAGTCGGATTCGGATATTCACCGCTTCTATTGGCAGAGCCCCCCTTTACATAGAGAATAATGGTGCTGTTATGATTAAAATCAAGACTTCCTATTTCCTGTCCATTATCTTCTTGATAAGAAGTAATGGCTTCTGGCTTATATTCAGGACCATAGGCCACCCATATATTTCTTTTTCCTCGAGAATTAAAAACCCAGGCAACAAGGTCTTTATTTGAAGAAACTATAAGGTTTGAAGGAAAAGAGTAACTAAGAATATCTTCTAAATTAAATTCTTGAGTTCCTGTTAAATAAGATAAGTTCGTCCATATAAGAATAATTCCTAAAAAAGCAGCCCGTTTTATTATTGATTTGATCATTTGATCCCTCCTATAAATAAGAACTCATTGATCTCTTTAACTATGAAATAATATATCATTTTTTCATCAACAATAAAAAAGCCATCTCTCTCAAATTTTATTCCACATCAGGAGTCCCGCTAAAATAAATCCAATGAGTATCATAACGATTCCAGTTATAATCTGGAATCTAGAAAGATTTTTCTCCCTCCATTTTTCTACCCTTGCGGTGGTAGTAAATCCCAACCCTACAGCTATAATAACCACTATAAAAGGCAGGATAAAGATAAAATTATATATCAGCAGATAAACCAATGCTTGAAATCGAGTGGCTGTGTTGCTGAGCATTCCTATGATCACCACATAGGGTCCTGATGTACAGGGTAGCAAGAAAATACTCACCAGAAAACCTATAAAAAACGATCCGCTCACAGAAGTGACTTTTGATACGGATTTTTTTACTTTTGTCTGCCATGGAGAGGGAAGACCCGTATGGGTTTTCTTTATCTTTCCTATTCCATCTCTGATGTTCCATATTCCCAATAAGAAAGCCAGCACAGCCACAAAAACAAACAAATAATGCTGGATACCTATAAAACGTACAGCTGTGAACAGTCCCAAACCCATAAGAAAATAGGAAGTAAAGCAGGCTATTGTAAAAGCGAGCCCTGAATGGATCACTCTTCGCATGTTTCTCCGTGATGCCAACAGGATAGTCCCGAGAAGTAAGACCAAGACCGCACAAGCACATGGATTTATGGAATCTACAACCGCGGAACCGATCACCACAGGCAAAGTGATTCTTTTTGATAGCAGAACTGATGATGGATCTTGTTTGAGGCGCGATAAAGGAGAATCCGTTTGTTCAGCGATAGCTTGGCGCACTGCTTGTTCTATTTTTCTCATGACAGACCTATTACTTCCATGAATGGCCAGATCATCAACAAAAACAGCAGGGGTCCCTCTTTTTATGATATCATCAGATGCATAGGCTTCAGCCAGCGCTATCATCAATTTTGCATTAGGGGATTTATGTATATCCAATTTTTTTATTTTTATAGGATAATTTTCAACGATCCTTTTATCCAAAAAATCTTCTATTCTAGCGCATTCAGGGCAGGTTTGTTCGAAAAAAAAAATCAATTCTTGTGAAAACAGAGCAGGACTTGCTAAAAAGATTAAAATAAAAAACAAACTTATGATCCAAAGGATTTTTGTTGGAGACATGTTGATGAAGACTATATTTGTCCTGATATGATCCATTGACCTTTATATCTTCGCTTCCATTCTTTGATTCCGCCAACAATGCTCACATACTGATTATAGCCTTCTTTTCTCATTTTTATGACCGCTTCATCGCTTTTAATTCCTTGTTCAGAATAGACATATATGAATACTTCCTCAGGTAGGCTTTCTTTTATGTTTTTTGCCCATGACCATAATAGGGCATAAGGAACGTTTATGGCACCTAGGATATGTTCTTTTTCATATTCTTCTGGAGAGCGAATATCCAGAAGAACCAGGTAGTTATAAGTAACCTCTCCAACAGGAGCCTGAAAATCTTCCAGAGGAGATACTTTTCCTTTAACATATAATTTTAAAGGACTTTGTTTTGCATCGTCATGATGGACCTCAATAGGTTTGCTTATAATGACTCCTCCGTAGCCTAAACTTTCAAAAACAAATTCTAATGTAGTGCTCTCTCCTGGCTTTAATACCATCTCAGTGAAAGGTCTTGATTGAACACAAGAAGCAAAGGTTCTGATTTCTTTAATTCGAACCGGCTTTGTTCCTGAATTAGTCAATGTAAACCTGACCGGGACATTCAATCCTTCTTTTATCTCTTGGAAATCATAGATGGATTTATCAGCCTTTAATTCTGAGTATAATTGGGAAGATAAAAATCCGAACAAGATGATTGAGAAAAAAATAGTTTTGCATAAAACAGAAACCTTCTCATTCAAACTTGATGGTCCATCCCAGAGTTGTTTCTTCTTCATTTTCAAATTCCCCTGAAAATCTGATTTCAATAATAGAATCCATTTCTTTTTTAAACATCACTTCTGAATTGGTCTGGACTTCAGAAACCGATATTCCTTCAGGCACATGAATAAAGATAGAGTAGGGAGAACCAAGTATTATTTCTGAAGCACCTTTTAATGTGTTGCTCATAGCGTCCCAGTTTATCTCTTTTAGACTAACCGCGCATGTGATATGTCTGGATGTAGCGACTAACTGAGGTATAGACAAAATTTCTTTCACAACAAATACACGAGTCCCATGAGTAGGAATATGGCATGATATCAAACCATTGGTTATGGGTATGGCCTTTTGATTCCAAAAATCAAAAGCCATATATTTTTTATCTGTGCTCAAGCCAAGTTCCTCATCAAGCTTAATGGTTTTCTTGCTTTCAATATCATTCCAGTTAAAAAGAGCTACCACATCATATGCACCGGCCACTCCGTTCACTTTAAGATCCACTGCTTTTGGGAATTCTTTGACTCGGGGACAACACCAAACCACTCCATTCCTCTTATTCGATTCAATTTTATAAGGGTATAGGTCTATAGGAACAATAGGGGTAGTGGGCATTGTTTTTCTGTAAAGTTCTATTTTTTTCATGGGAAGCTTAGCCATAAAATCACTGGCCATATAAAGCTGACCGGTCAGGCCTATGACTGTCACGATGGTTCTGCCTTCTTCAATAGTGAGAGGATTGCGAACCATAGCTGCATCAGGATCACAGTGCCAAACAATATTGTTCAAATAATTCCCTCCAAAAAGAGAATGGAAATATGTCTGCATAGACATACCTCCTTTTTTCCTGGGATACCACAGGGCTTTATCATCTCCACCAATACGGGAACCATCAAATATACCAAAACCAAGGCCCACTTCGTGCATAGCACAACCTCCGATATAAACGTCAAATCCTAGGGTTTCTCTTAATGCTTTTTGTGCCTCTACATAAACATCCCTGCTGTCTCGAGAAGGATCAAATGCTTGATCCCTGTTTTCTTCATAATAGTCCATCCAAGTACCCCATCCCGCATCTTTGATGTATTTAAGCCCCCAATGGTTTTTGAGGATATCAAACATGGGTTTTAAATGTTTTTCAATAACCTCAGGATTAGTATAATCCAGTCTCACTACTGTATCATCTGCAGTGCAGCAGGCACTGGAGAGATCTCCTTTACTGTTTTTTAAATAGAAGTTTTCAGGATATTTTTCTTCACACTCTGCTTTTTGATAATTGGATCCATAAACATTGATCCAAAGCGCAGGTTTAAGTCCTTTGCTTTTAATATATTTAAATATCCATTCCCCGCCTTTCGGAAAAGCCTGTTTGTTCCATTCCAGATAATTTGCCTCCTCTCCTTTGGTGTAGCAAGCGTCTAATTGGACATATTCAAGCCCATAGGGTTTCAGGTATTCAGCAAGAATATCGGTTTCCTTAATCAAGTCGGCTTGAGTGGTTCCCATGTAATAACAATACCAACTGCTCCAAGCAATGGGAGCAGTTTTGAATCTATCGGGTTTTGATTTGTAAAACTTTAAGCCCAGTTCATTTATATAATAGTCCTGAGTTAATTGGATAGAACTGGACCCATTGACAGGAATAGTCACATTCATAAGACTAAGATTTTTTTCATTCCTAGCCAGTAGACTATCATCTGAAAAATGAATCATAATGTCTGTAGGCCTATCAAAAAGACAATGGATGTTTTCAGCTGAAACAAATCCTAAAGAAGTGTACATGATGTCATTATCTTGACTTTCAAGTCTTGCTGGAATTCTTTCTTCAGAAGCGGGCGCTTTACCCTTTAGCCATGCCTCTTCTGCCGAACAAGATATATCTATGGTATCCTGTTCAGGCTTAATTTCCCAGACTAATTGTTCTAACTTATCTGTGGTTATCTTTATAAGATCTTTTTTTGACTCAACTTTCCAATCCGGGGAAGATATTATTTCACCATTTATGTCAACCAACAGCTCTATGCTTTTCAGCACAGGTCCTAATTTACTTTGTTTTACAGAAAAATTTCCTGTTTTTTCATTAAAAGTTATGGTCCATCCATTATAATCAAGCTTTGAACGGACACAGCTTACTGCGAAAATAATCAGAATGAACATCATGAAAAAAAATAAAGTTTTAAATTTGGATCTCATAAATAACCTCCCTCTTTCTTCCAATCCTATTTTACTTTTGCTTTTATCACAGGGGAGAAAATATGTCAAAAAAAGTTTAATCTATCAATTTTTTCTTAAAAGCTGCGACTAAAGACTATGGAAATAACTATAAGGAGAGAAAATTCGAAACAAAAAAAGCTAATGTACTGATTGTTGAAGACGAAATAATTATAGCTCTTGACATAAAATTCACGGTTGAAAACCTAGGTTTTTCTATTTCAGGAATTTTTTCATCCGGCGAAGAATCCATAAAAAAGGTTTCCAATATATGTCCTGATATAATTCTTATGGATATAAAACTAAGTGGAAAAATAGATGGGATATGTGCTGCCAAAAAAATTTATAATAAATATAATATTCCTTCAATTTTTCTGACTGCTTACAATGACGAAAAAACCTTGAAAAGGATCCATGAAAATAACTTGTTTTATTCCATAAGCAAGCCATTCACTGAGTATGAACTTTCCGATACCATAAAAAAAACAAGAGAAAAATTTGGTCTCTCCTGACCTTTCACTTCTTACATTTCACCTCAAACATTTAACATTTAATCTTTTTTTTATGACTTGCTTATAAGAGTAAAATTTCCCATAATATTGATAAAAGGATTCCACTCATGAAAGTAGCTCTTATTCAAATGCACTGCACAAAAGACATTAATGATAATTTGAACAGAGGAATTCATTCATTCAAGAAAGCAGCGGAAAAGGGAGCACAGCTCATTTCTTTTGCTGAACTGGGATTTTCTTATTTTCTTCCTCAAAATCATGCTACCCCAAGTGATCTCAAAAAAGCAGAGTCGATCCCAGGCCCCACCACTGAAATATTCACAAAATTAGCCAAAGAATATGAAGTGGTAACTGTACTGAATCTTCTGGAAAAAGACGGGGACCACACTTATGATTCTTCTCCAGTGATTGATTCTGATGGAAAAATATTGGGCACCACCAGAATGGCTCATGTTATGGAGGGAATGGGATTTCATGAAAAAGGATATTATTCTACAGGAAATACCAACGAATTCGTATACCTCACATCTGTTGGAAAATTGGGCGTAGCTATTTGTTATGACCGTCATTTTCCCGAATACATGAGAAATCTTGCTTTAAATAGAGCTCATTTGGTTGTAGTTCCCCAAGCAGGTGCGGTTGGAGAATGGGCAGAAGGAATGTTTGAGGCAGAACTCCGGGTTGCTGCCTTCCAAAACGGATACTTTATTGCTTTGACCAACCGAGTAGGGAAAGAAGATAAATTAAACTTTGCCGGAGAATCGTTCGTGGTGAATCCAGAAGGAAACATCATAGCCCAAGCACCTAAGGGGAAAGATGATATACTCTATGCTGAATGCGATTTAAATGAGGTCTATCATTGTACCGCAAAAAAGTATTTTCTTCCGGATAGAAGACCTGAATACTATAAAAAATTTAAAATAATCGAGAAAACAAAAAACAATTCTTAAACCACAAGGGATGACTCCATGAAACACTGGTTTGTAATCAATACAAAACCTAAAAAAGAATTTCAAGTAGAAAAAATATTCAGCGAGAATGGATTTATAATATATAATCCAAAGATCAAACAGGGAGACAGAACACATCCCTTTTTTTCAGGATATGAATTCATATATTTTGATTATCCTGGCCAATACCGAACAGTCAAATATACCAGAGGCGTCAAAAAAATCGTGGGTAATGAAAAAGGACCTATCCCTGTCCAGGAATGTGTGATCAATGAAATAAAAAAAAGGGAAATAAATGGATATATTGAATTAAATAAATACGGGAGCGAGCCAGAGGCTGGCGATGAAGTCCAAGTGATGGAAGGAGCCATGAAAGGATTGAAAGGTATTTTTAAAAAAGAATTATCACCCAAAGAGCGAGCTCTCATTCTTCTTAACTACGTATCTTATCAGGGGCATTTGATTATTGATAAAAAAAAGTTGAAAAAAGTTTTATAAAATTCTTTATATTTGATTTTGGTTTCACATATAATCAAAAGGAATATCACAAAACTTTTTTTAGGTTTCCTTAAATGACTTCTTTTTTTTGACGGACCGAGCTCTCCAGTAAAAATAAACAGGTATCCCCAAAAGGGTAATTATGATTCCAGCAATGGATTCCACAGGTTTTTCTATCAAAGTGTTGATGAGGATTCCTACAGAAAAAAGGATAAACAAAAAGGGGACAATCGGATATCCCCATGTTTTATAAGGGCGCTTCATGTTTGGATATTTCTTCCTTAAAGTAAAGACAGAAGCAGCTGCAGCCACCCAGAACGCGATAGCGATAAACATGGCAAATGTGAAGATTTGTTCAAAAGAACCCAGTATAGCCAAAAATGATGCCCACAAAGCCTGGAGAAAGATAGCAAATCCTGGTGTATGAAACTTTGGATGCACTTGAGAGACTTGTTTGAAAAAAAGCTTGTCTTTGGACATAGCATAATAAACTCTGGGACCTGTTAATATGGAACCATTTAGAGAGCCAAATGTGGATATTATAACAGCTACGGATACAAAAACAGCCGTGGATGTCCCAAATAAAGAGGTGGTGGCTTTTTCAGCTATCCCCACCACCCCTTTCATTTCTGAAATGGGAAGGGCATACAAATATATGTAATTTAAGAAAACATAAAGAAAAGTCACTCCGAGAGTTCCTAGAAATAGGGCTAAAGGAAGCTTTTTACTTGGATCCTTTATCTCCCCAGCTACGAAATTGACATTATTCCATCCATCAAAAGCCCAGGATACAGCTACCAGTGAGACGCCAAATCCAGTAATAAGCTGCGCCAGGTTCATTCCTGCTGGATTCAGGGATAAATCTATGGGATTTCCTTTTCCACACGCAAAGCCCAACATGATTATTCCCAAAATGGTTCCTATTTTTATTACAGTGATAAAATTTTGTATTCCTTTACCCAATCCAACCCCAAAGAAATTACATACAGACAGAAACACGATGATACCTACACCCACCAATTGCCCAGGAGAAAGAGAATAGGTGAGGATATTCTGAAAAATACTCAAGTCAAACGAAAAAATTGTCTTGTGGGTGGAAAGTGATGGAAATAAATAACCCGTGTATTCTGAAAAAGCAAGAGCAAGGGCAGCGATTCCTCCAGTCATATACACAAGAAACAATATCCATCCAAAAAGAAAACCGGCTAAAGGACCATAAGCTTCTCTTAGATAAACATACTGTCCTCCTGCTTCAGGCATAGAAGCTCCCAGCTCCGCATAAGTTAAAGCACCTGCAAAAGTAAGAATTCCTCCCACTAACCAGGCAAGCAGTATTAAAGGTCCAGAGGGAATGGATTTAGCCATGATTCCAGTAGTGAGAAATATCCCAGAACCAATGACAATCCCCATCAAAACCATAGTAGAATCAAATAATCCGAGCTGACGGACAAGATGATTCTTATTATTCTCTTCAGTTTGTTTCATAGCAGGTGTTCCTCAAAAGTCCGGTGATTAAGTTTATCATATATTTTCTTGGAAAATTAATAAACGAAAAAGGGAAACAGAATAAAACCATTGGTTTCTCTCACATTTTTTGACTTCAGATTTGTGGTGTGATTTAATCCTATTAAATCATAGATAGGAGATATGAAATGAAGACCATTGGATTAATTGGAGGCATGAGTTGGGAATCTTCTCTGGAATACTACCGAATATTAAACCAGACGGTTAAAGAAAAAAAAGGAGGTTTTCATTCAGCCAAATGTGTGATGTATTCAGTAGACTTTGAAGAGATAGAAAAACTTCAGCATAAAGGAAATTGGGATGATTTAACCGATCTTATGAATGCTGCCGCTCAAAGATTAGAGAAGGCAGGAGCGGACTGTGTCCTCATATGCACAAACACCATGCACAAGATGGCTCCAGATGTTGAATCAAACACCCATATTCCATTGCTGCATATTGCTGATGTCACTGCCCAAGAGATAAAAAACAAGGGGCAGAAAAAAGTTGGTCTTCTTGGCACAAAATTCACTATGGAGCAGGATTTTTATAAAGGAAGATTGAGTGAAAAACATGGGATTGAAGTAATCATTCCCGATGAAGAACAAAGAACTATCATCCATCATATTTTATATGATGAGCTGGTTCAAGGTGAAATAAGTGAAGACTCAAAAGATAAATTCAAAAACATCATCGCTTCATTGGAGGGCAGAGGAGCTGAAGGAATCATCCTGGGTTGTACGGAAATACCTCTTTTAGTGAAGCAAAAAGACTATGATATCCAGCTTTACGATACCACCTTTATTCACGCCCGTGCCGCAGTTGATTGGGCTTTAAAAGAATAAGTCTCTCTTTATATTGAACTACTTTACAAATAACTTGAGGATATTCCAAATTCCTATGAATGAAACAATGGAAATCACAACTATTCCTAATAAGTTCTTCATAAAATCATTGGCCATTTCTCCCATTCTTTTCCTATCATTGAGAACAATCAAGAGAAAAATAGATGCCACAGGAAGGATAACGCCATTGGAAACCTGAGCAAAAACAATCACTGAAATAGGATTGAAATCAAACATGGAGACCAATAAACCTACCAGGACAACCCCTGTCCACACCAAACGAAAAGTCGTGGTATCTTTCTCTTTCCATCCCAAAATACCTGAAGACGCGAAAGCAGCTGCATAAGGAGCTGTTATTGCTGAACTCATGCCTGCAGCAAAAAATTCCATCCCAAACAAAAAATTAGTCAGAGGACCAAAAAGAGGTTTGAGCTGCTGAGCAAGCTGAGCACTGCTGTCAATGTTGATCCCTTTTTGATAAAAAGCCATGATCGCAGTCACAATGATTGATGCAGATATAAAACCTCCCAAGTAAATGGAAATCAATAAATCTTTCCGGAACTCTCTTGGATTTTTTTTAAACTTCCATTTTTTCTTTACTGCAGAGGAATGGAGAAAAAGATTATACGGAACCACAGTGGTTCCAATAAGAGCTAATATGATAAAAACAGAATCTTTGGGAAAAGGCTGTTACAAGAAATCCCGGTCTGTACCGGCTTTTCTTAATTTTTTTTGCCATACCCCCCTTCCACCTGGGGTCTCTATATGCAGAACATCTCCTTTCTCTGCCTTAAGGTTTACCTTTGAACCTAATTTTATTTTCTTTCCGTTAGAACGGATCAGTATATTAAGACCTTTTTTTTCCATTTTCTCCCCCTTGAAGACCATATGGTTATTTTGACTCCTATTTTAACAGGTTTTTCATCAATGCCGTCATCATCCATATGATCTAGAAACTCATATTCTCCATCAGGAATCGCTTTTATGGTTTTTCTGAGTATTTTCTCTGTATAGTCCTGAATGAAAGAAGCATACTTCTTCATTTTATTTAATCCAAATTTTTCAATACCCTTTTTCAATTGAGCTTTACCTCTATTGTTGGCTGCAATTTGTGCCATAAGGTCTCTTGCTTCTCCTTTAAGATGATATAGTTTGGTTCTTGTCTGTCTTCCAATAAACAGGATATCCTCAAATCCTTTTGTGGTTATAAGAGCAATAGAATCTCCTGATTTTTCTAACAAACTGTTTGTGGCTACAGTAGTCCCATGAACCAGCTGAATTGAATTTTCTTTTTTCAATAAGAAGGCTAAATTATTCTTATAAACAGGCCAATGTCAAGATTCTCTGCAAATAATGTTTGAACAAGCGCTGTTTTAAGATTTATGGATGTGACTTTAGGAACAAGTTTCACATGAACCTGAAGAACAGGTGGGACAGCTTCCTGAAGAAGAGGCAATTTTCTTATTGACTCCTGTTATTCCAAAGGAAGAAACACATTTGCGGATATTGGGAGATCCACAAGAAGGACAGTGTATATTCCCTTTTCTATTTATAGATACAATTTCCTCAAATTTATGTTTGCATTGTTTGCATTCAAATTCATATATAGGCATAGTAAATTTATTATACTCAAAAAATTAAAATTGGCAATACCGTTAAAACAAGATATTTAAGATCAATTCCTTTAATTTTTCCTCATCTACTGGTTTTGTCATATATCCAGCAGGGGACAAGCTGTTTGCTTTGTCTGCTGTGTTGCTGTCAGCAAATCCAGTTAAAAACACAACTGGAATATTGTAATTTTGTGTCACAATCTTGGCTGCTTCTATTCCATCTATTTTACCTTTAAGACCTATGTCCATTAAAACCAAATCAGGTTTGTCATTTTTTATCATTTTAATGGCATCTTCACCAGTAAAGGCGACTTCTGACTCAATTTTTCCATAACCAGAAAGAGTGTTTCTCAAATCCAAACAAACAATACCCTCATCTTCAACAATCAATACTTTTTTCATGGGACAGAAACTTACATATCATAATATCTTTTTAAATTATATAATTCATTGGCACTTAATATCAAGAACATAAAATACTGAAATCTATTACAGATTTACTTGACAGCGATAGCTTCTATCTCCACTTTGACATCTTTTGGTAAACGCGCCACCTGAACAGCTGCTCTTGCAGGGTAGGGAGGTTTAAAAAATTCCCCATAAACTTCATTCATTTTAGAAAAATCATTCATATCTTCTAAAAAAACAGTACATTTAACCACATTTTCCAAAGAGCAGTCTGACTCTTCAATAACAGCTTTGAGATTCTTTAAAACCAGTCGTGTTTGTTCTGTCACAGAACCTTTATTCAAGTCCCCTGTTTCAGGGTCAATAGCAATCTGACCCGAGGCAAACACAAGTCCATTCGCTTCAATTCCCTGTGAATAAGGACCAATAGCTGCAGGAGCACTTTTGGTTTTGATTTCTTTTTTCATTTTACTTTTTCCTCCTTTACAAGAAAATAATATAGGGCTTGCTAAAGCCGCACATCCCAATGCCACCATGGCTCGTCTTCTTTTCATATAAAGCCCTCCTTACTGTATAGAAAATTTATTCTTGTCTCAAATCGATTTGATCTGTATATTTTTTCCCTTCTCCTAAAGGATCTAGAGATTTTAAAATCTTTGTATTTGGGTCTTCCTCTGATAAATCTAAAATACCTGATTTTTTTTTGGGTGAAAGGACTTTGATCACAGGACGGAATTTATGGCCCCTATTGATTTTTTTTACATAACCAATTCTATTATCATTTAATAAGACAATGGTGCCTAGAGGATAAATGCCCATTATTTCAAAAAAAGAATCGACTAATTCAGGATCAAAAAGATGGCCTTTTTCTTTATTCATAACTTCGTAAATCTCCTCAGGAGGAGGTGTTTTTTTAGCGGTCCGTTTTTGAAAAAGGGAATCATAAGCATCACATATAGATATGATTTTAGAGCCAAGATGAGGCTCCAAAGGGTATTTTAATTTTGGATAACCCTTCTTGTCGTATCTGAGATGATGCTCAAAAGCCACCACTGGAGGCAAAATACCTAAGCTTATTTTGTGTTTTAGAAGGATTATGCTGCCGAGCAAACAGTGGTCTCTCATTTGATTATACTCATCCTTAGTTGATTCATTTTTCTTTTTTAACCATTCTTCTGATAAGGCTCTTTTTCCAATGTCATGGAAAAGCGCGGAAATACCGATATCGATAACTCTATCTTTGGATATACCTAAGTGCGAGGCAAAAAACATGGAGACTATACCCACATTTAGGGTATGAAAAGAAGAGATCTCATTACTTCTTTTCAACCCCATTATATTTATAAGATCATTGTGATTGCCTTTGTAGTTCTCAAGTAGTGTTAATACGTTGAACCTCAAATCCAAATAATCAATTTCTTCATCGTTCAAAATCTTATTTGCCGATTCTTTAGCCAAATCTATAGAGTCATGATATATTCTACCATAATGCTCTTTTTTAGTTATATGCCTGTCTCCAGTCTTTTCCCCTTCTTTGACAGCTCTTATTTTCCCAGCCTGAATATTTTTGATTCCATTTCTCTTCAAATATTCCTGAATATCTCCGGTATGTTCTTTTTTTGGGAGAGAAAGAAAAGAAATAAATTTTTTCAATTCCTGTTTTTCTAAAGGAAAATAGAATTTTATTTTTTCTATATCTCTGTTCTGCAGATAGATCAATAATGATTTTGTCTTTCTGGAAATATCAAATAAAATTTCACTTTCCCAGGCTAACTCATCATTTATTATTCCGATAATAAATTCATCCTTAGTGTTTAATATATTCTTGATTTTTTTATAAATCTTTTCAATAATTTGTGAATATTTAGGATGTTCTTTTGAATATAGTTTTCTTGCTTGAACAGCAGAGGTCAAATCCAATAATACGTCTTTAACTTTTTCTAACATTCCATTTCTCTAATACTCTTCGGGCATGATTTCTTAATTTTTTATTCCATATAAATTTCTTATTTGCTAAAGATGTCAAATATTTCTTGGCTGACCTCACATCAAGCTCATCCATAATTCGAATGTGTTCATGAAGACTCTTGTTCCTGAGGCCAAAAGGTGAGCTTAGCGAAAACAAAGTCTCTAGGGCATTGTGCTTACTGCTCTCTCTCCGGGCGAGAAGGATAAAAGCTTCTTTCTTCAGGTCATACTGCTTTTTCTTAATAAGAGGAAAAAGAAATTTATCGTCATGTTCAGTCAGCTCTTTCATGGATCTTAAGATTTTTATTTTGATATTATCATTTCCCATCTTAAATATATTTTTAAGCGTGATAAGCGATATGGGCGTATCAATCAAACTCAGGCTGTTTATGACCTTTTTTAAAAAAATGGGGTCGTTTGCCCTTTGTTCTAAATTCAGGTTGAAATAAAACAAATAGTCTGTAAAAAAACGAAAAAAAGCTCTCAATATATAGGGTGTGATGACTTCCTCATTAAAAATTTTTTTTAGATAAACATTTTCATCCTTTAGACTTTTATTCAAACTTTCAAGGAAATAATTAAACTGTAATGAAAGCTCTCCTTTGAGGATTAACTCTTCTATATACTTGATTAGAATTGATTCTAATTCCTGGTAGTTTTCTAATGAAGAGAGTATCTCTCTTTTTTCATTCAAAGTTTCATGAATATATCTTAAATATTCAAGATCTTCTCTTTTTGTGATATCTTCCCATTCCTTAAGAATATGCTCTATCAACATAGTAGCTGTTTCTTTATTTGAAGTTTTTTCCAGCATATTGAGGAGTATCAACTGATAGTTTTTTTGAAGTTGAATGCTATCAAAATAAATTGTTGCTTTTTTGTCTGAAATGTCTTTTAGTATGGACTCAAGAGTACTTCTGTATATTTTAGATAATAATGGACTTGATGTTCCGGATAAAAGTTCTCTTATTTTTTGTTTTGTTTTTATACTTTCTTTTTCTGGTTGGTTTTTATGAAACACATCCAGCAGGGAATCAGCGACCTTCTTGTGTTTTTCCTCTTCTACGAGCTGGAAAAAATTACTGAAATTAACTTGATTAAAATCATCATTAGTACTGATTTCCTCCCAAAGCGTGGAAGCCAAGACTTTCTCACTCAAATCAGTAAAAAGTGGTCTCAGACTGTCAATTTTTTCTTTTGAGGAAATTTGTTTACTGCTGACAGCTGATTTCATTAATCTTCTGGAAAAGGATATATAATTTTTATATTTGTTTTTATATAAATACAAAAAAAAGCTTTTAAAGCTTTCATTTAATTCACTGTCAGAGAGAATTTCTTCAGCATTCAACTTATCATAAATCCTGTCATAATTGTTGGCTAGATAGTTCATTTTTTGTTCATTTTCTTCTTGTACAGCTTCTTTGAGAAGATAGGTCCAGATATCCTTTATTTCTTCTCCTTCCCCTTTTAAAAGTTGAGAATAATCCAGCTCTTTTACTCTTATATTGGATATTTTCTCTTTATCTAAAAGTTTTTTTATGCCTCCTCTTTTTAATATATCTTTTCTAGGCAAATAGGCTTTTGATAAAAATAATTCAAGTTCATTTAGAGTAATTGAAGGTTTGATTTCTAAACTTTTTATCTTTCGGAAGTGAAACATTTTAGCGACATCAACAAACAGCTTTTCTTCACCAAAATAATCATTTTCAATAAAAATAGAATCTGAGGTAAATCCGATTTGGATGGAATGATCAAAAAATTTGAATAATTTATCCAGTTCTATTTTTAACCGTTTTATCGACTTTTTGTATGAAGGATGCTCTTTATCATAAATAGAATAGTTTTTTAATGAAATTTTCAGAGATTTGAAAAAATCTTTAATGCCTTCTTCTTTACTCATTATGGCAAATCTTTGATTGAATTGTAATATAATCGAAGAAGAAGGTTCAAGAAATATGTATAAATACTTAGCTTTGATTATTCAGAAGACAGAGAGACTTTATTTTTTCCTGTTTTTTGGCTAAACTGAGCCAATTTTTCTGCTTCTTTCACTAAAGATTCTATGGTGCTTGAAGGTTCTGCCAGAATTCCTCCTACTGAAATGGTGGTATGAATGAGTTTATCCTTAACTTGTATGTTTGACTTTTCAGCGAGAAGCCTCAACTTGTTGGCAATAAGGTCTAGTTTATGGATATCTACATTGCTGAGAATGACCAAAAATGAATTTTCATCCCATCTTCCCACAAATTCAAAAAAACGTATATTCTTAGATATGGTTTTCCCGATCATCTTGATGACTTTGTCTTTCACCACTGTGCCATAGATGTCAACAATAGAATCAATGTCATCTAAAATACAAAACAATATTCCCACTGGAAACCCATATTTTTTCATTTCATCCAATCTATAACATAAATTCATCTCAATATATCTTCGATTCCCTGTTTCAGTAAGAGAATCAAGCATGTTCATATTTTTTAATTCTTTGGGAAGGTGAGGCATGCTTACTTTTGGAGAGTGTTCATGAAAAGTGATGACAGAACCTTCCACTGAATTATTTTTATTAATAGGCAGGACACCCATATACGCTGGTATTCTAAATCCTTCTTTATGAAGGACATAGACTTTGTAGTTTCTTACCATTCTGTCTTTAAAGCTCTGGGCGACAGGACACATTTCTACACATGTTTCCAGCTTTTCATCAGGCCCTTGGATGAGCAGGTTTTTTTTGCATTTATGATTAACAACTGTCTCAGCTTCGTTGCCAGTGAGTTCTTCTAAGGATTTATTCCAAAATAAAATGTTTAAATTCTTATCAAAAATACATACAGCTTCATAAGTATTATCAAGCAAATCCATAAACAGGTCTTTCCCCCCATCACTGATGATATTTTCTAATTTTTCGTCTGACATTGCCTTTCTTTCAGAGTCTGTTTGATACTAGAGAAAAAAGAAAATAAAAGTCTTTTGCATAAAAGTTGTTGACATTAAGATAACTTATAGTTATAAAAAATTCAAGGGGATTTAAATGAAAAAATATTTGGGAACTAAGATTAAACAGGTTAGAGAATCACTTCGACTTACCCAAGAACAGGTATCAAAAGGAACAGGTCTATCCAGTGAATTCATATCTTTGCTTGAAAAGGGAAAAAGATATCCCAGTCTGGAATCTATTGAAAAAATATCAAATTATTTGAATAAAAATATATCCTATTTTTTTGAGGAAGAAACAGATCCATTTGAAACAATAATGAAAGATAAAGAACTGTCTAATAGCATTAAATCTGAGTTCAAGACTTTTAAAAAATACTGTACAGAATACTTGAATATGGAAAATATTTTGGGAATCTCTCTTGAAGAAGCTCCATTCTATTCAAGCCTATCACCTGAAATGATGGCGGCTGAAGAAAGGAAAAGGCTTGGTTTAGGAACCCAGCCCATAAAAAATATATTCACTCTTCTTGAGTTAAACGGCTTACGTATTTTAAGACAGTCTCTAAAAAAAAGCCTTGAAATTGCTGGAGCTTTTATCTATTTCAAAGCCCAAAAGGCTGGATTTGCTTTGATAAACACCAATCAAAGTTATGCCAAGCAGATCATAACCGCAGCTCATGAATACTGTCACTATCTTAAGGATAGGGAATTTATTTCAATCATAGATAATGAAGACATTTTTGTTGATGAATACCTCCCTCTATATCCTTCTAGAGAAAAATTTGCCCACTTGTTTTCCCTCCATTTCTTGATTTCTGAAGAGCAAATCACTTCTTTTATAAGAGAAGAGCTTCACAAAAAAGAAAGAAGAATAGAGAATATCATTATGCTGAAAAGGCATCTTGAACTGCCTCTAGAAATTATTCTGAAAACTCTCCTCCGGATGAAATATATTTCCTTATCTGAATATAATGAATACAAAGAGCAAAAATATTTAGATTATGAAAAATCATTATTCGGATATGTGAAGGCAGAGAGCTCTCCTTATAAGAAAAGGACCAAAGTCATTCCCTCAGATAGGTATAAAACTCTAGCTGTCCAAGCTTTCCAAGACAAAGACTTGTAATTTTATTAACCTGAATTATTCAGGTCGAATGTATTAAGCTAATTCTGCTAAAAGGTTGATCAAAAATTTCCAGAATTTTTCAACAGTCCCTACATGAACCCTCTCATCAGGTGAATGAGGATGTTCTATAGTGGGGCCAAAAGAGATCATATCCATTCCAGGAAATTTTTCTCCAATGATTCCGCATTCAAGACCGGCATGAACAGCAGCCACATGAGGCTCTTTGTTAAAAGTGTTTTTATACACTTTCTTTAAAGTTTTGAGAAGTTCAGATTCAAGATTAGGTTTCCAACCCGGATACCCTTGCTCTCGGATGATTTCTGCCTCAGCCATATCCACAATAGCATTGATGGAATCTCTGGTTGCCTCAAGGGCTGATGCGGTTGAGCTTCGGGTGCTGCATATGACTTGGATTTGGTCTTCTTTTGTATGAACAACAGCAAGGTTAGTTGATGTCTCGACAAGACCTTCTATCTCAGGATGCATGGAAATAACTCCATGAGGAATTCCCAAAATGAGCCTTATTATCTTATCCTTTGTTTTCTCATCAATAGGAATCCCAGGATCATCATTAAATTTTTCAAGAGAATATTTAGCTTCAGGTTCGATAGGAAGGTATTCATTTTTTATCTCGCTAAACTTTTTTTCAACTATTTCCTGAAGTCTGTCATTATCTTCTGAATTGATTCCCAGCACAGCCTCAGACTCTCTGGGTATGGCATTACGGAGATTGCCTCCTTTTATATTGAAAAGTTGAAAAGAAATGCTGTTAGATACATTCCACAGAATGCGCGATAATAATTTTATGGCATTCCCTCTGCCCATATTTATGTCGATCCCAGAATGGCCTCCTTTAAATCCAGAAAGTTTTAGTTGAAAGATTTCATCAATTTTTTTGTCTTCTTTTTCAATAGGAATCAAAATTTGTGAGTCCGCTCCTCCTGCGCAACCAATAGTGAACTCACCTTCATCCTCGCTGTCCAGATTTAAAAGCTTTTTTCCCTTTAAAAATCCCTCTGGAATCTGAGTAGCCCCAGTCAAACCAGTTTCTTCCTCTACCGTAAACAAAAATTCTAATGGAGGATGTTTGATGTCATTGTTTTCCATTATGGCCAAAGCAGCGCTACCTCCAACCCCATTATCAGCCCCTAAAGTGGTTCCTTTTGCTTTTACCCAATCCCCATCTATTTCTGTTTTTATGCTGTCTTTTTTGAAATCATGCTCAACATCTGAATTTTTTTCACAGACCATATCCAGATGTCCCTGCAAAATAACTCCTTCTGTATCTTCGCTTCCTTTTGTTGCTTTTTTAGAAATAACAATGTTACCAACATCATCTCTTTTATAATCAAGATTAAGACGCTTTGCCACTGATATGATGTAATCTCCGATTGCTTTTTCATTTCCAGAGCAGTGTGGAATTTTAAGAAATTCCTGGAAATGTTTCCATAAAAGCGTGGGTTTCAAATCAGTTAAATCTTTATCCATTTATTTCCTCCAATCTTTATGTTTAAAATCGTTCTAATCATTACATAAATATTGGGGTGAAGCAAGTTTAATGTGATATATTGTTTTACTGTTGTTTTTTCATCAAAATGCCGTGTGATTTTTATAGGAATAATGACAGACAACAACAAAACTATTCTACCATTTCTTCTAGAGTCGCTTCAAAAACAGAAAGAGATTTATTTCCGTATAGACATAAAACAATTTCCTTTGGATACTCATGTTTTTCCAAAAAATCCAAACATGTTTTTATCATAATTTCACTGCATCGTTTTATGGGGAATCTAAAGATTCCTGTACTTATTGCAGGAAAAGCAATTATTTTTATTTTTTTCTTTTCCGCTAATTCTAAGCTGTTATAAGTGGCTTTCCTCAATTTCTCGTCTTCATCTCCTTCGCCATAAACAGGACCTGCCGCATGTATCACATAATTTGCTTTCAGATTTCCTGCGCCTGTGATCACAGCTTCGCCGACTTCTATGGGTCCGATTGAATTACATTCTTCTTGAATAGAAGGCCCCCCAAAACTACGAATAGCCCCGGCAACTCCGCCACCCAGAATTAGGGATTTATTGGCGGCATTTACAATTGCTTCTGCGTTAACCAAAGCAATGTTCCCTTCGGTTAATTTTAGAATCTTATTTTCGGATTTCCATTCTTTCATTCCCATCTTCCCATATGTGGATTTTGACAAATATTATTATATCAAAATGATCTAAACTATAGAATTATTTTTTTGTTCCTTTTTCCAATTTGTATTGAAATATTCTCTCTCTATCATAAACCTCAACTTCTTCAAATTTTTTGATATAATCAAAAACAATATCTTTGTCCCCAACGATCACAATCACAGGATTTAAAAAATTAACATTTTGGAGAGTCTTGTATACAGAATTTGAATTAATATACATAATATTTTCATAATAGTTTTCCCAATAAATTTCTTTCATATTTAAAGCAATGATTTCTGCTATTTTAATTGAAAAATCTTTGTGTTCTGAAATTTTAATCGGAAAATGACCAATCAAATAGGATTTTGCCTGCTCTATCTCATGGTTAGGAATCTTATTTTCACTCAAACTTCTTATTTCTCTTAAGATTTCTGTTACAGATGGATATAAATGTTCAGGTTTCACCTTGGCTCTTACATAAAAAATTCCGCAATTATCAAAGAATTCTATCCGACTGAATGCCCAGTACGCATAACCTTTTGTTTCCCGAAGATTCATAAAGAGACGGCTGATATGGGATCCCCCCAGGAGTTGATTGAATACCACATAGGAAAAAAAGTCTTGTTTGTTTCCTTTGGGAAGAATATTACCAACAAAAATAGTTGCTTCTTCTAAATTGGAAATATCCGTAAAGTATACTTTTGGCCTTGTTTTTGTAAGGGGAGGATCCATGTAATATGTTAGAAGATCCCTTTTTTTCCATTCTCCAAGATGTTGCCCAGCTATGCTGGCAGCAGTAGGCAGGTCAGTGTCTCCAATAATAAGAAGTTTTGAATTATTTGGTCTGTAATGCTTGTTGAAAAAAGAAATCAGGTGTTTTCGAGTGATTCTCCTTATGGCGTCACTGTTAAACATATATTTTCTATAGGGATGGTTATCAAACATGATTTGAAAAAGCAGTTTTCTACCGACCTGCTCTGGATCTATGTTTTTGGCTATTTTATAGAGCATGTCCATTTTAATATTATTGACTTCATTTTTTGGAAATTCAGGTTGAATCAGCATATTACCTAAAAGCTCAACCGCATCATTCAAGTAACTTTTAAGCACGGATAAAGAGAATAAAGAATAATCAGGATATGTTCTAATAGAAAAATCCCCTCCGAGATACTCGATTTGTTCTTCAACTTGAGAAGCTGATATCCCGACAGATCCTTTGGACAGCATATTTGCGGTAAAACTAGCCAAACCTGGGAGATGGTCTGGTGATAGGCTCTCTCCCGTCATTACAATCAGATGAATATCAATAAATGGATGATTCCTTGGTACTACTGAAATTTCCAGTCCGTTAGAGAGAGCAGAAGTTTTGATGTCTGGCATATTAAAATCCGGAAGAGGATAAGGAAGAGGGGGGGACTTTCTGAATTTTTCCTGAGCTGAAACATGAGAAGCAATCAAAATTAAAACAAAAAGCCCTAATATAATAGCCTTATAGATTTTTATTTTTTTTATCTCTATTGTCATTTTGACCTGATTTCAATCAGAACATTATTTTCTGTAAAATACCTATTCATGATTCTTACAATATCAGATGCACTTATCTTTAAATATTTGTCTAATTCTCCATCCAATTCCCTCATATTAATTTCAGACAAATAATTCCGGGTTAGAAATAAAGCTCTTTTTTCAGTAGAACAATAATTATCTATATAGTCTGCTTTGAACATATTTTTTATTTTTTCTAATTCCCTATCCGAAATCAAAGTAGATTTTAACTTATTTATTTCCGACATCAATGCTTTTTTGGCCGTTTCTTTGGTATCTTCATCATGAGAAACAACAAAAAATTTAAAAACAGCAAGATCGATTCTCTTTTCTATTCCCCCTCTTAGCCTGAGTGCGAATTTGTTTTTTTTCACTAATCTTTTATACAGGCCTGAATTGTTTCCATAAGATAACAAGTAATCAATTATAGAGAGAACATAAAAATCATCTGAATATGGAGAGCCGATCCTGTATCCTAATCTAAAACCTGGAGTTGATACGTTTTTATTTGTAACAAATCTTTCATATTTCTCCTGGTTGAAATCACCTTCATAAGAAGGTACAGATGGTACATTCTTAGAGGGATCAATAGAGTGGAAAAATTTTCTTACTAACTTGAGTGTTTCTTTTATGTCTATATCTCCGGTAATACAGAGAACCGCATTGTTGGGCTTATAAAATGTTTCATAAAAATCCCTTACATCTTTCATTTTTATGTTTTTTAATTCTTTTTCACTGCCTATTATAGGATGACGATAGGAAAATTCAGGGAAAAGCAGATAATCAAATAACAGCGAACTTGTCAAAAAAGGATCTTCCTTTTTTTGATTTCTTGCCATTTCTATAAGCAGATTTTTTGTCTCTTCCACATTTGAATAATTTAAGTTAAGGGAATTCATCCTATCTGACTCAAGCCATAATAAAAGGGGAAGCTGATTGGAGGAGACTGTCTGGTAAAAAACAGTCTTATCCCAAGATGTAACAGCGTTAAATTCGCCTCCTATTCTGTGAATAAACCTTATATGCTGCATAGGACCCACGTTTCTTGATCCCATAAACATAAGATTTTCTAATAGGTGGGCAAGTCCGGTCTTTCCTTTTTTCTCATAGGCTGAACCTACTTTATAGGCACAGACAACCGTTACCAGAGGCAGAGAATTGTCCTCAGAAAGAATGATAGTTAATCCATTATTAAGATTATAAATTGAAAAAGGAAAAGGTTCTTGGAGTTCCATCTGTTTGTCTTGAGAAAACAAGGGTAAGACAAAAGGGAATAAGAGACAAAAAACAATGATCTTGTTTAGGCTGAACAATGTCTTAAATTTTTTCCCCACAATATATAAAATGTCAAAGGTTTTCATCAAATTATTATTCACAGTTAAGCATAATATAAGAAAGGCTCAAAGTTCAAGATAAAAACTTTCTGGTCATTCCTTAACTATGATCAAATAATCATGACCATTGAATCCAGGAATGAATATATGTTGTTTTTTATTGTTTGTTCTCTTCCCCAGAAAAAACTCCTTCTGCTATGGGAATAATCAGCTCTCTAAGCTCTTTACTAAGAGTGTTATCCAGGAGCTCTATGGCGTAGGCAGTCGATTTTGGTGTCCCACTCTTAATATTTTGATACGCTTTCATTATATCATCGTGAGGATAGATAAGACCCAGTAATTTAAAAATATCACTCAAAGAATCAGATGTTTCTTTATCATCCTCTTTTCCAAACTCATGGCCATTAATGATCAATTGAGAATGTCTTTTTAATTTTTTCAATACATGGTTTTTTATAAATCTAAATTCAAAAAGTAAACCTGGATTTTCAGAACGCATCTTATCTAAAGAATCAATAATATCCTCCTCTAGCTTAGTTTGGCCCATTTTCAAACCCTTCATGAGTATATCCACGGATTGCTGACTGCTCTCTCTAGAAAGTACCTTGACAATTCCTTTCTTGATCTGAATATCAACATCCGGGTCTCTAAGGCTTTTTTCCAAGTAGGGGATTGCCATACTACCAAATTTTGTTAATGCAGTTATGGAATCTTCCATGATAAAGGGATTTTTAAGCTTATCAATGAGAAGGGGTATGAATCCTCTCTTTTTCAATTTAGCAGCGCTTTCTATGGCATATCTTGAGATTTCTGGAGAATTGTCTTCAATAAGGGGTTTTAGTTTGTTAACCAAAGGCGAATCTGGATCCATAAGACCAATAGCTTTTGCCACCTCCATTTTTTCTATTTCTGTTTCCTTGCTTTTCTCCATCACATTATCCGTATACTTTTTCATTAATTCTTGATAAGAATCAAGAGACATCACTTCATCTATATCTGTTTTGAGGTCCTTTTTGATTTCTTGATCTTCTGTAAGATGTGCCCAAGAGCCTCCTTCAGCACCAAAAAGAGCATCAAAAGAAGATGCTTTGGCTTCTTCTGATTTCTGAGAAATAATTTTTTGCAGTTCAGGAGTTAATTTGTCTTGGCGGATCAAATCAAAAATATGCATAGCATAAAGAATATCACTTCTTTTTCTGCTCTCTAAAGTATCAAATACGAGTTTGGTATAATCGAGGTCTAGAGTGTCTGAAACAGATTTTTCAGCACGTTTCCATTTTCTCTGTATGCTGTGCTTGATGACATTAATATATCCTTTGTTTATTCTCAAACTGACAATAATCCATATTATGATAAAAACAAGGGATACTATACTGATAAAATTCACTTTAATGTTAAAATATATAAAAATGAATGACACTATGGCTCCAATCCCTCTGGCAAACCGCTGTAAAAACATGTCTATAAATACTTTGGCTTTATATCTCAGTTCAGGATCAACAGGAATATACAAAATCTCTCTTATGGATTGATTCACAGAATAAGAAAGACTCTTATCACTTGCTTTAATAGCTGCAGCTAAGATTATTATGGGAGAAAATAAAATTCCGATTGAAAGAAAAATAAGTACGACAGGATAAAAAAGTAAAGTTCCTCTAATACCCAAGCGTTTGATCATTCTCCCTGTAATAAGAATCTGAAAGAGGAATGCAAAAATCATGACTCCTGCATTGAATAGCCCATAGAAAGAAGCAAGGTTGTTTTCTCCGACAATATTGTTTTCTATGATAGCGTTAAACTGAAAATCAATAAGCACAGAAACAATAAAAGTTAGGGATACAATCAAAGCCATTAATGAAAGATATGGGGTTTTTCTCACGCTGTCCACACATGACCGAAAACTTATTCTTGAAGTGATGCTACCTTTTCTCTCTTCAGAACTTTGTTTTTCTTGGGATAAACTATCTTTGTAATTCTTAAATATCATGGCAACCACAAAAACACAGAATAGCAACATCAAAGATGAAATCAGTAATAGGTAGTCATAGATAAAAGTACCGGCTGCAAATTTTGTTAACAGACCTCCTAATAATCCCCCTAATATGCCCCCACTTCCAATAAATCCAATGATTTTCTTTATTTCTCTGGGGTTAAAAACCTCATTAGCAACCAGCCAGAAATGGGTCATGAGGACAGAAATCAAAATGTTAACCCAGATCCAGTTGGCTAAAGGAAGCCATCTTAATTCCATAAAGAAAAGAAGAAATAAGAACATGTTGGTGGCTGAAAAGAAGACAAGACTGTACAAAATTAATTTTTTTTTGGGTATTTTTGATTGGAATTTAGCATGTAAAACCACCACAATGCCTGCGATCAAAGCGGTCAAGAGGTAAGCATAGGGAAGGTGATTTTTTCCCAATTTATCAATAAAGGTAGCGTTTCTTATAGATTTGATAATGGTAAAAGGGGCTGTGATAAAAAAGAAATAAAAAAAAAGATAGATGGATAACTTCTTTTTCTCATGCCCTATGTTGATAAACTTGAAACCTAGCTTTTTAAGCATACCCTCACTCACGAATTTCGATTAAAAGAAAATGATTATTCCTTTGAAAAACTTTCTAAAGCGTTTTTTTCGTTATCGAAAATTTCAAAAACTTTGGACAACATAGTAACCTGAAATACAAGAGAAAGCTTTTTCGATATATTTGTGAGTTTTAAACTTCCCCCCACATTTTGAGCTGATATGTAACTTGCTAATATTTCACCAACCCCAAAACTGTCTATGAATTCAACCTTATCAAGATTTAAAAGAAATTTTCTCTTATTTTGATCGAGCTGTTCCTTAACTATTTTGTGCAAAGTAACATCAGAAGCTTCAGATCTTCTTATCTCTCCTTCCAAGTCTAGTATGATCACTCCTTGCTTTTCTCTAAGTTTTATTTCCATTTTTCTGTATATTAGCTTTTATCAAAACAATAATTATAAGTCAATGATTTCACTATCCTCTTTTCAAATCAACTCTTTTTCTTTTAAAAATCTATAAATAATTTCAGTGCTCTCCTTAATTCCTGTAAGGGATGTATCAATGATGATTTCTGGATTTAATGGCTCTTCATACGGGGCAGATATTCCTGTAAATTCTTGGATCTCTCCCCTCCTTGCTTTTTTATAAAGTCCTTTAGGATCCCTCTTTTCAGCGGTCTCCAAAGGAACTTTTAAAAAGACCTCAATAAATTCTCCCTTTCTTAGAATATTCCGAGCCTTATCTCTGTCCTTGCGGTAAGGAGAGATAAAAGCGGTCATGGTGATAATTCCAGCATCAGAAAAGAGTTTTGCGACTTCTCCTATGCGCCTTATATTTTCTTCCCTGTCTTCAGGAGAAAATCCCAGGTTCTTATTTAATCCGTGACGTATATTATCTCCATCCAGGACAAAAGAAAGTTTTTTTTCTTTGAAAAGCTTGTTCTCTAAAGCATGGGCTAAGGTGGATTTTCCTGAGCCTGATAATCCTGTAAACCATATAACAATACCTTTTTGATTGAGCAGCTTATTTCTATCTTCTTTGAAGATATTTCCTTCATGCCATGTAATATTGGTTGCTTTTTTAATCGTCATGGTAGTCTCCATTTAAAAATCACTAAGAATTGTGGGATTTCTTGTAGTAATCGATTAATATTTTAGCTACTTCATGCCGTGTGAATTCTTTGGGCGGCATCTGGCCTTTGGAGAGAATCTCTCTTACTTTGGTCCCGCTTATTAGTACTCGATATTTCTTGTTATGGGGACAGGTCTTCATAGATGCCATTCCATCGCATTTATGACACCAGAAAGTCCAATCTATATTGAGCGGTTGAATATGCAGTTCTTCAGGTCCTATTTCCGTGAATATTTTTTGAGCATCAAACGGACCATAATAATTACCCACCCCTGCATGATCTCTTCCTATAATCAGGTGAGTACAGCCATAGTTCTGCCTAAATATAGCGTGAAGCAAAGCTTCTTTAGGCCCCCCATATCGCATTTCCATAGGGTATACCTTCATCACCACTCGATCTTTAGGATAATAGTTCTCAAGGAGGACTTCATAGCACTTCATCCTAATCTCTGCAGGAATATCATCAGCTTTTAACTTGCCTACTAGAGGATGAATCAAAATACCGTCACTGACCTCCAAGGCAATTTTTGTACAGTATTCATGACTTCTATGGATGGGATTTCTTGTCTGAAAAGCAGAGATAGTAGACCATCCTTTTTTCAAAAAAATTTCTCTTGTTTCAGAAGGACGGGCATAATATGACCCATACAATTCAGGATAAGGCCCTTCGCTAAGAGCTTTTACTGTTCCTCCGAGAAGAACATCCTCTTGTTCGTATACTTTTTTGACTCCTGGATGATTCCTGTCTGCAGTAAGAAAAATCTGCTTTGCTTCATATTCTTTATTATAATCATATTTATCCTGAACTTTCATCATACCCATTAATTCATTGCTTTCATCATCTATCAAGGCGATATCCTCTCCCAAAGAAATATTTTTAGCTTGTTCTTTAGTCACAGACAAAGTGATGGGAATGGGCCATAAAGTTCCGTCAGATAAATGCATACCATCAACCACTTCTTTATAGTCCTGTTCATTCATAAAGCCCTGAAGAGGGCTAAATGCTCCTATGGCCATCATGATAAGGTCGGAGGTTTCTCGTGATGAGAGCCTTACTTTGAAAAGAGATTCAGCCTCTTTTTTGTTTTCCTTTAATTCTTTTCCATTGATAATAAGAGGTAACAATTTGCCTCTGTGAGGAGGAATGAGTTGATTCATATTCTTTTCTCCTAAACTGTTAAATTTAAACACAATATATCAATAAGATTTGCTCATAATCAAAATATTCTGACCATCTTTACGATGATAATCCACATTATTCATAAGTTTCCTTATGAGAAACACACCTAAGCCTCCTTTTTTTTGCTTTTCTATTATTTCTGATATGTCTGGCTTCTTGATGCTTCTGGGGTCAAAAGGAATCCCATGGTCTTTTATTTCAAAAAAAATTTTGTTCTTTTCTATCCAACTTTTCAGATAGATATAGCCTTTCCTCTTTGGGTAAGCATACTTAATGATATTGACACAAACCTCCACCAGTGACAGCTCCATAATGTAATAATCTTTTTCAGAGACATTTTTTCCCACTAGAGTTTGTTTGAGAAAAGACCTGACTTTTTCGAGCTCAGATAATTCACTTTTTACCTTTAATGTGTTCATATCATTTAACCATATCTTTTATCATGAAAATGCGCTTAATTCAACTGCTCATATTATGTATACTCTTGAATGGCCTGGATTTAATATAATTGAAATAATATTCTTAATATGATAATGTCATACATTATTCCAGCCTTAAATTTATACTGGATTCATACCAGAAAGGAGTTTTGTCAATATGAGTAAAGACGGAATACATCTGTTCACTTCAGAATCTGTAACCGAAGGACATCCTGATAAGATATGCGATCAGATTTCTGACGCCATACTGGATGATCTTATAAAAAAAGACCCCAATAGTCGAGTAGCCTGTGAGACTATGGTTACTACCGGATTGGTATTTATAGCAGGAGAGATTACAAGCGAAGCCTACTGTGATTTCCAAAAAGTGGTTAGAGATACGGTCAAAGACATCGGATACAACAGCTCAAAATACGGATTTGATTATGAGACCTGTGGAGTGATGTCTTCAATACATGAGCAGTCATCTGATATCGCCAGAGGAGTTGATGAAAGCAAAAAACGCGAACAGGGAGCTGGTGACCAGGGTTTGATGTTTGGATACGCATGTAATGAAACCAGAGAATTGATGCCTCTTCCCATAATGCTTGCTCACAAATTAGTCAAGAGGCTGACCCAAGTAAGACGAAAAGGAATACTGGATTATATACGTCCTGACGGCAAGTCTCAAGTCACTGTTGAATATGATGGGGATAAGCCTAAAAGGATTGATGCTGTGGTGATTTCTACTCAGCACGAGCCCAATATAAAAAAGAAAGACTTGGAAGTTGATATGAAAAGTGAAGTTATAAGAGAGGTCATTCCAGAAAATATGCTGGATAAAAACACAAAATATTACATCAATCCCACAGGTAGATTTGAGCAGGGAGGTCCTTTTGCAGACACCGGAGTCACTGGCCGCAAAATCATTGTAGATACCTATGGAGGCATTGGGAGTCATGGGGGAGGATGTTTTTCCGGAAAAGATCCCTCTAAAGTGGATCGTTCCGGTTCTTACATGGCCCGCTATATCGCAAAAAACTTAGTGGCTGCTAAAGTTGTTGATAAAATTGAAGTTCAGATTGCTTATGCCATTGGGATAGCAGAGCCTGTTTCGATCATGGTGGATTCATTTGGAACCTCTGTTATTCCAGAGGATAGGATAAAAGAACTCATAAGATCCCATTTTGAACTCAGACCCAAAGGAATGATCAAAACACTCCAACTATTGAATCCAATCTATAAAAAAACAGCTGCTTACGGACATTTTGGGCGAAATATCTTCCCATGGGAAAAAACAGACAAAGCAGATACATTGAAAAAAGAAGCCGGACTTTAGTTCATTCACACTTATATTTAAATGATAAGAATAATATTTTTATTAACAATCCGAATAAAATAAGTTTGATAAAAAGAAACATAAATCAATAGGAGCATCAAATGAATTATGACGTAAAAGATTTAAGTCTTGCAGAAAACGGCCAACTTCGGATGGAATGGGCATCAAGGTTTATGCCCGTTCTTGCTGATATAAAAGAAAAACTCAAAAAAGAAAAACCTCTGAAAGGAGTCAGGATCTCCGCATGTCTTCATGTAACCAGTGAGACCGCCAATTTAATGGAAACTTTAAAAGAGGGAGGGGCACAGTTGGCTCTAACCGCATCCAACCCATTAAGCACTCAAGACGACATTGCAGCCGCCTTGGTCAAAATGTATGAAATCCCAGTTTTTTCTATAAAAGGAGAGGACAACGAAACCTATTATAAACACATTAATCAGGCATTAGATAACAAACCTCAAATCACAATGGATGATGGAGCAGATCTTGTCAGCACCATTCATTCTCAAAGAAAAGAATTGCTCCGGGACATTATAGGGGGAACCGAAGAAACTACTACTGGGGTGATCCGCTTAAAAAGTATGGCTGACCAGAAAGTTTTGAATTATCCCATTATTGCAGTCAATGATGCCAAAACAAAACATTTATTTGATAATAGATATGGAACAGGTCAAAGTACTATTGACGGAATTTTAAGATCCACCAATCTCCTTATAGCAGGCACAAATTTTGTTGTCTGTGGCTATGGTTGGTGCGGCCGGGGTGTCTCCATAAGAGCAAAAGGAGCTGGAGCCAAAGTCATTATATGTGAGGTCGATCCTCTTAAAGCTCTTGAAGCTGTTATGGATGGTTTTCAAGTCATGCCCCTGGAGAGAGCCTCTCAAATAGGAGATGTGTTTGTGACAGTAACTGGGGATAAAAATGTCATTTCTGCCCAGCATTTTGAAAAAATGAAGGATGGAGCTATTGTGGCAAACTCAGGACATTTCAATGTTGAGATCGATATACCCGCTCTTAAGAAAATGGCCAAACAAAAAAGAAACATAAGGAAATTTGTAGAAGAATTTACCCTAGAAAACGGACGAAAAATATTTCTTCTTGCAGACGGACGTCTTTTAAATCTTTCTGCTGCTGAAGGTCATCCTGCTTCTGTTATGGATATGAGCTTTGCCAACCAGGCATTGAGCGCAGTATATTTATCTCAAGAAGGAACCAAACTTCAGAAAAAAGTATATCCCGTACCCCTTGAAATAGACGAGGATATTGCTTTGCGGAAGTTAAAAACAATGGATATAAAGATTGATCATTTGACCGAAGAACAAAAGAAATATCTGTCTGGATGGGAAGAAGGAACCTAAAATATCAGCCCTTTTTGATTGTTTAGGCTAGTTAGTGCTTCTTATTCTTTTCGATAATTTCAAGATACTTGTTTATACTCTTTACTAAATCGGGATTTTTGGCGTTGGGTTTGATTTCTCGTAAAATTTGTTCCGCATTATCAAAGTCTCCCTTTTTTAAATAAGCACCAGATAAGTTAAATTTTATGTTTATTTCATCGGGAGCTAATTTTAATGCCTTTTTATAGCTGTCTATAGCTTCTTCAAAATCTTCGAATTTCTCGCAAATCACCGCATAAAGATTAATGGACATGATAAGTTTATCATTGAATTCAAGGGACTTTTTTATATATTCGTAAGCCTTCTCATTATCCTCTTTTATCAAATAAAGACGGGCTAGATTATAATAGGGAAGTTCACGGGAATGATAGTTTTCATTGCTGGCTGCTTTAAGAAATTCTTGTTCAGCTTTATCCAGAAGTCCCATTTCCTGATATACAGAGCCCAAATAATTATGCGCTTCCGCTAAGGTAGGATCAATATCCAGCGCTTGTTTATAATATTTCTCAGACTCCTTAAAATTTCCTAACATGGAATGAGCAATCCCCAGGCCGATCAAAGTGAGAGTATTATTAGGATCCAAAGAAAGAGATTTATTAAGATTTTCCAAAGCTTTTTCTGGTTGTCCATTATTTACATAAAAAATTCCAAGATTATACTGATAGTGAGGATCTTTCTCACGCTGTCTCTGTATTTTTTTCTGACTCGTGGCACAGGACGTCAATAAAACACATACTATAAGAATCATAACTGCTTTTGTTTTCACGGATAATCCTCCATGCCTAAAATATTTTTTCTTGCTTTAATTTTCTTGACATAAGGTCCTTTAGCGCTCTTCTTGGATCCTTGTTTTTATACAATATGTTATAAACCTGTTCGCATATGGGCATCTCTATTTCATACTTTTCAGCGAGCTTGCTGGCTGAAAGAGTAGTGGTGACACCTTCTGCCACCATTTTCATTTCCTTTAGGATACTTTTAATGGGATTTCCTTTTCCTAATTCAATTCCAACATACCTGTTCCTGCTCAATTTACCCGTACATGTGAGTACCAGGTCCCCGATGCCTGCTAATCCTGAAAATGTCTCAGCTTTGGCTCCCATCTTAACTCCCAACCTTGTGATCTCGGCAATCCCTCTTGTTATCAAAGCAGCAAGGGAGTTGCGTCCGTAACCAAGTCCATCAGATATCCCAGCGGAGATGGCTATAATATTTTTCAGCGCCCCCGCGAGTTCAACTCCGATCACATCATTGGAGGTGTATGCCCGGAAAAAGCGATTAGATACGAAAAGTTGGATTTCTTGAGCAATCTCTGTGCTGCTGGAAGCGACTACGACAGCGGTGGGATGAGATTCAGCAACTTCTCGGGCAAAACTAGGTCCAGACATTACAGCAATTCTGGAATTTATTTCAGAATCAAATATGTCTTCCATCAGCTCGCTCATGCGCATTAAGGATTCATATTCTATTCCCTTGGTCAGGCTGACAATGATTTGATTTTTACTGAGAGATGAGGAAATTTTCTGGTACATTTTCCTGCAGTATTCTGAAGGAACCGCAATGAATACAATGTCAGTATCTAGAAGAGATTCTTTGAGATCATTAAAGAATGAAACAGACGGAGGAAATTCAATTCCAGGTAAAAAAGTCTCATTTTTTCTGGTACGGGATGTGGATTCATAAATATCAGATTCCCGAATCCAGAGTTTGGTATGGATCCCTTTTTGTCCCAGATGTATGCTGAAGGCACTCCCCCAACTTCCTCCTCCTATAACACTTGCGATCATGTTTCTTTTTCTCCTAACTTTCTTTCTTTTCCTCGCAGCAAACGCATGATATTTTCTCTATGCTGAAAAGCGATGAGAATAAACACCAACAGTCCAAAGTAAACCAACTCTATTTCATACCTAAATATCAGAGCTGTGACCGGAAGGGTCATGAGAGATAGAAAAGATCCTAAAGATACATATTTTGTGATGGCAATAACCGTCACAAATACAACCACCAAAACCAATAGAGAAGGCAAAGACAGCGCAAGGTATACTCCCACAGTAGTGGCAACTCCCTTTCCTCCCTTAAACTTTATGTATACAGGAAAGCAGTGTCCAAAAACCGCTAAAAATCCACATAATAAGGAAAAAGTCAAGTCGTCAAATAGCCTGATGGAAAGAAAAACAGGAATAAATCCCTTCAAAACATCAAACACAGCAGCCAAAAGAGCTGTTTTTTTGTCTGTTAATCTCAGGAGATTGGTCGCTCCTATGCTTTGACTGCCAAATTTGCGGATATCTTTCTTTTTGATTTTAAGAAAGAGAAGATAGCCGGTAGGAATAGAGCCGAATAAATAAGAAAACAAAGCGAACAAAATCTTCATTTTATTATGCTCTCATGAAGTATATCATAAATTGCCCCCTGAGGGGTCAAAGTACTTTTAAACAAAGTCAGTCTATCCACATTTGTCTTTCCAAAATCCGCATTCTTTAATGATTCAAGTTTGGGCACAAGTTCTTGGAATTCTGCCTTTTTTTTCACTCTTCCTAAGGTAAAGTGAGGATGAAAACTTCTTTTCTCTTTAGAGAAACCAATTTTTTCACATTCTGTTTCAATTTCTTTATAAATCTCTCCAAGAGAAGAGTTATTATCTATGCCTGCCCAGATTACTCTCGGTTTTCTGCTCATTTGAGGAAATGTTCCGATTCCAGTACAGGACAAATCAAAGCGGTTGTGATTTTGGGAAATTTTATCCAATATTTTTATCAATGCCTTTGCTTTTTCCTTATCAATATTTCCCAAAAATTTAAGCGTCAAGTGCATGGCCGCGGGCTTCACCCATTTGATTCCTGAACTGACTTTTTTTAACCGATGAATTACAGTGTTAAGATTTTCTTTGACCTTGGGGTCAATTTCAATGGCAATAAAAGTCCTCATGTTATTTTCTCTCTTCTCCTATTTGAATGATTTTTCTCTGTTAAAAGATTTCTTCGCAACATATCCATTGCTTTTTGAGTAGCCCGAAGCTTGACTATGCTTCTATTTCCTAAAAATTGGTTTTGATCAACCTTTATTCCATTATCCCAGGATAGGGCGGTAAATACAAGCCCTACTGGCTTCTCCTTTGTGCCTCCGCCAGGTCCCGCTATTCCGGTTATGGCTAAACCATAATCAGCTGCGGACCTTTTTCTAATTCTTTCTGCCATTAATCTGGCTACAGAAGAGCTCACAGCTCCGTACTTTTCAATCACTCGTTTATCAATACCCAAAAGTTGAGTTTTGGCTTGATTAGAATAAACTTGGACTCCCTGCAAAAAATATCGGGAGCTACCAGGGATATTTGTAATCCTGTGCCCCAATAGTCCTCCTGTACATGATTCAGCAATGGATAATGTCTTTTTATTTTTAACCAATAATTTTCCAATGACTTCTTCCATCTCCTCTTCATTTTCTGAAAAGATGTATTTTTCTAGACGACTTGTTAGTGATGTCAGGAGGGGATTGATTTGTTCCGCGGCTTTTGCAGGAGAAGTTTTGGAATGGCTATTTATGTGTATCTCGATCTGCCCCGGATAAGCCAAAAGAGATAAATTGACTTCTGGAGATTTAGGATATAAATCTGAAATCAGATTTTCTGTTTTTGATTCTGTGATTCCTGTCATTCTTAATGTCTTGTGAATGATAAATCCTGTTTTATATTTTTTTATCCTGGATAGAACTTCAGATTCAAACATGGTCTTTAATTCTATTGGCGGACCTGGAAGCAAAACAGAGACCTTTCTTGAATCTTCAATCCATAATCCAGGAGCGGTTCCTGCTTTATTCGGTATAATTTGAGACCCTGAAATGATATAAGCTTGTTTTTTATTGGAAGAAGCCATGGGTATGTCTCTTCTGAGGAACTTACTTTGAATGGTATTTAGCAAATCTTTGCTAAATATCAATTCCTTTCCCAAGGCTTCTGCAAATACTTCCCGTGTTACGTCATCACTGGTGGGTCCTAATCCTCCTATGACAAAAATCATATCCGCTCTTTTTAAGGCTTGACAGAAGCACGAAAGGAGGGATTTTCGGTTATCGCCAACAATGCTCTTATAACTGACATTCAAACCCAACTCATTCAACTTAGATGTGATATAAAGGGAATTGGTATCTTGATAAAAAGGAGTCAAAAACTCAGATCCTACGGCAATTATTTCAATAATAGTGATGTTTTTTGCTTTCATGTTAAAATAATAATTATGCTGAGAATAATACTGGCATAAGCTCCGGCCATGATATCATCCAGCATAATTCCCCAACCTTTGGAGAACTTTTCTGCCTTTTTTATGTATAAAGGCTTGACAATGTCAAAAAAACGAAAGAGAAAAAAAGCTGACAAAACAAGCAGCCAGGAGGGTTTGAGCATAAAAAGGGCCAAAAGCTGGCCTAGAACCTCATCAATAACCACTTCACTAGGGTCATCCATACCCAGTGCAGAGACATACTCGGATGAAGTGATTACGCCTAAGATATATATCAAAAGAAAGAGTAGCAACATATAGGGCCAGTTCCATTCATACAGCACATATTTGTAAATTATGACAGTTATGAGGCTCACTATAGTCCCTGGGGCAATAGGGAAGAAACCAATACCAAAAAATGTTGAAAGAGCCTTTGAGAACAGCTTCATGTTAACAATTCTCCGTACAAGTCATACTGGTCACATCCTGTGATCGTGAATTTTTCAATTTTCCCAGAGTGATTTTTTCTGTCATTTTTAACATCCACATAAACCATTCCGTCCACTTCTGGAGCTTGATATCGAGTTCTTCCTATCAAAAGAGTAGGATCTTCCTTGAGACGACCTTCAACAATGACATCCATGGTTTGATTCAAATACTTTCTGTTTTTTTGGGCTGAAATATCTGATTGTATCTCCAATAATTCATGCTGTCTTTCTTTTTTTGTCTCATGACGCACAGGATCACCCAGTTCATAGCATCCTGTGTTTTTCTCCCTGGAATAAGTAAATACGCCCAGATGATCAAATTTTGCAGCGCGGACAAAATTTTTGAGTTCTTCATACTGCTTTTTACTCTCTCCGGGGAAACCTACTATCAAAGTAGTTCTTAAAGCAATATCAGGAATCTTATCTCTCATCTTGGATAAAAGTTTTAAAGCTCGAGCTCCCCCCATGCCTCTTTTCATCCTGTTCAATATTTTACGGTTGGTATGCTGAAAAGGACAATCAAGATAAGAACATATCTTTGATTCTGTGAACATCTCAAGAAGAGAATCATGGATTTCTTCAGGATAGGCGTATAAAACTCTTATCCATTCTATTTTCTTGATCTTGACCAGTTCCCTTAAAAGAAGAGTAAGCCCATTTTTTAGTCCAAGATCTTTTCCATAATTGGTGGAATCCTGAGAAATGATATTGATTTCCTTAATTTTTTTATCTGCCAGCTTTTTGGTTTCCTCCACAATAGAAAAGATAGAACGGGATTGATAGGGCCCCTTAATCAAAGGGATGGCACAAAAAGAACATGAATGAGAACAACCCTCTGAAATTTTAACATAAGCCCAAGAGCAGGGAGTTGAAAGATACCGGGGTGATCGATGGTCATATAAATAACAATGATTTGATTTTTGGAAAGGAGTGCCGGTTATGATATCCGCAATGTGGCCAAAATCATTGACTCCGGTCCATAGGTCAACTTCAGGAAAATTTTCTTTAAGCTCTACCGGACATCTTTCCACATAACAACCTGCCACAATAACTTTTTTCTCTCCTTTAGCTCTGTACTTAGCCTCCAATGATTTTTTGATCGCTGAAACTGATTCTTCTCTGGCTTCTTTTATGAATCCGCAGGTATTGATGATGATAACATCGGCTTTATCCACATCTGTATTGATTTTATAGCCTTCTTGATCAAGATATCCCAGCATCACCTCACTATCGACCAGATTCTTGGCACAGCCCAGATTGATTAATGCAACTTCTTTCATTACATCTAATCTTATATCAGCCTATTTGACTCTTCAAGCAAATCAAGAAAATAGTTGCTATGGTCTTCTTTGAAAAATCTTGTTTACCAATGAGAGTCTGATAATAACATCACCGTTTATTTATGAATAGACTAGATAGATTAAGGATATATCCGGTAAAGCAGCCTGGGGAACGGGATGGTTTCTCTGATATGTTTGATGTTGCAGATCCAGGCCAAGACTCGTTCAATACCCAAACCAAAACCAGCGTGAGGAACTGAGCCGTATTTTCTCAAGTCCACATACCACTGATAGTCTTTTTTGGGCAGATTATGTTCCTTTATCTTCTCTTTGAGAAGTTTCGTGTCATGAATTCTTTGTCCTCCGCCGATGATTTCTCCGTATCCTTCAGAAGCTAACACATCCAAACCCAATACCAGGTCTGGCCGCGTGTCATCTGGCTGCATGTAAAACGCTTTTATTTTGGCAGGAAAATGAGTTATGCAAACCGGTTGTTTGAATATTTTTGATATCAAAGTTTCCTCAGGTGCTCCAAAGTCATCTCCAAAATTTAACTTCCTTCCTTCCTGCTCCAATTTTTGCAGGATTTCTTCATAGGTCATTCTTGGAAAAGGTTTTTTTACCTGCTCAAGAGGTTTTGTATTTCTTTCCAGTATATCAAGCTCTGTTTTTTTCTCTTCTAATACCCGCCCAATAATATAAAGCACCAGGTCTTCGCTCAGTTCTTTGATATCATCCAGTTTTGCAAAAGCGATCTCAGGTTCAGCCATCCAAAACTCAATCAAATGTCTTCTGGTTTTAGATTTTTCAGCTCGAAAGGTGGGACCAAAACAGTACACTTTTCCAAAGGCCATGGCAGTGGCTTCATTATAGAGCTGTCCGCTCTGGCTGAGAAAAGCACTCTGGTCGAAATATTCGGTTTCAAAGAGAGTGGTGGTGCCTTCACAAGCACTGGGAGTGAGTATGGGGGTGTCCATCAAACGGAATCCTCTGTTGTCGAAAAAATCTCTCACAGCTTTTATTAACTCCGTTCTTATTTGAAGGACAGAATTCTGTTTCCGGGATCTCAGCCAAAGATGCCGATTTTTCATAAGAAAGGAAATTCCATGCTTTTTAGGAGTGATAGGGTAGTCTTCTGCGATTTGTATGATTTCTATATCACTAACGCTTATTTCATATCCTCCTGGAGCTCTTTGATCCTTTCTGACCTCCCCCCTTATATAAAGGGATGACTCTTGGGTCAATTTATCGAATTTTTTTAAAATAGGGTTGTCTTTTTTTTCGCTGTAAATAGTTCCTTGTACGTAACCTGTTCCATCTCTTATGATGATGAATCTTATCTTTCCACTGGACCTCTTATTATAAACCCAACCTCTTATTTCTACAGACTTATCCTCATACTTTGGCAGATCTTCAATATATACCCATTCCATAATGGGAAGAATTATAAAAGATATAAGTTCAAATGTCCATTCATTGTGTTAGAGAATTTGAGTTCTGTTTTTTATTGATATAAAATTTTGAGGTAATGGCTGAAGCCAAACCATTTAGAAAACGGAAATTAATCATAGGACTTATCGCTGGAAAACAAGAAGTATTTCAAGACACTGAAAAGAACCTCCAAAATCTGTTTGGGTCTATAGACATGGAAAGTGATATGTTTGAATTTGATTACACAGATTATTATTCAAAACAGATGGGGGGAATTTCTCTGAATAGGAAATTTTTAAGCTTTGAAAAATTGATCAATCCAGAAAGACTAAGCAAAATCAAAATAACCACTAACCAACTCGAACAAAAAATAAGAAAAGAATTTCACAGCTCCCACCGCATAGTGAATATAGATCCTGGTATCCTGGACTTATCCTCCTTAATTATGGCCACCGCTAAAGATTTTTCCCACAGAATCCCGTTAAGTCAAGGGATCTACGGACACCTGGAACTCTTATTTGGAAAAGATAAAGTCAAATCCATTAGCTGGACTTACCCAGATTTTAGAAAAAAGATCTACCATTCGTTTTTTTTAAAAGCAAGAAAAAAATATCTCAACCAGATCCAATAAGACATCAATCCATGGCGCCTGAGGATATCTCCCTAAGGTTATTGATGATTTCCGGAAGTTCTTTAAGAACGGTTTTGACGTCCCCTTCAGTGTTAAATCTTCCCATAGAGAACCGGACAGAGGAACGAGCCTGTTCTGGATTAAGTCCAATTGCGGTAAGAACATGAGAGACTTCATCAGAGTCTTCACTGCATGCGGAACCTGTTGAGACATATATTCCTTTTGTGGCTAAGGCCAGCAGTACAGCTTCTGCTTCTAGTTTAAAGAAAGAAAAATTTAAGGTAGTTTTTACTCGTTGTTTTATTGGCCCATTAAACTTGATATCTGGAATGCTTGATTCAATCCCTTTTTTGAGTTGAACAGCAAGTCTGTCAAGTCTTTTTTTATCCTTTCTCAAACGATCCATAGCAATTTTCGCAGCCTCTCCAAATCCTACAATTCCTGCTGTATTTTCAGTTCCAGCTCTCATTTTACCTTCCTGATGACCTCCGTGAATGAGAGGAAAAAGGGTGGTGCCTTTTTTAACAAACAAAGCCCCTACTCCTTTGGGGCCATAAATTTTATGGCCGGATATCGACAATAGGTCCACATCAAGTTTATGAACATCAAATTTAATTTTTCCAAAAGCCTGAACAGCATCAGTATGCACCAAAGCATTTTTATTTTTGGCTATGCGGACAATATCTTTTATAGGCTGTAAGGTGCCGATTTCATTATTTGCATACATGATGGATACCAATGCTGTCTTTGATGTTACTTTTTTTTCAAGCTCATCCAAGTCAACAAACCCCTGCTTATCTACAGGAATAAAAGTAACTTTTTTTCCCATCTTTTTCAGGTATTTGGCTGTTTCTATAACCGCAGGATGTTCGATAGCTGAAGTGACAAATTCATCTTTTTCAGGGTGAGCTTCCATGATACCCCTAATGGCAAAATTATCCGATTCTGTCCCTGAGGCAGTAAAAATGACCTCACTTCTTTCTGCTCCTAGTGCATCAGCTATGTTTTCACGAGCTTTATTTACGGATTCCTTGACTTCTCTTCCAATAGGATAAAGAGATGAAGGATTTCCAAATTTTTTTTCCTGGAACAAACACATTTTTTCACTTACTTGAGGGTCGATTGGAGTGGTCGCGTTGTTGTCAAGATAAATCATTGGACTAATAGTTCTCCTTAATTATTCATATGAGCGCTACAAGTTATCTGAAGCAGCTAATTTTTATAAATATCTTTCTTTCAGTATTTTGATCACTTCAAATCCTGCTCTTCTTTGTCCTTCAGCACAGGCAGCCCCGATATGTGGAGTGGCAAGAACATTGGTATGATCAATGAGGTCGAATTCCTCAGGAGGTTCTATTTCGCACACATCCATGGCTGCGGCTCTGACTTTTCCTTCATTAAGAGCTCTTAAAAGAGCTTTCTCATCAATCACCCCTCCTCGAGCTGCATTGACAATCACTACTCCATCTTTCATCTTTGAGAACTCATCATCACTTATCATGTGTTTGGTATCTTTTGTTAAAGGCAGATGTAGAGATATAATATCGGCTTGTTTGAAAAGGTCATCAAAAGAAACTTGTTCGATATCAAGATCTGTTTTGACTTCAATGATGTCATAAACAAGGACCTTCATGCCAAAAGCAATGGCTCTTTGTGCAACAGCTAATCCTATTCTTCCGCTTCCTATAATTCCCAGTGTTTTTCCATATAATTCGCTTCCTTTTAATTTCTTTTTTTCCCACTTGTGTTGTTTTATGGACAGATTTCCTCTTCCGTGTTGACGAACAGCTCCCAGCATCAACCCAAATGCATGCTCAGCCACAGATATAGTAGTGGCTTTGGGCGTATTCCTCACATCAATCCCTTTCTCCTTTGCAGCATCAAGATCAATGTTATCCAGTCCTATCCCTGCTCTGATAATAAGCTCTAAATTAGAGGCAGCGTCAATGACATTTTTGGTTACTTTGGTCGCACTTCTGACTACAGCCGCATTGTATTCAGGTATTGTCTTTATCAATTCAGATTCATCCATTCCTGTTTTCACAGTGACATCTAAGTCAGAGATAGACTTAAGTTCTTCCAATGCATCTGGGTGTAAGGCATCACATATTAATACTTTTTTCATTATGAATCCTCCTTTAAAATCTTTTCAGCTGCTTTTAATGACTCCCCAAACTCAAATTTGTATCCAAGTTCAGAGAGAGCCATTTCAAGAGCTGACAAAGCAATAATTATATCAAATCGACTCATATATCCTAAATGAGAAATCCTAAAAAACTCGCCTTTATGGGGATCCTGAGGACCCGCTATATAAACTCCGTATTTATTATGCATGATATCTATCAGCTGAAACCCATCAATACCATCGGGTGTTTTCACAGCAGTCAATATATTACCAGGATTTTCTGCTAAAAGCTCGAGTCTCAAAGCTCGGACTCCTGACCTGGTAGCTTTACCGAGGACACAGTGGTGTTGGATAAGATTATTTAATCCCATGTCCTGAATGATTTCTAATGCTTTTTTTTGCTGAACAATCAAAGAGATTCCAGGTGAATAAGGGGTGGTTTTTTTTCTCATGCTTTGTTTGGCGCTTCTGGCATCAAAATAAAATTTGGGTAATGAAGATTCTTCAACAGATCTCCAGGCCTTCTGGCTAAAAGCGATATACGAAAGTCCGGGAGGAACCATAAAGACCTTTTGTGATCCAGCGATCAGAACATCTATGTACCACTCATCCATAGGGCACGGAGCCGCACCTATTCCTGAAATTCCATCCACCACAAACAGAGTTTCCCTGTCTTTAAGCACTTCACCGTATCCCTTTATATCATAAATCGCCCCCGTTGAAGTCTCGGAAAGAGTAGAAAAAACCGCCTTTAATTCAGGTCTGTTTGAAACCTCTTCATGCAGTTTCTCTTTGGGATAGTCTTTTCCCCACTCAATCTTAATGTCTCTTGTTTTTATTCCGTATTTCCTGCACAGACATGCCCATCTGTTCCCAAATTTCCCACCATTGATCACGATCACTTCATCCCCTGGAGATAGAATATTCACTACAGCTGCTTCCATAACCCCTGTTCCTGATGAAGTCATTACATATACATCCTGTTTGGTTTGGAACATGTATTGAAGACCGTGAACAACATCCATAAATATCTTAGAAAATTCGGGCGTCCGGTGATGGATCAAAGGCTGAGCCGCCGCAGAAAGGACACTTTCAGGAACAGGAGTAGGACCAGGAGAAATTAGATATTTTTTCTTAATCAGTGCCATTTTCCTTTGTTTAGTTATTATATTCTTTTTTTCCTTTCAGGCAAACACAAATTTATCTGGACGATTCATCAAAAGGAACCGGGGATGAACAAAAAATTTGCACAGGATGAATAATCCTGTGCAAAATGATTTTCTTGACAGTACTATCTTTTCTCATTAGTTTTTTATCCATGTCTGTTTTGATTTATCTGGGTGAATTTAGTTTTGCTATCCTGCTGATGTGTTTGCTGATTTTTAATGTTTTCAGCGCCTTAGAAAAAGAGAGACGTGCTTTTTGGAGAAGCTTTTTGGTTTTCCTGGGAGTATTATTTCTCAATGTATTTATATTCCTGCTGCCCCAAAAAATCAAAATTTTCACTTTTGGGATTGTTTTTCTTCTCTTTATTTTAATGGTCATGTTTGTACTGTTCTCTCCGAAACCAAAAAAAAGAATAAAAATAACAGACAGACAGAAGAAAATTGATGAGAGGGATATTATCTTTTCTCGATTTGATTTAAAGCCAGGTTCCCGCCTCTACAATGAATATTACCAAAGAAAAAAAGAATATAAAAAAGTGGATGATCATATCAGAAAAAAACCAGATATCCTTTCTGCCCCTCATATGGCCAGAGATAGAATAAACTTTTCTTTAGCTGATTCTGAGTTTGATTTTCTTGACGACATTCTGAAAAGAACCAAAGCAGTTGTTTCAATAGAAAAAGTGAGCTTTGGAAAACAAAAAAACACCCTTCTGATAAAAAACATCCTAAATTATCTAGGAGCTGATATTTGTGGTGTCTGCGAAATGGATCAATCCTATGTCTACTCCCATGTGGGAAGAGGGCCTGATCCCTATGGAATGACCATAGATTGCCGCCACAAATATGCTATTGTGTTTGCTGTAAAAATGGATTTTGAGATGATTTCAATGTCCCCGAAGCCCCCTGTTATTGTTGAAACAGCCAACAAGTATGTCAAAGCAGCACAAATATCTATTATCACTGCAAACTTCATCCGGAAAATAGGATACTCTTCAAGAGCCCACTTTGCAGGAAGCGACTATAAAGCCATTGTTCCGCCTTTGGCCTATTTAGCTGGCCTCGGGGAAATTGGAAGATTAGGTATTCTGATCACAGAGAACTATGGACCCAGGGTGAGGCTGGGGCTTATCACCACAGATATGCCTTTGATCATAGATAAACCCAAAATATTTGGAGTCCAAAATTTCTGTGAGATTTGTCAAAAATGTGCTCTCAACTGTCCTTCCCATGCTATACCCCTTGGGAAAAAGAGGGAAGAAAACGGTTCTTTAAGATGGATAATCCATAGAGAAGCCTGTTATGAATTTTGGAGAAAATGTGGATCAGATTGTGCCCAGTGTATTTTTGTTTGTCCCTACAGTAAGCCGAATAATAGGATGCATAAAATAATCAGAAAGGCTAATTCGGGATCCTTTGGAGCGCAAAAAATTTCTGTAAAAGGAGACGCTTTTTTTTATGGAGTAAACCCCAAAGAAAAAAAATCTTTTGATTGGTCAAAATAACCAGAATCAGAATGATCAAAGAATGATTTTTTTAAGTATTTTGATTTATCTTTAACCCTTGCTATGATATTTTAGAATAAAAAAAGAGATAAGGATGGAGAAAAGCCGAAGACAGTTTATCAAAAAGATAGGATTAGGTATGGGGTCTATTGGAATGTTTGGGCTTTTGAATAAAGAGGCTCTAGTGGGGTTTAAGTCAAAACTGAGAGAAGTTAAGAATGTTCCCGCAAAAAACATAGCAAAAGATGAAGACTTTTGGTTCTATGTACAGCAGGCCTTTAATATTGATAGAAGCCTTATAAATTTTAATAATGGCGGGGTTCATCCTGCTCCCAAAATAGTCATAGATGCTGTCAAAAGATACATGGATTTTTCAAACGGTGCTCCGGCACATAATTCATGGCGATATCTGAGACCTAGAAAAGAACTCATAAGAAAGAGGCTTGCGGATACATTCGGTTGTTCTCCGGAAGAAATCGCCATCACCAGAAATGTAACCGAATCCATGCAGATCGCTTTGTTAGGTCTTGAATTAAAACCTGGAGATGAAGTATTAACTACAACTCATGACTACCCCTCGATGAAAAATGCTCTTTATCAAAGGCAAATGAGAGAAGGAGTTAAAGTCAAGACATTTTCATTTCCTTATCCTCCTAAAGACCTAAACATCCTCACTGAACTTTTCAAAGAAAACATCACGCCCAAGACAAAATTAATCCTTTTATGCCATATCACAAACCTAACTGGACAGATATTCCCCATCAAAGAAATCTGCCAATTGGCAAGAGAACGAGGGATAGAAGTTGTCATTGATGGAGCCCATTCCTTTGGACATTTTTTGTACAAACAAAAAGATCTTGAATGTGATATTTACGGCGCTAATCTCCATAAATGGATGATGGGCCCCATAGGAACCGGATTTTTATATGTAAAAAAGGAAAAGATCAAGAAAATTTGGCCCTTATTTCCTGCCCCAGATCCCAAAAGTGACAATATAAGAAAATTCGAACATGTAGGCACCCAACCAGAGGCATTAAAACTTGCCATAGGTGATGCTTTGACTTTCCATCATGGGATCGGAGGAAAAAGAAAAGAAGAGAGGTTAAGATACTTAAGAAACTTATGGGCCAAAGAAATCGAACAGCTGCCTGGAGTGAAGATTCTGACCTCCTACAGTCCTGAACAATCATGCGGAATTGGGACTTTTTGTTTGGAAAGCAGAGATATAACAGATTTGCAGAAACAACTTCTCAACAAACTCAAACTTTATACCATCAATGTAGGTGTACCCGCACAGCAAAAAGGAGAAGAAAAATTAACTGCCATGAGAGTGACTCCGAGTATTTACACCACTCTTAGAGAGCTTGATATTTTCATCAGCGGGGTAAAAAAATTCATAAAGAAGGGTTCTCTATGACAATCCTGATTTTGAAACTTCTTTGAAGCAAGGGAAAATAAATAAAAATTGATTTCGATTAAAAAAATACATAAATTATTTAAAAAGAAAAAATTATGAAAAAGCCCCTTTTCATTTGCATATTTACTTTGCTTTTTTCAGGAACAGCGTTTTTTAGTCTGAATGCAGAAATATATTATCCATGGAAAAATGTATTTATAGGGGCTTTGGATGCGAATAATTGGGCAGGGCTGGTGTTTGTACCACAAAAAAATACTGCTTTTGCTTTTAGAATGCGGGTAAAAAAAGGGGGTAAAACAGTTGAGGGAACGGATCTCTTCTATCTCATTTCAGAAGTAGGCCCTCATGCCCCTGATGGTTCGTACACTAGAATGAAATTAGACCTGGGGCTTGCTTTTGGAAGAGAAGAAGACACTCCTATCCTGAAAAAGCCCTCTAAGAAGTCCGAAACCCTTATTTTTGAATGGTCCAGAAAGATTGAGAATGTTCTGGTAGGTAAAATTTCTATCCCAAAAGATGTGGAAATACAGATCATCCATTATTTTCCATGGAATCTTAATGGTGAATACACTCTTCTTCAAGATGGACAGATAGAAGGAGAAAGTACTTCTTTAGAGAACTTCAGTTATTTGTTCTGGCCTCATATAAAAGGCGAACAGTTGCTTTCGCCTGAAAAAGAACTGATTTTATCCTATTCCTCAGAAGAAACAAGAGAAATCTATTTCGCCGCTGGAGTACAAAAAAATGTGCAAAATCTAAAAAGCCGTTTATTAGGTTTTAAGAACACAAAGACCATAGAGTCTATATTGAACGAAGAAAGAAAAAGATATGAAAAAAAAAGAGTCAAAATTGAGGGGTTTTATGAGGGAGTGGCAAGAGCCGTGACCAACAATCTTTTCTGGATGACCCTTTATCAGCCTGGAAAACACAGATTTTACATTCCAGCAGGAAGAAGATGGATCTTCCCAAGGCCAGATGGGCCCCGAGATGTATGGACCCTATTTGAATGGGACTCTTTCTTCAATGCGCTTCAAACCTCTATAGAAAGTTCCAAGCATTCAAAAGATATTTTAGAATCCGTTCTTCAGACACAATATCCGAATGGAAATATTCCTAACTGGAGAAGTGAGTTTGGAGGAACTCCGGATCGTTCACAACCTCCTGTAGGTGCTTATGTAGTGTACAAAATATTCCAAAAATTAGGTGATATGAATATACTGGAGTCATCTTATTCAAATTTAAAAAAATGGCATTCATTTTGGAAAGAAAGAGATATCAATGGTATTCCGCGGAGAGATGGGAACCAGGACGGACTCTTGGAATGGGGATCAGATACTGAATTGGTCTCAAAAAATCCTCCTTCATGGGAAAAAAATGTAATGGGAAGAAAAAAAGCAATGTGGGAATCAGGACAGGATGATCTGCCCAACTGGGACGAGACCTCTTTTATAGAGCTCACCGGAACATTAAATCTAAATTGTCTTGATTTGAACTGCCTCTATGCTCTTGACGCATACTGCTTGGCTCAAATAGCCAATGTCCTTAAATTGAACCAAGAATACAAGGCGTACATGGATGAATACCTGGAAATGAAAAAACTGATAAACCAGAAGCTCTGGAACGAAAGTGAAGATTTTTATTATGACAGATACTGGGATGGTACTTTTTCTAAGCACAAAGCCGCATCAAATTTTTATCCATTACTAGCAGGAATCCCTGACGATGAACAGGCAAGAAAGATGATAACCCATTTGCTTGATGAGGAAGAATTTTGGGGAGAATATGTTATTCCTTCTATTTCCAGAGATGATCCAGCTTTTGATGATCAACAGTACTGGAGAGGATCAATTTGGCCACCTACGAATTATTTGGTTTATCAGGGTCTCAAAGCTTATGGATTTGATGCGGTGGCATCAGAATTGGCATGGAAAAGCTCATCACTTTTTATGCGTACTTGGGAAAATTACCAGATATGCCCTGAAAATTTTGACTCAAGGTCAGGGGAACCGGGCGGAAAAAGGTTTCAGAGCTGGGGACCTTTGTTTGCGCTCATATCCCTTGAAGAATACATTGATTTTACTCCCTGGGAAGGATTCAGATTTGGTATGCTGGACACTGAAATAAAAGGGGAGCTTTCTAGAATATACATACAAGGAAGACATTATAATCTTTTATTATCTCCATCCAAACTCGTGCTACATGAAGAAGGCGAAAAAATACTATCTGTAAATGGTCCTGCCATAATAAGGCACTTCCTTTATAAAAATAATATCATATCATTTGAAATCAAATCTCTTGAAAAAAGAAAGGTTGATCTGGATTTTTTAACCAAAGGAAAATATCAATTAACCATAGACGACCAAGCAGAAGAAATTTTCAAAGGCAATTCCATCAAATTTAAAATTCCCGAAGGAGAACACTCTGTACTTATCTTACTTTTAAAAAATTTAGATTAGTCTCCTTATCACTTCCTTTCCTCATCCTTCAAAGGGTAATTCAAATAATAGATCAAAACCAAAATTCCCAATAAAGAAAGAAGTAAAAAAGGAGAGTTGATCCCAAAAAGATCAGAAATAAACCCTGATATAAGGCTTATCACAGCCCCTCCCAGCATTTGGATGTTGGCAAATAGACTAAAAGCAATATCTTGATCTTTGTGCTCTGCTGAAATCCCTGTGTAAGACTGAAAAGCCGGGAAAATTAAAAAAAGAAAAGAACCTGTTAAAAGCAGACTCAATACAGCCAATTCTTGAACGGGGCTCAGCCAAAGAACAAAAGAAAACAGAGTCGTTCCTGCTAAACAAATGAAACAAAGACGACGACGACCTATTTTTTTAGATAAGAGACCATAAAGATAAGGCATTAAAGTCCCTAAAGCAATCCAGAAAGCCATAGAAACTCCAGTCTGACCTAGAGGTACATTGAATTTATGATTCAATAAAGAAGGAGCATAATAAACAGTGGTAGCCCAGCATCCTCCTCCAAAAAAGATGCCGATTATATACTTCTTTATTCCTTTTAAGGACTTTAGCCATAAAGAAAAATCAGGTCTTCTGTAAGTGGCTTTAAGATTTGAAATATTCTTCACGGAGAGAAAACTCAACACTCCTAAAAAAAGACCAGCTCCAGCCCAAATATAAAGAGGAAATCTCCAATTCCAGTTTTGAGCTAGATAACCTACAGATATGAAAGCAATAAAAACACCAAAATTTCCTGATCCGCTCTGAACTCCCATGGCTGAATCAAGGGCACTTTCAGGGTGGGCCCGGGATACTGCTGCCACCCCCAGCGGATGATAAAAGCTCAGAAATACTCTCATCAATATATAAAAGACTATAAAGAGCAGCAGAGTATGAGCAAAAGTCATTAAGAATATAAAGAGAGAGATACCACATATGCTAATGATAAGCATTGATTTATATGAGAGATTCTTAGAGTAATTTACAATCAGAATCTGAAAAAGAAAGGTGATAAAAAGGCCCAGATATGAAAGGATTCCAATATGTGAATATTTGGTGATAATGAATCTCTCGCTATATAGAAGAGGAAAGATCATAGGGATAGCTACAGCAGAAGCATCATTTATGAAATGAAAAAGAGAAGCGGAGAATAAAACTTTATTTTTCATAGCTGAGAAAATAATGGAAAAAATAAAAGTTTTTATACTAAACTATGAATGTCATGTCAAACCTGTGTTGAAAATTAATCGGAAATAAATTAGATTTGATACAACATCAAGATCAAAAGGAAAGGAGGTATTAAATTGAAGGAACATATATCCCGCAGAAAATTCATAAAAACTGGGGTAAGTTTGAGTGCAGCTACCATGATGTTCAACAAAAAGAATATCATATCTCAAGAAAAAGTTTCCAGCAGACCTGTGGTCATTGCCAGTTCCAATGGGCTTAGGGCCACTGAAAAAGCTATGGACATGATTAAGATGGGGAAGGATCCTCTTAATTCTGTCATTGCAGGGGTTAATATTATTGAGAATGATCCCAACGATACTTCTGTAGGATACGGAGGGCTCCCCAATGAACAAGGCGTAGTGGAACTAGACTCCTCGGTTATGCATGGACCCACGCATAATGCCGGGGCTGTCGCAAGTCTGAGAAATATAAAAAATCCATCCAAAGTCGCTCAACTGGTGATGGAAAGAACAGCTCATGCTCTATTAGTAGGTAAAGGAGCGCTTGAATTTGCTAGAGGCCATGGTTTTAAACAAACAAACCTTCTTACGGATAAATCAAGGAATATATGGTTAAAAAGAAAGGAAATGCTTTCGGACAGAGATTTCTGGTATCCCCCAAAAACAGAAAATATTGATCCAGAATTACGTTCTTTTATGGAATCTCATGGAACTATTAACTGCTGTGCCCTGGATTCAAAAGGCAATTTGGCAGGAGTGACTACCACAAGTGGTTTTTTCTTTAAAATACCCGGAAGAGTAGGGGATTCACCGATCATTGGGGCAGGACTGTATGTGGATAATGAAATAGGTGCGGCTGGTTCCACAGGATTTGGAGAAGCCAATATACTTACTTGTGGAAGCTATATGGTGGTTGAATTCATGAGGCAAGGTCATTCTCCTGAAGAAGCCTGTCTGAGAGCTCTCAAAAGAGTGAAGGAAAAGGCAAAACTTTGGCCAAAACAAACAGATGAGAAAGGACTTCCTTCATTTGATTTGAATTTTTATGCTGTACAAAAAAATGGAGACTATGGAGCCGCTTCTCTATGGAAAGGGCGAAAATTTGCTGTTCATAACGGAAAAGAAAATAAGCTTGAGGAATCAGCTTATCTTTATGAAAAATAAGAAATTCTTTTCCCGTTAGTCCGGGGCTTCCACAATAAAGACATCAAATCCTTGTTTTTGTAGAACCTTTGCTGTGTTAAAGGCCTTAATTTTGGAATGGAAGGACAGCCTAACTCTGTAATAAATTCTTTGGGGAGTTCTAAATTTGGATATATAGACATTCTTGTATTCTTTATTAAGTCTTGATTTTAATAAAACTGCATTCTTCCTCAATACAAATGATCCCACTTGAACAGCAAATTTTTCTCTCTCAAAGTCACGCGACACATTGTTGATAATTTCAATACGAACAGGGACAACGCCTGGCTCCACCATATCCAAAATTTTGGCTGCAGCATACGAAAGGTCAAGGATTCTTCCTTTTATAAAAGGTCCTCTATCATTTATCTTGACTTTTACTGATTTGCCGTTATTGAGATTGGTCACCATAACATAAGTTCCAAAAGGAAGCGTTTTATGAGCGGCTGTCATATCATACATATCAAAAATTTCTTTGCTTGAAGTGGATCCTCCGTGAAACTGAGGCCCATACCATGATGCCTTACCAATAATGATATTTGGGGAAGTCCGGTAATTTTTTCGATTGCATGACACGAAACATATGATTATTGCTATCATTAAAAATAAAAGGTGATTCAAAGTCCTTTTATTCATGATTATTTCATCATTTCACAATAATATCGATGAATCAATCACCTTTTAAGGTGAAATTACACTCAATTTGATCATAAATGTTTGATTAGATTTTTTTTAAGAGCAGTAAAAGCTTCCTGTGGATCAGAACAAAAACGGAACAGATCTAAATCCTCATCTGATATGGTCTCATGTTTGACCAGAGCATCAAAATCTATGATTTTTTTCCAGTATTCTTCCCCATAAAGCATGATATAAATATCATCCTTACATATTTTTTCGGTCTGCACCAAAGTTAAAATCTCAAATATTTCGTCAAGTGTTCCGAAACCTCCTGGAAAAGCCACAATAGCCTTTGCTTTATAAGCGAGCCAGAACTTACGCATAAAAAAGTAGTGAAATTCAAAAGCTAACTCAGGAGATATGTAATGATTGGGTTCCTGTTCCTCGGGAATGGATATGTTCATCCCTATTGATTTTCCACCAGCTCTACTGGCACCTCTATTAGCCGCCTCCATAAATCCTCCCCCCCCGCCTGTGCAGATAACAAAGTGCTTGCCCCTATCCCTTAAATCAATGGCCCATTGGACAAGCCTATAAGCCAGTTCTTCGGCTTCCCAGTAGTATTTTACTAGTTTGGATTTTTTATTATCCGGATTTATTCTTGCAGACCCAAAAAATAGAACGGTGTTATTGACTTTAAAATCCCTTAGTCTTTTCAAAGGCTCCAGGTATTCACTCAAAATCCTTATCACTCTCGCATCTCTGGAGTTTAAAAATTCCAAATTTTTGTAGGCTTTTATAGGAGGTTTATTTTTATTCATAGTGGCTTTATTTTACACAAAAATCAAATATTAATAAATTGGGACTAAGTAACCCGAATGATTCATTAATAATATTTTGACTCTTAACAAGACCTGTGATATTTAATATCCAGAACCATTTATAAAAAATTGAGACAAATAAGCTAGGTTGTTTATTAGAATTAAAACTAAATGTCCTATAGGTCAGATAAAATGAACAAAAGGTCCTATCCAGGAAGGATAATTATTATAGGAAAAGATAGGTCAGACCATCATGTGATAACTATATATGCTATCACAGGGAGATCTTGTTCAAGCCAAGCTAGAGAAATCATTTATTCTCAAGGCAAAGCATTAGTGAAACCCACAGACAGACAAAAAATACAAAAAGGAAAACCAGATCTTCTTATCTATCCTGCACTAAGAATAGGGAAAGGAATCGTGGTTAGTAATGGAAAGCACACCGATGATATTTATAAAAATATAAATATTACATCCCACCCTGTAGAGACTCTGGCTGCTGGTTTGAAATCATGGCATTATGAGTCTGATCCTCCTAACTATACCCCAAGAATAAGTGGATGTATTTTATCTGAAGAAAAAGCAGCTTTATCCATAATAAAAAGAGCGGATAACGGACGTTCCTTAAAAAATTTTTATGAGTTTCCCTTAATCTCCGGAAAAGGAAAAATGATTTCCACTTATGAAGGGCAAAACAAAGATCCACTCCCTTCTTTTAAGGGGGAACCCGTGGACATAGAAATCAACACAGCAGAGGCAGATGAAGCAGCTCAATATATATATCATTCACTAAAGCCGAAAACAAACCAACCAGACTTTAGAGTGGCCTTAATATGTGTCTTTTCTCAAAAGACAAGACTTCAAAAAAATAAGGTCTCTATAATCAACCGTCATAAAAGGAGGAAATAAAACATGGAGAAACTTGACAAACAAACAAGAGCGCAATACAGAAGAAAAGTGAAAGAAGAATTTCCCGAAAAAATAAATATGGGAGACTCCATCTTTATAAAGAAAATTTCTATGAGATATGGAGAAAACCCTGGCTATCCCGCTGCTTTCTATCAGGAAAAGGGGGCATCTGGACCTAACATGTCTACATTAAAGGTACTCAAACAAGGCACCAAAGGCTTAGGTTATATCAATGTTGCGGATATGGATTTAGGCCAAAGACTGATAAAAAAACTATCATCCATATATGAAAACAAAAAAATATGCGTACTTATCAAACATGAGATGCCTAGTGGAGTGGCTCTAGGAGACAGCCCTGAACAGGTATTCATCAAAGCCTGGAAATGTGATCCCTTATCTAATTTTGGAAGTGTTGATGTTTTCAACTACACTATAACTGAGGAATTAGCAAAAATTATCATAGAAAAAGGAAGAGTTGTTGAAGTGGTATATGCTCCTGATTTTACAGATAAAGCCCTAGAAGTGCTATCAAACAGAAAACCTCTCAGAGTAGTAAAAATGGGCTCTTCCTTATCTCAACCAAGTTTGGATAATGATATGGAATTCAAACGAGTGGCTGGTGGTCTCCTTGTTCAAAAGAGATTTGATTCGAGAATCACTTCTCACGATAAAACAGAAGTAGTCTCCAAAAGAAAAGCAAATCCAGATGAGATTGAAGCAGCCATTTTCAACTGGAATGTGGCATGCTTTACCAGGTCTAATGCCGTAGTTATTGGGCAAAGAGACAAAGTTCATGGTATTGGGTCCGGACAAAGAAGTCGAATTGATTCTGCCGAAGATGCCATTAAATTTTCAAAAAGAGGTTATGGACCTGATAAATGTGTCCTTGCCTCAGATGCATTTATGCCTTTTCCTGATGTGGTGGAACTCGCAGCTAAAAGTGGTATCACAGCCATTATTTTTCCTTTGGGCTCCATAAAAGACAAAGTGGTCATTGAAAGAGCAGATGAATTAGGTTTGTCCATGATTGCTACAAAAAGTCCAGGCCAAACGGACAGCGAGAGATGTTTTTTACACAGATAAATTTTATACAAAACTTGCAGCTTGACTTATGAAAGATTAAGTTTATAATTTAGCCATTAATAATATATAAATATATAAATTTATACTTTAATAAATAATAAATTATAAGAGGAGGCATAATTGATTTTACCTCTGAAGAAAAGGAGCAATAAAAATGAGTAAAGAAGTTACGGTTGAACAGCTCCTGGCAAAGGCTGAAGAGCCTTCAAAGGATGCAATGAGGCTTCACCCTTTTTATAAAGGGAAAATCATGGTTCTTCCAAAATGCAGAATTAGAGATTTTAATGATTTTGCCATTTGGTATACACCTGGAGTGGCCAGCCCCTGTAAAGAAATCAATAAAGATATAGACAAAGCCTATGAACTGACAAATAAAGGAAATTTTGTTGCCATTGTATCAGATGGGACAAGAGTATTAGGACTTGGAGATATTGGTCCTGAAGCAGGTCTTCCTGTTATGGAAGGAAAAGCACTTCTTTATAAATATTTAGGGGGAGTGGATGCTTTTCCAATAATGCTTGATACAAAAGACCAAAAAGAAATAATCAAGACTGTAAAAATTCTTCAACCTACATTTGGTGGAGTTAATCTCGAGGACATTTCGCATCCAAAATGCTTTGAGATACTGGATACTCTTCGAGAAGAATGCCGAATACCCATCTGGCATGATGACCAGCAGGGAACAGCTTGTGTCACAGTTGCGGGACTCATCAATGCTCTAAAAATCGTTAAAAAAGATGTCAAAGACATCAAAGTCGCCCTTATAGGAGCTGGAGCTGCTAATATTGCTATTGCACGTATGATTATTTCAGCAGGAGTCACCGGAGGAAATATTATTCAAGTAGACTCCAAAGGAATATTGCACAAGGACCGTGAAGACAAAGAAATTTTGAAAGAGAAATACAAAGAAAAATGGAATATATGTGAAATCACAAATGCCAAAGGAATTAGTGGAGGAATTCCTGAGGCTATGAAAGATGCTGACGTGCTTATTTCTGCCTCCAAGCCAGGACCTGGAGTGATCAAAAAAGAATGGATCGAAAGCATGGCTGATGATGCCATTGTTTTTGCTGAAGCCAATCCCATTCCAGAAATATGGCCATGGGAAGCCAAAGAAGCAGGAGCCAGAATTGTAGCCACAGGAAGGTCCGACTTTCCCAATCAAGTTAATAACTCTCTTGGATTCCCTGGAATATTTAGAGGAACACTGGATGTGAGAGCCAAAAAGATTACAGATGAAATGTGTATAGTCGCGGCCAAAGAATTAGCTCAAGTAGCTGAAGACAAAGGGCTCAATGAAGATTATATTATTCCAAACATGGACCAGTGGGAGGTCTTCCCAAGGGAAGCGGTCAAAGTGGGTACTAAAGCTATAGAGCAGGGAGTAGCAAGACTGGATCTTCCAGAAGAAGAAAGATATAAAATGGCAGAACAAACCATCAAAAAAGCAAGAGAAGAAGTTCAGCTGCTAATGAAAGAAAAATTCATTGTAGATCCTGATAAATAAGACCAAAAAAAAATTATTAAGGCCTGTTTTAAAACAGGCCTTTTTTATTTATAATCCATAAATAATATTACTTGACATTAACACACTCAAATATTATACTATTGACAGACTAAAATCAATTAAAATTGAAATTTGGAGGTCATAATGCCAAAAACTATTGGAATCGATTTAGGAACGACCAACTCAGTTGTTGCAATTATGGAAGGTGATAAGCCGGCCATTATTTCTAATGAGGAAGGAGGAAGAACAACTCCTTCTGTTATTGCATTTAATGATAAAGGAGAGAGATTGGTTGGACAGGTTGCCAAAAGACAAAGAGTCACTAATCCTGAAAATACCATCTATTCTGTAAAGAGATTTATGGGTCGAAGATACAAAGAGGTTACAGAAGAAATTAAGCAGGTTCCTTTTAAAGTCACAGAAGCTAAAAATGGAGATGTCCGAATAGAAGCCACGGGAAAAAAATATGCCCCTCCGGAATTATCAGCCATGATATTGAGGAAACTAAAAAAATCTGCTGAAGATTACCTGGGTGAAAAAGTAGAAAAAGCTGTGATCACTGTCCCTGCTTATTTTAATGACAGTCAGAGAAAAGCCACAAAAGATGCCGCTAAGATTGCCGGACTTGATGCACAGAGAATTATCAACGAACCCACAGCAGCTGCCTTAGCCTATGGAATGGATAAGAAAAAGGACCAAACCATTGCTGTATATGACTTTGGTGGAGGTACTTTTGATATATCTATCCTTGAAGTCGGTGAAGGTATCGTTGAGGTCAAATCAACGAATGGAGATACTCACCTTGGCGGCGATGATATCGATCAGGTAGTCCAGGATTGGCTGGTTAAGGAATTCAAAAAAGAATCAGGTATTGATTTGACTAAAGATAAAATGGCTCTACAGAGACTAAAAGAAGCTGCAGAAAAAGCAAAAATGGAGCTTTCAACGACTATGGAGACAGAAGTCAATCTCCCTTTTATCACAGCGGATAGCTCGGGCCCCAAACATCTCCTTATCAAAATGTCCCGTTCCAAACTAGAGCAGCTGATGGAGCCTATTATCAAAAAAACGGTTGAGCCCTGCAAAATGGCTTTAGATGATGCCGGAATCAAAGCATCAGAGATCAATGAAGTTATCTTAGTGGGAGGATCTACACGAATCCCCAAAGTACAAGAACTGGTTAAAGATCTGTTTGAAAAAGAAGCGCACAAGGGGGTTAATCCTGATGAAGTTGTGGCCACAGGAGCTGCGATTCAGGGAGCTGTAATGTCTGGTGATGTCAAAGATGTCCTTCTCTTAGATGTGACGCCGTTAACTTTAGGGATTGAGACTTTAGGTGGAGTTTTTACTAAGATGATTCCTCGAAATACCACTATACCTACAAAGAAAACAGAAATTTTCTCTACTGCATCCGATAATCAGCCCAGCGTTGAAGTTCATGTTCTTCAAGGAGAAAGAGAGATGGCTAAGGACAACCGAAGTTTGGGAAGATTTCATCTTGACGGAATCCCTCCTGCTCCAAGAGGAGTCCCTAAGATAGAAGTCACTTTTGACATCAATGCCGATGGAATTCTCCATGTGTCAGCCAAGGACAAAGGAACCGGAAAAGAACAAGCCATAACCATCACAGGACACAGCGGTCTGGAAGAAGAAGAAGTGGAACACATGGTTAAAGATGCAGAAAAGCATTCTGAAGAAGACAAAAAAAGAAGAGAACTGATAGACGTGAAAAACCAGGCAGACAACCTTGTTTATAATCTTGAAAAGACATTAAAGGAAAACAAAGATAAAATAGATCCTAAAGAAGCATCTAAGATACAGAGTGAGATTGAAAACACAAAGTCAGCGATAGAAGGCGATAGTGTAGAACACATAAAGAAAGCCATAGAGAAACTGACCCAAGCCTCTCATAAGATTACAGAGATGATGTATCAGCAGGCTCAAGAAGGACAGGGTGCTCAAGGCACTGGAGCCCAAACACAAGGATCCTCTGCTCAAGGAAGTAAAGGAAAAAAAGAATCCGAAAAATCCGAAGAAGATGAAGAAGTTATTGATGCTGAGGTGGTTGACGAGGAAGAAAAAGATAACAAATAATAGATTCATATAAACCAAAGGATTGCTGGGATTGTCCGAGTGTTTGATTCAAAAAACACAAAGAGGGCAATCCCGGCTCCAAAAAATAAAGTGCCATGTCTAAAGATTATTATAAAATCCTAGGAGTCAATAAAAGCGCATCCACAACTGACGTAAAGAAAGCCTACCGTAAATTAGCCCGAAAATATCACCCGGATTTGAATCCCGGAGATAAGTCTGCCGAAAATAAATTCAAAGACATACAAGAAGCTTATTCTGTTCTTAAAGATCCCGAAAAAAGAAAACAGTATGATCAATTCGGAGAAGTAGGGGGACAGGAAAGAGCTCAAAGGGCCTACCAACAAGATTTCACAGGATTCCAGGGATTTGATTTTTCAGGTTTTGGCTCATCCTCTTTTCAGGACTTTTTTGAAAATATTTTTGGTTCTTCTCAAAAACAAACCAGGATGAGGCCTGAAAAAGGTGAGGATCTTCTCTATTCCATGAAGCTCGGATTTTATGATGCGATCAATGGGATTCAGACGCGCATAAAATTAAGTCGTATGAAAGAATGTCCCTCCTGCGGAGGAACAGGAGCCATTGCCGGAACAGGAAATCAAACCTGTAGAGTATGCGGAGGAACAGGACAAACCACCATGCAAAAAGGAGCCATGAGATTTCAAACCACTTGTCCTTCTTGCGGAGGAAGTGGAGTTATGAAAGGAAAAGAATGCCCTCAATGCAGCGGCACCGGCCAGGTAAGAAAATCAGAATTTATTAATGTCAAAATTCCTGCGGGCGTAAACACAGGTTCAAAAGTGAGGATCGCTGGAAAAGGAAATGCAGGAAAAAGGGGAGGACCATCAGGAGATTTATTCATTACCATTGAGGTAGAGTCCCATCCATTTTTTAAACGAGAGGGTTCCAATATATATGTTAAGGTCCCTGTTACTGTACCAGAGGCTACATTAGGGGCAAAAATCTCAGTTCCCACCATCAAAGGAAAAAGCACCATAAAAATACCTCCGGGGACAAAATCAGGACAAAAATTCAGGTTAAGGGGAAAAGGAGTTCCCAAAATAGGACAAAAATGCAATGGAGATCAATTTGTACAGATCACCATTGTTCCCCCTCCTTTTCATGATGAAAAAATTCGGAGTCTCATGAAAGAACTACAAAAAGCTTCTGAACAAAACCCAAGGGAAAGTCTAGGGGTATAAAATGGAAAAAGATGCAAAAAATAAAAATAAATATTATCATATAAGTAATGTGGCTAATATTTATGATGTTCATCCACAAACATTGAGACTATACGAGAGGGAGGGCTTACTAAAACCTTCACGAAGTAAGGGAAATACCAGACTGTATTCAGAGAAAGACCTTGAACAGCTTGAATTTATCCTTAATCTGACCCGTGATTTGGGGGTTAACCTGGCTGGTGTGGAAGTAATCATAAACATGAGAAAGAAGATGGAACAAATAGAAGAAGATGTGAATGAATTTCTCAATTATATCAGAAAAGAATTTTTTGAAGGCAGAGAAGATGAGTTTGAATCCAAAAAGGATTCTTTGGTCAGATTAAACCACACAAAAATAATAAAGATAGAAAAAAAAGAAAACATTGATCATAAGTAAATGAAGAAAAAATACCCTAATCAGTATCAGTCCAAAAATCTAAAACTGTACTTGAACCAGATTTCCAAATTTTCTCCTTTAGATCAGGAAGAAGAAAAAAGACTTGGCCGCAGGATACAAAAGGGAGACCAAGCCGCTTTAAAAAAACTTATTGAAGCAAATCTTAAATTTGTGGTTTCATATGTAAAAAAATATAGAGGTATGGGATTGAGCATGTTGGATTTGATTAACGAGGGAAACATCGGACTAATTGAAGCAGCAAAAAGATACGATCCCAGTAAAAACGTAAAATTTATTTCCTATGCAGTATGGTGGATCAGACAAGCGATATTCAACGCACTTACTCGAAATTCTAGAATTTATCATATCCCACAGAAACTATCTGACCAGGTCTCAGAAATGAAAAAAGTTAGGTCAAGACTAAAAAAAGACCTAGGGAGAAATCCGAACAGGGAAGAGATCGCTAAAGAAATGAATATAAAAGTTACGGATGTGGAGGACCTTGAAATTTTGGAAGAAAAAAACCTCTCTTTAAGTGACAAATATTATGACGAAGAAATTGAAATAGGGGATAAGATTCGAGATGAAATTTCTCCGTCCGTAGAATACCTAATCATTAAAAATGCCATACAGGATCAAATAAGAGAAGTGCTTGAGGAGCTGGATGAAAAAGAGTCTTTTGTGCTAAGATTGAGATACGGGCTTGATGACAATAGGCCAAAAACGCTCCAGGAAATTGGTGATGTCCTTCATTTGACAAGAGAAAGAATAAGACAAATAGAAGAAAAAGCAAAAAAAAAGTTGGCCAAATCCCATACTATGCAGCAGCTTAGAGGATACTTAAACTAATGAAAAAAGATACTTGTCCTAAATGTGATGGAACGGGCTGGGTACTGGAAACAGATTCGACAGGAAAATCTGTGGCCAAAAGATGCACTTGCTATATTGAAAATAAAGTCAAGATTCTTTTAAAACAGGCTAATCTACCTAAGCGATATGAAGAATGTACTTTTGATAATTTTGAAGTCCACAATCCTTCACACAAAAATGCACTTAAGATATCCAAAAAATTCGTTAAGAATTATCCTGTACAGAATATAGGATTGCTTTTTCAAGGTCCCTGCGGAGTGGGAAAGACGCACCTTGCGGTAGCCATCATCAATGAACTTATTAAAACTAGTTCCACTCCCTGCTTTTTTTGTGATTTCAGAGACTTGATTAGAAACATACAGAAAAGTTATTCCTCAGAATCCTCTATGAGCGAAACTGAATTGATCGCTCCGATATTTGCCAATAATGTTTTGGTTCTGGATGAACTAGGAGCCAAAAGGACATCCCCGTGGGTTGAAGAAACTATTTTTTATATCATCAATCACCGGTATAATCATAAAAAGCTCACCTTATTCACATCTAATTATCTGGATAGGGGCGAAGAAGAGGAAGACACAAGGATTTCCTATTATAAAAGCAAAAAGCAGGATGACAGCCTTGTTGACCGAATTGGAATAAGACTTCGCTCCAGAATCTATGAGATGTGCAAGCTGGTGACCATAGAAGGGGATGACTACCGCAAAAAAGTCAAACAGGCTGGCTACCGCTTTTAGATAAAAATGTGTTAAATGTGAAAAATTAAAAGTAGAATGGGCAATTTCATCAATTCAAATATTACGTTAGCATTTCACATTTCACATTTCACATTTCACCTATTTTATAAATCTTGCATGTCTCATATTTGAGTTGCTATTCAAGGCAATTTTTGCTATAAAATAAATTATTTCACTCCTCGGTAGCTCAATGGCAGAGCGGGTGGCTGTTAACCACTAGGTTGGGGGTTCGAATCCCTCCCGAGGAGCCAAATTTTATTTTATCTCTATTCCAATAATAAATATTTATTGTTTCCCTGTCTTTTTATAAGTAAAATAGTCTCTAGATATATTAGTGGAAAAGGAGGAAAGACATGCTTCGTGATCATCAAGGCAGGGTGCTTTCCGGGATCTTTATCATTCTCATTGGATTTGTTTTTCTGATGGGAAGTTTGGGACGCTTGGATATCGGATATTTATTCTCCACTTACTGGCCTGTGATTCTGATTTTTATAGGAATCTGGCATCTGGTCAATCAAAATTTCCGCCAAAATGGATTCAGTTTCCTTCTTATTCTTATCGGTACTTTTTTTCTGTTAGTCAACTTAAATGTACTGGGAACAGGGTTTTGGAAAATATTCTGGCCGCTTTTGATTATTGGGATTGGACTGTGGATCATTTTCACACCTAAAGGTTTTAAAGGAAAAGTTCCGAAGATAAAAGATGATGACTTGGGAGCTTTTATCATCTTTTCCGGTATTAAAAGACAGATTGAATCCCAGCACTTTAGAGGAGGAAAAGCTACTGCTCTTTTTGGGGGGATTGAATTGGACTTTCATAAAGCCTCTTTATCAGAAAGCCAGGCCACTGTAGAACTCACAGCCCTGTTCGGAGGGATTGAGATTTTTGTCCCCAAAGAATGGAAGGTGGGATTAGACAGCAGTGCCATATTTGGTTCTGTAGAAGATAAGAGAAGAGAGGCTGTTTCAGAAGATACCAAAACGACACTGCACATCAAAGCCACAGCCATGTTTGGGGGAATTGAAATCAAGAATTAATAAATTGAACAGAGTTACTCCATGAATAAACTTATCGCTGTTGTGGATGATGAGCCAGATATAGCTGAACTGGTCAGTCTCCACTTGAAAAAAGCAAGATTTGAGGTAAAAACTTTTTTATCTGGGAATAAATTTTATGACTTTCTGGCTCTTCACAAACCAGACCTTATCATTTTGGATCTACTTCTTCCTGATATCGATGGGCTTGAAATCTGCAAAGACTTAAAAAGCAATCCAGAACTGAGGGAGATACCCATTATCATGCTCACAGCCAAGGGTGAAGAAATGGATAAAATACTCGGTCTTGAATTGGGAGCTGATGATTATGTGACCAAACCTTTCTCTCCAAGAGAGCTCATCGCCAGGACCAAAGCGGTTTTAAGGAGGCAACAAAAAAACAAAGTAACTGACAAAATAAAAGTAGGGAATTCTCTATTGATAGACAGCACTAAGCATGAGGTTTGGATTAAAGGAAAGAGAGTGGAACTGACCACCACTGAGTTCAAAATACTGGAATTATTAGCGTCCAAAAAAGGATGGGTGTTTACTAGGGAAAAAATTCTGGATCATTTATGGGGCAGAGAGAAAGCCGTGCTAGATCGAACCATAGATGTCCATATAAGACACTTAAGAAAAAAATTAGGAAAACAAGGGAAGTTAATCAAGAACATAAGAGGAGTAGGTTATAAACTGGAAACATGAAAAAAACAATCTTTTTGAGATTATTTGGAGGATATGCTTTGATCATACTCTTACTGGGCATTCTCCTTTTTGTTTTTTCCCATGCCTTTGAAAAGAAATTTCATGTCAAAACCTTATCCCAAGAGCTTGAAGACCTAGGTCATACCATACAGCCTCAAGTCATCAGATTATTTGAAGAAAAAAAATTTCATAAACTGGATTCTTATGCCAAAGATTTAGGGGAAAAAATCAATACTCGAATCACTGTCATAGACCTCAAAGGAAAAGTGGTCGCTGATTCTGATAGCGACCCCCAGTCAATGGAAAGTCACAGATACAGGCCTGAAATCATTCGAGCTTATACCGGAGAAATAGGAAAATCAGTCCGATTCAGTCGAACAGTAAAGAAAAAAATGCTGTATATCGGACTTCCCTTAAAGATCCAAGGGAATATATCGGGCGTGTTAAGGCTCAGTCTCTATTTTGAAGAAATAAACTCCTGGTTTTCCAACTTAAGAAGAAACACAGCTCTTGTTGTCTTGATCCTGATAACTTTATCGATTTTCGCTTCTTTTATGTTATCCCGCAATATATCCAAACCTATAAAGAAAATAAGAGACGCTGCACAGAGAACAGCTTCTGGAGAGATGAACGTTCAAGTGCTCATAAAAAGAAGAGGAGAGCTCCAGCAACTTGCTGAAAGTTTCAACTCTATGACAGAAAGAATAAGCCAGTTATTTGAAGACCTAAATGCCCAAAAAGAACAGCTTATATGCATCCTGCAAACCATGGAAGAAGGATTGGTCACATTAGACAGTAAAGGAAAAATTATATTCTGCAATGATAACTTCAAATCCATGATCAAAAACACTCAACCTGAGGGTAATTTTTACTGGCAGTTTATCCGGTTGCCTGAGTTTAAAAATATTGTTTCCGACGTAACACAGGAACATAAAAATCAAATCAAGGAAATAACCTTTGACGAGAAGACTTATTTATGCAGCGCCAACTACCTTGAAACCAGAGATGAGGTGGTGATTACTTTTCATGAAATCACAAAAGAAAAAAACCTGGAAAAAATAAAGAAAGATTTTGTAATCAATGTCTCTCATGAACTGCGAACCCCTCTTACTTC